>Ga0335083_10009491_pt1 | contig 11800 bp, 12 predicted proteins | sample Lox_Sample_42_FD_206716 | JGI IMG/M metagenome (GOLD analysis project Ga0335083, IMG submission 206716) | Soil microbial communities from Loxahatchee National Wildlife Refuge, Florida, United States - Lox_Sample_4.2 | ecosystem: Environmental > Terrestrial > Soil > Wetlands | place: USA... | reverse complement strand
GGGCTGGTCGAGCATGACGTGATGCTGCGCCTGCGGAATCTCGACCACCGGCGCGGCGCGGCCGAGGAGATTGAACATGTACTCGCCGATCTCGGGCGGCAGCAGCACCGAGCGCTCGCCCCGGAAGACGGCGATGCGGCAGCGGGTGGACCTGAGCCGCTCGGCCGTGTCGCCGATCGAGAAACGCTGCCAGATCTTGGGATCGAACTTCCAGGTGAAGCCGGTCTCGACCTCCTTGAGCGAGTGCCGCGCCACCCAGTCGACGAGGTAGAGATTCTCCGATGTCTGCGGCGGCATCAGCCGGAAGCGGGCGAGCGCAGCCGCGAGCGTCGGATAGATGTTGTGCGGCTTGGCCGGGCGATTCGGAGGCCCTCCCGGACGGTCGGGCGGATTCACGGGCGAATCGACGATCACCACTCCGGCAAGGCGCGAGCCGTAGAGGCCGCCGGTAAGCATCGTGACGAAGCCCCCGAACGAATGGCCGATGATGACCGGCGGCTCGGTCGGCTCAAACATGCCAGCCGCCTCGCAGACCGCGAGCTGCTCGCGCGCGAACTGGTCCATCGCATAGCCCTGCGCACGCCAGTCCGAATCTCCCATGCCGGAGAGATCCATCGCGGCGACGTTGTAGTCGCGCGCAAGAAAGGGCGCGATGAAGTCCCACCAATGCGCATGCGCGGCATTGCCGTGCACCAGCAGAAGGCCAGGCTTGGTGCGATCGCCCCAGCGCAGATAGTGGACCTTCGCACCCTCGACTTCGACGAAGGCACTCTCGGGTGTCTGGGCCACGACATCGCCGAACCAGGCGGGCGCCGGCGGCGGCGCGCCGTCGAGCGGCGCCAGCGGCCCCTGCGTCGAGAGCACGTCGAACATCTTGCGTTCGGTGTCGGGAAGCACGCCGGGCACCGGCGGCATGATGGGCGTGTCGGACATCAACGGGCCTTCGGTTGGGCTCGAGGGCCGATGGATTTGAAGATTCCCGTTCCCGTCATGATGGTGCGATCGCCTGTCCAGATATGGCCCTTGACCGTATACAGGTCGCCTTCCGTAGAAACGAGTTCGCTCGTGCCCTCGACCCAGTCGCCGAGATGCGCGGCCGAAATGAAGTCGGTCAACATCCGCACCGTCACCCACCAATGCGTGCGCCTGCTCGATATGGAATGGCCCCACACCGTGTCGGCAAACGCCATCAGCATGCCGCCATGGCAGTTCCTGGCGCCGTTGGTGTGATGCTCCTCGACCAGGAAGGCGCGCTTAAAGCCGCCATCCTTCTCCGTCTTCTCGTAGAAGGGCCCGATGGTCCGGCCGAAGCCGCGGGACCATTGCATCAGCTGATAGCCGTCAGGGACGACGAATTTTTCTTCGTCGAGGAGATCGTCGCTCATTGCCGCCAGTCTATCCAGCGTCCATGCGGGTGGGCTAGGGCCAGCGTCTGCTCCTCGCGCTGTCCGTCGGCATAGCGGATGAGCGTCACGGCATAGTTCGTTCCGTCGTATTCGAACGACAGGCGGTGCACGGGGCGGCGCACGCCGGCGACCGCCAGGATCGCCTCCAGCGCCTCCTTCATCTCAAGACTGAACTGATAGAGCGCGATGGTGTGATAGACGCAGGCGGTCTCGTTCGCAGGAATCTCGGCGAGCGCGTCAGGCAAGAGCGCCAGCGCATCGCCCGCGCGGATTTGCGGCCGGTTCTCGCCGAACAGGGCGATGGCCTCGTCGAGGCGGGCAAGCCGCGCCACGTCGTCCGGCCAGACGAGCGCGCGCAGCCAGTCGCGGTCGTCCACATCGGCGAGGTTCACGGGATTGAGTTCGAGTCCGATGCGGCTGGCCACTTTCGGGGACTGTCCCGTCGGCGGAATTCCCTTGCCCTGCAACTCGCAATCGAGCACCAGCTTCGCCTCCGGCGCGATGCTCGCCGCGACGGCGCCGTTCTTCGCATAGCGCACGCCGTAGCGATCCCAGATCAGGTTCAGGCCGGCGCTCGGTCCGATCTCGACGAGATGGAGCGGCGCGCCGGTCTGCGCGGCCAGGGTGCGAAAGGCGGGATGCAGCAGCGCGGATCGTCCGACTTCGTTGGTGTTCGTCACGCGCGTCCGGATCATCGGCGCGATCGCGTCCCTGTGTTGCACGACGAAGTCGCGAAACAGCGGAAACGGGTCCTCATCCTCCGCGCGCACCGTTCCGCCGCACGTCGCATAGAATTTGCGCAACGGATGCTGGTCGCCGCGCGACAAGAGAAAATGCACCGCGCCGAAAAGGATGTTCGCGCGCGGCTGGCCCTTCTTGACATGCGACGCAAATTCGCGCAGTTCCGCGTCGCCGCCCACGCCCTCGGAGAAACGCGAATAAAGGCGCGTTCCCGAGGTGCGCAGAGCGTCTTCGGCGAAGAACGCCCAGTAGTCCGGTTTTCGCGTCTCTTCAGCGTTCATCATTCGTTAGCCGTGTTGCGCGCATTGGACCTTAGGCCAACTCGTCCCGCGCGAGGACATAACTTAAATCCACCTTTACCTTTGGCGGGCGACCATGCCCTCACACCAGCCTTCTGGGGCGTTTTTTGGCGCAGACCATCCTCATTGTCGACGACGATCCGGTGCAGCGGCGGCTTCTTGAAGCCGCGATCACGCGCGCAGGCATGCATGTCGTCACCGCGCCGGGCGGACAGCCCGCGCTCGACCTCATCCACGGGCCCAAGGGCGATCAGATCGTCTGCGTGCTGCTCGACCTCGTGATGCCCGACATGGACGGCATCGAGGTGCTCAAGAAGCTGCGCACGAGTCACGCCGACCTTCCCGTCATCGTGCTGACCGCGAAGGGCGGCATCGATTCCGCGGTCGAGGCGATGCGCGCGGGCGCCAACGACTTCCTCGTGAAGCCTGCGAGCCCCGAACGGATCGGCGTCTCCATCAGGAACCAGCTCAAGATCGGCACGCTCTCCGGCGAAGTCACGCGTCTCAAGAAGAAGGCCGAGAACCGTCTCGTGTTCGACGATCTCGTGGCGCGTTCGCCCGAGATGAAGCAGGTCTTCCGCCTGGGCCAGCGCGCCGCGCAGTCCAACATCCCGATCCTGATCGAAGGCGAAAGCGGCTCGGGCAAGGAGCTCGTCGCGCGCGCCATCCAGGGTTCGTCCGACCGCTCCGGCCGGCCCTTCGTCACCGTCAATTGCGGCGCGATCCCGGAGAATCTCATCGAGTCGATCCTGTTCGGCCACGAGAAGGGCTCCTTCACCGGCGCCACCGACAAGCATCTCGGCAAATTCCAGGAAGCGGACGGCGGCACGCTGTTTCTCGACGAGATCGGCGAGCTCAGGCTCGACATGCAGGTCAAACTGCTGCGCGTGCTCCAGGAAGGCGAAGTCGATCCTGTCGGCTCGAAGCGCCCGGTCAAGGTCGATGTGCGCATTATCTCCGCGACCAACCGCGATCTCGCCGAGCTGACTCGCATGGGCCAGTTCCGCGAGGACCTCTATTACCGCCTCAACGTCTTTCCGATCTTCGTGCCGCCGCTGCGCGAGCGCCGCGAGGACATCCCCGCGCTGGCGCGCCACTTCATCACGCGCTTTGCGGCGGAAGAGAACAAACCCGTCTCCGGCATGACGCCGGACGCGTCGGAGCTGATGGAGCGCTTCAACTGGCCGGGCAATGTCCGCCAGCTGGAGAACACGATCTTCCGCGCCGTCGTGCTGTGCGACAACAACCAGCTCGACGTCGCCGACTTCCCGCAGATCGCGGCCGCGATGGGCGTGGATACCAAGCGCCGTTCGGCCCATGCCGGCATGCCCGAGGCGGCACGTGGCAACGACCACCATCATCACGCGCCGGTGTCGTCGCACTCGCCTTATGGCTTCTCCGCCGTCGATGGCGCGGGCCATATGCGCAAGCTCGAGGACATCGAGTCCGAAATGATCCGCCTTGCGATCTCGCGCTATGACGGACACATGTCCGAAGTGGCGCGCCGCCTGGGCATCGGCCGTTCGACGCTGTATCGCAAGCTCAAGGAATTGGGCCTCGAGCACAGCGACAACGAGGTCCCGCCGCCGGACGAAACCGACGTGCCCCGCCAGGCCGCGAGCTAGCCGTTTTTCTCAACAACGTCCGTCATGGCCGGGATGCACTTGCATCGCGCGGGCGCGATGCTCGTAGCGCCGGGCCATGACGAACCGAACGGAAGAAAAGCGCTCTACCGCATTCCGAGGGCGGAGAGATAGAGATCGAGGATCGCTTCCTGTTCCTGGAAGTCGGCCTTGTCGAGCTTCCGCATGCGCACCACCTGCCGCATGATCTTGGTGTCGAAGCCCTGCCCCTTGGCCTCGGAATAGACTTCGCGGATGTCGGCGGTCAGCGCCGAGCGCTCTTCTTCCAGCCGCTCGATGCGGTCGACGAAGGAGCGCAGATGTTCTTTCGCAAAGCCGGACTTGGCCATCGGGTCCTCTCATGGGGCCCGCGCCGCAAAGGATTGGTTGTGGCGGCTTTGCGGCGCGGGAAAAAAGCGGGCGCGGAACCTATCCCGTGCGCTTCCATCGCCGCAATGCGGCAAGCGATTCTATTTGTGGGTCTTTTGCGAGCGCTCGAACTCGGCCTGCTTTTCGGGCGTCGTTTCCTTCTGGTAGCGCTTCTTCCATTCCGCCGGCGCCATGCCGTACACGATGGCGCGCGCTTCGTCCTTGTCGAGCGCGATGCCCTTCTCGGCGGCCGCCTCGCGATACCAGTCGCCCAGGCAGTTGCGGCAGAAGCCGCCGGTGATCATCAGATCGATGTTCTGCACGTCGGTACGCTCGCGCAGATGCGCCACGAGGTGCCGGAATGCGGCGGCTTCGAGCTCGGTCCTGGTTTTGTCGTCCATCGTCGTCGCCTCCGATTTGAGCGGCCGTGAGAAGGAGATATGCGGCTCGCCCATGTCCTTCAATGCGCGTGCGAGGATCGGTTTCAACCGCGCCGCGAATTCGCGTGCCGCGGCCTCGGCTCCGATCAGGTCTTGCCGGATCTCGACCAGCACATGCGGCAGGCCGTTCATCGTGCCGTGCCAATACATGCAATCATTTTCAAGCTCGCCCGAATAGGGCTCGTTGTCGCCGACGCTGAAACCGGCCTCGGCAAGGCGCGCCAGAAGCGGGCGGGCAAGCCGTCCGTCGCGGTCCCACAGCACGCCCACTTCCCACGGCCGTTTCCGGCCCTTCCACACAGGCGTGAAACTGTGCATCGACACGAGCACCGGCACGGCGCCGCGCGCCCTGGCCTGCGCGATCTCCGCCGCGATCGCGCCATGGTACGGCGCATGGAAATCGCGGCGCCGGCGCGCGATCTCTTCCGCGTCGGCGGACGCATTGCCGGGCACGATGCTGCCGTCGGAGAGCTTCATCACCAGGGTCGGATCGTCGGCACCGCGGTTCAAATCGATCAGGAGCCGCGACCACCGCGCCAGTACGGCCGGCGCGCCGAAGGCTTGCGCAAGCGTCCGCGTCGCTTCGGCCGCGCCGATGTCGTAGGCGATATGGGTCTTGAACAGTTCCGGTGCGAGCCCGAGCGTGCCATAGGCCTTCGGCAGCGCGTTCGACGCATGATCGCAGACGAACAGCAGGCTGCCGTCGCCCTCGGGTCCTGTGCGCTCGAACGCCGGTTCCGTCATGGAAAAGCGATAATTGTGCGCCAAGCCTCTCCCGACAAGCGCGTTGACAGAGTCCACGCCATGCGCGACACGAGAATCCATATGCGATTTGCCCCGCTCGCGCTCGCCATAGGCCTTGCCGTACTCTCCGTCGGCGCGGACCCCGCTGTCGCGGGGTTCACCGTCTGCAACAAGAGCGCCCACCCGGCGAAAGTCGCGCTCGGGCGCTTCGACGGGCGCCAATGGGGAAGCCAGGGCTGGTGGTCGATCGGCCCCGACAGCTGCACACAGCTGATCGCAAAGCCGCTCGACGCGCGCTACTACTATCTCTACGCCACGGACAGCGCCGCGGGCACCTGGGACGGAAGCAAGAATTTCTGCACGGGACAGGGTACGTTCACGATCGTCGGGCGGAGAGCCTGCGCGGCACGCGGCTTCGACCGCAAGGGCTTCTTCGAAGTCGATACCGGGCAGAACCCCGACTGGACCCAGAACCTCTCGGATTGACGATGCGGCGACGGCGCAAAACGAAAATCCTCGCGACGTTGGGCCCGTCCTCCTCCACGCCGGATGCGATCCGCTCCCTGTTCGCGGCCGGCGCCGACGTCTTCCGCATCAACATGAGCCACACGTCGCACACGGCGCTGCGCGAACTGCATCGGGCTGTGCGCGCCATGGAACAGGAATCCGGGCGTCCGATCGGCATCCTGGTCGATCTCCAGGGTCCCAAGATCCGCGTTGGCACCTTTCCCGGCGGCAAGCGCGAGCTGAAGGAAGGCCAGCATGTACGCGTCGTGCGGCGCGTCGCGGCGGAGAAGGATGACGAGATCCCGATCCCGCACGCCGAAGTTTTCGCCGCACTGAAGCAGAGGCATTCCCTCCTGATCGACGACGGCAAGATCCGCCTTCGCCTCGTCTCGACGAAGGAGGATTCCGCAGAAGCCTTTGTCGTGGTGGGCGGCGAAATCAAGGACCGGAAGGGCGTCAATCTTCCTGACACGCTGCTCCCCGTCACCGCGATGACGCCGAAAGACCGCACCGATCTCGACGCCGCGCTGCAGCTTGGCGTGGACTGGATCGCGCTCTCCTTCGTGCAGCGGCCGGACGACGTCGCCGAATTGAAGAAGCAGGTCGCGGGCCGCGCCGGCGTGCTCGCCAAGATCGAGAAGCCCAAGGCGCTCGAGCGCCTCGACGAGATTCTCGAGATTTCCGATGCCCTGATGGTCGCCCGTGGCGATCTCGGCGTCGAGCTGCCGCTGGAAGCCGTGCCGGGCAAGCAGAAGCTCATCACGCGCATGGCGCGCCGCGCCGGCAAGCCCGTGGTCGTCGCGACGCAGATGCTCGAATCCATGATCGCGTCGCCAGTGCCTACGCGCGCCGAGGTCTCGGACGTCGCAACCGCGGTGTTCGATGGTGCCGACGCAGTGATGCTTTCGGCCGAGACCGCTTCCGGCGCCTATCCTGTCGAGGCGGTGCAGATGATGGACCGCATCGCGGCGTCCGTCGAAAACGATCCGCTCTATCAGTCCATCATCGAAGCGCAGCGAAGCGAGCCCGAAGAGACGACGCCGGACGCGATCACGGCAGCTGTCCATGAGGTGACGCGCACGATCCACGCGCGCGCCATCGTCTGCTGGACGAAGTCCGGCTCGACCGGACTGCGCGCCGCACGCGAGCGCTCCGAGGCCCCCATTGTCGCGCTGACGCCGATGCTCGAGACGGCGCGACGGCTCTCGCTTGTCTGGGGCCTGCATTGCGTGCACACCGAAGACGCGCACGATCTCGACGATGTCGTGGACCGCGCCGCGCGTCTTGCGTGGCAGGAAGGTTTTGCAAAACCGGGCGAACGCATCGTCGTCACGGCCGGCGTGCCGCTCGGAACGCCGGGCGCCACCAACATGCTGCGCGTCGCCTTCGTCGGCGGAAAATAAGCTCGCCTTCTTCTTGCCGCAGCAGGTTCCATCGCGGCAATCGTTATGCTTGCGGGTGCAACTCGACCCCGCCCGCATTCATTCTCCTTAATGAGGATGAAGATGAGCGACGGCAAGTCCTTCAACGCGATCAGACCGCCGCGCCCCGGCTCGCAGGCACGCCGGAGAGCGGCAACCAGAATCTCCGTTCAGCATTCGCGCGCAGAACCCTATGACCGGACGGCGCGGCCGGCGTTGATGGAAATCCGCTTGAGCGAAACGTTTCGCGGAGACATCGACGGAATCTCGACCGTGCGCGCGCTCGAAGTCGCGCGCGACGATCGCACGGCAAGCCTCGTCAGCCTTCAGCGCTTCCGCGGCAAACTCGGCGGCCGCCAGGGCACCTTCGTCCTGCAGGGATCGGAAACGGTCGAGAACGGCAGGATAAGGGCAACGTGGTCTGTCGTTCCGCGTTCCGGCACCGGCGATCTTGCGGGCCTGCGCGGCGAAGGTGGCTTCGAGGGCACGTTCGGCGAAGGATCCGAAGGCACGCTCGATTACTGGTTCGAGTGAGCGCCTAGCTGACGGCGGCGCAGGACGGGAGCTGGAACTTGTCGTCGACACGGTGCGCGGTGAAGACGAAGCCGGTTGCTTCGTGCCGGTAGACAAACGTTTTCGCGTCGATCGAGATCGTATCGTAGCGGTCGTCGCGATACATCGAATGCCCGTCCGCATCGAGCGTGATGACGTCGTTGACGGTGCCGGAATAGGTCCAGATTCCCTTGTTGACGTCTTCCTGGGTCTGGTTGCCCTTGCAAACGCGGAAATGCGCCTCGTAAAGCCCGCCGGGATAGAAACGCGCCGTCCAGAAATAGTCCGGGTCGTTGGGCTGGCCTTCGCCGTACCAGGTGCCGACGATCGAAGCGCCCGTGGCGAACGCATCAGCAGGCAAGAGGAAGAGAATTGCGATCCCGACGCACGCGGCCGCTCGACGAAGGCTGACGCTCAAATGCCCTGCCCTTCGACTTGCGTCGTCAGCGCCTTCACGTGCCGGTCGATGCCTTCGAGCTGGGGATCGAGCGCCAGCGCGCGGCGGTAGAGCTTCAGCGCGGCGCCCTTGTCGCCGTAATCCTCGAGCATGCCGGCGAGCTCGGCCATCGCCTTGAAATGGCGCGGGTTGAGCGTGATCACGCGCTGCAGGCTGACCATGGCGCCGCCATCATTGTTGGCCGCGACCTCGAGCTGCGCACGCTGGTGCCAGCCCTCGGCATAGCCGGGCGCGATCTCCGTCACGGAGGTGAACAATTTGCGCGCCGTGTCGTTGTCGCCGGCCGTCAATGCTGCGGTGCCGCGCGTCATCAACAGATCGACGCTGGCACTGCCGGACTCGAGAAAGATCACGCCGATCTGTTCCTCGATCGGCTTTGCATCCTCGGGACTCTGCGCGCGCTTGAGCGCGGAAAAAAGGGAATCGATCGTCTTCGCCGGCGGAGGTGCCGTGGGCGTCGCATGGGCCGCGACGGCCGCAAGACTGAAGGCGACAAAGACCGCGGGGATGCGCATGAAAGAATTCTATCCTTTGGCCGCCGCCTGCGCCATCCGCCGCTTGAGCAAGGCCTTCGGTTTCACTCCACCCTCCACCCAGTCGAGCAGCTCGGCGACATGCACCACCGGCGGCGCGTCGGGACCGGAGAGCTGGTTAAGGCAGCCGACATTGCCGGTCGCGATCACGTCGGGCTTGAGGCTCTCGATGTTGGCGAGCTTTCGCGTCCGCAATTGTGCCGCAATTTCGGGCTGCAGGATGGAATACGCGCCACCGGCGCCGCAGCAGAGATGGCCTTCGGGCACTGCGAACACCTCGAAACCCGCTTCCTTCAGCAGCGTTTCGGGTCGGCCCTGCAGGGACAAGCCGTTCTGCGCCGAGCAAGCGGCATGGTAAGCGACCCGCAATCTTTCCGGCGGCCACGACCGGCGCGGCGAGGCGAGCTCGGAAAAATCACGGAATTTCGCAGCGAAGCCTTTGGCGCGGGGCTCCCATTCTGCATCGCCCTTGAAGAGGTGCGCGATGTCCTTCAGATGTGCGCCGCATCCCGTCGCCGTGATCGTCACCGCCTCGAACGGATCGCCTTCGTTGGCGCGCTCGAAGGCCTCGATGGCGCGTTTTGCCCAATTTATCGCTTCGCGTTCGCGACCCATGTGATGGACGAGCGAACCGCAGCAGCCGGCACCCTCCAGCGGCACCAGCGCGAACCCGCGCCGCGCCAGCACGCGCGCGGCCGCCGCATCGATCTCGGGCGCGATCGCCGCCTGCACGCAGCCCGGCATCAGCGCGATGCGCCTGGCGCCTCGAGACGGATTGGACGCAATCTTCGGCGAAGACGCGCGATCGAGCGCAAGACCCATCTCCGCCATCGTCTTCAGCCGTCCGGGCAATTTGCGCACGACCGGTGCAAAGAGGCGCGCGGCAAGGAGAGAAACCGACACGAGCGCCGGCCGCGTCATGATCCTGGCGATCAGCCAACGCAGCAGCCGGTCGCCTGCCGGACGGGAAAAGTGCTCCTGGATATGCGCGCGCGCGGCGTCCACGAGCCGCGCATAGTCCACGCTCGACGGACAGGCCGTGCGGCAGGCAAGGCACGAAAGGCAGCGGTCCACATGCAGCACGGTCTCCGCCGACGGTGTACCGCCGTCCTCCAGCATGCGCTGCATCATGACGATGCGGCCGCGCGGAGAATCGCGCTCGTCGCCGAGCAGCACGTAGGTCGGGCATGTCGCGGTGCAGATGCCGCAATGCATGCAGGCACGCAGGCTCTTCTCCGCATCCGCAATCTGCGGAACGGTGAGCTGCGCCGCGGAGAAGTTGGTTCTCATTTACACGCCTTCATACATCCGGCCGGGATTGAACAGCGAGAGCGGATCGAAGGCGGCCTTGATGCCTTTTGTAAGTGCGGCGCGTTCCGGTGTCTCTTGCGGAAAGACGGCCACGCGTTTGCGCGTCGGCAGTCCCGCACGCACCAGCGTCGCGTGACCGTTCGCGCGGGCGACCGCGGCCCGCAATTTCGCGATCGAAGCGGCGTTGTCGGGCTCGAAGCCGAACCACAGGACGCCGCCCGCAAGATCGCCGTACCAGAGCTCGGTGCCGATACTCTCCGCGGCACGCGCCGCCTCCGACGGTGGCACACCGACGCGCCATACATCATGCGCGGTGGTGGCAAAGAGTGCTGCCGCACTCAACCGCGCGAAAGCCGCATCGCCGAGTGCCACGTCCTTCACGTCGCGCGCGCCGAGCGCCGAGCGCAGCATCTGCACCTTTTCCTTGAGCGGCTCCGCCTCCCCCTCGACGCGGAAGAGTGCTGCGCCCTTTCCGATATCGCCCAGAAGTTCCGGGATCGCGAGGGGCGCCACATAGGCAAGGCCGGTCGCCTCGAGCGGGCTCGACCAGATCCGGCGCAGCGCCTGGAAACCCTCTGCCGGTGCCACGTCCCGCAGCATCAGGGTCGCCGACTGCGAGGCCCTTGGAAAAACGCGGAACGTCAACTCGGTCAGCACGCAGAGCGTACCGAAGGCGCCGCACATGAGCTTCGGAATATCGAAGCCGGTGACGTTCTTGACGACCCGGCCGCCGGCCTTGAACGCCGCGCCAAACCCATTGACGCCGCGCAAGCCGAGGAGCGAATCCCGCGCCCCGCCGTGGCGCACCCGCACCGAGCCGCTCGTATCGGCCGACACCGCGCCGCCGATTGTCGAGATGCCGTTCGAGCCGAAGAGCGCAGCGCTGTCCGGCGGCTCGAAACCGAGCCGCTGTCCGCGCTCGGACAAGGCGAGCTCGATCTCTGTCAGCTTGGTCCCGGGAAGCACGGTCAGGATGAGCTCTTCCGGCTCATAGCTCTGGATACCCCTGAGACGCGCGACGTCGAGCGTGCGTTCGCTCAAAGCCTGCGGCCGGCCGAACGCGTGTTTTGTTCCGCCTGCGACGATGTCGAAGGGCTGCTTTGCCTCGCGCGCCTCGCGCACGGCCTCGACGACTTCGCGTTCGCTCTTTACGCCGACCGCCGTCATCAGAATCTGGGCAGGTTCGGAAAGGGAATGCGCCCCGCTTTCACGTGCATGTGGCCCTGCTCGACGCAGGCCGAAAGCGTCGGAAACACCTTGCCCGGATTGAACAGGCCCTGCACGTCGAAGGCGCATTTGAGCCGCTGCTGCTGCGCAAGGTCCTCTTCATCGAACATCGCGGGCATGAGGTCGCGTTTCTCGATGCCCACGCCGTGCTCGCCCGTCAGCACGCCGCCC
>Ga0335083_10009489_pt1 | contig 11802 bp, 8 predicted proteins | sample Lox_Sample_42_FD_206716 | JGI IMG/M metagenome (GOLD analysis project Ga0335083, IMG submission 206716) | Soil microbial communities from Loxahatchee National Wildlife Refuge, Florida, United States - Lox_Sample_4.2 | ecosystem: Environmental > Terrestrial > Soil > Wetlands | place: USA: Florida... | reverse complement strand
AAGCGGCTGGATACTCCGATGAAGGTCCGGGGCGAGCCGATCTTCGGTATCGATACTCGCGTCCCCGGCATGCTGTACGCAGCCGTGGCCATGAGCCCTTACATCGGCGGCAAGGTCAAGGGCTACGACGATGCGCGTGCCAAGAGCATGCCCGGCGTGAAGGCGGTCGTGCAATACAGCCGTGGGGTGGCGGTCGTCGCCGATTCTTACTGGCAAGCCAAGAAGGCCAAGGACCTGCTCGTCGTGGATTGGGATCCGGGCCCCAACGCAGGCTTGAACATGTCGAAGCTATGGGCAGGCCTGCGCGAGGCTTCCAACCAGCCCGGCGCGGTGTTCCGGGAGTCGGGGGATGCGGATGGTGCGCTGGCCGGGGCGGCCAAGACCATCACCTCCACCTACCAGCTGCCGCAACTGTCGCACTCACCAATGGAGCCGCAGAACACGACGGCGCACGTGATGTCCGACAAGGCGATCATCATCACGCCGACGCAGTTCCAACAGCTGATCCCGCACGTAGTCGCCGGAGCGACCGGGCTCAAGCCCGAGCAGGTGGAGGTACAGACCACCTTCCTGGGCGGTGGATTCGGGCGTCGCGTCGAGGTCGACTATGCCATCGACGCGGCCGAGATCTCCAAGCAGGCAGGCGGCGTCCCGGTGAAGATGGTGTGGTCGCGCGAAGACGATATGACTCACGATTCGTACCGTCCCGCCGGGCTGTACACGCTCACCGGGGGCCTGGATGCCAACGGCAACATCACCGCTGTGCGCTTTCATTCGACCAGCCCGTCGATCTCGGCGCGCTTGTTCCCGAGCGTAGTGAAAGACGGCATCGACCCGTTCGCGGTGGAGGGCATCGACAATTTCCCGTATGCGGTGCCCAACATCAAGTTCAGCTACGTGATCCACGACACGGGCGTCACGCCGGGCTACTGGCGAGCGGTATCGCACAACCTCAACGTGATGGCGCTGGAGTGCTTCATCGACGAGTGCGCCAACGCGGCGGGCAAGGATCCGCTCGACTACCGGCTGAGCATGCTCGACATGAACACCGCCAACAAGCATAAGTGGTCTGGCCTTTCCGCAGGTGCTCCTGTGGGCGGGCGCATGAAGACCGCGCTCGAGCAGGTCAAACTAAAATCGGGTTGGGGCACACCGCTTGCCAAGGGCAGGGGACGCGGCGTCGCAGTGATGGAAGGGTATAACACGGTGATCGCAGCGGTGGTGGAAGTAACGGTGAGCCCAACCAACGACGTGTCCCTGGATCGCGTCGTCACCGTCGTGGACGCCGGCCCGCTGGTGCATCCCGATCAGGCGCTCGCGCAGATGCAATCGGTGGTCAACTTCGGGCAGTCCGCGTGCCTCTTCGGTGAGATCACGGTGAACAACAACAGCATCGAGCAGACCAACTTCGACATGTACCGGATCGTGCGCATGAACGAAGCGCCCAAGAAGCTGGAGGTCTACTTCCTCCCTGCGGCTCCCAACCAGCCGCCCGGAGGACTGGGCGAGCCGGGTACTGCAGTGGTCCAGCCGGCGATTGCGAACGCAATCTTCGCCGCTACTGGCAAGCGTGTTCGGCGCCTGCCGCTGACGCCGGAGAACATCAACGCCGCTTGATCGGATCTAGCGTAAGCACCAACGCCCCCACCATCCTTCCCGCCGGCAGCGGCGGGAAGGTGGTTTGGGGGCTTTTTGTCGGCCTTGTCTGCAACGCGGGGCGTATCGGCGCCCTGCAAGCTGTCTAAGAGTGTGACTATGGATAGTGTTGATCTGCAGGTACTCAAGAGCAGCGTCGAGTGGCTTCAAGCGGGTCGGCGCGTCGTTCTCGCCACCGTTGTCGAGACCTGGGGATCCGCCCCGCGCCCGGCCGGAGCGCTGCTGGCGATCCGCGACGACGGGCAGGTTTCAGGCTCCGTCTCGGGCGGATGCGTCGAGGACGATCTCATCGAACGCATCCGCAACCACAACCTGGCGGAGGACAGACCAGAGACCGTGGTTTACGGGGTCACGAAAGAGCAGGCGACGAGGTTCGGGCTGCCTTGCGGGGGACGGCTTCAGGTCGTTCTGGAGCCTCTGCAAGACGCCGCGGCCATGTCGACGCTGCTGGGGCGCATCGCCAAGCGCGAGTTGATTGCACGCACGCTCGACCTGGACACCGGCGCAGTGACTTTGGCGCCGGCCAGCCGCAGCGATACCCTCCGGTTCGACGGACACAAGCTCACGACAATTCACGGGCCGCGCTGGCGCCTCCTGATCATCGGAGCGGGTCAGCTCTCGCGTTATCTCGCAGAGATGGCGAAGGCGCTGGATTACACGGTGATCGTTTGCGATCCACGGGAGGAGTACGCGGATAGCTGGGACGTCCCCGGCGTGGAGTTCACCCGCGGCATGCCCGACGACGTCGTCGCTGAATTGAACCTGGATAGCCACAGCGCCGTGGTTGCGATCACCCACGATCCCAAGCTGGACGACCTCGCTTTGCTCGAAGCACTCAAATCCGCGGCGTTCTACGTGGGCGCTCTCGGGTCGCGCCTCAACACGGCAAAGCGCAAGGCTCGTCTGGCCGACTTCGACTTGTCTCAGGAGGAGCTGGCCCGGCTACACGGCCCCGTGGGGTTGCGCATCGGGAGCAAGACGCCGCCGGAGATCGCCGTGGCGATCCTCGCCGAGATGACCGCGGTGCGTCACGGGGTGGATCTAGCCGCAGTGGGCACCAAGGAGAGCAAAGAGGTACCGGAGGAACAAGAAGGCCCGGTGTGCGTGAGCGCAACGCGCGCCTGAGCCGCCTGGATCTTCGGATTGGGAGCCTGCACGGCTCCCAATTTTTTTGCGGTCGGGCGTCCCGGTTCGGGATCTGAAGGAGGAGGAAGCAATGAGACTGCAGGACAAAGTGGCAATCGTCACAGGAGGCGGCTCGGGATTTGGCGAAGGGATCTGCAAGCGCTTCGCGCAGGAGGGATGCAAGGTCGTGGTGAACGACATCAACCCCTCGGGTGGGGAGCGGGTGGCGAAGGAGATCGCGGCGACGGGCGGAAGGGCGCAGTTCGTGCGAGGCGACGTGTCGAAGGATGCAGACTGGGCGCACCTCGTGAAGACTACGTTGGACGGGTTCGGTGCATTGAACATCGTGGTCAACAATGCAGGCACTACGCACCGCAACCAACCGGTGTTGAACGTGACCGAAGAGCAGTTCGACCGCGTCTATGCCGTCAACGTCAAGAGTCTGTTCTGGAGCGCAAAGCATTGCGTGCCGGTGATGCGACAGCGTGGCGGCGGAGTGTTCGTCAATATCGCCTCGACCGCGGGAGTACGGCCCCGTCCCGGCCTGGTGTGGTACAACGGCAGCAAGGGCGCCGCCATCATCTGCAGCCGCGCGATGGCCGTGGAGCTCGCACCAGACAAGATCCGGGTTTGCGTCGTCAACCCGGTGATCGGAGAAACTGGCCTGCTCACCGAATTCATGGGGTTGCCAGACACGCCCGAGAACCGCGCCAAGTTCATCGCCAGCATCCCGCTGGGCCGGATGAGCCGGCCGGTCGACGTTGCCAACGCGTGCGTTTACTTCGCCTCCGACGAGGCGGAGTTCATCACTGGAGCCTGTCTGGAAGTGGACGGTGGGCGCTGTGTCTGAGCCCGTTCACGCGAGGTAGGCGCACAAGGACAGGTATCCCGCGGCGGAACTCGCGTCGAGGGCTGTGCCTTGTAAACACGCGAGCGGTGCGCTGCGTGCGCTCCGCGGGGTGAGGGGCGTGCGAGTGCTTTACGGCGCTCGCCTACGAGCTTGAACCGCGGTCAACCTCTGAGGCTGCTCGCGGCCGCAGGGTCCGTTCGTCCCGGTTCGGCGCACACTCAAGCGGAGAAAGCCTGGATCCCGGTCTGCGCGCGGCCGAGAATGAGAGCGTGTACGTCATGCGTCCCCTCGTAGGTGTTCACCGCCTCCAGGTTCATCATATGGCGCACGACGTGATACTCATCGGCGATGCCGTTTCCCCCGTGCATGTCGCGCGCCTTGCGAGCGATATCCAGCGCTTTGCCACAGGAGTTGCGCTTGACGAGCGAGACCATCTCGGGCGTCGCGCGAGCCTCGTCCATCAAGCGGCCGACACGCATTGCGGCCTGCAGCCCCAAGGCGATCTCCGTCTGCATATCGGCCAATTTGAGCTGAATGAGTTGCGTAGCCGCCAGCGGCCGCCCAAATGCTTGCCGATCGAGGGTGTATTGCCGTGCCGCATGCCAGCAGAACTCCGCTGCCCCCAGCGCGCCCCAGGCGATCCCATACCGGGCTTTGTTCAGACATCCGAACGGGCCCTTCAGTCCGGTGATGTTCGGCAACAGGTTCTCCTCCGGGACGAGCACTCCGTCCATCACGATCTCGCCCGTCACCGAGATGCGCAAGCTGAACTTGCCTTCGATCTTGGGGGCTGACAGGCCCTTCATCCCCTTTTCGAGGATGAAGCCGCGAATTACATCCTTGTCGTCTTTTGCCCACACGACGAACACGTCGGCGATCGGGGCATGCGTGATCCACATCTTTGCGCCCTTCAGCAGCCAGCCTCCGTCGACCTTGCGCGCGCGAGTGATCATGCCCCCCGCATCCGAGCCGTGGCCCGGTTCGGTCAACCCGAAGCAGCCGACGAGTTCGCCCGTCGCAAGCCGAGGCAGGTACTTGCGACGCTGCTCCTCGGTGCCGTAGGCATAGATGGGATACATCACCAGGCTCGATTGCACGCTCATGCTGGAGCGATAACTGGAGTCCACGCGCTCGATCTCGCGCGCGATCAGCCCGTAGCAGACATGGTTCACGCCGGCACAGCCATATCCCTTCAGCGTGGATCCGAGAAAGCCCAACGCACCCATCTCCGAGATGACGTCCCGATCGAAGCGCTCGTAGCGGTTCGCCTCGAGCACGCGAGGCATCAGCCGATCCTGCGCGTACGTGCGAGCGGCGTCCCTCACCAGCCGCTCTTCCTCGCTCAGCTGGTCCTCGAGCAGCAGCGGATCGTCCCAGGCAAATACGGGCTTGGTCTCGGGCGCATTCATCGCTGGATCCTCCTCGCAGTCGCGGCCAGTATACACGCGCCGCGTAGGGGCTTTGCCCCACCCCCCAGCTCTGCGCAGCGTCCGAGCATGGGCTGCCCGCGCTCGGTTCTTCCGGACTCCGGCGTGGTTCGGGCGCAACTTCGGCCGCGGAGAGGCGTGCCAAGACCGCACGTAAACGAAGCGGCTCCGTAGGGCTGGGCCAAGACACGGGCGCGCGAGCGGTATGACCCGTGGAGCGCAGCGAGCATCGTGCTCGCGATGTCAGCTCCTCATCGGGTTGGGGCGGTTTCCGCGTGGAGCAAGCGGATCAGGAATCGCGACGCTTGCGGCAGATGTCGAAGCCGTCACGCCAGCCTAGGGCGTACTGATGGTCGTTTGCGTAGCGCGCCGCATCCCTTTTCACCGCTGCCCCGTTCTTCGCGCTTTGACAACCGTCGATATAGCCGTCCCGGAACGCGGGAGGAAAGCCGCTGAGGTTCACCTCGGGCGGCGCGGGCTTCGGGCTGGCGCAGGCGACGAGGCCGATGAGCACGACAGCCGCCGCCACAATGACGCGGGCATATGGGCAAGTCCTGGCGTCGCTAGGCCGCAGCGGCGACACACCAGTGCTGATCCCCTGCGCGGGCTTGGCCCAGCCTCCGGGGACGGTGCCCTCAATGGTGTGCTCCACAAAAAAAGATGCCCGACAAGGGAGGCAATCGGGCAAAAAGAAAGCGCTGACGCGCACGAAATCAGACGAGGGGATCGAGTCTGCGTAAGGGTAATTCTGCTGCGATCGCTCCTTAGCTCATGCAGGCGGCTGCAGGCCTACAACCTTTCCGTACAGTTCTCGCTGGAGCGCAATATCGCACTACCCAGTCCGCGCGGGTGACGCCCATCCTGCTGAAGACGCGCGTTGGGCCCAGCCAAGTAACCAGCTTATCGCAATCTGCGTACCAATGGTGAATTAACTTTGCAATCAACGGACTACCACAAACCGCGAGGCCGGTTTTGTTTCCATCCGGCGACGCCTGGGAGACGCACTCAAAACCCGCCAAGCAATCAACGACTTCCTTGTCTCTGCCGGGTGACAGGCACATCGGCGTCTCACCCGAGGCCGTGCGTCTACTAGGCCATTGTCATGGCAGCCACGCGCTGTCGAAGGCGCTGCGGGCGCGGGTATCAAGGATGGCGTTCATGGGACCGGACCGGTTCACGCGCCGCAAGCCAAGCTGCCTGCTCGCGCCCGTCACACGACAACCCGCACTCGACCCGATTACGGCCGAGCGGCCAATTGCCCTCGCTTGCCGGGCGCCGGTGTAGTGCCGGCTGTCGAGGGTCGACGGACTCCTCAGCGCGGCGTCTCGGCGAGAGGCTTGAACATCGACGGATTCAGATGATGCCGCTGCAGCAGCTTGTAGAACTCCGTCCGGTTGCGCTTCGCCAGTCGCGCCGCTTGAGTGACATTCCCGTTGGTGATCTTCAAGAGCTTGGCAAGGTAGTCCCGCTCGAAGTCGAAGCGAGCCGATTCGAACGAGGACAGGTCGCCCATCTCGCCGCGGATCGCGCTTTCCAGCAGCCGCGGACCGATGATCGGCGTCGTGGCCAACGCGACCGCCTGCTCCACGACGTTGTACAGCTCGCGAACGTTCCCCGGCCAGGTATGGCGCACCAGGACCTCCAGGGCATCCTGCGCAAACCCGTTGAGCGTCTTGCCATAGCGCGCCGCCAGCGTCTTGAGAAAGTGGTTGGCGAGCAGCGGAATGTCTTCCCGCCGCTGGGACAGGGACGGGAGCGAAAGCGCCACCACGTGCAAGCGGTAATACAGGTCCTCGCGGAACGTCCCCGCTTTGATCGCTTCATCGAGGTCGCGGTGGGTTGCCGAAATGATGCGCACGTCGACTTTGACCGACTGCGTGGAACCGATCGGTCGCACCTCGCGCTCCTGCAACACCCGCAGCAGCTTCACCTGCAGCGCCAGAGGCATGTCTCCGATCTCGTCGAGAAATACGGTACCGCGGCCAGCGGCCTGGAACAGCCCCTTGTAGTCGGCTGCGGCTCCCGTGAACGCACCCTTGACGTGGCCGAACAGCTCGGACTCGAGCAACTGTTCCGGTATGGCGCCGCAGTTCACCGCGACGAACGGTTGGCCGGCTCGCGCGCTGGCCTTATGGATCGCCCGAGCCAGCATTTCCTTGCCTGTCCCACTCTCGCCCAGGATCATGACGCTGGCGTCGCCTCCCGCCACCAGGCGAGCCTTGGCGAGGATCGCCTCCATCTCGGGGCTGCGCGTGATGATGTCGTTGCGCCACGACAGATCGGTCGCCGTCGTGCCGGCGCGCGCGGCGCCAAGCTGCAGAGCCTTCTCGATCTGTTCGACCAGCACCTTGCCGTCGAAAGGCTTCGTGAGATAGCCGAACAGGCCGCGCTGCGTCGCTGCGACCGCGTCCGGGATCGTGCCGTGAGCGGTGAGGATGATCACCGGTAGGGCCGGCTGCTTCTTTTGTAGCGACTCGAACAACGCCAAGCCGTCCATGCCGCCCATGCGCACGTCGGTGATCACCACGTCGGGACTCTGGACGGCCAACTGAGACAGGGCTGCCTCGCCGCTCTCCACCGCAGTCACGTTGTATCCGGCACCCTGCAGTCGAATCGACAGCAGGCGCAACAGGTCAGGGTCATCGTCCACTAACAGTACTCTGGCTTTCGCTGTGCTCATGGCTCTTTCTCACCGGTTTGTTGCGTTCCAACATCTTACGTTCCGCATCGATCAGCGCATCGAGCTTTTGCTTTACCGCTTTGTAGCGCCGCGTCTCCTCCTTGAGCTTTTCCGCCTGTTCCTGGATCTCGGCGTCCTTCTCCCACTGGTCCTCCAGCATGCTCTGCAACAGCATCGCGAAGGGCCACATCTCCGACTCGCGGGCGCGCGGTTCCTTCAGGAAGGAAGATAACATGTCCAACGCGTGAGCGGGATCCTGGCTCGGCGCTCCGGGCGTGATGTGCAACAGAACCAGCTGCAGGAGCGTGAAGTCGGACGACTGCTGGTGATAAAAGCGCAGTGTGCGGTCGTACTCCTGCCCCAGCTGTTCGGGACTCAGCATCGCCAAGTACCCGTAGTAGCCGACGAGCCGGTCGTTGTCCCCCGCTTGCTGCAATGGAGCGGCGGGCTCTGGCTCTGGCGCGGCGACCTCGGCGGGCTTCGACGCCTCGGCCGGCTGCGGCTTCGTGAACAGCCGCTCGCAGCCTGCGAGCATCAGCACCAGGCCAAGCGCCGTGCACAGAAGCGCAGCGCGAGACGCCATCACGCGAGCATCGCCTGCCTGACCGGCAATCCGATGCGGAAATGCGCTCCTGCGGGTCGGTCCTCCAGAATCTCGACCCGACCCCCGTGCGCGAGCACATACTCGCGCACGATCGCGAGACCCAAGCCGGTGCCCTTGACGGATCCGCGTGGCTGCGCAGAACCCTGATAGAACGCGTCGAACACTTTGTCGCGTTCCTGCGGTGCGATGCCCGGCCCCTCGTCCGTGACCTCGATGCACACCTCGTCCGCGTGCACCCGTGCGGACACCGAGACCTCACCCATGGGCGGCGAGAACTTCACTGCGTTGGAGAGCAGATTGTCGAAGATGACCTCGAGCTTATTGTCATCGGCCTCGAGCTGGATCGGGGGGCAGTCGAGGACCAAGCGGATGTCCTTGGCTCGGACCGGGAGTCGATGCCCCTCGGCCGCTTTGCGCAGCACCGAGGCCAGGTCGACTCGTCTGATGTTCAGCCCCGACTTCTGGAACTGCACAGTATGGTAGTTGAGCAGGTCCTCGATCAGCCGTTGCAGGCGCAACGCGTTCTGATGCAGGATGCGGCAAACCTCGAGCTGATCGCTCGAGAGCCGCCCGACGGACCCGTCTCCGAGCAACTCGGCGCCCTCGCGGATCGCGGACAGCGGCGTTTTCAGCTCATGCGAGAGCTGGTGCATGAATCGCGTCTTCTGCTCCTCGAGCTCGATCAGACGCAGGCGTACCCAGTCCAGCTGCCGCCCCAGCGCCTCCAAGTCGTTGGGGCCGGACACGGACACCGGATGTGTGAAGTCTCCCTCCCCGATGCGGCGCAGTGCCGCCTCGATCTGCCGGATCGGCTTGAGGATGAGTATGGTCACTCCGACCGCCACGAGCAGCGCGATGGGCACCAGGGCCACCAGCTGCCAATAGATGAAGTCCCGCACATTGCCCGCCAGCGCCTGCATCGTCGCCACTTCGCGATTGACGATGGAGGCGTCCGTGCTGTCCAGAGCGCGCGCAAGCGCGCCGAGCACCTGATAGTTGTCGACGACGGCTGCGAGGCGCTTCGGATCGTCGTGCAGCGCAAGGACATCGTCGTGGATCCGGTTCTCTGCACGCGCCAGCTCGTCTACCGCCTGCAGCTGCTCGCGGGAGAGTGTCGACGCGGTCATGCTCCGGACCGTCTCGGCGAAATCCTGGTGCGAATCCTGGAACGCAGAGAGCAACTCGGGCTTTGCGACGATGGAAAAATGCCGGGCGATGCGCTCCATGTCCGTGAGGCGCTCGATGAGAAGCCGGCTGTTCTGCGTCGCCTGCACGGCGTTGAGCACCGCGCGCTGACTCTTGGTTGCCAGCTCGTGGATGGAGATCGCGTTGTGCGCCAGCGCGAGAATCAGCGGCAAGACGGCCAACGAGAAGCCCGCCAGGATCAGCATCGGGAACGATTTGGGATAGAAGTGCCGGACGCGGCGGCCTCGCGGGCGGGCGGCCGGCGTGGGGACGGTCAGTTCAACGCCGTCAGCCGTGACTACCGTCAACGTTCTGCGTGGCCACATGCATCAGTCCTCGAACTGCACCTCTACCCGGCCCAGCTCGCCAAAGTCGGCGGTCACGCGGTCGCCCGGCGCGATAGGCAGCGGCACCATGCAGGTGCCGGTCGTGACCACCTGCCCGGCCCGGACTCCTATGCCGAGGGCGGACAGCTCGTTGACGAGCCAAGTCAGCGCCAGCCGAGGATCGCCGAGCACGTTCGCTCCTCTCCCCTGCCGCTCCAGCTTCCCTGCGACGGTGCCCATAACCGCGTGTTCGACCATGTCGATCGCCCGCCAAGCTGCATGCGTCGCCGAGCCCAGAACAAACTGATGGGCGCAAGCGTTGTCGGCGATGAGCTGCGCGGCGCCCACCTTGGAAAAATCTTCGTAGCGCGAGTCCGGGATTTCGATGGCAGGAAGCGTCGTCTCGACCGCCGCTAGCACCTCTTGCGCATTGTAAGACGTCGCGCGGGGTGGGAGGTCCTCGCCGATGCGGAAGGCGAACTCCGGCTCAGCCACGCGCATGTGGTTCGCCCCGAGCGACAAGCGAGCCCCGCTGTCGCGAACCTGCTCCCGAAGGAGCCGCCCGGCGAGAGGCCCGTCCACGCCGATATGCGCCTGGCCCGCTGTGCTGGTTGCCGCGATCTTCCATCCAAAGAGCGGGTATCGGCTGCGCATCTCGAGCAGCGCCTGCACAGCGTAGCCTTCGTGGCGCGCGCTGGGACGGAGCCGTGCAGGCAGCTCCGGCAGTCGGCGTCCCTCCTGCCAGTGTTCCCAGAGCAGAGCCGACGCGGCCTGCAGCGCTTGTCGGTCCAGCATCCTTTGCCTCCGATGGTTAGTCGGACAGTCGTAACTGGCCGGCCGCGGGCGGGACGCGTCCCGGTATGGGCCCGGTGCCCGCACCTGACGCTGCGTCGGCGATGCGCCCCGGGCCAAGTCCGGTGCGCGGCTGCAACGTCGGCCGAGTGGTGCCGGGAGGGGGAATCGAACCCCCATGGTGTCGCCACCGCGGGATTTTGAGTCCCGTGCGTCTACCAATTCCGCCATCCCGGCGGGCGCGAAGAAGCCCGAAATTATCTGCGAATTCAGCGGTCCGGGCAATCTACACCGGGTGCGCCGCGGGCAGGCACTATAATGTCGGCCCATGCGGCTCGAGCAGTTCGACTTCGATCTGCCTGAGGACCTGATCGCGCAACATCCGCCTCATCACCGTGGCATGAGCCGCCTTCTGCATCTGGATGCGGTGACCGGCACGATGCGTGATCTGCTGTTCCAGGATCTTCCCGATTTGATGGCCCCCGGAGACCTGCTCGTGTTCAACGACACGCGCGTGGTGAAGGCGCGCCTCTTCGGCCAGAAGGCAACCGGCGGCAGAGTCGAGCTGCTGATCGAGCGCGTGGTCGGCCCCCACCGCGCCTGGGCGCTGATCCGCGCCAGTCATGCTCCGCATGCCGGTTCCGCGCTGCGACTGGCGGGCGCGGTGGACGCGAGCGTGGTCGAGCGACGTGGCGAATTCTACCTCCTGGAGTTTGGCGGTCCAGACACCGTGCTCGATGTGCTGGAGCGTCACGGTAGTGTTCCGCTGCCCCCGTACATTCAGCGCTGCCCCGAGGAGGTGGACGAGTCGCGTTACCAGACGGTCTACGCGCGCGTGCCCGGTGCCGTGGCCGCACCGACCGCCGGGTTGCATTTCGACGAGAATCTGCTCGCGCGTTTGCGGCGACGCGAGGTCGAGTTCGCGTTTCTCACGCTGCACGTAGGCGCGGGGACGTTCCAACCGGTGCGCGAGAGCGACATCGACGCGCATCGCATGCACAGTGAATGGTACGAACTGCCCGAGGCGACGCTGAAGGCGCTCGAGCGCGCGCGCGGCCGCGGGGGGCGCGTCACTGCGGTCGGCACGACCACCCTACGCGCACTGGAGGCGGCGGCCCAGTCCCAGGGCTTGCATGCGGGTGCCGGCGAGACCGACC
>Ga0335083_10009487_pt1 | contig 11803 bp, 11 predicted proteins | sample Lox_Sample_42_FD_206716 | JGI IMG/M metagenome (GOLD analysis project Ga0335083, IMG submission 206716) | Soil microbial communities from Loxahatchee National Wildlife Refuge, Florida, United States - Lox_Sample_4.2 | ecosystem: Environmental > Terrestrial > Soil > Wetlands | place: USA... | reverse complement strand
ACGGCACAACCGAGGCGTGCACGGCAATTGCCGTGAACGATCTGCAGCCGTTCGTTCCCGATACCGTCGGAAAACCGGTGCGGGGAATGGAAATTCGGATCCTGAACGCACACAGCGAGTCGATCGGTGAGGTCACGGTGCGCAGCAAGACCGTGATGTCGCACTACCTCGACGATCCCGAGCTCACGGCGGAGACCATCGTGGACGGCTGGCTGATGACCGGCGATCTGGGCCAGCTCGATGCCAGAGGCCATCTGCGCTTGTTCGGACGCGCGAAGAACATGATCGTCACCGAAGAGGGCAAGAACGTCTACCCGGAAGAAATCGAAGCTGCATTCGAAGGCTTGCCGGTGAAGGAGATTTGCGCCTTCGCCGCAAACTACATCTGGCACGCGCACAAGATGACGGGCGAACAGCTCGTCCTGGTGATTCACCCGGAGACGGGCAAGCGCGTAACCGAAGAGCTGGTGGCCGAGATCGCTGCGCGGAACCGGCGCCTGCTCAACTACAAGCGCGTCAGCGGCTACCTCGCGTGGCATGACGATTTCCCCCGCACCGCGTCGATGAAGATCAAGCGCGCCGATCTGGCCGCGCAGATTCGAGAGAAATGCGGCCGGGAAACGATGGTGCAGCTGTGATGCTGCGGCCGCGCAGGAACTCAGAGGCCTCCCTTCCGTGACCGAAAAGATGTTCGCCGTCGTTAATCCCGCTGCCGGAGGAGGCCGCTGCGGCCGGCTCGCTCCCGCGGCCCTGGACCGAGTCCGCGCGATCGGCATCGACCTGGAAGTCGCGCAGACGACGCGGCCCGGTGAGGCGACCGCACTCGCCCGCGCAGCCTACGCGCGCGGCGTGCGAAGCTTCCTTGCTGTGGGCGGCGACGGCACGTCCTTCGAAATCGTCAACGGACTTTTTCCGGAAACTGAGACAAGCGGGCGCGCCACGCTCGGGTTTCTGCCGCTCGGCACCGGCAACTCGTTCTTGCGCGACTTCACGACGCGCGGCGTCGAACACACGATTGAAGCGTTGCGTGAACGCCGCCGACGGCCGTGCGACGTGATCCATCTCCGGCACGCCGATGGCGACGTCTATTTCATCAACATGATGAATCTGGGTTTCGCCGCCGAGGCGGGCGAAACCGCGAATCGCAGATTCAAGCGCTGGGGACATTTCGGCTACGTTCTCGGCGTGTTATGGCGGCTCGCCGGCCTGCGTTTCGACTCCTTCCCGCACCGGCTCGAAAACGCGGAAGAGTGGGACCGGCGCGAATGCCTCTTCCTCGCGTTCGGCAACACGAAATACACCGGCGGGAACATGCTGGTTGCTCCGAACGCGGACAGCAGCGACGGCAAGATCGAATACGTGCGCTGGTCGCCGCTCGGCCGGCTGCGCCTGCTGTGGAACTTTCCGAAGCTCTTCAGCGGCACGCACATCCACCACCCGCTGGCATCGCGCGCTGCCGCGGAAAGAATCGAACTCGATCTCGATGGGCCGGTGAACGTGATCGTGGACGGCGAAGTGATGCGCTTGCAATGCCGCTCCGTGGAGATCCTGCCGTCGGCGCTGGAAGTGATCGTATGAAGGACGCGTGGCTGAAAGCACGCTCCGCCGTTCTCTGGGCCGTCAGCGGCGTTCATTTCGCCGTGGTGGGAACGACGCTCGTCTTCTTCGGTCTTTGCGTTGATCGGCGCCGATTCGATTTCCTCAATCGCGGCTTTTTTCGCAATATCCTGCGCCTCGCGGGCGCGAAATTCGAAGTGCGCAGGTCTCCGGGCTTCGATCCCAAGCGCACCAGCATCTTCATCTGCAACCATGTGAATATTTTCGATCCGTTCGTGATTTACTCCGCGATTCCGCAGTTCGTCCGTGGCTTCGAGCTGGAGTCGCATTTCAAGCTGCCGATCTACGGCTGGATGATGGGCTGGTTCGGCAATGTTCCCGTGCCGGACGCTCCCAGCCGCGAAGGGCTCGCCGTCATGAGCGGGCGCGCCAAAGCGGCCCTCGATTCCGGCACCAGTCTCATCGCTTTTGCGGAAGGTTCCCGGACGCGCAACGGCCACGTGAAGGAATTCAAGAAAGGGATCTTCAGTCTCGCGCAAAAGTACGGAGTTCCCATCGTGCCCATGAGTATCGTCGGCTCGTACGAGTTCTTCCGCACGGGCCACTGGGTGCTGCACCCGGGCAAGATCACGGTCTACCTGCACGATACGATCGACACCGCCGAGATCGGCCGCACGGAGATTGACGCGCTGCGGAAGCGCGTGCACGAAATCGTCTCCGCGCCGGTGGAAGAGTCTCTGAAGAAGTCGAGGCCGAGCTAGGACATCTGGGATACGCTCGCGCCGGGGAGCGAGCGGCCGGCGCGCAATTCCTGCCAGGTGTAGGACACGCGATGAATCACTGTGATCGTCGAGATCGTCGCGATCACCCATAGGGCCGGCGCCATGCGGGCGAAAAGGCCGCCGAGAATCAGCAGGACGAGTCGCTCAGGCCTCTCCATGAAACCTACCTTGCAGAGCGGAATCAGCGATTCGGCGCGAGCCCGTGAATAGCTGACCATGAATGAGCTGGCCATCGCGATCGCCGCGAGCACCATGTAAAACGTCCGGCCGATCAGCGTGTAATAGACGACCAGTCCCATGTAGAGACCGAGGTCGGAGTAGCGGTCCAGCGTGGAATCGAGAAACGCGCCGAAGGCCGTCACCTGGCCTGCGCGGCGCGCCACCTGCCCGTCGGCCATATCGAGAAACGCCGCGAGGAAGAGCGCTCCGGCCGCCCATCGAAACAGCCCCATCGCGAAAAGAGCGGCGGCGCAGGAGTTTACGATCAGCGCCAAGAACGTGAAGGTGTTCGGGGTAATGCCGGTGGCGGCAAGTCCGGTGACGACGTGGTGAAGGAGCCATCCCGCCCCTTCGCCGATCCAGTAGGTAATCGGACGCTTGCGGTCCGCTTGATCGTTTGCCATCTGCCGAGAATGATACAACGAAACAGTCGCGCAGCGGACGCTTCCCCCCGGCCTATTTCGCGCCGGAAGCGGCGCCCTGCAACTCGCGGACGATTGGCACGCCGCTGCTCGTGCCCAGCCGGTTCGCGCCCGCCTGGATCATCGCCCGCGCGTCGGCCAGGGTTCGAATGCCTCCCGAGGCCTTGACGCCGATCTTCACCGCGCGCCGCATCAGCGCCACGTCTTCCACCGTCGCGCCGCCGCCCAGAAATCCCGTGGACGTTTTCACGAAATCGGCTCCGGCCTCCTCGCTCAATTGGCAGGCCAGCAGCTTCTCGTCGTTCGTCAGCAGGCCCATCTCCAGGATCACTTTCAGCAACGCGCCTTGCCGGTGCACGACTTCTGCGACGCCTCGAATATCGGCGACCACGAGATCTCTGTGGCCCGCCTTCAGCGCTCCGAGGCTCATCACCATGTCGACTTCGCGGGCGCCCAGCTTCATGCACTCGGTTGCCTCAAATGCTTTCACGCTGGTCAATGTCGCCCCGAATGGAAAGCCGACCACGGCGCCGACTTTCGGCTGGCCGCCGCCCAGTTGCCGCGACGCGAGCTCGACGTAGCACGCATTCACCATGACGGAGGCGAAGCCGAATTCGCGCGCCTCCTGGCAGAGGCGGATGATCTGGTCGGGCGTCGCTTCCGGGCGCAGGCTGGTGTGATCGATGATTGCCGCGATTCCCTGCCAGCTTTCGGCCGGGTGCCTGCCTTCCGCCGCTGAGTTTCGGCTCGACATGACTGCAAAATGTTACTACGCTAATCCCGTTTCCCGAAGCGGCTACTCGAAGATGGCACAGCCTCAATTTACGGGCGCGTTGCGCGACAAGCTGATCAAGGCCGCTCGCGCCGCGATGAAAAACGCTTACGCCCCGTATTCCCAGTTCAAAGTCGGCGCCGCGCTCGTGACGGACGACGGGCAAGTGTTCGTCGGATGTAACGTCGAAAATGCTTCCTATGGCGTGACGAACTGCGCCGAGCGCACCGCCATTTTTTCCGCCGTGGCGCAAGCGGGACCGAAGATGCAAATCAGCGCGATCGCCATCGTCAACGATCACGAGGCTCCCTGCTCGCCCTGCGGCGCCTGCCGCCAGGTGATCTACGAATTCGGCCCGAGCGCGACTGTTGTCTTCCTCGGCGCGAAAGGCTGGACGGAGCTCCCGATCACCAGTCTTCTGCCGGAGGGATTCCGCCTCCAGTGAGCGATCCCGCCGATCCCGCAGCCGCGGGTGCGATCCGCACGGCCGACGTCATTCGCCGCAAACGCGACGGGCAGGAGCTCTCGCGCGCCGAAATCGCGCACCTCGTCGACGGCTACACCCGCGGCCAGATCCCCGATTATCAAGTCTCGGCGTGGCTGATGGCGGCGCTGCTGCGCGGCCTCACGCGCGCGGAGACGGCCGCGCTTACCGATGCGATGCTGCATTCCGGCCAGGTGCTCGATCTGTCCGAGTTTCCCGCCGCCAAAGTCGACAAACATTCGACCGGAGGCGTCGGCGACAAAACGTCTCTTGTACTGGCGCCGCTCGTGGCGGCCGGCGGCCTCGTTGTGCCGATGATCAGCGGCCGCGGGCTTGGCCACACGGGCGGCACGCTCGACAAGCTCGAAGCGATCCCCGGCTTTCGCGTCGATCTCTCCATCGCGCGCTTTCGCGAAGTGATGCGCGCCTGCGGCTGCGCCATGATCGGGCAAACCGCCGAAATCGCGCCCGCCGACCGCAAACTCTATGCGCTTCGGGACGTGACGGGCACTGTCGAGAGCCCGTTTCTGATCTGCGCGTCGATCATGAGCAAGAAGCTGGCCGAGGGCATCGACGCGCTGGTGCTGGACGTGAAGGTCGGCTCAGGCGCGTTCATGAAGACTGACGACGATGCGGCGTTTCTCGCCCAGTTGATGGTCGAAACCGGACGCCGCATGGGCAAGAAGATGGTCGCGCTGATCACCGACATGAGCCAGCCGCTCGGCTTGTGCGTCGGCAACGCGCTGGAAGTCGATGAATGCATAGGAGTGCTGCGCGGTGGAGGCCCTGCCGATCTGCGCGATCTTTGCCTGGAGCTGGCCGCGTGGATGTTCCAACTCGGCGGCCGCGTCGCTTCCGTTGACGAAGGAAGGCAGCTTGCATCGCAACTGATTCGCTCGGGGCAAGCCCTCGACCGGTTCAGACAGATGATCGAGCTCCAGGGCGGCGACGCGAAAATCGTCGACGATCCGTCGCGCCTGCCCCGCGCGAAGCACACCCTTGCGATCTCCGCGCCGAAGACCGGCTGCGTGAGCAGCATCGAATGCGAAGCTGTTGGCATCGCCAGCGTGGTCCTGGGCGCGGGTCGCGAAAGAAAAGAGGATTCCGTCGATCCAGCCGTCGGACTCGTGCTGCACAAGAAGGTCGGCGATCGCGTCTCGGCGGGCCAGCCGCTTTGCACGCTGCACTACAATTCGAACGCCCGCGCGGAGCATGCAAAACGCCTGCTCGAGGATAGCTTCCGAATCGCCGAACAATCGCCGCGTGCCGTCTCTCTGGTCCGGCGAATCATTTCGGAGAGCGCGAGCTAGGCCGAAAGATCGCGCAGGAAGCTGGTGCCGTGAGGAATCCTGCCGCCGAAATTTTCGGCGACCGTTTGTCCCATATCGGCGAGCGTCGGTCGAACGCCCAGATTGACGCCGGCCCTCGCGCTCTTCCCGTACGCAAGAACCGGAACGTATTCCCGCGAATGGTCCGTCGTCGGATTCATCGGATCGGGATCGCAGCCGTGGTCGGCCGTGATCAGCAACAGATCGGAGGCGCCCATCGCCGCAAGAAATGGCCCGAGCAGCGCATCGAACTCCTCGAGCGAGCGGGCGAATCCCTCCACGTCCTTGCGGTGGCCGTACAGCATGTCGAAATCCACGAGATTCGCGAAGATCAGGCCCGACGGGCGCCGCGCCATTGCCTCGGTCAGCTTCGCCATGCCGTCGGCGTTGTTCTTCGTGGTCACGTAGTCTTTGACGCCGCGGCCGTTGTAGATGTCGTGGATTTTGCCGACGCCGAACACAGGCACGCGGCTCTCGGCCAGCACGTCGAGCAGCATGGGGCGCGGCGGATCGACGGCGTAGTCGTGCCGGCGTTCGGTGCGGCGGAAATTGCCCGCCACGCCCGCGAAGGGACGCGCAATCACGCGACCCACTCGGTTCGGCCCGTCCAGCAGGGCGCGAGCGATTTCGCACATGCGATACAGCTCCGCGATCGGAATCACGTCCTCGTGAGCGGCGATTTGAAAGACGCTGTCGCCCGAGGTGTACACGATCGGGAAACCCGTCCGTACGTGCTCGTCGCCGAGTTCCTTGATGATCTCCGTGCCGGAGGCGGGTTTGTTGCCAAGCGTGCGGCGCCCGATGCGCTTCTCAAACTCTTCGATCAAGTCCTTGGGGAATCCGTGCGGGTAGACCGGAAAAGCCTGATCCAGCCAGACCCCAGCCATTTCCCAGTGTCCGGTCGTGGTGTCCTTGCCGGGAGAGACGGTCGCGCCCTTGCCGAAGGAGCCGATCGGTTGCGCGGCGGGAGTCAGGTGGTCCAGCGGCTTGATATTCGCCAAACCGATGCGAACGAGATTCGGCAAATTCAGCGGACGCGAGCGGGCGATGTGACCGAGCGTGTCGCGGCCCGTGTCGCCGTAATCCGCGGCGTCCGGCAACGCGCCGATGCCGACGCTATCCAGGACAATCCAGATGACCCGATCAAAAGGCCCGAGGTTTTCCGCCATACGGAGCGACGTGGTGCCCGGGGTGGGGGTCGAACCCACACGACGCGTGAGCGTCAGGGGATTTTAAGTCCCCCGCGTATGCCATTCCGCCACCCGGGCGCGTCGGCCAAGAGTAGCTTTTTTGGGAGCACGACTGCAACACGCCGCGCGTGCAATCGATTTCACCGCCGGCGGAACTCTTCCCGCTCAGGCGGCCCCCGCGTTCGGATGCGGATCGTCGGAACCCGCTGTCATCAGGCGCCGCCTTTCCTGAAAACAGTACAAGACGAGTTCGACGCGTGAAGACACGCCGAGCTTGTCGAACACTCGCAACAAGTAATTGCGGACCGTATGCTCGGTGAGTCCGAGTTCGGCTGAGATCGCGCGATTCGTCATGCCTTCCGCAACCAATCTCACCACGTCCGCTTCGCGCCGCGACAGCAGATCGATCCCGCGCGCATCATGAAGTTGCAGCGGCCGCGTTTGGCCCAGGGCATCGATCAAATAGCCGAGCTGCTCGCTATCGGCCCACACCTGGCCCTTGTGAACAGCCTGAATGCACTTCGCGAGGCGGTGCAAGGGCTCGTCACGAAAGATCACGCCGTGCGCGCCGCAGCGAAACGCATCGGTGACCAGATCGCGCGCCCGCGAACCGAGCAAGAGAATCGCCTGGGTTTGCAAGAGTTGTGAGCGCAATTCGCGGACAACTCGGTATCCTTGCAAGGGGCCATCCTCCAATTGCGCGCTTATGATCGCGACCTCCGGCTGCCGCGCCGCAAACAGAGCAAGAGCGTCGCGTGAACCCACCGCCGATCCGACCACATCGATGCGCGGCTTGCGGACACGGAGCGCCCTCTCCACCAATTGGCACCCGAGGAAGTTCGCCTCGGCAATCGCCACGGAAATGGCGCCATTCTCCGAACGCTGAACATAGTCCATAGTGCGCCTTGCGGTTCGTCTGATTCCGAGAGCCGTGGATTCTAGGAAATGTTGCGCCGTGATTACAATTCGTGAAAATACGCACGTAGTTTCCGCAACCACCCGAAGGGCGCCATGACGCTCGCGAGCGGGCTGGACCCTTGCACCGTTCGACATGAGAGGGGGTCGAATGGGCACGGTCACCCCCGGCGTCCGGAGCGGCCGCATTGGACGACAGCTCATATCTCCGGCGATTGCTGACGGTTACGGGGATTCGTTCGTTCGGCCCAGCCGCCTCGACTCGCAATCGGCTTGCGCCTAGGGACATTTGACTCCAGTTGGCTCGCCGCTTGTCTTCGTCTCTGGCTCACGTTCGTCCACCCGCCCGTGGAGCCAGGAATCATGTTTCCCGCAGGTACCGACGACCCACGTCGCCCGGCCGAAACGCTAGAGTCAATCTACCGAAGCGGATGTCCTCGGGTTGCCGGGACGTTCCTCCACTTGTGCGATTTCTCATTGGAAAGTACTTTTCGCGCGGGCCGTTCATCCACATGTCTGCAATAGGCGCTCGGCCGTGACAAATGTGAAAAAGGTTCGTTTTCTATTCGCAGTGGCATCTTTCGCGGCGGCTCTGGCTATCGCGCACGAGTCGGCCGCGAGCCCCGTTCCGTGGGCCGCAAACGACACGGTCGCGCACAGTGCCGGCGGCGCTCCGCCGCCTGCAGACCGCAATCCGCGGTATCGGATCTGCGCGAGCGATGTGATCGCGGTGACTTTTCCGCTGACTCCGGAATTCGACCAGACGGTGAACGTCGAACCGGACGGTTTCGTCGCTCTCGCCGGCGCCGGGAGCGTGCGTCTGGCGGGATTGACCACGCAAGAATCGGCGGATGCCATCCGCGCCGCCTACGCGCCCATCCTCCATGACCCGATCGTCACGGTCGAGCTGAGAGACTTCAACAGGCCGTACTTCGTCGTGAGCGGCCAGGTGAATCGGCCGGGCAAGTACGATCTTCGCGGCGAGACCTCGGCGGCCGAGGCGGTCGCCATCGCCGGCGGCTTCACGGAGGCGGCGCGGCACTCACAGGTGCTTCTCTTCCGCCGCGCCAACAGCAGCTGGTACGAAGTGAAATCGCTCAATTTGAAGCGCGCCCTGCAGGGCCATGGCTCCGGCGAGGACACCACGCTGCGAGCCGGCGATTTGCTCTACGTGCCGCAGAACTCCATTTCCAAGTTCCGACGATTCATACCTTCTTCCGGAGTGGGCGCCTACTACCAGCTTCGTCCGTAGGCGCCGGCAAAAGGTGTTGCGATGGACGATTTGGCGATTCGATCGGGTGGCGCGAGCGTCGCTTTTCCCGTCACGCTCCGCGATGCGCTCGTGCCGATTTTTCGGCGGCGCCGGCTCGCCTCGCTCGTCTTTGTCGGAATCTTCTGCGGCGCGATTCTGGCCGCGGTTCTGATGCCCCGGACCTACGAATCGGAAATGAAGATCCTGCTGAACCGCGATCGCGCCGACGCCGTGGTGACTCCCGATCCGAATGCTCCGGCGCCGACCGCAGCGGTCATGAGCGTGTCCGAAGAGGACATCAACTCCGAAGTCGAGTTGATCAAGAGCCGCGATCTGCTGTCTGAGGTCGTGCGTTCCTGCGATCTTCAGCAGGCACGGAGTCCCCGATGGCGGCGGATGGTCGATTGGATGAGCCGGGCTGGAACGAGCGACGACGCCCGGCTGGCACGCGCGGTCCGGGTGCTTGAGAACAGCCTTAGCGTCGAGCCGCTGAAGAAAACCGACATGATCCGCGTGGCCTACGCCTCGCGCGACCCGCAGCTTTCCGCGCGCGTGCTGCAAAGTCTCGCCGCGCTCTACCAGGAAAAACACGCTGCCGTGCACCGTCCCGCCGGAACGTTTCGTTTCTTCGACGAAGAGACCGCGAAACACCGCGACGAACTCGTCGCGGCCGAAACCCGGCTGACGGACTTCGACCGGGCGCAGGGAGTGATCGCGGCGGACACACAGAAACAGCTCGTGCTTCAGCAGCTCAGCCAATTTCAAACGGACTTCCAGCAGGACAAATCCGCCGAGCGCGCCGCCGTTGCACGGGTGCAGGCGCTCCGCGCGCGGGCCGCCGCCACGCCCGAACGCCAAACCACGCAGGTGCGGACGCTCGACAACGCTCAACTGCTCGCGGAACTGGAAAGCTCGCTCCTGTCGCTCGAGCTGAAGCGCAGCGAGATGTCCATGAAGTACGCTCCCGAATACCCGCCCGTTCGTGCCCTGGACGCTGAAATCAGCGACACACGAGCCGCCATCGCCGGGGCGCGCCAAGCGCCTGTGGAGGAGAAAACGACCGACCGCGCTCCCGCTCAGGATTGGATCGCGACCGAACTGGCCAAAGCTGAGGCCGACCGAGCCCAGTTCGAGGCTCACGCGGCCGCCACGGCCCGCACCATCGCGCATTTTCAGGCGGCGGCGCAGCAACTCGACGTGAAAAGCAGCGTGCAGGCCGATCTCGCCCGCGACGTGAGAGCGTCGGAAAGCGACTATCTGCTTTATCTTCGCAAACGAGAGGAAGCGCGTATTTCGGACGCGCTCGATACCCGGCGGATCGTCAATGTGTCGGTCGCCGAGGCCGCCACTGTTCCCGCGCTGCCGACTCTGCATCTGGCCTGGTTGCTGGTCGGTGGGTTCTTTGTCGCCTCCACCTTGAGCCTCGGCGCGGCGTACGCCGCCGACCGGATGGACCCTTCTTTCCGCACGCCCGACGAGTTGCAGCGCTATCTCGCAACAAGGGTTCTGGCGGCAATTCCCAATGACGAGGCGCGCAAACAGCCATGAGCCGCAACTTCGAGATCCTTCACCGCCGCCCTTCGCCAGATAGCCCATTCCGCGTGCCGGCGCATCCCGACGCGAAAACGGATAGGGATTCCGAGTCTCCCCGCCGCGCCAGCAGCACGGATCACGAAATCGCAAATCTCGTGCAGCGAATCTTCACCTGCTCCCCGGCTCCGACCGCCCCGAGCACCGTTGCGTTCTGCGGCGTGGACCAGGGCGCGGGCTGCACCTGGGTGTGCGCGAGAGCGAGCGAGGCGCTTGCCAGGCAAGTGCCGGGCCGAGTGTGCGTGGTCGACGCGAACCTTCGCTCGCCCTCGCTGCACACCCATTTCGACGCCGAACGGCGCGCCGGCTTTGCCGAGGCCATGAAGGACGCCGCGCCCGTTCGCGACTTCCTGCGCGCCACGTGCTGCAGCCACCTTTGGCTGATGACGTCCGGCGGGACAGGGCGAGAACCGAACGGCGCGCTCAATCCCGATCGGCTTCGTTCTCGATTGGCCGACCTGCGTTTGGAATTCGACTATGTGTTGCTGGACACGCCGCCCATCACTGCGTTTGCGGACGCCGCGCTGATCGGCCGGCTCACAGACGGCGTCATCTTGGTGGTCGCATCGAACGGCACTCGCCGCGACGCGGCGCGCGTGGCCAAGGAGAGTTTCGAAGCGGCGAATGTTCCGATTCTGGGGGCGGTCCTGAACCGGCGGACCTATCCCATACCCGAGGCGCTCTACAGAAGGCTCTAGCGCCGGGGATCGAAACCGAGTGGTCCAGCTCGACGCCCACCCGTGGGGCGACGGGAAAGGCCACAACAAACGCGGCACTCCTGTTCCGGTTGAGGCGCCGGTCGTCGTTCCAGACCGGCGGGAACGGGCGTGCCCGCGGAGGACCATTACAAAACGCACGAACGGGGTCTACGAATGCGAGCCCTCTCAATCGAGCAAGCCACTCGGGCGAAATCAATTTCCGGCGCCAGTCTCAGGCGGATTCCGCTGGCCAAACCGGACATCGGCGAACGTGAGATCGAGTACGTCGTCCGCGTTCTGCGCTCGGGCCGGCTCAGCCTCGGCCCCGTGCTCGAGCAATTCGAGGAGCGCTTTGCAGCCTACATCGGAACGCGCTACGCGGTCGCCACCAACAGCGGCACGTCCGCTCTGCATCTCTGCATCAAGGCTCTCGGCATTGGCCCCGACGACGAAGTGCTGACCACTTCCTTCACCTTCGCCGCTTCGACGAATTGCCTCCTGTACGAGCGCGCCCTTCCGGCGTTCGCGGACATCGACCCTGCCACGCTCGACATCGATCCCGCGGAAATCCGCGAAATCATCCGCCGCGACTAC
>Ga0335083_10009486_pt1 | contig 11804 bp, 9 predicted proteins | sample Lox_Sample_42_FD_206716 | JGI IMG/M metagenome (GOLD analysis project Ga0335083, IMG submission 206716) | Soil microbial communities from Loxahatchee National Wildlife Refuge, Florida, United States - Lox_Sample_4.2 | ecosystem: Environmental > Terrestrial > Soil > Wetlands | place: USA: Florida... | reverse complement strand
GCCGATTGCAGCCGCGAAGAGTATCTCAAGCGCAAGCTGGTCAAAGGCAAGGGCGGCGTGTTCAAGCTCACCTTCGGCCTGCAGAATGAGTTCGGCAATGACCGGGTGTTCAACGCACCGCTCGCCGAAGCCGCGATCGTGGGACGCGCCACCGGCATGGCCACGCGCGGACTGAAGCCGGTCGTCGAGATTCAGTTCTTCGACTACATTTGGCCGGCGATGATGCAGATTCGCGACGAGCTCAGCGTCATTCGCTGGCGTTCGAACAACGGCTTTTCGTGCCCTGTCGTCATTCGCGTCGCCATCGGGGGATACCTGACTGGCGGCGCTATCTACCACTCCCAATGTGGCGAGAGCGTTTTCACCCACATTCCCGGCCTGCGGGTTGTGTTCCCATCGAACTCGCAGGATGCCGCTGGGTTATTGCGAACTGCCATCCGTTGTGACGATCCGGTGTTATTCCTCGAACACAAGCGCCTGTACCGCGAATCCTTCGGTCGAGCCGCGTATCCCGGCCCCGATTACATGGTTCCGTTCGGCAAGGCGAAGATTGTGCATCCCGGCACGGACCTGACGGTCATCACTTACGGGGCCGTAGTTCCGCGCGCGCTGCAGGCGGCGCAAAAGCTCGAGCGCGAACAGGGCGTCAAAGTCGAGTTGATTGATTTACGCTGCCTGAATCCGTTCGACTGGGACACCATTGCCGAGTCGGTAGCCAAGACGAATCGCGCGCTGGTTGCGTATGAAGACACCCTGAGCTGGGGATACGGCGCTGAAATCGCCGCGCGCATCGCCGACCAACTTTTCGACAAGCTCGACGCACCCGTCCGACGCGTGGCCGCGAAAGACGTGTTTGTCGCGTACCAGCCCATCCTGGAAGACGCGATCCTGCCCCAACCGAATGATCTGTTCCTGGCGATGAAAGAACTGTCGGAGTACTGACAAAACTAGCCACGGATTAAGACGGATTCGCACAGATCAAAAGCAAGCCTTGCTCTATCCGTGACGATCCGTGTGAATCCGTGGCCAAGGTTCTGCAGCCGATGTTTCTACGACTCCCCGAATAGCATGCTGTAGATCCCTCCACCGACCGCGCCGCCGATCAAGGGTGCCACCCAGAACATCCACAACTCCTGCAACGCCCAGCCGCCGGCGAAAATGGCCGGGCCTGTGCTGCGTGCGGGATTCACCGAAACGTTCGTCACCGGAATCCCTATCAGGTGAATCAGTGTCAAGCAGAGTCCGATCGCGATGGGCGCGAATCCCTTCGGAGCGCGGCCGTCGGTGGCGCCCATGATTACGATCAGGAAGAACGCGGTCAGCACGACTTCGGCGACGAAGCCGGCCAGAAGGGAATAGCCGCCGGGAGAATTCGCCCCGTAACCGTTGGACGCGAATCCGGCATGCACGTCGAAGCTGGCTGCGCCGCTCGCAATCACATAGAGCACCCCCGCCGCGGCAATCGCGCCCAAGACCTGGGCGATCACATAGGGCAAAAGATCGGAAGCAGGGAAGCGCTTGCCGACCACGAGCCCCAAACTCACCGCTGGATTCAAGTGGCACCCGGAGATGTGTCCAATCGCGAAAGCCATCGTGAGGACCGTGAGTCCGAAGGCGAGAGCCACGCCGGCAAAGCCGATGCCGACGGTAGGGAAGCCGGCGGCGAGTACGGCAGCGCCGCATCCGCCGAAGACCAGCCAGAAAGTTCCAATAAATTCCGCTGCTGCACGTTTACCAATGGGCATGGGGAATCTCCTTACAAGCTTGACTGTGTGGGATCGAGTGCGTGTTGCGGGGCCGAATTACTTCGAGATCAAGAAGAGTAGCACAAGAAAACGCGAATCAGAAGAGAGGCGGGAATGTAGCGCCGCCGTCTCGGCGGCTGTCCCGGGGTGCGTCTCGCCCGCGGGTGCCGAAACCAACTCCCTGCCCGCGCGGTTACGAAGGCTTTCCCCGCAACCCGATCCTGATTGTCCGTTCTTCCGGAGAATGCTAGGCTCCGAAGAAGTGGGTTCTGCGTATACCAATCCGTTGAAATCGACCCCCTCCGTACCCAGCCGCCTGGCCCTCTGGCTGCAGTCCGCCTCGGCGGAAGTCTGGGTCAAATTTCTGCTGGCACTCGTGGGACTCGGCCTGGCCTTCGCCACGGCGTTGTTCTCAACCGTGTCCCGGGACGCGGGGAACCTCTGGGCTACCTTGATTCTGGCTTCGACGTCTCTGCTGCTTGCCACCATGGTGGGACTGGTCACGGTGCCGTACTTGGCGCGGCGCGTGGCGGTCGAACGCCTGCGCGAATCCTTCGATTACGACGTAACCCGCGCCGGCATTGTCTACGCGGTCGTGACGCTGGTTATCGGCATCGCCGCGCTCAACACCGGGAACAATCTCCTTTACATCGTGGTTGCGGCCATGCTGGCGGCGATCCTCGTTTCTGGAATCGTTTCCGCGTGGGTGCTGCGCTGGCTGGAACTCGACATCCGCTTGCCGGAGCATGTCTTCGCGGGACGCCCGGTGGCCGGCCGCATCGTACTGCGCAACCCGCGACGCCACCTGCCGTCCCTTTCCATCCGCGTGATCTCCACGCGCAAGAAAAGAAAGAAGCAGGCAAAGCAATGGCAGTGGGAAGCGACCACCTTCGCTTTCCCATTCAACCGACCAAAAGAGCAGCAGTGGCTGCGGCTTCCTGACCGACGCTTGCGCCGCGTGATCGTCGTGCCGCCACCTCCCGGAATCTTCCAGGGGATGGCCTATTTTCCCTTTCTTCCACCGCAGGCTGAGGTGTCCGCCGACCTGGAACTGCGCTTTGACCAGCGCGGCCGATATCGCGAAGACAGCTTCGGTCTGGCCACCCGCTTTCCCTTCGCGTTTCTTACCAAGACGCGGCACGTATCCTTGCCCAGGGAAGTTCTGGTTTATCCCCGCATCGAGGCGAGCGATGAAGTACTGGAAGTTCTGCCTAGGGTCCGTGGCGAATGGGAGAGTTTTGTCCGCGGCCATGGTTCCGACCTCTACATGCTTCGTGAGTATTTGCCCGAGGATTCCGCCCGCCACGTCGACTGGAAGGCAACCGCCAAATCAGGTTCCCTGAAGGTACGCGAATTTGCTCGCGAAGACGAGCGCAAACTCTGCATTGCCTTCGACAATCCCGAGCGCGGAGCCATATCCGAGCGTGCCTACGAGCGGGCGGTCGATCTGACTGCCTCGCTGGCCTGGCATTTCTCCACGCAAGAAGCGCAGGTTTCGTTTGTGGCGCCGGGCTATCCCCGCACCCGCGATATCCACGAATTCCTGGCGTGGCTAGCCGTGCTTGAGCCGGGAATGAGTGGGTCGCAATCTGGAAGATCGAGCAGTCAGCAGGAAGTGCCGTCGGCCGAGGATGCATTGCGCAAGATGAACCTGGGCAACTCCGACGATTACAACATCGTAATTACCGCTCGCCCTCGCGGAAGCCTGCCTACTGAGTTATGGAACTCCTCGTATTTCATCTTTGCCGGAGACAGCCAGCCTTCAAGAAAGCGACCGAGTTAGGATTGCCGGCGGCCGTTCAATTAGGAAACGATTTCGTTCTTTCTCTCCACCTTTCATTCGTCCGCAACCTTTTTCCCTTTCTTTCCATCTCCTTTTGGGCATATACTCGCGCCCCGGTGGATGCTTCGGGACGGCTCGGATCTCTGTAACCGGGAGGTTTCAAAATGCGTATCTGCGACCTGATCAAAAGTCAGGACACATATCAGGCGGAGTTGGGCCATACCGTGCTCGAGACGGTGCGCGTCATGGTCGAGCGCAACATTGGCGCCGTGCCGGTCCTTCACAACGGAAAACTGGTAGGAATTTTTTCTGAGCGTGACCTGATGCGGCGCGTCGTGGCCGAGGGCCGCGATCCCCGCAGTACTTGCATGGCGGAGGTCATGACCGACGACCCTCTAACCATCAGCATGAACGAAGAACTCGAGAGCTGCATGGCCCTGATGCGCCGGCACGGCTTCCGCCACCTGCCGGTCTGTCACGACGGCCAACTGGTGGGTATGGTTTCGCTGCGCGACATCTTGTTGCACGATGTGAATGAGAAGGATGACGAAGTGCGCATGATGCGCGCCTACATCCACTCAATGCCCGACGCCTAGCCGCTCCGTTCAACCCCCGGATCGATGTCTCCAGCCTCCGCCCCGCGCCCGTTGGTACTGGCGCCTCCGGTGCTCCTATCTCTCTGTATCGATGAGCTTTCGCGTTCCTTTGGTCGCTCGGCTTTACGCCTTAGCACGAAAGTAACCTTGCGTTCGGGTACCGACAAAAGTAACGTTACCAGGGATTACTTCAGTCCATTGAACACGGGGTACGAAACCGTTAACGTTTCTTTACTAACCCGTCTGGGTTCTGTCTTACCGGCGATGCGAGAAAGATGAGCGACCGACTCAAATTCTTCTATTACGCGCTTTGGATCGCACATCCCCTTCTCGAGTTGGGGATCGCGACCATCATGTTCCGGCGCGGACTGCATCGCAAATTCAAATTTTTCTTCGGCTACATTCTCACTCAGCTCGCTATTTTTGCCGTACTCTTTCCCGCCATTTGGCACAGGTATACAGCCGCGTTCTATCTCTACTGGATTTGCGACGCCCTGAGCGTGGGCTTTGGATTTGCCGTGATTCACGAGGTCTTTGTCGACGTCTTCCGCGCCTTCCATACCCTGCGCGATCTGGGCACGGTGCTCTTCAAATGGGCCGGTCTTGTCATGCTGCTCGTGGCCGCAGTGGTTTCGGTCTCGACCAACTCGTCGCAGGTCGCGCCCTGGATGCAGGCCATTATTACTTCACAACGCTGCGTTCGCATGGTTCAGGTGGGGATGGTTCTTTTTCTGCTCTTCTTCGCGCACTATGTGGGCGTCAGCCGCCGGCAGCACAGCTTCGGGATTTCTCTGGGCTTCGGCGTTTTCGCCGTCGTCGAACTGGTGCTCATCTGCTCGTTCGTTGGCAATCACATGGGCGGTTTTTGGATGAGCTTGCTCAATATGGCCGCCTACAACAGTACTCTGCTGGTGTGGTTTGCGTATGTTGCGCTGCGCAGCCCCGCTCGCGACGCGTCCCTCTCACTTCTGCAACCCCAGCGCTGGGAGCAGAGCCTAACGGACATCCATCACCCGCTTCCTGCCGATTCTTTGATCCCGATGTTCGAGGGAATGGTCGACCGCGCTCTTTCCCGCACCCAGCAGGATGTTTCCTTGGCGCAGGATGGCCGCGCGGCCGTCCCTGCGGCCCGGGGAGCCGCCGCTGGAACCGGTAGTTTCAACATCCCTGTAGCGCCGGCCAACTCCAAGCCCTAACCGGCTCGCATCTCTTCCCTCCATTGAATTGCATCCCCAGCATCCTCGACTCACGCTAGTCTGTTCCGAATTTGTAACCTGTTCTGCAAACAAATGCACTTCTGTGCTACTCGCCGCGAATCGCAAGCAATACTTCATGGATAGCTTGTAAGCAATTATTCAGAATAATGATGCGCCGATCTGCAATAGGACGATAGAAGGAGGTATGGACGCGGCTGATTGGGTGGGATGAAAATTCTTGCACATGCGCTTGACACGTGCCCTATAATTCGGCTCCGCGAAAAGGCCTTCCTCAGGGAAAACCCTACGCGGATATAGGAGACGAACCCATGAAACGTGCAATCAGGATGTCGATCCTGATGGTAGGACTAGTGGGCACATTCGTAGCTGCCGCCGTCCAACAGGTTCCCGCCGCGGACGGTGGCCCCATACTGCTGTGCCCACCCAAACAACCAAACTGCTCATCTTCCCTGCCACCGCAGTAGAACTGGGTGCGGGCTGTGATCACAAGGTCACCAAAGTAACCTGCCGTACTTGCATCTTGGGCCGAACCACTGGACTCGCAATTTTTGGGCTGCCGGGACTCATACGAACCCGGCAGCCCTCATTTTTTTCTTGGGAGGACTTCCGAAGCGTGCCAAGGAAGCGGTTGCAAGAGCCTCGTGGAAGGCCAGGCGAAGGACAGTCTCGTGGAAAACTGGGGGAGAAGCCGTCGTGAAGAGCGTGTGGAAGAGCGGCGCTTTAGCGCCCCTCAACGCTCTTCAAATCTTTGGAAAGGCTTCAGTCCCTACGGTTGGGCTTGCGCTTTCCCGATCGCGGCTTCCAGCGCGCGCTCCAATCCCGCGGTATCAAATATCGGAGGCTGGCATGAAGATCCGGAGCAGAGCACGGCGAACGACTTTCCTTTGCCCAAGGCCGGCAGGTAGGGAATGGTGGCCGCCAAGCTGGGTGGAAGGTTCTCACGAACCGCCTGATCGGCCGCCAGCCGTAAAGCGGACTTATTGAAAGCAAAAGGTGCCACCGCGGCTGCATGGAGTTCGTCTGCCGCGTCGCTATCGCCTTCTTCCGCGATCACCACCACCTGCACCGGGCTCTCCAGCAAATGGACGACCGCCGACCCGTAGGTTGCCGCAAAGATTCCGAACTGCTCCGCCACGCCAGCAAAGGTCTCCAGAGTCTGTTCGGCCTTGTCCTGATAGCTGCCGTCGTCGGTGTAGTGGTGCAGTCGTGCCAGCGCAATGGCTGCCATGGGATTTCCCGCCGGCGTGGGCGAATCCTGCAGAGGCTTGCGGCGCGTCGCCAGCACTCCGAGGCTTTGGCCGTCGGCGGCGGGTTCACTGTCAAAAAATCCACCGGAAGTGGCGTCGTAAAAGCGCGTAATCATCCCGTCCGTGATCGCATGCGCGAACTTGAAATAGCTTAGGTCCGCTGTCGCCTCGTAAGCATCCAGGCAAGCCAGCACCGTGAACGCGTAATCCTCCAGCATCCCTGCAACATCCCGGTGCAAGGCCGCAGGATCGGAATACGAAATCACATGCAGTAGCATCCCCGCTGGCATGGGCGCGGAATGTTTGGGAGCGGGCGGCTCGCCCGCGCCCTCTTGTGTTTTGCGCCCAAGCTGCCACCCTTCCGCCAGAACCCGGTCCAGCGAGCGCAGTGCGAAGCGCCGGGCCTCCGCCAGGTTGAGTACCTTCGCCGCTTCCAGATAAGCGGAAACGCACAAGCTGTTCCATCCGACATAAACGGTCTTGTCAATGTAAGGAGTCGGACGCTGCAGCCGCGCCGCATACATCTTCTTCTTGGCCGACGCCAAATGGGCGTTGACTTGCTCTTCCGGGAGACTCATCCGCCGCGCAATCTCGTCTACGGAAGCCCGCACATACAACACGTTCTTCGCCGGATTGTGATGCATCTCCCCGACTTCGTTGATGTCGTAGTGCAGCGCTGCTACTTGTGCTTCTTGCTCGCTCAGAACTGCACGAGCCTCCTCAAGCGTCCAAGTAAAGTAATCGCCATCATCGTCCATGTTGATGTCGGCGTCCTGCGAGGCATAAAACCCGCCGCGCTCGCGATCACTCAACCAATCATTCATCCAGCGAATGATGTCGCGTGCCACCTCTGCAAAGAATTCCTCTCCCGTCGCCTGATAGGCGTGGACATAGTTCTTCAGCAATTCAGAATTGTCGTAGCACATCTTTTCGAAGTGCGGCACCACCCAGCGTTCATCCACCGAGTACCGATGAAACCCGCCCGCCAATTGGTCGTACACGCCACCATTGGCCATGTGCTCGAGCGTCGTCTCAATCAACTCTCGAAGTTGGTTGTCAGCGCTGGGCGTCTCCTTGGGGGGGCCACCGTTCTCGGCCGTCCTGAGTGAAGCCGCGTTCGTTCGCGCATACCGCTCAATCAGTAAATCCAGCGCCGACGGATGCGGAAACTTCGGCGCCTGCCCAAACCCGCCATTCTGCGGATCAAACATCCGGAACGCCGAAGTCCGGATGGCATCGATCACCGCCGCTGAAACGCGTCCATCTTTCCCCGCAAACGATTCCGACTGCGCAATCGCGCTTTCCACCATCTTGGCCTGCTCGACCACATCGCCATTCTTCTCTTTGTACGCATTGGCGATGCTCAGCAGCACGCGCCGGAAGCTGGGACGTCCATATCCATCGTTCGGCGGGAAATACGTTCCACCATAAAACGGCTTCCCGTCCGGCGTGAGAAACGCGGTCAGCGGCCACCCACCCTGCCCGCTCACCGCCTGCACCGCCGCCTGATACCGGCTGTCAATGTCTGGACGCTCGTCCCGATCCACCTTCACGGCGATGAAGTGCTCATTCACAATGGCCGCAATCTCCGGATCGTCGTAGGACTCACGGTCCATCACATGGCACCAGTGGCACCACACCGCGCCAATGTCGAGCAGCATGGGCTTGTTCGCCTGCTGGGCCGCCGCAAACGCTTCCGCCCCCCACTCATGCCACTGAATCGGCTGATGCATCGCAGACCGAAGGTACGCGGAGGAAGCGCGGGCGAGAGAGTTGAGGGCGGTGGTAGTCATAGGTATCTGAGTCTAAATCGTTTCCCAAGATTAAAGCCGGATACCCCACCTTTTCCCCTCCATTTCTCGTACTGGGGGCCAAGAATTATGCTACATTCTTGGACGCGCCCGCGTCCGCTTCTGTGTTGGGGTTTCACAGGGGAGGAAAGATTGCCTCGAATTTTGCTGACAACGCGTTGCCGCGACACCGGCCTCTACGATTATTTTCGCGAGAATGCACCGCGGAATTTTCGCTGGCGTTTCGGAATGCCTCGGACGATCTCGTTCGGTCTGCGCTTCCTGCGGCAGAATCTCCCGCAACTCCATATTCTCGAATATCCGACGCGCGCCGAATTCTCGGCTCAGCTTAAGCGAGGCTGGGATGCTGTGGGTTTCTCTTTCTACCTGGAAGAGACCAACGACATCCTTGCAATGGCCGCCGAGGCGCGGCAGGCCGGTGTCCGCGAACTGTGGGCAGGGAATTATGGCGCCCTGACGCCCTCCATCCGGTCGCACTTCGATCATGTCTTCACCGGCTACAGCGAGGATGCCGTGGCTCAGAAAATGGGGGTCCACCTCGGCGAAATCCAGCACCCTCCCCTGGTCACGCGCTTCCGCTTGCCCGGAGGATGGTCGTTCCCACTGGGAGTTTTATTTTCTTCGCGCGGATGCAGTTTTCGTTGCACCTTTTGCCAGACCACTGCGTTTGCACCACAACCAAAGGAAAATTCTCTGGCTTCTCTGGATCGGGTGCTGCGTTTCTATGTCCAGCACGGTATCCACTTCGTTCTGCTGCTTGACGAGAATTTTGGCAACATTCCTTCGCACGCCGAGGCGGTCATCGAATTGTTGGCGCGCCACAAAGTCCGCTGGCTCGTGCAGTCACGCGTCGACCTGCTCCTCCGCAACTTCAACGATTGGCGGAGCTGTGGTATGGAAGGCGCGCTCTTCGGCATCGAGAGTTTTCATCAGGACATCCTGAAGCAGATGCACAAGAACGAGAAAGCACAGTCCGCCTTCGAACTGGCGGAACGACTCGACCGCGCGGGCATGTATGCCCAAGGTTATTACATCATCGGCCTTCCACCGGAGACGCCAGGATCCATTGCTCAGGATTTGCAAACCTTGGCTTCTTTAAAACTCGACGTAACCCAAATCACCATCGTCACGCCGCATCCTCAAACGGAAATGTGGCGCGAACTCGATTCCGGTTACGGTATTTTCGAGAAAGACTGGTCTAAGTTTGACACCAAGCATCTGGTCTGGAATCACCCGCATTGTCAGCCCGGCGATCTGGAGTCTCTGCTCGAACAGGGCTTCCGCGCTTGCTATGGAAACGACTGGCTGATGCGGACGACGAAGAAGTTCCTCTCCGCAAGAAGAGCTCAAAAGGATCTTTCCAGTGTTCTACTGGGCCCCGTACGTTCGAGATGGGCCTCCTCGGCGCGGCTACCCTATCTTGCGACGCCAACTCCCTCGATCGGCCGGGACGTGCCGAGCGCCGTCGCCTGACGGTTCGTGAGATTTGAATATCGGGGAGGATAAACGGTGGTGACTTATTCCACCGGTTCGAAGTGTGAAGATCGCACGCGGAGCATCCTAAGCGCCTCGTCGAGCGTGCGTACCACCTGCAGGAGTGGGCGTTGGTGTTCTCCTGAAATCTGGAACATCCGCGACAGGCCGAAAAGATGATTGTCGGGCGCAATCATGAAACACGGGCGATTCGCGGGCATTGCGGGTTCCTGCCTAGCCACCCGCCGTATGGTCTCCGACGTGACATTTTCTGTGGCGGACGAGAAGTCCCATATACCGGCCATGGCATCGGTCGCAACTCCATATTTCCGAATTGCGCTGTAAAAAGCTATGGCGGATTCCTCCGTGAGAGAACCTTCGAAGCGACCCAGGAGGATCTTGTTATCCGCATCGTACTCAAAACGGAAGCTCATGCAAGCTGGCGGAGATACGTCAGGGTCCTCGCTCCGAAAGATTTCAGCAACCAGTCTCGCGACTCAAAATTTTACCCGGATCCGATCTGTTGAAAGCAGGTTATTAGGAAGCCACAGAGATCAGCAGCAAAAGCGGCGGTGGCATTTGTTCACCCCAAAAGTTGCTTCGCGATCTTGCAATAGAGATCAATCGACTCCGCGAGTTGCGTCTTCTCGATGTACTCGCCATCGGTGTGCGCCACATGAATTGATCCTGGACCGAGTAGCAGTGGTTCGCCCCACTTGGTCAGCTTCGGAATGTCGGTTGTGAACTTAGCAATCATCGTCGGCAATCCATCGATGGTGCGAAACCGCAGGAAGGGAAGTTCCAGCGGAAATGTCACTTCCACCGAATCGCCCGCCGTCGTTCGAATCTGCCGCCGCAACTCGTCCGAAGCTCCAACTAGCCGGTAAAGCAAATCCGCGTGAGCGTAGTCGGGAATGACGTTCGGAGCACGCCCGCCTTCAATCAATCCGATATTCAGCGTGCACGGACCAATCTCCGGATCGGAAGGCAGTGGCATCGCACGTAAACGCGTAAGCGCTGGAATCAACTTGTCGATCGCCGACTCGCCCAACTCCGGATACGCTGAATGCGCCATGCGTCCCCTCGCCGTCACTTCCACGCGCAAAGTTCCCTTCGACGCGAGCGCGATTTGATTCTCCGTCGGCTCGCCGTTCACCAGAAAACGACAACCTGAAATCTGTCCGCTCGCGACATAGTCGTTCGCAACTTTCGCGCCGAGACTATCGCGCTCCTCGCCCACGACGAAGAGCAATCCAACGTGGATGTCGTGCTGGCGCAATCGCTCCGCAGCCGCCACCTGTGCCGCGATGATCCCCTTCGCGTCGCACGATCCGCGTCCGTAAATGTGCCCCGCATCTTCCGAAGAAGGAATGAACGGAGGAACCGTATCCATGTGGGTGGAAAATACGACCGCCGGATGCGGATGTTCTGCCCAGGTCGCGAACACGTTGAAGCGATCACCCTCGACCGGCATTTTCCTCGTCTGATAGCCGAGCCGGCAAAGTTCGCCATACAGATAATTCCCAACCGCCGCCTCATTGCCGGAAATGGACTCGATGTCCACAAGTTGCCGCGTAAATGTCACAGCGTCCATGAAGGAGAGAATAGCAGAGAGCAAAACGCCCTCGGACCGCAGACCGCAGACGCAAGACCCAAGACCTAAGACCCAAGACCCAAGACCAGTTCCTCCGCAGCTTTGGTACTCTGGAAACGTGATTGCCTCGAACGCATCGATCCGTTCGCTGTTCCTCGACGGCCCCGCGGGACGCCTGGAAGCACTGCTGAACGCGGGAACAGAACAGGCCACGCACGCCGCGCTGGTCTGCCATCCGCATCCACTATTTGGCGGGACGCTGCACAACAAGGTCGTCTTTCACACCATGAAGGCGCTGAACAGCTTCGGCTTCCCGGTATTGCGCTTCAACTTCCGCG
>Ga0335083_10009485_pt1 | contig 11804 bp, 8 predicted proteins | sample Lox_Sample_42_FD_206716 | JGI IMG/M metagenome (GOLD analysis project Ga0335083, IMG submission 206716) | Soil microbial communities from Loxahatchee National Wildlife Refuge, Florida, United States - Lox_Sample_4.2 | ecosystem: Environmental > Terrestrial > Soil > Wetlands | place: USA: Florida... | reverse complement strand
CTATCCCATGGTTGCAAGCTTGACTGTCAGCAACCCTAGCAGCGCGGATAACAATCCCGCATTTGCGGTGCCGATCAGCGGATTAGGCTTCAGCGCGCTCGTCCCTTCGACTCCCGAGCTCGATTTCGGATCGGTAGCCTTAACCGAAACCAGCGTTCCGCAGACCTTGTCGTTCACGAACCAGGGCGCCAACCCTGTTCAAATCCTGCCCGGGCTAACCACTCCGTGCGTAAACCCGGCGGTTGGAGTTCTGACTCTTCAAAGGCCGATCGCGCCTGGCGAAGTGTCCGGCCTGCAAGTGGACACGGCCAACATCATCCCCAACGGCGCCACCATTAATTACAACTGCGACAGCGATCTCACCAGCAAGCTCCCGAATTTCCAGATCTCTGCCGACAATTGCTCAGGCACCTTGCTTGCGCCCCTGGCCTCCTGTTCGCTCCAGGTTGCTTTCGCGCCCCAGCCCAGCACGCCTTTGACTCCGGCTCTGGATTACTTCCTCGAGCTCAACACCCTGCAATGCACCGCAACCACAACTTCGAACTGTGAAATCGACAGCGGACGCTTTCCGGTTGAGTTGACGGCCAACTTGCCGAGTCCCCTCAGAATGACGCCCGGGGCGGGTTTGGATTTCGGATATCAGTTCAAGGGCTTCACCAGTAACCCTCTCACGATCACGCTCTTCAATGATCCGAAGGACCCTCTAGCTGGGACCGTGAACTTCACCGGCAACCTGATCAAAGGCGATTACGCAGAAACGGATGATTGTGGCTCCAGTCTGGCTCCCGGAGCTACTTGCACCCTTACCGTTACGTTCCATCCCGGGATCGTCGGATTCGATCCCGGAACCCTTACGATTACTTACAGCGTTGGACAAACCCAGACCGTGCATTTGCGGGGCACAGGACAGTAGTCATCGGAACAGAGGAGGCGGATTGAGCAAGCTCGTTGAGGAGGCCCGTCGGAACACTCGAACCAGGATTCTGGCGATCTTTGCCGTGGCAACGGCGGCCGCTCTCGCTGGGTGCGGCGGAAGCACGACCAACGTACAAAATCCTCCACCGCCTCCTCCATCCAGCCTGTCGATCGCGTTTCAACCAGCGCCGGTGCAGGGAATCTCCCTCAACGCAGCCACCACTCTCACCGCTGTCGTCACAAATGATCCCAGCAATTCTGGCGTGGACTGGGTGCTCTTGTGCAAGAGTGGCGCCGCCTGCGGTACGCTCACCCCGCTTCATACCGTCAGCGGCAAAGCGGCAACCTATACGCCCCCTCCCGTCATTTCTGGAAACAGCCAGAGCTTCACGATTGAGGCCTTCGCAACTGCGGACCACACCAAGAATGTCGTCACTTCTATCACCGTCACCGGGTTTGCCAGCACGCTCAAAGGCACCTACGTCTTCGCAACCCAGGGCAGCGACGCCAACGGCCCCTTTCAATTGGCGGGTGCAGTCACCCTCGACGGTAACGGCAATATTACTTCGGGTGAGCAGACCCACAGCGATTACCTGCTGACCGTCTCCGACCCCATCACCGGAGGCTCGTACTATATCGGCCCCGACGGACGCGGAACTCTAACCATCAACACAGCCGATACGCTGATTGGGCAGCTCGGTGTGGAGAACCTTAGTCTTGTCGTGCTTTCCAGTTCGAAAGCATTCATCGCGACCCTCGATAACCCGAGTCTTCAACCTAGCATCGAGACTTCCTCAGGAACCCTCGAACTGCAAACGAGTACGGCTGCTCCTACCTCCGGCTATGCGTTCGCGGTAGGAGGAACGGATATTTATCTTTCGCCCATGGTGATGGGTGGCGTCTTTAAGATCGATTCGCCCAACACAATTTCAGGGGCGGGAAGCGTCGCCGATCAAAACGACGGCGGAGCGCTCTCTCTGAGCGCCACGCTGTCCGGCGCTCTTACCGCGCCCGATGGCTTCGGATCGCTAAAGCTGACCCTGACCGCTTCGTTTTCCCCGACTCCCATCCAATTCACCGGCTATATCGTCGACGCGCAACACATCAAGCTGATCGAGAGCGACAACAATGGTTCGGGCGGCGGGATCGGATCCACCTCCGGAGTCGCTATTGCCCAAGGCGCCAACACCGGTTCCTTTACCACGAACCAATCGTTTGCGGGAAACTACGTCTTTGAGATTCTCGGTCAGGACTTCAGCGGCCTTCCTATGTCCTTAGCATCCGTCGGGCAATTTTCCGCCGATGCCAGCGGCAACCTGACCGGCTATAACGATGAAGAACTAAATGGCCTTGGCATCCAGATCAGCGACTCTTTCACCGGCACCTACGCCCTCGATCCCAATGGAACCGGTCGAGTTGACTCCTCTCTCAATTTCGATACCAACGGGCCGGGGCCGGAATTCATTTTTTATCTCACCGGCAGCGGAAATCCGCCGCTGCTCCTCGATTCCGATCTGAACATTGGTTCTCTCGGAGTTGGCCTTTCTTCCGTTCAGGCAGCACCGCCCCTGTCCTTTGACGGGAAGTACGGCCTGTACTTGACCCAAGGCAGCAGCGGGCTCGAGAACGATGCTACTGCGCAAGTCACGGTCGACGGCTCTGCTGGCACCCTTTCTGGCACTGTGGACACGAACTTGGGCTTCTCCCCGCAACCCAACACCTCCCTCACCGGCACTTTCGGCACGATTCCTGCAACTGGACGCACAACTGGCACTTTAACCAACACTTTCTTCCCCTCGCCCGGCACGACGCCCAGCACCCTCGCTGTCGCCTACTACATTGTCGATGCGGATCGAGGGTTCTTCATGGAGACAGATTCATCTCTCTCCGGCCTACTGACCTTCGGGTCCTTTGAAGCTCGAACACCCGTCTGTCCGAACTGCCAGGCTACGAAGCGAAAGTAAACGCTCGTCTGCTCCTTGAACGTGGCCTGTGACGACGATCACGCAACGCCGTGACAGCGGTTGCTGACCGCGATCGCCCTTCCGGCTCTAATTTGGGAACGAGGTCCAGCAGCGTGTCCGCCGTTGACCCAACAACTCAGGTTCTCGAAGTTCTCGTGACCCGTCTGCACGAATCCCACGAAGTATCCGTGTACGACGCGATTGAACGGTTGGTGCATGGTGGCGAGTCGGTCGGGATCAGCGCAGAGACCCTCATCCGGATGCTCGATCGCGGCATGAGACTGGAAGAAGTGCTCGATCTCATTGAAGAGCAGATGGAGACCTTGCAAAGAGCCGCCGTCGAAAACGAACCCGCGGCCTGAAAACCGCAGCGTGGACTCCGATACAACTCAAGCGCTATCCAAAAGGAAAGGCCGCCGGGTTTGAAGCCCGGCGGCCGAGTTTATGCCAGTGCGGAGGCTTGAGGCCTTGTTACTGGCCTTTGCCGGTCAACCCCAGTGACTGCGGGCTGCCCACACTATTGTCGAACACCTTGTATACGGCGGTCTCCACCCCAACCTTGCTGGGATCGAAGTACACCGTGATCTGGCAAGTCCCCGCTGGCTTCAACGGGTTGCTCGAGTTGTTGCCGCAAGGTGGATTGTCGTTGTAGTTATCGCTGAAGTCCGCGGAATTTGTTCCGGAGATCTCCGCGCCCGTAAAGAACACGTTGGTCTTTCCTACGTTGGTGATCGTCACCGTCGACGAGACCTGGGTTCCCCGGTTGACCGTACCGAAGTTGACGGTCGTCACCGAGAACCGTATTCCCGACCCGTAGCCCTGCAGGGCCACGGATTGTGGACTGCTGGCATCACTGTCGCTGACGCTGAGGCTGCCTTGCGCAAACCCCACGGCTGTGGGTTTGAATACGGCATTGATGACGCAGGTGCCCGTAGCCGCAACCACCAAACCGTTCGTACAGGTTGTAGTGGCCGCGACGACCGCGAACGGCCCGGTTACAGTGATCGCGGGGGTGCCCAGCGTGATCGATACTCCCGTGTTGTTCGTAAGAGTAATCTTCGTGCTTACGCTTGTTGCTCCCACTCCCGTAGTGGCAAATGTGATCGACGAAGGTGTGAGAACTACGTTGCTGATGCCGGTCCCACTCAAACCCACAAGTTGGGGCGAAGAGGGATCGCTATCCTTGATGACGATCGCGCCTCGCTTGGCACCCGTGGACTTGGGCCCGAACGTCACGCTGATCGTGCAAGTGGCGCCACCTGCCAGCGTCGCTCCAGACGCCGGACATGTATTGGTTGTGATGGCATAGTCCGTCGGATCGGTGAGGGTAATGGTACCCATCGTGATCGCGGTCGTGCCCGCGTTCTTCACCGTGACGCTCTTGGCCGCGCTCGTAGTTTTTACGATTTGGTTGCCAAAAGCCAACGGGGAACCCGTCAGCAGGATCGCGCTTCCCAGCCCAGACAGGTTTACCGTATTGGTCTGGTTGAAGAAGCCGTTGGAGTTGATGGTCACATTTCCATTCAGGTTTCCCGAGGCGGTTGGCACGAAGTACACGTACATGTGGCAAATCGTCCCGTTCGCCAGGCTCGACGGGCAATCGTCGGCCTCGCTGAAGTTCGTGGTGGTTGAAATGTTGCTAATGGTTACCGGTCCATAGGCGCTGACCGTGAGACTTTGGGGCGAACTTGTCGACCCCACTCCCGTCAGCCCGAAGGACATATTGCCGGTGCTCGTTCCCACCGCCGGAAACGCCGAGATACTGCGCACGCGCCCGTTGTTGTAGTCCGACACGAGAACATCGCCCGCCGGGTCTAACGTGATCCCCGTCGGTTCGTACAGGATCGCCGAGGTGGCCGGCCCTCCGTCTCCGCTATAGCCGGATGCGCCGGTGCCTCCGATCGTAGTCATGATCCCATTCGGACTCACCCAACGCACGCGATTGTTGTAATCCGAGATAAACAGATTGTCATTCGCGTCCACTGCAACGCCCTGCGGGTAGTTAATGCCGTTCGCAGTCGCCAGCCCATCGCCGGTAAACCCGCAGGCACCACTTCCGGCAACCGTGGTGATGATGCCGGTCGCGGCGCTGATCTCCCGAACCCGGCAGTTATTGCTGTCCGCGATGAACACGTTCCCCGCGGGATCAACCGCTACCGCCGACGGCTGGTACAGCAACGCGCTGGTCGCCGGGCCTCCGTCTCCGGAGTAGCCAGCCAGCCCGCCGATTCCGGCGATGGTGCTGATGATTCCTCCGGTCACCCTGCGGACGACGTGCTCGGCGAAATCCGCAATGTAAACGCTGCCTTTGCTGTCGACTGCGAGTCCATACGGATAATAGAGTTCCGCACTCAGTGCCGCTCCGCCATCGCCCGTGTAACCGCACCGGGGACTGTTGCTGAGCAGATATCCAGCAAAAGTAGTGACGACTCCTGATGTGGCCACCTTCCGGACCAGACAGTTATACGAATCCGCAATGTAGACATTCCCGGCACTGTCCTTGGCCACCCCAAATGTGTACGTAAACTCCGCCGACGTTGCGGGTCCGCCGTCTCCGGTATACCCGTACGTTCCGTTTCCGGCGAAGAAGTTCACCAGACCCGTTGACTTCACGTCTTCGCGCACCATGTAGTTGTGGCTGTCGCCGATATACACGTTTCCGGAGGAATCGTCCGTAATGCCATACGGGTAGTTCAATTCCACGCCTGACGCCGGCGCGCCGGTAATCAACGTCTCAATGTTGTAGGAGTGATTGCCGGCAATCCGGTTCAGAAGTCCGCTCACGGTGAAACTGTCGACTGCGTAGTTGGAATTGTCCCCGACGTAAATCGTTCCCCCACTGGTCACAGCCACGCCCACTGGGTTATACAACTCGGCGCTGATCGCCGAACCGCCCTCGCCGCAAGTGCCCGAGCACGCCGTGCCGTTGCCGGCCACCGTGTTGATCGTCCCACCCACAGTAAATTGGCGCACGCGCTGGTTCGAGTAGTCTGCAAAGGTCACCACCGTGCCGGCGCTGTTGACTGCAACCCCATACGGATACGTCATCTCAGCGCTGGTCGCGGTCCCGCCATCGCCCAAAAACCCATAAGTGTGATTTCCGGCGATGGTGTTGATCTTCTGGCTTGATTTCGTCACTTCGCGGATTACGTAGTTGTTGCTATCGCCGATGAATAGGTCTCCCGCGGCATCCACGGCAATGGCGGATGGATAGTACATCTCGGCGCTCGTCGCCGTGCCCCCATCCCCCGTGTAGCCGCAAACACCTAGCGTTCCGGCGTAGGTCGAGAGCGTCTTGCTCGCCAGCACGAATCGCCGCACTACGCAATTGTTATTGTCCGCGATGAACAGGTTGGCTCCCGTGCTGTCCAGCGCGACCCCCGTGGGATAGTTCAGGTCACTGCCGCTCGAGTTGCACTGCCCGGAGGTTCCGGCCACCGTTGTAATCGTGTTCGTCGTGTCCACCTTTCGCACGACGCAGTTATATTGATCGGCGATGTACACGTTGCCCGATCCATCCACCGCCACTCCATAGGGATGGTACAGGCTGGCCAGTGCGGCCCCGCCTGTGACTCCGTCGCCACTGTACCCTTGCGCTCCGGTACCCGCGACCACGGTGATTATCCCGCTCGTGGTGTTCACCTTGAAAACACGATTCTGGTTGTAAGCTCCGATGTAAAGATTCCCGGCGCTATCCACGGCAACACCATAGGGACTGTAGAGGTTTGCATCCACGGCGGGGATGCCATTGGGCCCACCGCCAATTGCAGTTGTCATGACATCTTGCGCCAGCGCGGGCAGACTCACCAGCAGCGCGGCCAGCAGCAGCAGAGCAGACGTTCGGAAGCGACGCATGAAATTTTCTCCTCGAAAAGGTCGTTGTTCGTGGTTTGGCATATTCAGTCTTCGGCGGTTTGCCTCTTACGGAACCGGGACCAATGGGCGCCGGCTGATCTGCGCACCCCTCTGCCAACTCTTTCCTTTGCTGTCCTGAAACAGGATGATCAGGTTTGGTTGCGCCGGCGGCGCCATCCATTCCTGGAACTCGCGCTTGGTCACCGAGAACTCCTGGCTCATTTCGATGAATTGCTGGCTCTTCCATACCTTCACCGGGGTGAAGTTCCCGCGCAACGTCATCGCAGGGGAAGAGTCAACAAGCGTGACGATCACGCTCTTGGCGTCTTCATCGCCGTGGTTGTAGAGCTTTAAATGAAGCGTGACCTGAACTAGATCTCCCTGCTCTTGCACTCCGCTGACGTCAAAGTATCCGGAAAAATCGCGACCGCTCTTTACGCTCGCGGCAACCGTGGCCAGCACTAGGACGGCAAGCAAGGTGCAACCCACCCATGCTCGCAAAGCGCGCTGTGACTGCATAAATTTCCTCCTCAATTCGGTTCCTTCCATAGTTGTTCCCGTGCTGCAGCAGAGCCGCGCAAGCGCGGTTCTTCCTCAGCGAGGAAATGTCCTTTTCAGTTGATGTTGCTGGGGCCTAGAAACGCTTGAACCTGGGAACGACGACTCGCTGGGTACAACTTTCTTTTAACTGAACTCCTTTATTTCCGTTCGTCGTCTTGGGGGAGGGCGACTGCCGAGAGGCAGGCATAGAAAAACGCCTCCCCCTAGGCCGCGCAATTGTGGCCTTATCCCGACAGCTTGTCAAGATGAAGAGTTTTTCACACTCTGGTTTTTCACAAGCTGGATGGAAGGGAAGAGCGAAGGTTGGAGGGATCCCCTCCTGGTCAGGCTGCCGGCGGCGTTCCCGCCTCAGATTCCTCGGCCCGATGGCTTTCGACCGACAGCTTCCGCAACGACAGGCGCTCATGATGCGCCAATAACAGTCCGACCGGCACCACCGCCGCGAAGGTCACCAGCCATAACAGAATCCCGCAACTCGCCGCCATCTCCGGTGGCACGTCAAACACGCTCGACAGGATCGCGACCGTGGCGATCTGCGAACCACCCCCGACGGCCGGCAACTGCAACAGGGAACCGACCATGCTGGCGAAGATCAGAATCAATAATTGCGAGACCGGAATTTCCAGCGCGTCCACGCCGTAGGAATGCGTCACTTCCTTGTATGCCAGCGCGATCAAATACCACATCCCCACAGACACCAGCGCCAGCCAAAGCAGCGACAGGGCTCCGTGTATGGTATTGAGCCCCATTCCGAACTCCCTTACTTTCTGCCCAAGCCTGTGCCCCAGGTTAGAAGAGAGATGGGCGAACCGCTGTTCCACCCAACGCGCCGCGGCCTCGCCGTTGCGCCCGATCATCACTGCCGCTATCGTGGTCCCTGCGACGATGGCAATCAGTAGAAAGCTGGCCTCGCGAAAGCTTCTGTAGAACTCAGGATGTGGAATAGAAGGCAATGCGCTCGGCAGAAAGATCGCTAGAGCGACCAGCAATGCGAACGCTCCGATGTCGAATATTCGCTCCACAGTCCAAACTGCCAGTTGCGACGAAAGGGGAAGGTCCGTCCGCCGCGCGATCAGGTACGGCCGAATGAATTCCCCCGCCCGGCCCAGCAGTGCGATCCCTGCGAATCCAACCAGAGTCGGCGATACCAACTCCGCCACCGTCGTCTTCGGCCGAACGGGCTTCAGAAAAATCTTCCACCGTAACGCCCGCATCACATAGGCGATGTAAATATAGGCGATGCCGTACAGCACACGGATCTTGCTGATGCGATGAGTCTGGCTCCAGAACGTGCTCCAGTCGAACGTCCGCCAGTGCCGGTATTGCAGGTAAACCAGAACGGCCAGGATGAGGAACACCGCCACGCTGGCCAGAATGCGCTTCTTGTCCATGAAGGGGGAAGACTCCGCGTGCCGCAGCCCTCAACAGGCGAAGCGGGAAACGGCACCACTCAAGGTAAATGACTGAGCCCGAGGGGTCAAACAAGAGTTCGATGTCGAGATCTTTAAGATGTGGCGACAGCCGCCTCGGCTGTCAGTCGAGCGAAGCTCGACCGCACATCGTTGTTCGATCCGAGAGGATGGATGGACCCTACTGCGCCTGCGCGGCGCTGTCCTTCGCTTGAACGTGGTTGGAACTCTGCGTCTTGCCGGCGGAGTGATCTGACGTCTTGCTCGCAGGTTTTCCTGTTCCGCTGTGAGACGAACTGGAAGCAGCCTTCTGTCGCTCTTTCTTCTTATTAAAGTCCCGCACGACCCGCGCCACATACACCCGCGTCTCGTAATAAGGAGGCACGCCGCCAAACTGCTCGACCCGTTGCGGCCCGGCGTTGTAAGCGGCCAGCGCTTTCACCAGATCAAAATCGTATCGCTCCAGCAGTTCCCGCAAGTACTTCGCCCCACCTTCGACGTTCGCCTGCGGATCGAACGCATTCGGAACACCCAGTTCCGACGCCGTCCCGGGCATCAGTTGCATCAATCCTTGAGCGCCCTTCGGAGACACCGCCCGCGCGTTGAATCCGCTCTCCGCCTTGATCACGCTGTTCACCAAGTCCGGGTCCAGCCGATACCGCCCGCTCGCCGAATTCACCACAGCATCCAAATCGGGTGTCGAGTTTCTCGCATAGTTTGCGAGAAGCGGGGATTTTGCCGTCTCTCCGGATGCCGGAAGCCGAGCGCCGGAGGCCGGCAACTCCGGCGCAGCCTCAAAGTGCTCAATCTCCGCCGTCGGCACATCCACAAAACTCGCCCCATCCGTGGTCACGTACAATCGCGTCGTTTCCCCGACAATTTCGCGCCGCTCATGCCGGATCGAAAACCCGTTCCGCAGCACCGCAACCTCAGCCGCGAAACAGGGAAGCGCCGCCGCCGCAAACAGCGCGATGACCGCCAACCAACCCCGACGTGATCGCAAAAAACGCACCATAAGTTAGACGCCGAAAACCTAATACCGAAGACCTAAAACCGAAGACCCGGCAACCGCCGCCACGTCACCCAAGGCCAAATCCACAGCTGCCGCAATCCCGCACGCATCATTGCCCAGCGTCACGGTCCAACCGCGGCTGCGCAGTTCCTCGCACGCATTTCCCATGATAACCGGATGACCCGCAAACTCAAGCATCTCAACGTCATTGTGGTTGTCACCGATGGCCATGACCTCTTCGCGCCGATATCCCCGATGCGCCGCCCACCGCTCCAGTGCGTGCCCCTTGGAACACCCCGCGTTCAACACGTCGATCATCGACAGGTCCCGCTCCGGATACTCCGTCCGCAGGACAGTTACCGCCTCATCCATGCCCGTGCCCTCGAGCGCCCGCAGCGCCAACCTCATCCGGTCCATCGTGCCGCAAAGCATCGCCTGCACGGGATCACTCACCAGCGCTTTCTCGATCGGCACCACGAACTCGATGTACTCCATATTTTTCTCGAGCCAGCGCCGGATGCTGGCCCCCAACTCGTCGACCCGCTCCAGTACGATAGCGCCCTTTGTCTCCTGATCAAACGTAAGAACGGTATTCCCCCGAAATTCTTGCATCGCCCCGCAGAGCCTCCGGCACGTTTCCGCCGGCATCATGTCGCGATGGAACGTCTCTCCGGCGAGCGACCGCGTCACCGCCCCGTTCGAGCTGATCAGCCACAAATCAAACCCCAGCTGTTGCGCAATGGGCAGAGCGAACGTATGCCTGCGTCCGGTGACCAGCACAATCTCAATCCCTGCGGCGTGTGCCCGGCGCAACGCCATCAGATCGCCCTCGGAGATCTTGAATTGTGGATTAAGCAGCGTGCCGTCGATGTCGGTCGCCAGCAGTCGAATGGAAGGCTTAAAAATCTTCACTGTATGTAATTTTACCATCGCCATGTGGGGACAGCCGCCCTCGGCTGTCCGTCGAGCGAAGCTCGACGCTAAGGGGGCGTCGACACGCAAGGTACGCCGACTTGCCGTAACAGGAAAAGCTCGTGCGCGACCGTGAAAGAGCGGCCCTTCAGGGCCGCGTAAAGCGGGTCGGGGTGGTAGGGCTTTAGCCCCTGAGGGCCCGCGGCTCTACGCCGGCAACCGCGCCAACAACGCACTGGCCTTCCGGAACCATGGCCGCTCGCGCCTCCGCAGATACCCCGGCATCGTCGGCTTCTTATCGAGAATTTTCTTCGACCACTCCCGCGCCTCCGCTATGCGTCCCTGAGCCTGCAGAAACAGCGCGTAATGATAATACGTCTCCGAGATCGTGGAGATCCGCGTCGCCTCGCGAAACATCGCGTCCGCCTTCTCCGCTTGGCCCGTCTGCGCGTAAGCCCACGCCAGCAACCCCTTGGCGCGATGAAAATCGTAATCAGGATCGGACGCCACTGCCCGCTCCAGATCAGGCACAGCAGCGGCGAATTCTCCGAGTTCGACCTCCGCCACGCCACGCCGGTAGAACGGATCGACATGATCGGTCCGCGACGAGATGGCCTTGTCGAAACAAGCCTTCGCCTTCGCAAAGTTGCCGTCGTCGATGTACAACAGCCCAAGCTCTTCGTAGTTCCCAGCCGAAGGATTATCCAGGATTGTCCGTTCGAGTTCCTCAATCCGTCGCCGCCGCGGAAATACCTGAAACGAACTCCGCAGCAGCCCAACGTCCGGAATCATTTCCACCGCGATATAAACCAGCGCCCCAATCGGATGAATCAGGATGACCCAGATCCAGTACGAATCCGGCCGCCGCCGGACGAAGTGAACCAGCGCCACGATGCGCAGCGCAATCGACCACCACGAAAAAGCGTAGAAAAGAAATGATCCCATGGCGAAATCGCACTATAGCACGCGCCACGCCGTGGTCTAGGTAACCTCAGATTCAGACCAAGTGCTAACCCGATTCCGACCATCCGGGCTCGCCCTATGTGCAGCGGAATGAATGGAGTAGGCGGAAATAAGAATCTCCTGCTGGAGCTGTGTAGCGGCTGAGCGGCGCTCCAGCCTCCAGAGGCCGCCTATATTAAGGAGCGCGCTTCCCGCGACATGACACCCCTTTAC
>Ga0335083_10009484_pt1 | contig 11804 bp, 3 predicted proteins | sample Lox_Sample_42_FD_206716 | JGI IMG/M metagenome (GOLD analysis project Ga0335083, IMG submission 206716) | Soil microbial communities from Loxahatchee National Wildlife Refuge, Florida, United States - Lox_Sample_4.2 | ecosystem: Environmental > Terrestrial > Soil > Wetlands | place: USA: Florida... | reverse complement strand
GCCGAGTACGCCTTCCGCCACCCGCTGATCCGCGCGGTGGCCTACGAAGCGCAGCTGAAATCCGATCGCGCCCAATGGCACCGGCGCCTGGCCACCGCGATCCAAGAGCGTGCCCCGGGATCAGTGGAGGAGAACGCGACGCTGATCGCCGAACACCTCGAAGCAGCGGGCGAACTGCACGCGGCCTACGGCTGGCACATGCGCGCCGCCGCGTGGTCAACCCACCGCGACTTCGGCGCCGCGCGGCTCAATTGGGAGCGGGCACGGCGCGTCGCCGACGCGCTGCCCGACGACGACCCCGACAAATTGGCGTCGCGCATCGCCCCGCGCACCATGCTGTGTACCTCCGACTGGTACGACCGGACAATCCAGGAAAACCGAGGCCACTTTGAGGAGCTGCGGGAGTTGTGCAGCGCGGCCGGGGACAACGTCTCGCTGGCCATCGGCATGTCCGGGCCACTAGCCGCCCTCCTCTACGCCGCGAATTCGCGTGAGGGCTCGCGGCTGGCATCCGAGCAGATGGCGCTGCTGGAGTCGATCGGCGATCCCACCCTGACCATCGGGTTGGCGCACACATCGTTCGCCACATGGTCGGACGCCGGCGAATTCGGCGAGATCTTGCGGTGGTCGCAAACCGTCATCGACCTGGCCGCAGGTGACCCCGCCAAAGGCGCCGGCTTCGGTTTTGGATCACCGCTGGCCATTGCGTTGGGATGGCGCAGCACTGCTCGGTGGTGGCTGGGCCGTCCCGGGTGGCGCCAAGACCTCCACGACGCCGTCGCGATGGCCCGACACAGCACCCCTGAAACCCTCGGCGGTGTCGTCATCTGGAGCTACGGCGTCAACGCGATACCCTACGGGGTGCTGCGGGCCGATGACACCGTGCTGCGCACGGTCGAAGAGGCGTTGCAGACCGCCGAGAGGACCGGCAACAACAGGGCACTGATGTTCGCCAAGTACACGTTGGGCGTCGTCCTGCTGAATCGGGACGCTACGGCCGACCGTCAGCGCGGGCTGGAGCTGATGATGCAGGCCCGTGAGATATTCCTGCGCAAGCAGATTGCCCTTCAAATGAGCCCGGTCGTCGAGTTGTGGGCCGCGCGTGAGAGGGCCAGGCGCGGCGACCGCGATGCGGCCATTCCGGTAATGCGGCAAGCCGTCGACGAGCTGCACCAGGCAGGACGGCTCGAGTACAGCGTTTGGGGCACAGGCGTTCTGGTGGTGACGCTGCTGGAGCGTGGCGCCGAGGGCGATCTGACCGAAGCCCAAGACGCGATCGACCGGTTGGCAAATCTGCGGGAACAGGATTCCCCGGTGCTCGTGATCACGCTGCTGCGTCTGCGCGCGCTGCTGGCGAGGGCGGGCGGCGACGACGTCGCTTACCTCGACTTCGCGAATCGCTATCAAATGATGGCGGAATCGCTTGGCTTCGAAGGACATATCGCCTGGGCCGAGGCGATGGTCGCAGGTGGGGTCCTCCGATGACGGCGTGCGGGTCATGTGGCACTGAGCTGTGGGAGAACGCCAAGTTCTGCGGCGGGTGCGGTGCCCCGACAAGGGTCTCCGATGAGACAGCGCAATACAAGCAGGTGACGGTGCTGTTCGCCGACGTGATGGGGTCGATGGACATCGCGGCCGTCTTGGACCTCGAGCGGTTGCGCGAAATCATGACCGACCTGGTGGAGCGGTCGGCGGCGGTGGTGCAGCGCTACGGCGGGACCGTGGACTACAACGGCGATGGCGTGATGGCGCTGTTCGGCGCCCCGGTTGCGTTGGAGGACCACGCCTTTCGCGCCTGTTTGGCCGCGCTGGCCATCCAGCAGGAAGTCAGCCGACTGGCGGCCGAGGTGCAGCAACGCGACGACGTGGCACTGCGGTTGCGGGTGGGCCTGAACTCGGGCCAGGTGATCGCCGGTGAAATCGGTTCGGGCGCACTGGGATACGCCGCGATCGGCGAAACGGTCGGGTTTGCCCAGCGCATGGAATCCGCAGCTCCCCCGGGCGGGGTGATGGTGTCGGAGTCGACCGCTCGGCTGGTCGAGCACACCGTGGCGCTGTCCGAACCGGAATGGGTGCGCATCAAAGGGGCCGACGGACCGGTCTGCGCGCGCCGGCTGGTCGCGATCCAGCCGCGGCAAGGGGTGGTCGAGCGCGCCGAGCCGAGCCTGGTCGGTCGGCACTGGGAGATCGCGGCGCTGGACGCCATGGTGGACCGCGCGATCGCGGGCCGCGGTGGGGTCGTGACGGTGATGGGACCGCCGGGCATCGGCAAAAGCCGCATGGCCCGGGAGGCCGCGGCGCTAGCCTCCGGTCGCGGGCTCGAGGTGTTTTGGGCCTTTTGCGAATCGCACGCCAGCGACGTTCCGTTCCAGGTGGTCACCCGGGTGCTGCGGGCCGGCGGCGGGGTGGGTGATCTCGACGGCCACGCCGCGCGCGTGCGGTTGCGCGCCGCCGTGCCTTCCGATGCCGATCCGCAGGATCTACTGCTGCTTGACGATTTGCTCGGCATCGCCGACCCCGAGGTTTCGCCGCCCCAGATCGACCCCGACGCGCGGCGGCGGCGATTGACCGCGCTGATCAACACGGTGTCGCTGGCGCGCACCGCACCGGCGCTCTACGTCATCGAGGATGTGCACTGGATCGATGCGGTCAGCGAGTCGATGCTGGCGGATTTCCTCGCGGTGATCCCGCAGACCAAGCTGATGGTGCTGATCACCGCCCGCCCCGAGTACCACGGTTCGCTGACTCGGCTGCATGGCGCCCAGTCGATAGCGCTTGCCGCACTCGGTGATTCGGACACCGCGACGATGATTGGCGAGCTGCTGGGTTCGGATCCCTCGGTCGGCGAGCTGGCGGCGGTCATCGCCGAGCGGGCCGCGGGGAACCCGTTTTTCGCCGAGGAGATGGTGCGCGAGTTGGTACAGCGCGGCGTATTGGCCGGTGCGCATGGTGACTACGTTTGCGACTCGAACGTGGCTGACGTCAGCGTGCCGGCCACGGTGCAGGCGGCCATCGCCGCACGCATCGACCGCCTGAGCACGCCGGCCAAGCGAACGTTGAACGCCGCGTCGGTTATCGGAGCCCGCTTCGGAGCCGACCTGCTCGCGGCACTGGAGATCGATCCTGGATTCGACGAGTTACTGGACGCGGAGCTGCTCGATCAGGTGCGGTTCACCCCGAGCGCCGAGTTCGCCTTCTGCCACCCGCTGATCCGTGCGGTGGCCTACGAATCGCAGCTGAAATCCGATCGCGCCCAATGGCATCGGCGCCTGGCCACTGCCATCCAAGAGCGTGCGCCCGACTCGGTGGACGAGAACGCCGCGCTGATCGCCGAACACCTCGAAGCAGCGGGCGAACCGCACGCCGCGTATGGCTGGCGCATGCGCGCCGCCACGTGGTCAACCAACCGCGACGTCGGCGCCGCCCGGCTCAGCTGGGAGCGCGCCCGCCGCATCGCCGACGCCCTGCCTGCCGACGACCCCGACCAATTGTCGATGCGCATCGCTCCCCGCACCATGCTGTGCGTCACCGACTGGCAAGCAATCCAGGAAAGCGCGGGCCGCTACGCGGAGCTACGGGAATTGTGCATTGCGGCCGGGGACAAGGTCTCACTGGCCATCGCCATGAGCGGGCTGGAAATCGAGCTGATCAACACCGGCCGTTCGCGCGAGGGCTCGCGGGTGGCATCCGAACAGATGGCGCTGCTCGAGTCGATCGGCGACCCCAACCTGACCATCGGGTTGGCATTTATCCCGTTCACCAACTGGTTCGACGCCGGCGAATTCGGCGAGCTCCTGCGGTGGTCACAGACCATCATCGAGCTGGCCGCCGGCGACCCGACCAAGGGCGCCGAATTCGGTTTCGGATCACCGCTGGCGGGCGCGCTGGCATTTCGCGGCATTGCCCGGTGGTGGCTGGGGCGGCCCGGATGGCGACACGATCTCGACGACGCCTTCGCGATCGCCCGACGAAGCGATCCAACAACTCTCGCGATGATCGCCAACTGGACCTATTGTCCGGAAATGCACTACGGCGTGCTTCGGGCCGACGACGCCGCGGTGCACGCAATCGAAGAGGTGGTGGTACAGACCGCCCGGCGATTAAGCAATGCCGCGTTGAGTTTGGCCGAGTCTGCGTTGGGCGCCGCCTTGCTGAATCGCGGCGCCACCGCCGACCGCGACCGCGGGCTGGAACTGATGATGCACGCCGGCGACATCTGGCTGCTCGAGCCGCATCCCTTCTTGGTTCCGATCGCCGAGTTGTGGGCCGCCCGGGAGAGGGCCAGGCGCGGCGACCGCGATGCCGCCATTCCGGTCATGCGCAAAGCGGTGGATGAGCTAAACGACGGGCGGCTCGCTTATGGCGTTTGGGGCACCGGCGTTCTGGTGGAGACGCTGCTGGAGCGCGGCACCGAGGCCGACCTGGCCGACGCCCAAGAGGCGATCGACCGGTTGGCCGGCAGGTCGGCAGATTCGGCGATACCCGAGATCACGCTGCTGCGGTTGCGCGCCCTGATGGCGCGGACCCGCGGCGACAATGATGGCTTCCGGGACTTGGCGAGTCGCTACCGCGCGAGGGCGGAATCGCTTGGCTTCGAAGGACACATCGCGTGGGCCAAGGCGCTGGAATGACGGCGTGCGGGTCATGTGGCACTGAGCTGTGGGAGAACGCCAAGTTCTGCGGCGAGTGCGGTGCCCCGACTAGGGCCTCGGGCGAGGCAGCGCAATACAAGCAGGTGACGGTGCTGTTCGCCGACGTGGTGGGGTCGATGGACATCGCGGCCGTCTTGGACCTCGAGCGGTTGCGCGAAATCATGACCGCCCTGGTGGAGCGGTCGGCGGCGTTGGTGCAACGCTACGGCGGCACCGTCGACTACAACGGCGATGGCGTGATGGCGCTATTCGGCGCCCCGGTTGCCTTGGAGGACCACGCCTTTCGCGCGTGTCTGGCCGCGCTGGCCATCCAGGACGAAGCCACCCGGCTGGCGGCCGAGGTGCTGCAGCGCGACGGCGTGGCGCTGCGGTTGCGGGTGGGCCTGAACTCGGGTCGGGTGATCGCCGGTGAAATCGGTTCGGGCGCACTGGGATACGCCGCGACCGGCGAGACAGTAGGGTATGCCCAGCGGATGGAATCCGCGGCGCCGGAGGGCGGGGTGCTGCTTTCCGAGTCGACCGCACAGCTGGTCGAGCACACCGTGCTGCTGGCCGAACCGGAGTGGATGCACATCAAGGGCGCCGGGCAACCGTTGCGCACGCACCGGCTGCTCGCGATCCAGCCGCGGCAAGGGGTGGTCGGGCGCGCCGAGCCGAGCCTGGTCGGCAGGCGCTGGGAGATCGCGGCGCTTGACGCCATGGTGGACCGCACGATCGGCGGCCGCGGTGGCGTCGTGACCGTGGTCGGACCGCCGGGCATCGGCAAAAGCCGGGTCGCCCGCGAGGTTGCTGCGCTCGCCTCCGGCCGCGGGGTCGAGGTGTATTGGGCCTTTTGCGAATCGCACGCGAGCGACGTTCCATTCCATGCCGTGACACGGCTGTTGCGGGCCGCCATGAATGTGGCCGAGGTCGACGGCGAAGCCGCACGGACGCGGTTGCGCGCCGCCGCGCCTTCCGATGCCGATCCACAGGATCTCCTACTGCTTGACGATCTGCTCGGCATGGCCGACCCCGAGGTACCGCTCCCCCAAATCAACCCCGACGCGCGGCGGCGCCGGCTGATCGCACTGATCAACACCGCATCGCTGGCACGCACCCGACCGGCGCTCTACGTGATCGAGGATGCGCATTGGATCGATGCGGTGAGCGAGTCGATGCTGGCCGACTTCCTCGCGGTGATCCCCCAGACCAGGGTGATGGTGCTGATCACCGCCCGCCCCGAATACCAGGGCGCACTGACGCGCGCACCCAGCGCTCAGACGATAGCCCTTGCCGCACTGGGTGATTCAGACACCGCCACCCTGTTAGGTGAGCTGCTGGGTACCGATCCCTCGGTCAGCGAGCTCGCGACGATCATCGCCGAGCGGGCCGCGGGGAACCCGTTTTTCGCCGAGGAGATGGTGCGCGAGTTGGTGCAGCGCGGCGTGCTAAACGGTCAGCACGGTAGCTACGTCTGCCGGACGGATGTCGCCGAGGTGAGCGTGCCGGCCACGGTACAGGCGGCCATCGAGGCCCGCATCGACCGGCTGACCGCCCCGGCTAAGCGAACGTTGAACGCGGCGTCAGTGATCGGGGCCCGCTTCGGGCCCGGGCTGCTGGCCGCGCTGGGGATCGATCCGGTGGTCGACGAGCTGCTGGGCGCGGAGCTGATCGATCAGGTGCGGTTCACCCCCAGCGCCGAGTACGCCTTCCGTCACCCGTTGATCGGCGCGGTGGCCTACGAGTCGCAGCTGAAATCCGATCGCGCCCAATGGCACCGGCGCCTGGCCACCGCGATCCAAGAGCGTGCCCCGGGATCAGTGGAGGAGAACGCGGCGCTGATCGCCGAACACCTCGAGTCAGCCGGCGAGATGCACGCGGCGTACAGCTGGCACATGCGCGCCGCCACCTGGTCAACCAACCGCGACATCGCCGCCGCCCGGCTCAGCTGGGAGCGCGCTCGCCGAATCGCCGACGCACTGCCCGACGACGACCCCGACCAATTGTCGATGCGCATCGCCCCCCGCACGATGCTGTGTGCGACCGATTGGCTAGGCCGAACGGTGCAGGAAAGCCGGGGCCGCTTCGCGGAGTTGCGCGAACTGTGCACCGCCGCCGGGGACAGCGTTTCACTGGCCATGGGCATGACCGGGCGGGCCACCGAGTTCCTCTTCGCGGGACGTTCGCGTGAGGGGTCCCGGTTGGCATCCGAGCAGATGGCGCTGCTCGAGTCGATCGGCGAGTCCAACCTGACCATTGGATTGGCGTTCATCGCATTCGCCAACTGGTTCGATGCAGGCGAATTCGGCGAGATCTTGCGATGGTCGCAGACCATCATCGACTTGGCCGCAGGCGACCCGACCAAGGGCGGCGGCTTCGGAATGGGGTCACCGCTGGCGATCGCGGTGGCATTTCGCGGCGTTGCCCGGTGGTGGCTGGGCTGGCCCGGATGGCGACAAGATCTCGACGACGCCGTCGCGATGGCCCGGAATAACGACCCGGCGACCCTCGGCGTTGTCATCGTGTGGACCTACACGCTGGCGATTTGCTTTGGGGTGCTTCGCGCCGATGACTCCGCGCTGCTCGCGATTGAAGAGGCGGGGCAGACCGCCCTAAGGGCCAGCAGCGACACTGCGGTGATCTACGCCGAGTACGGGTTGGCTGTCGCACTGATGCATCGGGACGCCGAAGCCGACCGTCGCCGCGGGCTGGAGCTTGCGATGCCGGCCCGCGAGTGGCAGCGCGAGCGTACGCCTTCCCTGGTCCCGCTCACCGTGCTGGTGGTCGAGCGAGAGAGAGCCAGGCACGGCGACCGCGATGCTGCCATTCCAGCCATGCGCAAAGCCTTGGATGAGCTAAACGACGACGAGCGACTCGGTTATAGCGTCTGGGCCACCGGGGCTCTGGTGGAGACGCTGCTGGAGCGTGGCGCCGATGCCGACCTGGCCGAAGCCCAACAGTCGATTGAACGACTGGCGAACCTGCGCGCCGATCAAGATTCTGCGATGCGCGAGATCACGCTGCTGCGGCTGCGCACGCTGCTGGCCCGCGCCCGCGGCGACGATGTTGCGTACCGGGACTTGCTGAGTCGCTATCGCGCGACGGCGCAATCGCTTGGCTTCGAAGAACATATAGCTTGGGCCGAGGCGATGTGAGTGTCACAGAATGTTTACGGGCGAACCTGAATGGATTTGTCCGCCAGAACTTTTCGAAGTGCCACCGACCAAAGTGTGCCAACAACGGTGCGGTCCTCGGCATAATCCGCCAGTGATTCCTCGATACCGGCAATCAGCACCGGATGCGGACTGGATTCAGTGAACGTGCGATAACCGTGTTCGTACGACCACCGGACAGCCTGTTCGAACAGGACCGGTTGGCGCAGATTGGCAAACCAGTAATCGCCGTCGAGGATCGACATGTCGAGCCCGGCGCCGGTGACCGAGGAGATGAAGGTGATATCGCCGGTTCGCGGCTGCAGCCCGGAAAGCGAGTCGCGCAACGGCTCCCGCAGCGCCTCCACTTGGGCAGAATGCAAGGCGTAATCGACGGGAATTCGCTCGGCCGGCAGATCATCTCGCTGACACACAGCCATGATCTGGTCCAGTGCGGCAGTATCGCCGGTAATCACCGTCGAAGACGGACCGTTTTGGGCGGCAACGGAGATCGATTGACACCATGGTTCGATGAGCGCGAAGACCCGTTCGCTGGGCCGCGGGATCGAAACCATGCCGCCTGTTCCAGCGATTGCACCGATCGCATTGCTGCGCGACGTAACTACCTTCGCCGCGTCGCGCAACGACAAGCCGCCGGCGACGTAGGCAGCCGCAATCTCGCCGTGTGAATGGCCTAGTACTGCATCCGGGTGGATTCCCAGCGCGCGCCAGTGCACGGCGAGCGACACCATCACCGCAAACAACAGGGGCTGCTTCACATCGACCCGGTCATTGCTGGTGGAATCGACGCCGTCCCGCACGACCTCGAGCAGTGACCAATCGACAAACTCGGCGAATGCGGCATCGCAGAGCCGCAAGTGCTCGGCGAATGTCGGCGCGGAGTCCAACAGTTCGACGGCTCGCTGCGTCCACTGCGAACCGTGGCCGGGGAACACGAAGACCGTTCCGCCTGTGCCCGTGGCCCTTCCATCCAGGCTTCCTGTTGTCTTGCGCGGTCGTGTCGGGTCGAGGCGGGCCGTTACCATCGCATCTCCAGGCCCCGTGCCCAGCAGGCCGCTACGCGGTGTACGTCCTCATCTGAACCCCTGACCTGTTGAATGACGCGCAGACGCAGGTCGTAGTGCGTGGCTACCCAGCCGATACCCCGTTCGCAGTCGACGCGCAACAGTGTGCCATCGCTGGCCCGTTCGTGGCCGGTCGCGTGTGGGGCGATCCTCGTCATCGCGCCTTGGCGACCGGCGTACTTTGCGGTGATCATCGTCGTTCCTCAATCCGTATCGCGCTTCACGATAGGAATCGTCACTCGAACGCGGTGCGGCGAGCGCAGTAGCGCGCTACTGCAATCGGGTCTGCCGAGCGCACGCGGTGCCAGGCGGTGTCACTCTGTTTGCCCCCCGCGACGCGCTACCAGGGCGGCGAGTTCGTCGCGGCTGGTGGTTCCGGTCTTCGCCATGGCGCGGTATATGTGGCTTTCCACGGTGCGCACCGAAAGAGTCAGACGCTCAGCGACCGCACGGTTGGACAACCCCTCGCCGATGAGCATCACGATCTCTCGTTCGCGATCGGTAAAGGGCACGGGCTCGCTGGCCTGACCGAACGCGGGAGTCCATGCGCCGCCGCATTGTTCGGCCAGCGCGTCCGCGCGCGTCGCGCATCCCAGCGCCGATCCGCGCAGGCCCTGCTTCCGGTAGGTGAGGGCCGCGTGGGCGGCGGCGTCGACCGCGGCAACGAGGTCGCCGACGCGCTCAAATTCTTCCGACACAGCCGCCAATTCAGCGGCATCGCCTTCAGCCAGGGCGGCCGAGAACCGCGCGGCGACGCCGACACGTGGTCCCTCGACGATCCCTTCGAGCTCGCGCAACCGGGCTGAACCCGAGTGGTCACCGAACTGGGTAGCCGTCTGCAGGCAAACCACTTCGACTGCGAATTGCCCCTTAGCTGCAGCTCTTTCGGCAGCCGACAACAACACCGTGATCGCCTCGCTGACGGCGCCCTGGCCCGCCGCCACCCACGCCCGAGCCAGGCTCCGTTCAAAGTCCAGCAACCGGAAAGGACGTCGCTGCGTGTCGAGGGCGGCCAGCGCGGCGGCTGCCTCCGCGGTCGAACCGGACATCGCGAGCGCAGTCACCCGCGGGACCCGGTAGCGGTATCCCCAGCCCAAAGCGTGCGTCGCGGACAGTCCCACCGCCGCCTGTTCAAGCAGCGCACCCGCGGAATCGAGGCGTCCGGCACCGAGGGCCGCGCAACCCGCCACGGCGGCACCCAGTAATTGAGCCCCGCCGGGAAGGTCGGCCGCCTGGCGGCGCACCCGCTCGGCCAGCTCCAGGGCGTCCGCAATCCGGCCGGCCAGCAGCAGCGCGCTGACGTGTGCGTCGGCGATGTTGAACCTCATGTGCGGAGCGTCGAAAGAGCGTGCCACAGTGACATATCCCGCATCTGCGACGGCTACTGCTTCCGTGGTGCGCCCCGCATCCGCGGCTATGGCCGCCAGGACCCAGGCGATTTCAGCGCCAACGACGGCGGGCAGGTCGTCCATCGCGAGGCTCTTGGAAGCATCCATCGCCGCGGCCGGCTGGTCCGTCGCGAACCAGTACACCGTGAGGAAGGCATCGATATAGCTACGGGCTTGCGCTGACGTGGTGCGCGACGCGTCGTCGATGATTTCTTTCGCGCGCGCTGGGTCGCCGAGCGCCCACAGCATGTTGCTGGCCCGCAGGAACGCGCATCTGGCCCGCTCAATGTCGCTCAACTCGCCGGTGTGAATCTCGGCCAGCACCGCGTCCGCCTCCTCGCCGCGGCCTGACCACGAAAGGGCATGCGCGCGAACAAAATTCGGTTCAGGTCCCGCTCCTGCACGGATTGCCGCCGTGGCAAGTCGATCGGCGAGGGGCAGATCCGCCAGCCAGACGGCGCCGTGGGCGGCCTTCACGAGTAGATCGGTGTCGGGCGTGAGGTCGGAGTCGAGACTCAACGTGGCGCGGCGCACCACGACCTGGATGTCGTCGCTGTCATCGACCGCGGCGAGTTCGGCCGCGACCAGTCCGCGCAGGCGTCGCAGCCGAGTCGGTGCCGCACGACGGCGGCGCACCTCACCGTAGAGCGGATGCGCCACCCGCACCTCCACACCGCCAACTACCGGGTCGAGCGTGATGAGGCCACGGGTGTCGGCCTCCTCGATCGCTGCTGGATCGGCGATGCGCCGCAGGCGCGCCAGGTCGATGGGCTCCCCCACCGCCACCACGTCGACCACATCGCTGACCGGCGCCGGCAGGGCTCCGATGCGGGATTCGATCAGCTCAACCAACCCGGGCGGCATGACGGGATCACCGAGCCAGCGCCAATACCCGTCCTGTAGCAGGATTCGACCGTCCGCGGCCTCCTGTTCGACGATGTTGCGCAGGTACAAGACATTGCCGCGAGTCAGCTTCCATAGCCGCTGCGCGGCATCTGGATCCACCGGCCCGTCCAACGTGGCCGACAGCAGCGAGATGGTTTCATCGAGCGACAGCGCCTGCACGTCGAGCCGGTCGAACTGGCCGACCGTCCATAGCTCTTGCACCGCAGCGCTGATCGGGTCGCCATCGCGAAGGGTGAGCATCACCTTTGCCGCGCCTCGCTGCACGATCTGATGCAGCACGAATATCGACAGATCATCGAGCAGGTGCACGTCATCGACGCCCAGCACCACCGTGCTGCCCGACGGCGCCGCGGTCAGCGATTCCATCACTCCGCGCAGCAACTGAAGGGTGTCGGTGACACCGGGCTGCGCCCACGCCGTGAAAGCACCCAGCGGAACTGCCCGCGCGGCTGATGTGCCGACCGCCCACCGCCCTTCGCATCCCCGCGCGACGGCGATCGACAGCGCTTCGCGGGCGATCCGGCTCTTGCCCACACCGGCTGCCCCGCAGACAACGATGCCGCAAACATCCGAAGCCGTGATGGCGGCTTCGATAGCTCGCATCTCCTCCACGCGGCCAACCAACGGCCAGGACAAGCGCAC
>Ga0335083_10009482_pt1 | contig 11805 bp, 11 predicted proteins | sample Lox_Sample_42_FD_206716 | JGI IMG/M metagenome (GOLD analysis project Ga0335083, IMG submission 206716) | Soil microbial communities from Loxahatchee National Wildlife Refuge, Florida, United States - Lox_Sample_4.2 | ecosystem: Environmental > Terrestrial > Soil > Wetlands | place: USA... | reverse complement strand
ACCGGGACGCGGGTGCTCGGCGTGCCACGTCTGGCACGTGGAGCGTCAGGGGCCGCTGGGGTCTCAGGGGTCACTGGGGCTTCGAGGGTCATTCGGGTTTCTGGGGTTAGTGGAGCTTCAGGGGTTAGTGGAGCTTCAGGGGTTGGCAGGGTTTCGGGGATTGACGGGGTTTTGGGGATTGACGGGGTTTCGGGGGTTGGTGAGGCGTCGGCGGGGGGGCTGGTGCCGGCGGGGTGGCGGGAGCGGGCGGAGATCGACCTGTCCCCTGGCGTTCCCGACCTGTCCGGGTTCCCCCGGACCGCCTGGCTGCGGGCCGAACGCCTGGTGCTCGAGCGGGCCAGCGTGGCGGAGCTCGGCTACGGCGACCCGCGCGGCAGCGGGGCGCTGCGCGCCGAGTTGGCGGGCTGGCTGGCCCGGACCCGGGGGTTGCGGGCCAGCCCCGACGACATCATCGTCGTGACCGGGGTGGCGCAGGCCCTGGCCCTGCTGGCCCGGGTGCTGCATGAAGGCGGGCACCGCGAGATCGCGGTCGAGGACCCGGGCTCGCGCGGGGCCCGCGACGACCTTGCCTACTGGGGCCTGCGGCCAGTGCCGGTCCCGGTGGACGAGCACGGGCTCCGGGTCGGCGAGCTAGCCCGCGGCGACGCGCGGGCGGTGCTGCTCACTCCTGCGCACCAGTTCCCGACCGGGGTAGTGCTGGCCCCGCAGCGCCGCCGTGACCTGCTGGACTGGGCCGCCGGGGCGGACGCCCTGATCGTGGAGGACGACTACGACGCGGAGTACCGCTACGACCGGGCGCCGGTCCCGGCCTTGCACGCCTCAGCGTCCGGGCTGGTCGCCTACGCGGGCAGCACCTCCAAGACGCTGGCCCCAGGCATGCGCCTGGGCTGGCTGATCCCGCCGGCCCGGCTGCACGCGGACCTGGTCGAGGCCAAGTACGCCAGCGACCTGGGCAGTCCGGCGCTGCCGCAGCTGGTGCTGGCCCGGCTGATCGCCAGCGGCGAGCTCGAGCAGCACATCCGGCTGGTCAGGAAGCGGCAGCGGAGCCGGCGCGACGCGCTGCTGCTGGCGCTGCGGGAGCATCTGCCGGCCGCCCGGGTGCAGGGTGTCGCGGCGGGGCTGCACCTGCTCATCACGTTTCCGCGGCTGGACGGCTCCGATGCCGTCCTGGCCGAGGCGATCCTGGAGACGGGAGTGCTGGTGCACCCGCTGTCCTGGCACCGCCAGCGGCCCGGGGTGCCCGGCATCGTGCTGGGCTACGCCGCGCACACCCCCGGGCGCCTGCACGAGGCAGCGCGCCGCATCGCCCGGGCCCTCCGCTAGCGCCCCTCCGCTAGCGCCCCTCCGTCAGCGGCCTGCCCGTCAGCGGCCGGCGGTCTCGCGAGAGGCAGCCTTGGCGCGGCGGGCGTCGGCGCGGCGGTGGCGGCGGGCCACGGCGCGCAGCTGGCTGATCCGGGCCGCGCCGGCCAGCACGACGAGCAGGACGCCGCAGACCGCCGCGAGCAGCAGGGCCACGCCGAGCGGCAGGTGGCCGTGCGCGCCCAGGTAGGAGACGTTGACCTCGGCGCCGTTCTGCAGGATGAAGATCAGCAGGAGCAGCAAGATGATGGCGAAGAACCCCACCGCCACCCAGAGCCCGCTGGTCCTGGTGCGCTTAATCTTGAGCGGCGGCGCCGCGTGCGACGGCGGAGGCGCCGCGGGCGCCGGCTGTTCCGGCCCGGCCCCCGGCCGCCCGGCGTCGGTGGCTCCGGGCAGGACCGCGTCTTCGGCCGGGTACACCGCCCCGGGCAGGACGGGCGCCTCGGGCGGCGGCGGTACCTCGTCGCCCGGCGCGTGGCGCGGCAGCGGGGTACCTTGCGGCGTGGGCTGCGGTTCTGAGGACATCAGGTACCCCCTTGGTCCGATGGCCCTAACGTGCCCAGCCCAGGAGAGGTTATGCATCCGGTGACCAGGCCAAGGCGGCCGGGCTGTTCGCCGCCATCGAGCCGCGCGGCATCATCGCGCCCGGCGTGCGCGAGGTCGAGGCGAGCAACGCGATCAGGGACCTGGCCGCCGAGATTTCGGGATGGACCGGCACTGGCACAAGCGGATCGTCCGGGCCGGGCCGAACACCCTCCAGCCGTATGCGCAGAACCCGCCGGACCGGGAGCGGCAGATCGGCGGCTTCTACGAGGAACTGCTCGGGCTAGGCCTCGATCCGGCTTAGGCCCAGTCCACGGCGGATGAGCGGAAGTATTCCAGGCCATCGGCGGTCCACAGCCGGCCGTGGCGGGCCAGGCGGCCACGGTGGGCGGGCCAGCCGTCGGGCTGGCCGGCCGACGGCGGGGCGCTCCATGCCTTGTGGGCGACGCCGGGCAGCCGGGGCAGCAGCAGGAAACACAGGTCGTCAAAGCCGGTAATGGTCTCGGCCCAGATGGCGGCCTCGACCCCCGCGACCTGGGCGCCCCGGCCGGATCCGAGCGCCTCACCGGGTTCCCACCCGAACGACGAATCGACCGGCTTGGGCGCGTAGACCCGCAGGCCGAGCCGGCTCTGCCGGTCCGCCTGGGCGGGGTCGGCCGATGGTTCGGCGTACGGGACGTCGAGATAGCAGAAGGGCAGCGGCGAGACGATCACCGGCACCGACGCCGCGACCACGGCCTCGACGTCGCGGTCGGCCAGGGCGAGTTCCACCTCCGCCTGCGCCCGGACCCGCGGCGGCGCGTCCGGCGGGAGCTCGAAGCCGGTGAGCCAGAACTGGATGACGTCGTCCGGGCGCAGCCCGGCCCGGGCCGACTCCTGCCAGCCCAGCGGGCGGCGGCCGAGGGTGCGGATCAGGCCGCGCAGCCGCTGGACGTACGCCACGTAGAGGTCGTCAGGCATCCCGCGGGGCTCGTCCGCGCCGATGTGCAGGTACGGGCCGGGGAAGATCGCGGCCAGCCCGGCGAGCACCTGCTCCATCATCCCGAACGTGACGGGCAACTCCGGGTCGAGCCAGGTGGCGTGCCGCGGGTGGCCGGGCAGGATCTCGTAGTCGACCTCGTTGCGGCCGGTGGCGAGCTCCGGGTGCAGCCGCAGCAGCGCGGTCGCGTGCCCAGGCGTGTCGACCTCGGGAACGATCGTGACGAAGCGGTCCGCGGCGTAGGCGACCAGCGCCCGCAGGTCCTCGGGGCTGTAAAAAGGCTCGCCGGGCACAGCGTCGCCGGGCACAGCGTCGGCAGACCCAGGGCCACCTGGCGGCCGCCCGATGGGGAGCCGCCAGGCCTGGTCGTCGGTCAGGTGCAGGTGCAGCACGTTGAGCTTGTACAGCTCCAGCAGGTCGATCACCCGCCGGATCTCCTCGGGGGTGAAGAAGGTGCGGGCCACGTCGAGCGACAGGCCGCGCCAGGCGTAACGCGGCCCGTCCAGAATCCGCGCGGGCGGCAGCCGGGTCTCCCCCGGGCCGGCGTCCGGCGCGGTGGCGGCCAGCTGGAGCAGGGTGGTGAGGCCGCGGGCGATCCCGGCTGGTCCGGCCGCGCGCACGACGACCTGGCGGTCCTCGACGAGCAGCGAGTACCGTTCGTCGGCGGCGTCGCCGCCATCCGGCGCGAGGCCGGCCGGCGGCGGCAGCCCGTCTCGTTCGTCCGCAGGCGCGAGCTCGATCCGGACCGACGGCTCGTCCGGCGCCGGGCTGCCCTCCACCGGGCTGTACTGCACCGGCGTCAGGTGCAGGTTGGTGTACCGGGCCAGCCGGGCGCAGAACCGTCCGACGACAGGCCCGAGCCCGGCGTCGGCGTACGCGACAGCCGTGCTCGGGCGCAGGGCGAACCCGCGGCCTTCGCCCGCGTCGAACCGGATCGGGGCGGGGATGACCGCGTGTGTCATACAGGTATGAATATCAGCAGCGCCCGGTCAGTCCGGCTCCGGCCGACCCATCCCGGACTGGCCCATCCCAGATTGGCCCAGCTCGGCCGCCAGGGCGGTGACCGCGGCGTCGGCCGCGACCTTGGCGGTGAGCGCGTGCGTATGCGCGCGGTCGAGGTCGCCGAGGGCGATGCAGTCGAAGGCGACCTGCGCGTCGTGACTGGCGGCCTGGAGCTCGCGGGACGCCTCTTCGAGCGCCGGGCTGCCGTTCTCGGTCTGTGACTCGGTCATCCGTGCAACCTACCCTGCGAAAACGGGGGCATGTCGGCCGGCGCGAGATGGGGGTAGGTTCGACGTCGTGTGCCGCTTGTTCGGCCTGACCGCGGGCGCGGCGCGCGTCAGGGCCACGTTCTGGCTGCTTGACGCGCCTGACTCGCTGGAGGTCCAGAGCCGTCGCAACGCCGACGGGGCCGGCCTCGGCTACTTCGGCCGGGACGGCGAGGCGGTGCTGGACAAGCAGCCGGTGGCCGCCTTCCGCGACGAGGAATTCGCGCGCGCCGCCCGGGAGGCCGAGTCATCGGCGTTCGTGGCGCACGTGCGGTGGGCCACGACTGGGGGGAAGACGGAGCGTAACACCCATCCGTTCGTTATGAAGGGGCGGGTGATGGGCCACAACGGAGGCTTGGGCTCCCTGGCCCAGCTGGATGCGGAGCTTGGCCCCTATGCGGGGCTGGTGCTCGGGGAGACCGACTCCGAGCGGTACTTCGCGCTGATCACCAAGGAGACCGACGCGCACGGCGGGGACGTGGCGGCCGGGATCGCGGCGGCGGCGGCGTGGATCGGGCGGCAGCTGCCGCTGTCCTCGCTGAACGTGGTGGTCGCGGCGCCCGGTGAGCTGTGGGCGCTGCGGTACCCGGGCGCGCACGCCTTGCACATCCTCGAGCGGCCGGCTGGCGGGGAGCTGCACGTGCGGAGCTCGACGTCGTCGGTGCACGCGCCCGAACTGGCCGACGTGGCCTCGGTGGTGGTGGCGTCGGAGGCGATGGACGGGGAAAGCGGCTGGCGGATGCTCGAGCCGGGGGAACTGGTGCACGTGCGGACGGATCTGTCAGTGGAGTCGCGGATCGCGGTGCCGGAGGCGCCGGCCCACCTGGTGCCGCTGCCGACCGGGAATCCGAACATCGACACGTAACGCATGAGCCGGAGTCCGCCGGCGTCCCGGCCGATACGCCGCGCGCCTAAAATGGGCTCATGCCCGGACAAGGCTCATGGCCAGGATCCCGGAGGGGCCCTTGATCTGGGGCAACGTGCCGCAGCGGAACAGGAACTTCACCGGCCGGGAGAATATCCTCGCCGAGTTGAGGCTGCGGATGAATACCGTCAGTAATGACAAGATCACTGGCCGAGCTCATGCCCATCGAGGCAGGCAACAGCATATCAAGATGTAGCCCCGACCGGATTCGAACCGGCGTTACCGCCTTGAGAGGGCGGCGTCCTAGGCCTCTAGACGACGGGGCCGTGCTGGTTGTACAGACGCTGGCTAGGCCAGCGCGGTACACACTACCGCCTCCTCCGCGGTCAGGCGAACCGGCGGGTCAGGCGGTTGTGCATCCGGCATGAACGAGCGCGGACGCAAAGCGCGTCCGCGCTGTCATGCCGAATCGCTGGGGTACCAGGACTCGAACCTAGACTAACAGGGCCAGAACCTGTCGGGCTGCCAATTACCCCATACCCCAATGGCATCGGATCCGGTTCCCCGGATCCGCTCCCGCAGTCTAGCGGACTCCGCGCCCGGCGGCCAATCGGATGGGCCGCGGCGCTCGATCACTCGGCATCGATCTCGGCCAGCCCGGCGTCGCGGTCCAGCCGGAGCCAGCGGGTGATCCCGGCCGAACGCAGGAACGGCACGTCGTGGCTGGCCACGACCAGCGCGCCGCGGTAGCCCGCGAGCGCCTGGGACAGCTGCCTGACCGAGGCCATGTCCAGGTTGTTGGTCGGTTCGTCCAGCAGGAGCAGCTGCGGCGCGGGCTGCGCGAGCAGCAGGGCCGCGAGGACCGCGCGGAACCGCTCGCCGCCGGACAGCGTGCCGGCCAGCCGGTCGGCCCGGTCGCCGCGGAACAGGAACCGGGCCAGGCTGGCCCGGACCTCGTTCGGCGACGCGGCCGGGGCTGCCGCCCGGACGTTGTCGACGACGCTCAGCGAGTCGTCGAGGATGTCCAGGCGCTGCGGGAGGTAACCGGTGACCGCGCCCAGCCGCACGGTCACGCCCGGGCGCGCGGCCAGGCCGGCGATGGCGCGGAGCAGGGTGGTCTTGCCCGCGCCGTTCGGGCCGGTGAGGGCGATCCGCTCCGGCCCGCGCACGATGAGGTTCCCGAGTGCGGGCGCCTCATCGGGCGCGGGGGAAGCGTCCTGCTCGCCCGACGCCTGGGCCGCGGGGTGCCAGTGCGCGCCGTCCAGGCCGGTCACGGTCAGCACGGTACGGCCAGCCGGGACGGCCGTGGCCGGCAGGTCGACGCGGATCTCGGCGTCGTCCCTGACCGCCTGCTCGGCCTCGTCCAGCCGGGTGCGGGCCGCATCGAGCCGCTCGGAGTGCAGTTCCTTAGACCGCCCGGCGGTCTCCTGGGCGGCGCGCTTGCGGGCGTGGGCCACGATCCTCGGCAGGCTGCCCGAGGCGGCCACCTTGCGGCCCATGCGATCGCGTCTGGCCTGCTTCGTCTGCGCGTCCAGCAGGTCGCGCTGCTCGCGGCGGACGTCCGCCGCGGCGGCGGTGACCGCCCGCTCGGCGGCCGCTTGCTCGGCCGCCAGCATGTCCTCGTAGTCGTCCAGGTTGCCGCCGTACATGCGGATCTCGCCGCCGGACAGGTCGGCGATCTGGTCCACCAGGCCGAGCAGCTCGCGGTCGTGGCTGACGATCACCATCACGCCGGTCCAGGACGCCACCGCGTCGTAGAGGCGCTTGCGCGCGTCGAGGTCCAGGTTGTTCGTCGGCTCGTCGAGCAGCAGGATGTCCGGGCGGCGCAGGAACAGCGCGGCCAGCGCCACTCCGATGGTCTCCCCGCCTGACAGCCGCTCCACCTGGCCGTCGAGGTCCAGGTGGGCCAGGCCGAGCCGGTCCAGCCAGGCGCGGGCGCGCTCCTCGATGTCCCAGTCGTCGCCGATGGCCAGGTAGAGATCCTCGCCCGTCCCGCCCGCCTCGATGGCGTGCAGCGCGGCCCGCGCGGCGGTGATGCCCAGGAGGTCGGAGACGCTGCGGCGGGTGCCGAGGGTGATGGCTTGGGGCAGGTAGCCCACCTCGCCGCGGGCCTTGACGGCGCCTGCGGCCGGGCTCAGCTCGCCCGCGATGAGCTTGAGCAGGGTGGACTTGCCCGAGCCGTTCACCCCGATCAGGCCGGTACGCCCCGGGCCGAAGGCGGTGTTCAGGCCGGCCAGCACGGGAGCCCCGTCGGGCCAGCTGAAACTGAGATCTGAACAGACGATTGCTGCGGTCATGAGGCGCGGCTCCCAGCACGTAGGAATGACTTTCCGGTACGTGTGGCGACACCACGCGGCGTGGCCTCAGGCTGCGTTGCTCAACGCAAAGGTCACGCGCGACAAGCGCGGTATCGCTGACCTCACAGCCTCAACGAGCACTCCCACCGCCGACAGCAGAGACGTTCGTCATGGTAACCCGGACGGTTTGCTCACGCCAACGCCATTTTCGCGCGAGCGCGACGGGACCCGGATTCAGTGGTTGTGGCATTATATTGCCCTCATTCAATAGAGTGCCACAACCATTGACTTGCGAAGTCATGGATGGGACAGGTGTGATCCATGAGGTGCCAGGATCACGCCGCCGGTCAGCTGGGAACACCGCGAGGGCTACCCCGGGGCGGCGGGGCGGGTCAGCGGGGACGGCCGGGACCAGCGGGACGGCTGGGGTTGTCGGGGGGCGGGGGCGGTGGTGGCGAGGATGAGGCGGGCGTGGCCGGTGGCGGCTACGGGGCCGTCGGCGAAGGGGATGAAGCAGGAGTCGCCGCGGCTCAGGTCCAGAGTGGCGGCGGAGGCGGCGCGCAGGGTGCAGGCGCCGTCCAGGCAGAGCACGATGCGCGGACCCGTGCCGGGCAGCGCCAGCGACGGGGCCGGGGCGGCAGTGCCAGCCCGGCTTGACGAGCCCGTCGGGCCGCGCGAGCCAGCGGGGACGGAAGCGCCGGCGGGAACGGGCGAGCCAGCGGGGACGGAAGCGCCGGCGGGAACGGGCGAGCCAGCGGGGACGGAAGCGCCGGCGGGAACGGGCGAGCCTGGTGGTGCGGGCGAGCCTGGTGGGGTGGGTGAGCTGGCGGGGCTGGAGAGGTCGACGACGTGGAGGCGGAACTCCGGGGCGAGGGTGTCGAACCAGGCGATGCCGTCCGGGAGGACGCGGGGCGCCAGGACCGGCACGGGTACCGCGGGATCGACCAGCTTCAGCAACTCGGGCACGTCGACGTGCTTGCCGGTCAGGCCCGCGCGGACCACGTTGTCGGAGTTGGCGAGCAGTTCGATGCCGGTGCCGCGCAGGTAGGAGTGCAGGCCGCCGGCCGGCATGAACATGGCCTGGCCGGGCTGGAGGATCTCGTGCCGCATCAGCAGCAGCGCCACCACGCCGAGATCACCCGGATGGTCGGCGGCTACCCGCACCGCCGCGGCGCAGGCCGCCGCGTAGGGACCGCCGGCGGCGGCGAGCCGCGCGCACGCGGCCACCACGTCGGCGACGAGCGCATCGCGCTCGGCGGACGGCCAGCGGAGCACCGACGCCAGGGCGGCGGCCATGGCGTCGGTGCTAGCCACCGCGACTGACGCCGCGGCGCCAGTCGCCGCGGACGACGCCGGGGCTGGTCCGGCCGCGTCGGCCAGGGCGGTGGCCAGCGGCTCGAGGGCGTCCACGGCCAGGGCCTTGAGCAGGGCGGCGGCGTCGGCTGGGGTCCGCAGGCCCGCCGCCACCTCGAACGGGGTCAGCGCGTACAGCAGTTCGGGCTTGGGCCAGTCGTCCACGTAGTTCCGGCCCGGGTCGCCGGGCGGCAGGCCCCGGGCGTTCTCGGCCGCCCACCCTTCCTGCGCCTGCGCGCGCGAGGGGTGGACCTGGATGGACAGCGCCTTGGCGGCCGACAGCACCTTGAGCAGGAACGGCAGCCGGTCCCCGAACCGGGACGCGCACTCCACCCCGAGCGCCCGCTCGGGCGCGGCCGCGATCACCTCGTCCAGCGTGGTCCAGCCGACGCCGGACGGCGCCGACGGGTGCGCGCCCATCCACAGCTCGGCTTCCGGGGTCGCCGCCGGGACCGGGCGTCCTTGCAGGTCCGCGATGGCGTCACGGGTGCCCCACGGGTAGGGCTTGACCTTCGCGCTGAGCAGGTCCATCCGGGAATGCTAGCTAGCCGGCCCCCGACGTGTCCGCCGGGTACTCGACCAGGGCGACCACCCGGCTGGCCATGAAGCGCGCGGTCCTGACCGCGGTACCGCTCCTGGTCACCTCGCTGACCTCGATGATGCCGCGGCGGTTGGCGATGTCCACGCGGCGTCCCGCCCTGGTCGCCGTCACCTCGTAGGTCTGGACGCCATCACCGGAGTCGATCACGATCTCGACGCGATCACCCTTCACGGGCGTCCTCCCCACGAGACGAAGCGGCGGGACCGGGGCGGGTACGGAGCCCCGTTCGTTATAAAGGTTTTAATACGTGGGCAGCGAGGGGTCGACCTGGCTGACCCAGGCGAGCACGCCGCCGCCGACGTGCACGGCGTCGGTGAAGCCGGCGTTCTTGACCACCGCCAGGGCCTCGGCCGAACGGGCGCCGCTCTTGCAGTGCAGCACGATCTTCTTGTCCTGCGGCAGCTTCTCCAGGGCGTTGCCGTTGATGAACTCGCCCTTGGGGATGAGCGTGGCGCCGGGGATGGAGACGATCTCGTACTCGTTCGGCTCGCGCACGTCGACCAGGAAGATGTTGTCGCCCGCCTCCAGCATCGCGGCCAGGTCCTTGGCGCTGATCGTCGAGCCCTGGACGGCCTCGGCGGCCTCCTCGGACACCGCGCCGCAGAACTCCTCGTAGTCGATCAGCTCGGTGACCGTCGGGTTCTGGCCGCAGACCGCGCAGTCCGGGTCCTTGCGCACCCGCACGGTCCGGTAGTTCATCTCCAGCGCGTCGTAGATCATCAGCCGGCCGGCCAGCGGCTCGCCGATCCCGGTGCTGAGCTTGATGGCCTCGTTCACCTGGATGGAGCCGATGGAGGCGCAGAGCACGCCGAGGACGCCGCCCTCGGCGCAGGAGGGCACCATGCCGGGCGGCGGCGGCTCCGGGTACAGGCAGCGGTAGCACGGGCCGTGCTCAGCCCAGAACACGCTGGCCTGGCCGTCGAACCGGTAGATCGAGCCCCACACGTACGGCTTGCCGAGCAGCACGCACGCGTCGTTGACCAGGTACCTGGTGGCGAAGTTGTCGGTGCCGTCCACGATCAGGTCGTACGGGGAGAAGATCTCGAAGGCGTTGTCCGAGTCGAGCCTGACCTCGTGCAGGTTGACCTGCACGAGGGGGTTGATCTCGTGGATGCTGTCCCGCGCCGACTCGGCCTTGGGCTTGCCCACGTCGGACTGGCCGTGGATGACCTGGCGCTGCAGGTTCGACTCGTCCACCACGTCGAAGTCGATGATGCCGAGGGTGCCCACGCCGGCCGCGGCCAGGTAGAGCAGGGCGGGCGAGCCGAGGCCGCCGGCCCCCACCACCAGGACCTTCGCGTTCTTGAGGCGCTTCTGCCCGGTCATCCCGACGTCCGGGATGATCAGGTGGCGTGAGTAGCGCTTGACCTCATCGACCGTCAGCTCGGCGGCTGGCTCGACCAGCGGCGGCAGCGACACTGTCTTCTCCAAAGATCAAAGGATTTAGGAACGAACGGGCTGGGTGTTACCTTCCCCCGCCCGTTCCTGCGACAACCGGCGGAAGCGATCCGGAATTCCCAGGAGTATCCCCATCTCGTCCGCCACGGTTTGCGGTTGTTCCATGTGCGCGACGTGGCCGGTGCGGGGCAGCACGACCACCCGGGCATCTTTGAATGCGTGGGCGGCCCGGCCGGCCGCTCGGGCGTCGACCACGCGGTCGCGGCTGCCGTAGATGACCAGCGTGGGCGCGGTGACCCGGGCCGCGTCCCGCCAGGCCGAGTGCCGCCCCTTGCGGAGGAACTCGGCGGTCAGCGTGCGGACGCTGCCGATCAGCGCGGTGGCGGCGTAGCCCAGTTCGTCGCGCCGGGTGAGCTCGGCCACCTCGGTGGCGAACCTGGCCTGCCGGAACAGGGCGGGCTCGCCGTAGCAGGTGGTGATGACGTCGGCCACCCGGCGTTCGGGCGGCAGCACCTGGTACTGCCGGACCAGGCGCGGGCCGACCCGGGGCAGGCTCATCACCGGGAAGCGGATCAGGTCCAGGCGCGGCCGGGCGTCGGGCAGCGCCGGGGAGACGAGGGTGAGGGACCGGATCAGGTCGGGCCGGGTGGCCGCGACCTTGACGCAGACCGCGCCGCCCAGGGAGTTGCCGACGAGGTGAACCGGGTTCGGCTGGGTTCCGATGAGCGCGATGACCGTCTGGGCGAGGGCGGCGATCGAGTAGCGGCCGTCAGGGCGCGGCGGCGAGTCGCCGAAGCCCGGCAGGTCTACCGCCTCGCACGTCAGAGCCGGGCGGAGCAGGTCCATCAGGTCGGTCCAGTTCCGCGACGAGCCCTCCAGGCCGTGCACCAACAGGGCCGGCTCGGCGTCGTCCCCGCCGGGGGCACTGCGGACGTAGACCTGGTGGTCGCCGAGATCCACCAGGCGTCCCGGCCAGTGCGGGATGGGCTCTATTTTCCCGCTCGCTCTGCTAGCCCCGCTCGCCTCCGGGGCGCCCGCAGCTCCCGTCTTCCCTCCTCGCTCGTCGCAAGCTCCTCGCTCGTCAGTCCAGACGGGAGCGCGCCCCTTCGGCTCGCGGGGGGCGGTCACGCGCTGGCCCGGCG
>Ga0335083_10009480_pt1 | contig 11806 bp, 15 predicted proteins | sample Lox_Sample_42_FD_206716 | JGI IMG/M metagenome (GOLD analysis project Ga0335083, IMG submission 206716) | Soil microbial communities from Loxahatchee National Wildlife Refuge, Florida, United States - Lox_Sample_4.2 | ecosystem: Environmental > Terrestrial > Soil > Wetlands | place: USA... | reverse complement strand
CGCATAGGCCGGCGACAATGCGGTTGCGGGCGGGGAAGCGCCAGGGTGCGGGCTCGACGCCGGGTGCGTACTCGGAGACGATCAGACCCGCGTCGGCGACGCGGCGCCCGAGCTCGGCGTGCGCCGCGGGGTAGTCGCGGTCGATGCCGCAGCCGAGAACCGCGACGGTCGTTCCGTCCGCCTCGAGCGCCCCGCGATGCGCCTCCGCGTCGATCCCACGCGCGAGGCCGCTCACGACGACGAGCCCGGCGGCTGCGAGATCTCGCGCGAGGCTGCGGCCGACCGAGGCTCCGTAGCCCGAGCAGGCGCGCGCTCCCACGATTGCCACCGCGGAGCACGACAGAAGCTCCGGCTTTGCCGCGCCGCGGAGGAAGAGGCCGGACGGCGGATCGTGGATCGCGCGCAGGAGCGGCGGAAACTCGGGCGAGGAGCGCGGCAGGAAGCGGTACCCATCCACGGCGAGCCGTTCGAGGCACGCGTGCTCGTCGAACCGCCGCTCGAACGCACGCCAGTGCTCGCCGCGCGGCGGCCGGACGAGGTGCGTGCCCGTCTCGGAAGCGAACATCGCGAGCGCGAGCTCAGACATTCGACAACTCGTCCGGCGAGCGGTAGGACAGAGCCTCCGCCACGTGCTCCGCCTGCACGGTGTCGCTTTCCGCAAGGGCTGCGATCGTGCGCGCCACCCGTCCGACGCGCGCATAGCCGCGGCCGGACAGGTGGAGCCGATCGGCGGCCCTGCGTAGAAGCGCGTCGGCCTCTCGCGCACGCGAGGGCGGCGTCGTCGCGAGCCGCGCGCGTGCCGCGCCGACACGCGCACCGACGGCTGCCGAGCTCTCGCTCGGCGCCGCCGCCAGCTCCTCCCCACGCACGCGCGGCATGGCGAGGACGAGGTCGAAGCGGTCGAGGAGCGCGCGAGAGAGCTTGTCCCGGTAGCGCGCGAGGCGCTGCGCCGAGCAGCTGCAGGGAGCCGCGGGATCTCCGCGACCGCCGCAGGGGCACAGGTTCATGGTCGCGACGAGCTGGAAGCAGGCCGGGAAGACGACACGGCCGGCGGCGCGCGAGACCGAGACGAAGCCGTCCTCGAGCGGCTGGCGCAGCGCCTCGAGGGCCGGCCGCTGAAACTCGGCCAGCTCGTCGAGGAGCAGCACGCCCCGGTGCGCGAGGCTCGCCTCGCCGGGCCGTAGGTGCGGCCCGCCGCCGACGATCGCTGCGGTCGACGCGCTGTGATGGGGCGCGCGGAACGGCGGGCGCGAGACAAGCGGGTGCTCACCGTCGACGAGTCCTGCGACCGAATGGATCCTCGTCACCTGGAGCGAGGCGTCGGGGTCAAGCGGCGGCAGGATTCCCGGCAGCCGTCGAGCGAGCATCGTCTTCCCCGTCCCGGGCGGCCCGCCGAGCAGGACGTTGTGACCGCCTGCAGCCGCCAGCTCGAGCGCCCGGCGCGCGCGTTCCTGCCCGCGAACGTCGGCAAGGTCGGGCGCGGCCGCCGGCCCCTCACCGTTGGGCACGAGCGGCGGCTCGGGCTGCAGCTCAAGCTCGCCTCGGAGATAGGCGACGGCCTCGGCGAGATGCCGCACGGGCATCGCTGCGACACCGGCCAGCGCGGCCTCACGCGCAGACTCGGCGGGACAGAGCAGCCGATCGACGCCGAGCCGCCTCGCGCCTTCGGCGACGGCGAGCACGCCGCCGACCCTGCGCAGGCGGCCGTCGAGCGCGAGCTCCCCTACCGCGGCCGTGCGCTCGAGTGCACGACGCGGCAGCTGCTGCGACGCCGCGAGGAGTGCGAGCGCGATCGGCAGATCGAAGCCGGATCCCTCCTTGCGGAGCTCCGCGGGCGCGAGGTTGACGGTGATGCGGCCGGTCGGGAAGCTCAGCTCGGCGGCCGAGATCCCGCTGCGCACTCGCTCCCTGGCCTCCTGGCACGCGCGATCGGCAAGTCCGACGATCGCGAAGCCGGGGATGCCGTCGCGAACGTGAGCCTCGACGTCGACGCGACGCGGCTCGAGGCCGACGAGCGCATGCGTGACCGCGCGTGCAAGCACGCAGCGACGCTAGGCGCGAATCAGTGACGCGGCTGTGTCGATTCGGTCGACGGTTCCCGACAAACCTGCTCGGCTAGGGTGGCGACGTGAGCGGCGCGGAGCGTGTGCAGAACCTTCTCGGCGTCTCTCTTCCGTACGAGCCGCCCGCAGGGCCGCCCGGGCACGATTTCCGAGGCACCTCGCTCACCGAGCTGTTCGAGGCGACCTCGACGGGCATGGGCGTCTACGAGATCGCGCCCGGCAACAGTTCCTGGCCGTACCACTTCGAGACGACCCAGGAAGAGTGGTTGATCGTGGTCGAGGGCGAGCTGACGCTTCGGACGCCCACGGGCGAGACGGTCCTGCGCGCCGGCGACGTCACCTGTTTCCCGGCCGGGGCGGCCGGGGCGCATGCGATCCGCAACCACACCGATGCGCCCGTGCGATATGTGATGCCATCGACGAATCCGCGCTACGGCGGCGCAGCCGTGTATCCGGACAGCGGCAACGTCCATGTCTTCGGCCCGGGCTTCGACCACCGCGGCCGGCTCGGCGAGCCCGTCGGCTACTGGGACGGCGAGCAGTGACCGTCGTCAACCTCTTCGAGGTCGCGGTAACGGTGGACGAGGGCGAGCCGCCCGGCTACGGCGGGAGCTCCGTCAAGGTCGGTCCCCTCGTCGGCGGCGAGCAGCTCGGCCTCTCGGTCTACGAGCTCGAGCCCGGCCAGAGCATCTGCCCGTACCACTACGAGAACGCCGAGGAGGAGTGGCTGATCGTTCTCGCCGGCAACCCGACCCTGCGCACGCCCGAGGGTGAGCGCGAGCTCGAGCCGTGGGATTGCACCTTCTTCCCGACGGGCGAGGCAGGCGCCCATAAGGTCACGAACCGGAGCGGCGAGACGGTGCGCGTCTGCCTGTGGTCGGACCGGCTCGCCGTCGCGACGTCGATCTACCCGGATTCGGAGAAGGTCGGCGCCTGGCCTCCCGGCACGCTGTTCCGTCTGGCCGACGCGGTCGAGTACTTCACCGGCGAAGGCTGACCGGTGGACGGCGTGAGCGACACGCCGACAGGGGAGCCGGTTCCGCGGTTCGACCGGCGCGTCTTCGTCGTCGCGGGCGCCGTCTTCGTCCTGCTGATGGCGCTCTCGACGCGCTACGGCTTCGACCGCGACGAGCTCTACTTCTTCGACGCGGCCCGTCACCTGCAGGGCGGCTACGTCGACCAGCCCGCGCTCGTCCCGCTGCTGGCCCGGGTGACGCTGTCGCTGTTCGGCGTCTCGCTCGCGGGCCTCCGCGTCTGGCCGGCGCTCGCCGCCTTCGGGACGGTCGTGGTGGGAGCGCTCGTCGCCCGCGAGCTCGGCGGCGAGAGGAGGCAGCAGCTGCTCGCAGCGCTCGCGACGGCAACGATGCCGGTGGTTCTCGCCGCCGACCACCTCGACGGCCCGACGGCGATCGACATCCTGGCCTGGGCTCTGGTCGCGCTCATCACTCTGCGGGTCGGCCGGACCAGCGATCCGCGCTGGTGGCTCGTCGGCGGGATCGTGCTCGGAATCGGCCTCGCGAACAAGCACAGCGTCGGCTCGTTCGGGATCGCCGTCGCGATCGGGCTCCTGCTGAGCGGAGGTCGCCGGCTCGTCCTCAACTGGTGGTTCCTCGCGTGTGCCGTGATCGCAGCCGCCTTCACGATCCCGGACGTCTGGTGGCAGGCGCACAACGGCTGGCCGACGTTCGCGATGACCCGCGAGCTGAACCGTGAGAACGGCGGTGCCGGGAACATCGTCGCGTGGATCGTCGGGCAGCTTCTGATGACGAGCATCGTGCTTCTCCCGGTCTGGATCGCCGGGCTGCGGTCGCTATGGAGGTCGCGGCGGCCCGAGCAGCGGGCGCTCGTCTGGGCCTACGGCCTCCTGTTCGTGCTCTTCGCAGTCACGACCGGCGCGAAGATCTACTACCTCGCCGGCGCCTACGTCTACCTGCTCGCCGCGGGTGCCGTGGCCGTGGACGGCTGGCTGCAGGCGAAGCCGCGACGCCGGCCCGTCTTGCTCGGGTGGTTGGCGATCAGCACCGTCGTCGCCCTTCCCGTCGTGTTGCCGGTTCTGCCTCCTTCGAGCGTGCGCGCGACCTACAACGTCAACCAGACCAGCGGAGAGTCGATCGGGTGGCACGAGCTCGTCGCCGACGTTCGCGAGGTGTGGCGCTCGCTGCCGCCGGCGACGCGCACGCACGCCGAGATCTTCACCTCGAACTACGGCGAAGCCGGTGCGATCAACGAGCTCGGACGTGGCAGCGGCCTCCCGACCGCCGTGAGCGGGCACAACAACGAGTGGTGGTGGGGCCCGGGCAACCCGAACGCGACGACGATCGTCGCCGTTGCTCCGGGCCCCCTCGACGTCACCGGCTATACCGGCTACCTCCACACGTTCTGCCGCCACGTGCGGACTGTCGCCAGACTGCGGAATCCGTACCGGATCCACAACCAGGAGTGGGACGGCCACATCTACATCTGCACCGGACTGAGCGAGCCCTGGGGCAAGCTCTGGCCGAAACTGCGCAGTTACAGCTGAGCGCTACCGGATGATCTCGTGGACCTCGAACTCCTTGATGTCCGGCGGCGCCTGCGAATCCATGCCGGCGGCGGCCATCCCCGGCCCGATATTGCTCTCGAGGAAGGCGTCGAAGTGCGCCCGCGACTCCCAGAAGTCGATCACTCCCCAGCCGCCGTCGATCGGCCCGGATGCGTGGAACAGCATCCCGGCCGGCAGGGAACGATCGGGATTGATGTGCTCGTGCGCAGCATCGAACTGCTCCTGGGTCACTCCTGGAAGCTTGATGCGAATGCCGATGGCCACGGCGGGCTCCTTTCGTTGGATCGGGGGCAGGCGACTCTACGCCGATTCGCAGCTTGTGGACGTCGGGTCGGCGCTGTAGAACCTGGGTCGTGCGAGGAGATCGGCGTTCGGGCGGCGCCCTGCTCGGTGGAATCGGGCTCGCTGCTGCCGTGGCAGGAACGCTCCTCGTGGTCGCGGGAGCATCGTCCGCAGCCCGGGGCTCGGATCTGAGCAAGGCGACGGCGTACGTGAAGAAGGAGTGCCCGGGCGCGCAGCGGGCGATCTCCCGTCGGATGTGGACTGCCGGCTTCGCGTTCAACGCCCTGTATGGGAACTGCCGGGCCGGTGACGGCACCGACCAGCACATCTGGTTCTTCGACCATGGCCGTTTCGTCGGCGAGGATTCCCGGACACCCTCTCACTTCATCGTCGACCTCTGGCGAGACGAGAGGACGCTCGCTTTCATGTACGTCCTCTACCGGCAGTCCGACCCGAACTGCTGCGCCACCGGCGGAGGAGCAGTCGTCCGCTTCCGCTGGACCGGAACGCGTGTGCGCCGCCTCGATCCGCTCCCGCCGCAGGCCGGCGCGAAGGGCGTACGGCTCGGCCGCTAGGCCGCGCTACCGCTCGCGCCGAGAGCTGCGCGGATGTGGTCGAGCGCCTGGCTCTCCTGCGCGGAGACTCCCTTGGCCGCATCGGCGACCGACTGGGCGACGTCGAGGACGAGCTGCCGATAGGCCGCGAGATCCTCGGGCGACTTCGCTTCCAGCACGGCGACGGCCTGCTGGAGCGTCGCAACCGTGCTCTGCTCGATCTCCTCCGGAGAGGCAGACGCCCCGAACGGCCGATCGTGCCCGGTCGCCAGGTCGCGGACGAGCACGCTGTCGCTGTGCTCGTGCGCGTCGCGCAGATGGTGGGCGAGCGCGTTCGCCTCCTTGAAGCTGTCGAAGAACCCCCGGTCGGCGAGCGCGACGTACATGCCCGCCCCGGTGATCCCTTCCTGCATCGCCTTCCACTCCTCGTCGGTGAAGTCAGCTCTCGTGGCCATGTGGCAGACGTTAGCCGAGCTTGGGCGGATCCGACGCAAACTCGTCGGCGAAGTCCCAGATTCGGATGTCGCCGGGTTCGATGCGCACGATGAGATCGTTGCCGTGCAGGGCTTCCGTGTCGGCCGTGGCGGCCTCTTCACCGATGTATCTCGACGCGATGCGGTGCGCCGTTTCCGTCACGTTCTGGTCGATGAACCTGGCCGTCCCTCGCACCTCGATGCCGCGCAGCGGATCGTCGTTCTCAGCCACGACGATGGTGGCTCGGGGGTCGCGCTGCAGATGTCGCGCCTTCACATTCGTCGCTTCGACCCACACGTTGAATCCGCCGTCGCGCCATTCGTGCCAGACCGGGGAGAGCAGAACGCTCCCGTCCCGACGAAGCGTGGCCAGGATTGCCACGAGCGGCTCCTCGAGGAAGGTGCCGAGATCCTCCACGCTGAGGCCCGTACGCACGGGCGGACCATATGCGATCCGTTCCGGCGGGCGATGACGCCTGGCACAATCCTTCGCATGGACGCGCCGCCAGAGCTTCAGCGCAGCCGGCACTGGAGGTTGGCGGTCCGCGCACTTCGCATCGGGTACCTCGCACTGGCCGTCGCTTTCGTGGGCCTCGTCCTCATGCTGTCGGGATCCACGTCGTGGGTCCTGGCAATCGGGGTAATCGGTTGGCTCGCCGCTGCCGCTGTCACGGTGGCCGGTTTCTTCTGGGCGCGGCACGAGCTACCCGAGCCGCGACCGGGGCTCTGGTCGCTGCGGTTGATGCTCATTCACGACACCGTCCACGCGCTCTAGTCGGCCCAGAGCGCGGTCGTCCCGCCCGTGTTCCGGAATGACGGTTTAGGATCGTCTACGGGGGGGTGGAAACGAGGCTTGGAGGGACGTATGGCCGGGTTGGAAGTACGCGACTTCTCGACGCCCGACGAGACACGGGCGCCCGACAAGACGAAGGTCGAGATCGTTCGCATGGGCGGGACGAGCGCGTCGCGCATGTCCCTGGAGCCGGGCTGGCGCTGGTCGGACTGCATCAAGCCCGTCGTCGGCACCGACAGCTGCCAGGTGCACCACGTCGGCGTCATGCTGTCGGGCACGCTCCACGTCGCACACAACGACGGCACGGAGCAAGACATCGGCGCGGGTCAGGCGTACGTGATCGAGCCCGGGCACGACGCGTGGGTGGTCGGCGACGTGCCGGCCGTGGGCTACGAGTTCGACTCCCGCGCCGCGGAGGAGTACGCGAAGGGTTCATAAGGTCTCGGCTCGTACGAAGAGCCGAAGGTGAGAAGGGGGGAACTCCACCGCGGCCGAGCTACGGCTGCGGTGGGGTTCACCTTGGCCGGACGGATCGAGCAGGTACCTCGATTGTCGGCGTGCGCTAAGCGGCTGGGGCGCCCATGCGGAGCTGTCGATCGTACTCGGCTTGGTCGAAGTGACCGCGTGACTCGACGATGAGGCCGTCGGCGCCTATCGTCCACTCCTCGAAGCCGGGGATGCGCACGGACTTGCCGGTTTCTGCGCTCGTGCCGGTGAACGTCCAGTGGTACTCGACCACGTCGCCGATGACCACGAGATCGTCCATGAAGACCTGGATGTCCGGGAATGCTTCAACGAACGACTCCGCGACACCCGCTATCGGGGCCGGTTCCCCGCCGTTGATCGCAATCGTTCCGCCCGGGGCATAGTGGGCCGCGACACGCCTCGGGTCGCGACTGCACCAGGCCTCGGTGTATTCCCGTGCGAGCTGTGCGATCTCCTGCCGATTCCGTGTCACTTCCGCGAGCGTAAACGGCGGCCACGGGCGAGGCAACGTTCGCGTGCACGAGCGTCCTCTCGCCTGCGCAGCGCCACCTGTCCGCCGCGTTGCCCCGTCACGTCGCGCGCGCGACGAGGACGTCCTCGAAGTACTCTCCCGCCCGCCTGCCCGTGCGGCGGTTGACGTGGCGGCGCAGCCGCGCCTCCAGCTCGAGCCCCGCACGCTCGAGGATCTCCGGGTAGAGATTCCGCCGGTCGTTGACGACGACGAGCACCGGCGCATCCGGCCGCAGCGCGGCAGCGGCGTGCGAGAGGACAGCTGAGACCCCCTCACGATATGCCTCGAGTGCCGCGCGCGACGTTCCCGACGCGGCCGCTCCGATCTCCCACTCTGCCCGGTCGTCGAGCCCGAGCAGCTCGTAGGCGTAGCGGTGCTGCTCGTGGTAGTCGATCAGGCCCGGATACGGCGGCGATGTGAGGATCCCGTCGTACGGGCCTGCGAGCTGAACCTGCCGTGCGTCGCCGTGCAGCACGTTCGCCTCGCGCTCCAGATCGCGGACGCCGGCGAACTCCTCGACCCGCGCGAGCGTGTCGAGCGTGTACCGGCCGAGGAAGCCGATCGCCGACTCGACCGGCCGGCACTGGCGCCGATGCTTGTGGCACCAGTACTCGCCGCGCTGCGGCTCCTTCGGCGCCTCGAGGTCGAAGTGGGCCGTCTGGCGGGCGGACCTGGCGGCCCGCGAGAGGATCACGCGCAGAACGTCTCCGTGCCGGTAGTCGGGAATGAGGTCTCGAAAGCCGAGCAGCTCTGCGGCGGCGTAGGGCGAGTACCACTCCCGCAGGTACTCCTCGCGAGGACGGCGCCGCCGGCAGAGCGCGAGCGACTCGACGCGCCCGTAGACGTCCCGCAGCTCGTCGCCGAGCTCGGGAAGGTCGTACGACGCGGTCTTGACGCGCATCAGGAGGCAGTTGAAGGCGGCGATGTCGACGCCCGTCGCGTCGAGCCCGGACTCGAGCGCCTGCACGAGGGTCGTCCCCGAGCCCGCGAACGGATCGAGGACGTGTTCCCCCCGCACGAAGTAGCGGCCGAGGAGCACCTCGACGAGCTGCGGGATGAACTTGCCGTGATACGGGTGGAGCCGGTGGACGTGCTTCGTCCGATCGCGCTCGGGCAGCTCGGCCTCCGACCACGAGAGGTCGAGGTCCAGGGTCGCGTAGAGCTCGTCCTGCGTGACAGCCACGCAGCGGAGTTCGCCGCCGGGGTCAGAACGCCTGCGGGATCCGCTGCAGGCGACCGTCGCGGACGGCGATCACGTCGAAGCCCACTGCGAGCCGGGTGAGCTCCGGCCTCGCGGCGAGCCACGTCTCGGCGGCACGACGGAGTCGCCGCCTCTTCTCGGCCGTCAGCATCTCGAGCGGGTCGCCGAACCTCGAGCCCTTCTTCTCCTTGACCTCGACGAAACGAAGCGTCCGTCCGCGCCGGACGATCAGATCGAGCTCGTTGCCTCCGGCCCAGACGTTCTCGCCGAGGACCCTCCAACCCCGCAGGCGGTACCACCGCACCGCCCTTCGCTCGGCGAGCCGGCCGGATCCGGCCCTAGGCAACCGCTTCCGTCTCGTAGCAGAGCGCCTGAAAGCTGAGCCGGTGCACCGCGGACGGACCGAGCGCGCGCACGACCGCAGAGTGGCCCGGCGTGATGTAGCCGACATGGTGCACGAAGCCGTACGCGGGATAGAGCGCGTCGAGCCGGTGCATCAGCCTGTCGCGCGTCACCTTCGCGACGATCGAGGCCGCAGCGATCGCCGCGCTCTTCTCGTCGCCGTCGACGACCGCCGTATGCTCCGGCGCCGACGAGCCGAGCCGGAAGCCGTCGACGAGGCAGGCCTCCGCCGGAGGCGTCAACGCCTCGAGCATCGCGCGCAGGCCGGCGAGGTTCGAGCGGTGCAGGCCGTTGCGGTCGATGTCACCGGGCGGGATGACGCGGACCGCGATCCGCTCGGCGCAGCCGACGACCGCGTGGAAGAGTGCCTCCCGCCGTTCCGCCGAGCACTGCTTCGAATCGTTCAGGAAGGCGAGCGGCCGGACGCGGTGGTCGCGCAGCGAGCCGTAGTCGAGCAGGACGCCCGCCACCACCAGCGGGCCCGCGAGCGACCCCCGACCCGCCTCGTCGGCGCCGGCGACGAAGCGCGCGCCGAGACGCCGATCGAAGCGCAGGAGCTTCTGGCCGGTCCGCTTCTGCACGACCGCGACGATAGCGCGCGATCCGGCTGCGGAGGACGTGCGTCGGGAAGTTGCCGGAAAGCTGTTACTCGGCGGAGGCCGGTTCGGGCTCCGGCTCCGGCTCCGCCGCGGCCTCGGGCTCGTCGGCGGGCTCGTCGTCCTCCACCGGCTCTTCGGCGGACGGTTCCTCGTCCACGGGCTCCTCGTCCACCGGCTCTGCCTCGGCCGCTGCCGGCTCGGCCTCGACCTCGGGCTCAGCCTCGACCCCGGCATCCTCAACAGCCTCGGCCGCGTCATCGGGCTCGGCCAGCGTCGCCTCCACCGCCTGCGGCAGCTCCGAACCGGCGCCATACCGCCGCTCGCGGACGCGGGCCTTCTTGCCGACGCGACCGCGGAGGTAGTAGAGCTTCGCGCGGTTGACATCGCCGATCGCGGCGACCTCGATCTTCTCGATCTTCGGCGAATGCAGCGGGAAGGTGCGCTCGACGCCGACGCCGAACGACTGCTTCCGCACCGTGAACGTCTCGCGCGCACCGGCCCCTTGCCGCTTGAGCACGATGCCCTCGAAGACCTGCACACGCCGGCGCGTGCCCTCGATGACCTGGAAATGGACGCGCACGGTGTCGCCCGCCTTGAAGCGCGGCACGTTGCGCAGCTGGGCGCGCTCGAGGTCCTGGATGACGTTGCTCATGAAAAGAGGGCCTGACGGCCGACGGCCAAGGGTAGCGGAATCGGGCCCGGCCCGATTCGGCTAGCGGAAGCCGATCCGGTCCGGGGGCCAGTAGATGAAGAAGACGATCCCGATCAGCTTGTTGCGCGGCACCGAGCCCCAGGTGCGCGAGTCGCAGGACTGCGCGCGGTTGTCGCCCATCATGAAGTACTCGCCCTGCGGGACGTGCCATTTCCCCCCGAAATGGGCGCTGTCCGCAAGCCGCCGTGACGAGGAGAGGTACGGCTCTTTGAGCTTCACGAACGTCTTCGACCCCTTCGAGCGGATCAAGATGTTGCCGGAGTCGTCCTCTTTGATCGTGTCACCGGGCAGGCCGATCACGCGCTTCACGAACGTCCCGCCTTCGCCGCACTTGAGCGCCGCCTCCGTCGGCGTGTTGAAGACGACGATGTCGTTCCGCTTCGGCGGCCCGAAATCGAGGCAGATGCGGCACGCGAGCACGCGGTCGCTCGAGTCGCCGAGGCAGCCGATGGCGGTCGGCCCCTTCGCGCAGTTCAGCGTCGGCTCCATCGACGACGACGGGATCCGGTACGGATTGACGACCCAGAGCTTGAGCGCGAACACGATGACGATCGCACCGACGATGGTGAGGATCCAGTCGAGCGTGACCCGGACGCCGTGCGGCAGCCCGGGAAAGAGACGGGCGAGCGGGTCGCGGCTTCGATGGCCGTGATCCCATTCGGCTGGGGTCTCATCCATGAGCGAGTCCTCGCTCGGGGTGTAGGCGTACCTGTCGTACCCGGCCCGGTCCCACTCCCGCGGAGCCTCCGCGTACCCGCCGTACCCCGTCTGCTGCCAGGTCTCGGGGGGAGTCGGCCACCCGCCCGGATCCTCGGGCTCCGCCTCCGGCTCGTCCTCCGGCCAGCCGATGGGAGACTCGCTCTCGGCGGCTCTCTCTTCCTGCTCGTCCTCGTCGCCTGCCTCGGGAGGGTTCCAATCCCAGTGGTCGCTCACGTCACATGCTCCCGCCGCCAGGCCTCGACGCGCCCGTGGTCGCCCGACAGCAGCACGTCTGGCACGGACCAGCCGCGGAACTCCGCGGGCCGCGTGTAGTGCGGATACTCGAGCCCGCCTCCCAGCTCGGTGGAGAAGCTCTCCAGCTCCCCCGATCCCTCGGCGAGCGCACCGGGCAACCGGCGCGCGACAGCGTCGAGGACGATCATCGCCGGCAGCTCGCCGTTCGAGAGGACGTACGGCCCGACCGAAAGG
>Ga0335083_10009479_pt1 | contig 11806 bp, 9 predicted proteins | sample Lox_Sample_42_FD_206716 | JGI IMG/M metagenome (GOLD analysis project Ga0335083, IMG submission 206716) | Soil microbial communities from Loxahatchee National Wildlife Refuge, Florida, United States - Lox_Sample_4.2 | ecosystem: Environmental > Terrestrial > Soil > Wetlands | place: USA: Florida... | reverse complement strand
ATCGCCGCGAGACCGAGTTCCGCATAGGCGACGCGTTCGAGTTCGACGTAGTCGGGATGCTTGTCGATGCGCTGGGTCGCTTCGCCGCGCCGTGTGCGCTGCTCGAGCGTGGGGGGATGCTTGTCGGCGACGAGCGCGAGCGCGTCGAGTTCGTCGGAGGCGCGCAGGCCGAGCGAGACGAGTTGCGCCTCGATCGAGCCGAATGCTGCCTCGCCGAGGTAGCTGCGCAAAAGGGGCGCGAAGCCGGGGTCGCTCGTGTAGAAGTTGATGCCGCGGCTGTCGGGAATGTTGGCTGCGCCGATGGCCTGCGTGGCGAAGGCGGGACGATCGCTCATCGAGTGTCTCCTTTTTGATTGCTGTTCCTGGCGCCTGCGCTCGTTTCGGGCGGTCGGCGGGTGCGATTCGACGTAGCTTAGGTGCGGCATCGATAACGGTCCAATACAACCGATGTCATGTACGATAAGCGATATCTATCGATCCAGCGAACGAGGCACCGCGATGGAACTCAAGCAATTGCGCTATTTCGTGGCCGTGGCCGAGGAGCTGCACTTCGGCCGCGCGGCGCGCCGGCTCTTCATCTCGCAGCCGGCGCTGAGCTTCGACATTCGCAAGTTCGAGGAGCAGTTAGGCGTGCAACTGCTCGAACGCACGAGCAAGGCCGTCGCGCTCACCAACGCGGGCCATGTGCTGCTCGAAGAGGCGCGGCGGCTGCTCGAACAGGCCGACGAGGTGCGGCGCATCGCGACGCGCTCGGCGCATGGGTTTGCGGGACGGCTGCGCATCGGCTTCGTGAATTCGATGCTGTACCGCGGGCTGCCCGAGGCGGTTCGGCGTTTCGAGGCCGATCATCCGGCCGTGGAGGTGGTGCTGCGCGAGATGAACACGGCCGAGCAGGTGCAGGCGTTGCAGCGTTTGCAGATCGAGCTCGGATTGGCGCATTGGGGGCGTTTTCCGGCCGAGGTGCGATCGGAGGTGCTGTTTTCCGAACCCTTCCTCTGTTGTTTGCCGCAAGGGCATCCGTTCGCGCGCAAGCGCCGCATCGATCTCGCCTCGCTCGCGCGCGAGCCCTTCATCCTGTTTCCGCGCTCGGTGTCGCCGCACTATCACGATCAGATCATCGCGACCTGCGTGGAGGCCGGTTTCAGCCCGCAGATCCGCCATGAGGCGAGGCTCTGGCAAACCGTCGTGACGATGGTGGAGTTCGGCATGGGCATCGCGCTCGTGCCCGCCGCGCTTGCGCCCATGGGCGGCGAGCGTGCGGTGTTCAGGCCACTCGCCAGTAATCCTTATGAATCGCAGGTGCTCAAGCTCGTGCGCCAGGGCGAGCCGGACGCCATCGCGCAGGGTTTCGCGGGGTATCTGGTGGCTCGATGATACGGCGCCGGAACCTGGCTGCGCCGCACGCTCAGCGGAACTTCTGCGCCTTGTGTTCCTGGGAGATGGGTTTGTGGTTGTCGGCGTCAGGCTTCTGGTTTTGGTAGATGGCTTCCTGGGTTTTGTAGAAATCGGAGATCGAGCCTTTGTCGAGCGTGAGCACCTTCGAGTTGGGTTCCAGCGCCGCTTCCCGCTTTGCCTGATTCAACAGGTCCTGCACTACCGCGTAGTTGGTCGTGGCGGGCGCGGTCGAAAGAATCACGATCTGCTTGCTCTTGTAATCGGGCAGCGCCGCGATCTCGGGCTGGTTCTCGTCACGCAGATTCTCGCGGAACCTGGCGAGCACCTGGTTCGTCTTGTTCGTCGTCGCCAGATCGTTGAGCGCGGCGGTATTGCCGGAAAGCTGCAACTGCCCGGCAACGAGCGACTGGTTGGCCGCGGGCAGCGCGGCCACGGTCTGGAGCTTCTGCCAGCGCTGCGCTTCGTCGGTCTCGTTGCCGAGGCTTTGCGCCACCTTTTCGTAGTAGTGCTGGTCGCCATCGTCCTTCTTCGCGAGATAGACGTCCTTTTGCGCTTCTGAAGTCTGTTTGACCGGCACCCGGGTCGGATCGCTCACGTAGGTGACCTTCCTGAACGCGACGACGAGCGGAAGCGGATGATCCGGCGGCAGCGCAATGCTATAGGCGCCGTGCAGGTCGGTGCCCCCTGTCGCGAGCTCCTTGCCATCGAAGGTGCGCACCGATACCAGCACGCCGGCGAGTCCGTCGTTGGTGGCCAGATCGAGCACGTGGCCGCTCAGGCTGTCGCCCCATGCGGGCAGGCAGGCGAGTGCCACGACGGCTGCCGCGCTGATGCGCCAGTACGTTTGCCGGTTCATTTCGGTAACTCCTCGGTTCTATCGGCGCAATTCAGTTGCGTCGCCTTCTTGAGCGCCGCCCAGTCCGGTTTTTCGCTCGGCTTCAGATACAGCCTGACGGTGAGTTTGCGCATGGCGGTGGCGGGCGGCAAGGTCCAGGACAGCACGTCGACTTCGCTGCCCTGCGTCGTGCTGGGCGTCCACTGATCGTTCAGATGATCCGGCAAGTCGTAGTTGAGCAGGCTGAGGCCGGGAATGCCGGCGACCTCGAGCTGGCAGTCGATGCCTGCCGGATTCGCCGCGCCAACGCGCACGCTGCCCAGGATCTCGATGAACTCGTTGTTCTTGCCATAGGGACCCAGTGCGTCGATGGCGCCGGTTGGACTGCGCGGCCAGACGTTCACCTGCACGGCCGTCGCGGCACGCGTCTCGGGCCACCTGAGGAAGCCGGCTTTGGCGCGCACGCTCAGAGCGGCGTGATACGTCCCCGCGGCGGGCGCGCGCGCTGTGAGAACGAGATCCTTCTTTTCCCGCGGATCGAGCTCGGGGATGGGCGATTCGGAAACCGTGAGCGCATTGCCCGCGTGGTCCTGCGACGGCTTGTTGCTTGCGGGCCCGGGGTACAGCATGGCGCCGATCTCGAGATCGGTGTTCTTCGTGCTGATCTGGTTCTCGATCGAGAGCTTGAGATTCATCGCCTTGCCCTCGACGAAATCGAACGAGGGCTTCTCGTATTGCACCGAGATCTCGGGCGTCGCAAGCAGATAGTCCTTGAATTCGCGGATGGTCGTGAAAGCGGCGAGCACGCCGGCCACGAGGATGACGGCGTTCTGCCAGGCCGGCAGCGGCCCTACGACACGCCTGAACCACGATTGCGGGATGTGGACCTCGCCGGTCAGCCCTTCATGGCTGGCCGAATAGCTGGTTGACGGCAGGATCTCGCCCGCGCCGTCGAAGCTTTCTTTGGATTTCCAGTATGTGACGAGATGGGTCTCGTTGTGGAGGTAGAGCAGATGCCAGCCAAGGAGCCCGCGCTGGTTGCTCTTCAGGTCGACCGAAACGCCGTGAACGAGCGTGAAGCCGACGATGTAGGTGACGTGGTCGCCGTTCGTCGCGCTGCCCGCTACGGCTTTCAGGAGTGCACGCAGCGAATCGACTGCGAGGTGGACGCGAACCGACGAGAGCCACATGTCGAGCTTGCTCATGGATGCGGGTTCCGTGGGCGCGGCGAACGCGCCGGTGCACGTCCGTGCGCTCGCCCATTTTCGATGTTGGGGCAGCAATCGCGCGCTGTATGTGGCCTGGCGCACATACAGCGCGCGACACCGCTCGTCAGCAAAGTCCCGCAGCGTGCCGGTCGTGCTCGCGCAGCGCGGCTCAGTTCATCGCGCTGCGCGATCCCGCTAGCCGCATGTCCCGATTTCGCCGCATGCCGTGCAGAAGTCGCATCCGTCTCGGCGGATCACCGCATTCGCGCCGCACGAATCGCATTTGCGCCCGAGCATTGCGTGGGGCATGGCGTGGTGCAAGTCGGCGGGCAGCGCATTGCCGTCCTGCAGCACCGGGTCGCCGGGGCGCGCCGCGGCTTGTGTCTGGCCCGCATCCACGTGCGGCTGCGTTTGCGCGGCGCCGGGCGGCAGCGCCGCGAGCGCGCTCGCGCGCCGCTGCGCAAGCAGCCGCGACGGCACCTGCCGCCCCTCGGCGTCGAGGAAGCCGCGCCGGTGCAGGATCTGCTGGATCGCATAGGCAATCGCGGCGACTTCCGAGTCGTGCCAGCGCGGTATGCGTCGTCCGTCGAGGCGCTGCGTCTCGCCATAGCGTACCTGGCCGCGATCCCACGAGACCTTGCGCAGGTCCTGCAGATTGCGCGCGACGAAGCCGCCGCGAGCCGCGAGCGAAAGCGAGCGCATGGTCGCCGTGATCCATTGCTGCGACTCGTCGCGCTGGCCCACGGGGATGAAGAATTCGATGGGCCGCTCGATCGTCACGGTTTCGCCGCCCACCTGGCCCGTCACTTCGAGGAAGGAGACCGCCACGTAGAGCGACACCTTGCCGGCCTGCGTGAGGTACTCGATCTTCTCGATGACGGCGGGCAGTTCGCCCTTCGGGCGATGGTCGATCGCCACGCGCAACGGGTCTTGCAGCGCGTCGCTGAGCGCGTCGTCGGCGGCTGCGGCGGGCAGTGTTTGCAAGACTGCGCCGAGCGTGTCGTTCGGGCGGTAGGTCGCAAGTCCCTTGAGGCCGCGCCGCCACGCGTCGAGATAGAGGTTCTCGAAGTCCTCGAACGGATAATCGGCGGGCACGTTGACGGTCTTCGAGATCGACGTGTCGACATACGGCTGCACGGCCGCCATCATCGCCACGTGTTCCTGCGCGCTCATCTCCAGCGCGCTCACGAAATAAGCGGGCAGCGCTTCCACGTCGCCGCCCAGCTCGCGATAGAGCCGCCACGCGTGGTCCTCGACGTTGAAGGTTTCGCGGCTGCCGTCGGCCATGCGGCGCGTGCGCTGATAGGTCCACGAGAAGGCGGGCTCGATGCCGTTCGAGACGTTGTCGGCGAAGGCGAGGCTCACCGTGCCGGTGGGCGCAATCGAGAGCAGATGGCTGTTGCGGATGCCATGTGTGCGAATCTCGGCCTTGAGGTCCTCGGGCAGACGCGAGGCGAAGGTGCCCTCTTCGAGATATGTATCGGCATCGAAGAGCGGGAAGGCGCCGCGCTCGCGCGCGAGCTCGACCGACGCGCGGTACGCGGCGTCGCGCATCGTGCGGCCCACGCGCTCGCCGAACGCACAGCCTTCCGCCGAGTTGTAGCGGATGCCGAGCATGACGAGCGTGTCGCCGAGACCCGTGAAGCCCACGCCGATGCGCCGCTTGGCCGCCGCTTCCGCCTGCTGCTCGGGCAGCGGCCAGAGGGTCGCGTCGAGCACGTCGTCGAGAAAGCGCACCTGCGTGCGCGTGCGCTCACCGAGCGCCTTCCAGTCGAAGTCGCCGACTCTGGATTCACTGTTGCCGCCGCGTAGTTGTGCGAACGGCTTGATCACGAAGCGCGTGAGGTCGAGTGGCCCGAGGTTGCAGCAGCCGTAAGCGGGCAGCGGCTGCTCGCCGCACGGGTTCGTCGCGCGGATCGTTTCCTGCGCGCGCAGGTTGTTGTCTTCGTTCATGCGCGAGATGAACACCACGCCCGGTTCGGCCACGTCGTAGGTCGAGCGCATGATCGTGTCCCACAGCCCACGGGCGCGCATCTCGGCGTAGACCCACAGGCCGTCTTCGCGGCGATGCAGGTCGCCCGAGGCGCGCAGGGCGGGCGAGGGCTCGGCGCGATGCGCAAGCTGCCAGGGCGCGTCGTTTTCCACGGCGCGCATGAACTCGTCCGTCACCGCCACCGAGACGTTGAAATTGTTCCAGCGCCCCTTCGAATGCTTGGCTTCGATGAATTCGGGCAGATCGGGGTGGTCGCAGTCGAGCACGGCCATCTGCGCGCCGCGCCGCGCGCCCGCGCTTTCGACGGTGCGGCACGAGGCGTCGAACACGTCGATATAGCTGCACGGCCCCGAGGCGCTCGAGCCCGTGGAGCGCACGAGCGCGCCGCGCGGCCGGATGGCAGAGAAGTTGTAGCCGACACCGCCGCCGCGCCGCATGGTTTCGGCGGCCTGCAGCAGCGCGACGTAGATGCCGGGGCGCCCCTCGTCGTCCACGCCCTGGATGCTGTCGCCCACCGGTTGCACGAAGCAGTTGATTAGCGTGGCCTCGATGCCGGTTCCCGCCGCGCTCATGATGCGGCCCGCGCCGAGCGCGCCGTGGCGAAGGTTGTCGACGAAACGCGCTTCGATTTCGGCGCGCAAACCGGGCGGTTCGGCCTGCGCGACGCCGCGCGCGACGCGGCGGTAGATGTCGTCGGCCGTCTGCTCGTCGCCCTTCGCGTACTTTTCGAGCATCACGTCGAGGGAGAACTGCTGCGGTGGAAACGGAAGCGGGGGCGTGTCTTCTGCCATGGCCGGGCCTCACGGTGCGCCGCGCGCGGGCGGCAGTTTCAGGGCGGCGAAAGCCGGCGCGCCAGATGGCGGCGGCCGCGCCGCATTCGCTCAACCTTACCGCAGCGGCGGGCCGCGTGCACGGCGGCGCATCGGCGCAGGCGGGGTAGGTGGCGTGTGGGGCTGATGTGCCGAGCGCGGCGAATGTGGCGAATGCGGCGAATGTGGTGAATGCGGCGAATGCGGCGAATGCGGCGAATGTGGCGAATGTGGCGAATGTGGCGAATGTCGCGGGTGCGGGCGGGGCCGCGGCAGATGCGGCTCTGCGGTTACACTGCTCGCGCGTGAAGGCGTGCTCGCAACGAGGAGACAGGATGACGAACGATACGGCACACATGGCGCGCGCGGCACACCTGGCGGGGGATGGCGCCGCGCCAGTGATCTACCGCGACACGGTGCAAGCGGACTGGGTCGACTACAACGGGCATCTGCGCGACGCGTTTTACATGCTGATCTACAGCTACGCGACCGATGCGCTGCTCGACGCCATCGGGCTCGATGCGGCGCAGCGCACGGCGCGCGGCCGGTCGATGTACACGCTGGAGGCGCACCTGAACTATCTGCACGAGATCAAGGAAGGCGCGCAGGTGCGCGTCGAAGTGCGCGTGCTCGAGCACGATGCGAAGCGCGTGCGGGCGTATCTGGAGATGTTCGCCGATGAAGGCGCATTGCCCGTTTCGGCAAGCGAGCAACTGCTGTTGCATGTGGACCGGTCGGGCCCGCGTGCCGCAGCCTTCGACGCCGATGTGCTCGCGCGCGTGGCGGCGTTGTGCGCCGCCTCGGCGGGCTTCACACCGCACCATGCCGCGCGGGCCATCGCGCTCGCACCACGCCCGGGCCGCTGAAGCGGCGCAGGGCGCGCGATCGGAGGGACGTAGGCGGCATGTCGTGAGGGCGCACGCCTGCTGATGGCCCGGTAGCGCCGGGAGCCTACGCGCCGTTGCGCTTGTCCGCAAAAGGCCTTTCGGTTTCGGTACACTGCGCGAGCCGTCGTGGCCCGTGTCGTCGGTTGGCTTTGGCCTTTCGGCTTGCCGGATGCGTTGCGGGGCGCCTATCGGGGCACCTGCTCAGGCACCTGCGGGCGTGAGCCCGCGCCCCTTCACTTCGCGGCGATGAGGTCGCCGAACACCTCGGCGGCGATCATCACGGAGGCGTTCAGCGGCGCAGGCCGTTCGGCCGGCTTGAACACGGCGTCGCCGCGGCGGATCTTGCGGCGCGACACGGCGCACGTGCCCGACGAATGCGCCGAGCGGCGTCGCCAGCGTTGCTCGCCGTAATGACAGCGCCCGGGTTCGACCCAGCGGATCACCAGCGCCGTATCCGTCTGTTCGAGTATTTCGATGCGCTCACCGTTGGCTCCGTCAAGCGAGAGGCACGCTTGTTTCTTCATTGTCGGCTCCGTTAGTGGGGTTGCCGCGAATGTAGACCTGTGCGCCGACAAGTGCCATTGTGTCGCCGTTGAAACACCATTCCATTATCGGCAACAATCGCCCTGCGACACGTTGCGCCGAACGGAGGAATGGGGGTTTGCGGCCGATTGGGGTCGACATCTTGAATTTGTGCAACGCACTGTTGTGCGTGGCGCGACATCGATTGTCCCTAAAAACGGTGCTGGGAGAGGCGTTCCGGGGAGGGGACGGAACGGCTGGACCGGATGCGAATCTGAAGGAAAACCGGCCCGGCGGGTGTCGGGCTCCGGAGGCATGCTGCGCTGCACACCCGCGATACCCGAGCTTTTTTGAATTTTCCCGAGGTTACATGATTCATCGACCGCCTGCTCCGAACTCCGCACATGAGCAGAAGATCCAGCGCGCCGCTTCCGCGGTGCTGTTCGCCACGCTCGTGCTGCTGGCGCTATGGGTCGTGCGCGAGTTCCTGCCTGCCATGGCGTGGGCGAGCGTGTTCGCCATCGTCCTGTGGCCCGCCTATCAGGCAACCGAGCGCCACGCGTGGTTCAAGGGCCGCACGACGCTGATCGCCACGCTGCTCACCGTCGCGATCGGGTTGCTCGTCGTCCTGCCGATCATGGTCACGGCGATCCAGGCCGGCGGCGAGGCCCACGACCTCTACCTCTGGCTGCACGACGCCCAGGAGAACGGCGTGCCGATGCCCGATTTCGTCGCGCATCTGCCCGTGGGCAGCCGCCAGGTGAGCGACTGGTGGCAGGCGAATATGGTCCCGCCGCTCAAGGCTTCCCCAGCGATGAAGAGCCTGCACGGCGACACCATCGTTTCGTTCGGCCGCCACTTCGGCGCGCGTGCCGCCCACGCCGCGGTGACGTTCGGCTTCATGCTCGTCACGCTGTTCGTGATCTTTCAGGCAGGTCCGCGCCTTTCAGCCACGCTGATGCGCGGGGCGCGCCGCGCCTTCGGCGCCGACGGCGCCCAGCTCCTGCAGCGCATGGCCGCCGCCGTGCGCGCCACGGTGACGGGGCTCGTGGTCGTGGGGCTCGGTGAGGGCGTGCTGCTGGCCGCCGCGTATATCGCGACAGGCGTGCCGCATGCGGCGCTGCTCGGCACCGTCACCGCCATCGCGGCGATGCTGCCGTTTTGCGCGCCCATCGTGTTCTGCGGCGCGGCGCTGTGGCTCGTCGTGCAAGGCTCGGTGATTGCGGCGCTCGCGCTCGTGGTTTGGGGCTTCGTGGTGGTGTTCGTCGCCGAGCACTTCGTGCGGCCCGTGCTGATCGGCAATTCGACGCGCCTGCCGTTCCTGCTCGTGCTGTTCGGCATTCTGGGCGGGGCGACGACTTTTGGGCTGCTCGGCATTTTCATCGGCCCGGCGCTCATGACCGTGCTGATGGTGCTGTGGGCGAACTGGGCGGAATGAGCGCGGTGGGCGCAATGACCGCAGTGAGCCCTTTGAGCAGCGCGGTGAAAGGTTCCGATGGGGCGGCCGGCCGCGGGCACGCCGCGCGGGTCGCCTAGCGCAGGCAGGAGAGCGTGTACTTGAGCGCGGCCGGCAGCAGTTCTCGCCAGACCGGCCACACGTGGCCGCCGTCGACGATACGTAGCGCCGCCGGGTTGCCCGCCTCGCGCAGCCGCGTATAGAGCAGCGACGACTCGGCCTGGATCACGAGGTCGTCGTCGCCGGCGGCGACGAAAATCGGCATGCGCCAGGACTGCGCAAAGTACGGCTTCCAGAGCGCCGGATAGTTGAGCGTGCGCCAGATCTGCGCGTCGAACTGGTGCTCGCCGAACACGCCCACGTAGCGTGCCGCCGAAGTGGGCGGCGGGTCGCCCGCATAGATCGCGGGCGAGAGCAGTAGCGCGCCGCAGAACATGTCTGGGTGCTCGAGCGCGTAGCGCAACGCGCCGAATCCGCCCATCGACACGCCGCCAATCGCGCGGCTGTCGCGCCCGTCGGCTACCGCGAAGTGTGCCTGGATTTCGGGCAGCAGGTCCTGGAAGAATGCGGTCTCCATCTTCTCCTTTCGGTCGACGTACCAGTTGGTGCCCCCCTGTGGCATCACGATCACCACGGGCGGGATCTCGTGGCGGGCGATCAGCGTATCGGCGGTCGTCTGAAGCTGGCCTTGCGTGACCCAGTCCATTGCGTCGCCATTGTTGCCGTGCAGGAGATAGAGCACCGGGTAGCGGCCCTGATCGGCGCGATATCCGGCCGGCAGGTACACCACGTAAGGCAGGTCGCGGTTGAGCGCCGCGGCGTGGAACGTGCGGACCGCGATCGTGCTCGCCGGGGCGGGCGCGGCCGGCGCGGCGAACGCCGCACACGCGAGTGCGATCGCGAGCAGCGCGGTTCGAAAGAGTCTGCGCATCGCAGGGACATCGGAGTGGATAGGGCGCCGGCGGCGCGGGGTCATCATGCTAGCAGCCGCTCGTGTGCGCAGGAAGCCGCCAGTAGCGACCGGCGTAGACACGACGAGCGGACCGCGGCTTATCAGGCGGACGATCAGGTGGACGCTTTGGTGCGCGAGGGCAACAGGCGCTTGAGCGGGACGGACACACGTGCGACGAGCAGCAGCGCAGTGAGCGCGATGGCGTCCGCGGCGAGGCCGGCCGGCACGTTCAGGTAGCCGTCGGTGTACCCGTAGAGCACCGAGTCGACCGTGAGCGAAATCACTGCACCGGCCACGAACGAAAGCAGGCCTTTGCGTCCGACGAGACCCACCCACGGGAGCGCATGCGCGAGGCGCTTCGCCCAGCCAAGGCGGATGACGTGTGCCGTGAGCCACGCGATGCCGAGGAAGTTGAGCACGCGGAACCATGCGAGGTTGCGCTTGAAGTCGCCGTCGAGCGCGACGTTGCCGAGTTGCAGCCGATAGATCGCGGCGGCCACCACCACCGCGAGCGCGGCGAGCGTGACAAGCGAGCCGAGCCGGTGCGCGCTCACACGTTGGAATACCGGTTGCGCGTGGGCAATCACGCCGAGCACGAACATCAACTGCCAGCCCAGCGGATTGAAGTCCCACTGCACGTCCTCGACGTGCGGCAGCCACGGCGCCGCATGCGGTGCGACGCCCCAGAGCGCGAGGCTCACGGCGAGCAGCAGCCACGGCCGCGTGCGCGCGAGCGGCAGCGCGAGCGGGGCGGCGAGGGCGAAGCAGGCATACATCGGGAGCACGCCAGCGAGATACGGCTGGCGGCGCAGCAGCAAAATGTCGCGCAGCGCCGCTGCGGGCGCGAGCGTGAGATCGCCGAGATCGGTCGTGGCGAGATTGGGGGCATCGACGTTGCAGGCAACGAGGATCGCAGTGACGAGCAGCATCAGGAGCGCGGTCACGACGAACGCGCGGTAGATCTCGAACGCGCGCTTGATGAAGCGCTGCCGCGCCGCGGCTTCGGTGCGGCGCGCGCAGAGCGCGGCCCACGCGGTGGCCGTGGCGTAGCCGCCGAGGAAGACGAACACTTCGGCGGCGTCGCACAGCGCGTAGGCGTGCAGGGTGACCCGCGAGAGAATGCTGCCGCCGATGTGATCGACGACGATGATGAGCAGGACGAGACCGCGGAAAAAATCGAGTTCGACTAGACGGCTAGATGACTGTGACATGTTGAATAGCAGGCCGGGCCGGGACGGAGCACGCGAGGCAGCCGGTTGGGCCAGACGGGCGGATGCATGGGCGCACCTGCCAGGGAGTTCGGATCAGGTTCGCGAGGCGCGGCGCGCCGCGAACCGCGAAGCGGCCGCCACGGTGGCCGCATGACAAACGCAGGAAAAGACCTGAAGAAAAGGCGAGGGTTCCCGTGAGCCGGGGCTTGCCCTTGACGCCAGCGATACTACCTTAATTTCAATTTGCTTTCATCGACGGACGCGAAGGGTCCCGTTCAAGTTTTGCGCAACAGGTGCCGATAACGCACCGGAAGGGGTCGGATCGTGCCGGCGCGGCAGGCGCTGCGGCTCATGACTGGGCACCAGGGGCAGGTTTGGGCATTCGTGCTTGCCCGCTTTCCGGGCGTCGGAGATGCTGCCCCATTCGGATCGTTAACATTTGTATCAGAGTATTGTCCCTGGGCTGATCCAGGCGAATTGCGCTTTACAATGCCGGATTAATTTTGAGATTGCACGTCCGTTCGTTAAGTTGTCGATG
>Ga0335083_10009477_pt1 | contig 11807 bp, 6 predicted proteins | sample Lox_Sample_42_FD_206716 | JGI IMG/M metagenome (GOLD analysis project Ga0335083, IMG submission 206716) | Soil microbial communities from Loxahatchee National Wildlife Refuge, Florida, United States - Lox_Sample_4.2 | ecosystem: Environmental > Terrestrial > Soil > Wetlands | place: USA: Florida... | reverse complement strand
TTGGCTTTGGAAGAACAATAAGACTGGTAGAGTGCAAACAAGTCGACGCAACTGAGCCCTCCGCAGGCTGACGTTGATTCGCTGTGCACGACCGGTGCCGAACAACGCGTCAAGTAAATGTGGATGATTTCGCGGACTGAGAACCCGCTGTGAGCCGTCCTCCCCATCCCGTGGGGCAAACTACGCTAAGGGCGCCGCCAGATCTTAGCAATAGCTCCCGGAACCTGTTGTTTCCAACAACCTCCGCGCAGCTCTACGATGTAAACATCTTAGAATCCGCTTCGACTCAGAAGGGTTGGTCTGTGCGGAACTCGACCTTACCAAGGTCATTAGCCGAAGTTGCGTCAGGCGGTGCGAGCGAAATGTTGCTATGTTCCCTTGGAACAATCGTGAGGGGTTGCCACCCGCAGGAGCGCCTGAGCCTCAAAGAATCCAGGACCTGAAACTGGCCCTGTACTCCACTGCGGACCGCGTCGTCGCCGACGCGCAGGCCATCCGGGAGGTGCGCCCGCTGCGCGACTACAAAACAGGCCTTCGTCATCTCTGAAGAGTTCATCGACGTCGAATCGGCTAGCAAGAGCGGTAGGCCAGCATTTAACGCCATGCTCGCGCACTTACGAAAACACCCAGCCTGTCGAGTAATCCTAGTCGATAAGACCGATCGTCTGTATCGGAACTTGAAAGATCATGCAACGCTCGATGAATTGGGTCTCATCATCCACCTTGTCAAGGAGGGCGAAATCCTCGGGCCGGATTCGAAATCGAGCGAGCAGTTCATACACGGCATGAAGGTCTTGATGGCGCGCAACTACAGCCTCGATTTGGGCGAGGAAACGATCAAGGGAATGACTGAAAAGGCGCGCGCGGGAATCTATCCCAGCTACGCACCGCTAGGTTACCGAAACGTCCATGGAACCAACGGCAAGCGTACCATCGGACCTGATCCCGACAGGACCCCAATCATCACTGAGATTTTTGAATGTTTCGCGGCGGGGCGTCATTCGGTCAAAACGCTCGTTAAGGAACTGAACATCCATGGCGTGAGGCTGCGTGGTCGCAAGCTGTACAGCAGCAACGTCCACCATATCCTTAGAAAGCGCCTCTACAGTGGTGACTTCGACTGGGATGGCACGACGCACCAGGGCACCTACGAGCCGCTTGTAAGCCCCGGGTGTTGGCAGCGTGTTCAGAAGTTGCTGGATGCGCGCGCCGCGAATCACCCAAGGAAAGTGAAGCACGATTCGCATACACCGGTCTGGTGCACTGCGGCCATTGAGGTTGCCTGCTCGTCGGTGAATTGAAGAAGCGGCGGTAGGTCTACTACCACTGCACCGGCAACCGTGGAAAATGCCCGGAGCCGTACACACGGCAGGAGGTCCTCTCCGGTGAGTTCGCCAGCGTTCTTCGAGAACTGGTCATTCCGCCGGCCGTTCTGGAGTGGCTTGGCGATGGCGTGTTGAACTCGGATCGGACCGAGCAGGCCGCCCGTGCAGAGAGCATAAAAAATCAGGGCCCGCTACGACCAGATCGACGCCCGCATCGAGACCATGTACATGGACAAGCTTGATGGCCGCATCAGCCAAGAGCTCTTCGATAGACAGGCCGTGTCGATGCGAAGCGAGCAGGAAGGCTTAATGAACAAGATCCAGGACATCGAGAAGGCCGCGCCGGCGCCTGTCGATGAAGCTATTGATATGCTTCGCCCCACGAGTCGAGCGAGCGAACTGTTCCTCCAGCAAACTGCCAGCGAGCAGCGCCGATTGCTCCAGACCGTTATGGAAAAGGCGTCGTGGAAGGACGCCAGTCTGCTAACGGCCCTGTTCGAACCGTTCGAAATCTTGCGCCATTCGGTGCGGCGGAGTACAGAGGACACAGCCGCGCTGCAAGGCCTCATATGGCTACCCAAAGTCCTCTCGCTACTCACCTCAGCACCTGTCATCGCACCAGCAGTGACGCACCTGGATTGGCTAACGACCTTAGGGATTGGGTTCATTCCGACTCCTCATGACTTCGACAGAATATATCACTTTACACTTTTCGTTACACCGTAGTAACATCCTTTGAACGCGGATGACGGCGAATGTGCAACGGGGAAAATTCTGAATTTGCGGAGGTGGTTGCGTTTGATTTCTTGGCTCAACTTGGCGCGCGATAGGCACGTCGACACACAGGATGGAACGCGCACCGTTGCAGCTCTTCTTCAGGACCGACCATCTCGACGCTCTCGATTGTTAACTACCCTTGCTCTCGTTCTCCCTCTGGTCTTTGTCGTTCCGGCGGTAGCACAGAAGTCTACCACGGTCGGGGATTTTCGAATTGAACCTCCCACTCTGCTGTCGTTAGGCTTCGAATGGAGAATCAAGGGCGACGACAATGGCAACGCGCGCGTAGAGGTAAGTTATCGCCCGAAGGGAGAGCAGCGCTGGCGGACGGCGTTGCCCTTGTTGCGCCTGCACAATGAGCAGACGAATGACGGAATTTTCGATGCTGCCGCGCGCCTGCGCGACGTGACCAAAGTTAGCCCTGGAGCGTTCAGCTACGTTGCGCCCAATATGTTTGCCGGCAGCATTTTGAATTTGGAGCCTGATACGGAATACGAATGCCGGTTTGTTCTCACGGATTCCGACGGAGTGAAAGGGAAAGCGCAGAAGACCGTTCTGGTGCGGACTCGCAAAGAGCCGGGTGCGGTCGCGGGTGGGCACGTGTTTCACGCCTATCCAGTGGATTGGAAGGGGCCTAAGGAAACGCCCGCGTTTACCGGTTTGATGGAGGCTTACTACATGGCCGGGCGGGCCGGCGACCATCAGAACGCCTATCCGCCGCGGGTCCAACCCGGGGACGTAATCCTGATGCACGCCGGCACGTATTTGAGCGATCGGCATCATTACTTTAATCAGGGCCCGCACGAGGGCTACCTCGCTATGGGAACGCTTTTCGATGGCACTTACTACCTGACTCAAAGCGGCACGCCCGAGAAACCCATTGTGATCAAGGCCGCCGGTGATGGCGAAGTCGTGTTTGACGGGGACGGTGCGCAGACGCTGTTCAACGTAATGGCGGCCAACTACAACTATTTCGAAGGAATCAGCATTCGCAATACGAACGTAGCGTTTCTGGTGGGAATCAAAAATATCATCGGGGCCAGTGGTTTTACGCTAAAACACAGCAAACTGACCAACATTGGCCGTGCCGTTCAGGCGGACTGGTCCGGGTCCAAGAATTTCTACATCGCCGACAACGTTTTCATCGGAAGGCACGACCCGAATCGGATGATGGGTTGGACGGGCGCGTTCTGGTCCAAACTGCCCGGCTTTCCGGAAACGATGGACTCTGAGTATGCGGTCAAAGTGTATGGACAGGGTCACGTTGTAGCTTACAACTATATTGCTAACTGGCACGACGGCGTGGATATCGCTACCTACGGAAATCCGGACGGCACACCGGATGAAATACCGGATCGAGCGCCCGTTGCGATTGATTTCTACAATAACGACATTTCCAACATGGGAGACAACTGCATCGAGGCCGACGGCGGCGCGCACAACATCCGCGTATTCCGTAACCGCTGCTTCAATTCCGCTTCCGCCGGGTTGAGCGCGCAACCTGTCCTCGGCGGCCCTGCCTATTTTTATCAAAACATCGTATTCAATACACCGACCGGCCGGGCGACTGGATTCATTGCGACGTCATCGGGAATTCTCTGTTACAACAACACATTTGTAGGCGGGTCGCTGGGCGGTGGCCCGGTTTCAAACCAACACTACGCAAACAATCTTGTACTCAGCGCTGGTCTTCCCGGTCCGATACTCAGCGTCACCACTTACACCAACTACAACACGTCGGATTACAATGGCTACCGTCCGACGCCCAACGGCAACAATCAATTTCAGTGGGCATCGCCGCCGCCGGAAGTGGAGTCTGATTTTCTACATGCACCAGCGAATCACCGCTACAAGACCCTAAAAGAGTTCAGCCAGGCAACCCATCTGGACGAGCACGGCATTTTAGTTGACTATGACGTGTTCGTGAACGTCAAGGCGCCGGACATCTCCGATCCGCAGCGAATTTACAAAGCAACCGATTATGACTTCAGTCTGCGGCCGGATTCAGCGGCAGTGGATGCAGGCCAACCGCTGCCCAACATCACTGACAATTTTGCTGGCCGCGCCCCGGACCTGGGAGCGTACGAATTGTCTCGGCCCCTGCCGACTTACGGGCCGAGGCCGGCGTCGGCCAAGGGAATCGAATGACGAACAGATATGCTGCGGCCACTTACGGCTTTTCAACCGTTGACATCGCAATTATAGCGTTTGAAGCGTCCTGACGAGACGGCTGTAAACCAGGAGGAAAAGGTGAACCAAGTACGTTTATTCTTCGCGTTAGTTGTAGCGTTAGGCTGCGGCGCCATCGCGATCCAGGCACAAGTTACCACCGCTACAATCTATGGTACTGTTCTCGATCCGTCCGGAGCCGCGGTAGCGGGCGCCACGGTTACGGTGACGAGCGAACAGACCGGGACCGCGGTGCATGCAACCTCCGGGCCTTCTGGCGAAGTCAATCTTCCGCCCCTTCCAGTCGGCCGGTACACGATTCGAGTGGAATCGCAGGGCTTCAAAACCGAAAACCGGACAGGTGTCGAGCTGGTTGCCGGCGAGAACGTTGCTTTAACCTTCACGTTGGCTTTGGGGGCGACATCGGAAACCGTCGCCGTTACAGCGGAAGCGCCTATGCTTACTACTACTACGGCTCAGCAGGAGTCAGAGGTCACAAGTCTTCAAGTCAGAGAACTTCCACTCGTCCGGCGCGACTGGACAAATCTGTTGACGCTGAACCCTGGCATGAGTCTGGCTTCGAGTGCCGGTGGATCAGCCGGCGTTTCGCTGAATGGTTTGCCGCCAGCCAGCATGCACCTGACGCTGGATGGTGGCGATTCGGAAGCGGATGAAGAAGCCCCCGGCCTTTCCATGTATGGAAACTTTAATTTCATAAAGTCCGTTAGTGTGGAAGCGATCGACGAAGTGAACGTCGCCAAAGGAATCGCGGGCGCCGATATCGCAAATACGATGTCGGGCAACGTCAACATCATTACCAAGAGCGGGTCCAATAACTTCCACGGGAGTCTCTTCGAGAACTTCCAATCGAGCGACACCAATGCACGCAATCAATTCTTAGCTGTGAAGGCGCCACTAGTGTTCAACCAATACGGAGGTTCGCTGGGCGGTCCAATTATCAAGAACCGGCTCTTCTTCTTCTTTGCCTTCGAGGGTTACCGGCAGGTCGCGTACCAGGCTGTAAACGGCAACGTGCCCACAGCGGAATTTCGCGCGCTAGCCGAAGCGGCGGTCCCCGCATACAAGCCGCTTTTCGACGAGTTCCCTCTCCCGACAAGTCACTACGCGGCGGGCGCGGTTACTGGTGTTTACAACGGTGCCGGGCGCGGTCTGGCCAATGACGCCCACAGCGACTTCCGCATGGACTATCACCTCACAGATCGCGATCTGATTACCGCGCGCTACAGCCAGGGTTTTCCTTACAGGCTGAACCCTCGCGCGCAGGTGGTCAATTATCAAGTACAAAATGGCAAAACGGAAGAAGGCACCATCAGCTGGATGCATTTGCGAAATAACTGGAGCTCGGAAACGAGATTCACTTTTGATCAGCCCAACCTCGTGCGCGTCGACAATGAGTATGTCTTAGGCGTGCCAGACATTTCCTGTTGCCTGGGCTTTGGCACCGCGGAATCCGGGTCCCTGTTTTATAAAGGCGGCGACACAGCCACCTTGGAGCACAATATAGTCCACACGATCGGACGGCATTCTCTGAAGTTCGGAGGATTGGTGGTCCACCGCGACATGGCGCGCGCTAATCCAGAGCAACCCGATACTCAGTTTGCCAGTGTGGCGGATCTCCTGGCTGACAAAATGAGTCTCGCTGCAATCGATTGGGGTGTCACGAACGAGCTCGTACGCACTCTACAATTTGGTGCATTTATCCAAGATGACTTCAAAGTGAACTCTCGCCTAACAGTAAACATGGGCATCCGGTACGACTACCAGACTGTGCCAATCGAGGTTAACGGTCACTTCTTTTCGCGGGGCGACCCATTTGGTTTCGGACCCGTTCGACCGGAAGACAGTCTGTACAACGCTGACTATACCGGCTTCGGGCCGCGTATTGGATTCGCTTATATGCTCGACAAATCGGGTAAAACGGTCCTGCGGGGCGGCGGCGCGATTCTGACGAACCCTCGGCCTGGATTCGACAATTTCTTGGAAGTTGTCCAAAACGGTCTGTACCAGCCCAGGCGGTATCGTTTTTCCGCGGCCGAAGTCCAACAATACGGCCTGCTTTTTGCAGGACTGAGCAATGCATCGACACTTCCGATCGTGAATGGAAATCCGAACTTCCCCTGGGGCCAAGACGCGATCAATCCGAATTTCCCGAACCCGAAGAGTTACAACTGGAACATGGGAGTTCAGCGTTCCCTGACCCAGGATCTTGTCATGGAGATTTCTTATGTCGGCACCCGGGGGCTGCACTCTAACTACGGTACGCAGAACAATCAAGTTAACCCCTTCACCGGCCAGTATCCGGTGCCCGGTTTCGGCGCGTTTCGTTACTACACCGCGGACGGTTCGAGCGAGTATCACGCGCTGCAAGCTTCCTTGCGGAAGCGGTTTGCACAGGACTTTTTATTCAATGTGAGTTATACCTATGCGAGCGATGTTGCCGTGGGCCCGGGAGATTTCGTCGCCAGTTCAGCAGCGCAGGACACGGCGGGAACAGGACCGGTTAACTTAACTCGCCAGGACGACGTGGGGCCGCCTCTCTATGCTGCTAAGAGCGTCTTCGTAACCAACTTCCTGTATGAATTGCCGTTTGCGCGCCTGTTTAGAACCGATAGCCACGCGCGCCAGCTTTTGCTGCGGGGCTGGCAGTTCTCGGGCATCTTTACGGGCAGCACCGGACTGCCTTTCCAAATCCTCCAAGGCTCCACGCTCGTCAACAGCCGCCCTGACTATGTAGGCGGGTCGCCGATTCTGAGTAACTACCAATCTACTCTGCGATACTTGAACCCCGCGGCTTTCGTCAAGGTTCCTATCAATTCAGTAAGTGGAGCCACGATACGTCCAGGCAACGTGGGTAGAGACGACGTGCGCGGCCCTGGGTTCTGGAACATTGACGCAGCGTTGTCCAAGAACTTTGCAATAACAGAACGTTATCGTTTACAGGTCCGGGCTGACATGTTTAACTCGCTCAACCATACCAATCTGACGTCGGTTTCCAACAATATCAACAGCGGAAATTTTGGAATGCTGACGGCGGCGACTGCCCGGACAGTTCAATTCAACGCGCGACTTACGTTCTAAGCCTGGAAGTAGCGGCCGGTGTGCCAGCGCAAACCTGGTTCACCGGCCGTTAGCGGTCTCTCAGCTTGGCGATCTGAAGTCTCGCCGGGCGATGTTCCCAGGGGCGCACGCGAATTTCGCTCGAGTCCTGCCTGGCGGATCGGCGCAGCGAAGTCTTGGTGCGCATATCTCCGGAGACTTTTTGCTTGGCCAATCGAAAGGACTGCGCCTGACCGGTCAGCCAGATCCTGAAGCTCTCTATTACCGGAGACGTGCTCTTGGATTCTGGGACTACCAGGTAATACGCCCGGTCAGTGAATAGCTCGTGCTCCACGGGTTGAATAAGGGTGCCATTGGACAATTCGTCTTCGATGACGAACCTGGGCAGCAGCGCAACGCCTAATCCCGACACCGCCGCCTGCGAGAGCATGAGGGATTGATCAAAGCACGGCCCGCGGGAGGCATGTACTTTGTCTACTCCGTGTTTTCGGAACCAGTCCGGCCAGGCCCAGGAGCGATTCGCTTCGTGCAGCAGGACGACCCGGCTAAGGTCCTCTGGCGTTTTCAGGCCGTTCTCGCCACGGTAGGTCGGGCTGCAAACTGGAACGATCACTTCATCAAAAATTAAATGCGCAACGCCCCCGGGCCAGTTTGGGTTTCCGTAGTGGATTGCTACATCCATAGAGTCCGTAGCAAATTCAAATGGAGAAGTCCGCACAGAGAGACGCAGCAGAACATCAGGACACATCGCGACAAAGGAGGGGAGCCTCGGAACCAACCAGCGCGTGGCAAAGGTGGGAAGCACCGCTAAGCTCAAACTGGATGCGTCTCCCGCGCCGGTAACGGTTCGATGCGTTGCCGAACTTAAGTCGCCTAGAATTCTGGCGACGTCGGCAAGGTACGCTCGTCCCGTGCTGGTCAGTTGTACGCGCTGATGAATCCGTTGGAACAAACCAACATCCAAGAAATCCTCCAGCTGCCGTATCTGACGGCTAACCGCGCTTTGAGTCAGGTTGAGTTCCGATGCAGCCGCCGTAATGCTGCCGTGCCTGGCGGCGCTCTCGAACGCCAGTAAGCCCGAGACCGACGGCAAGAATCGTCTATTCAATCTCTTCACCTCGACATGGAAGGCACACTATGGATCATCCAGCTTGGGGAAACCCGTGCTCTTTGGTTCGTTCTATTATTACCGCTGATCAGATTGCAAGGGATGGTGCAAGTGAATCAACGAACGATAGCTCTTTAGAACTACTGGTCAAAGGGGTGATCAGTCCAAGTGAATGATTCCACGATGGATCGCCATGGTGGCGGCTTGTGTTCGGTCACCGGCTCCGAGCTTTTCCAAGATGTTGCGGACGTGATTCTTCACCGTAAACTCGGAAATGCTGAGGCTCTCGCCGATCTCTTTGTTTGCCAAACCGCCCGCGACGAGACGCAAAACATCCAACTCGCGGCAACTGAGGTCGGGACCGGAAATCTGCCCGGCCAATACAGCGGCCACGCGTCCGGGCAGGTAGGAACGGCCCATGTGAACGGCACGAACGGCCTCCACCAGTTCCTTGTCGAGAACGTCCTTGGTGAGGTAGGCCTTGACGCCGGCCTGCAGCGCGCGACGGATGTCTTCGTCTCCATCGAAAGTGCTTAGCGCGATCAGGCGCGCGCGGGGAAACTCGCGCCGGATCCCAATCGCGGCGTCAATGCCGGACAGGACCGGCATGCGAACGTCCAGCAGCGCGACATCCGGTGTGTGCTTCCGGTAGAGCTCCACAGCCTGCCTGCCATTGGCGGCTTCGCCAACGACTACCATGTCCTGCTGCATGGCGAGAGCGGTGGTTACTCCGGCGCGTGCGATCCAGTGGTCGTCGGCCACGATGACGCGAATGAGGTCCACGCCACTCATGTTAGCGGGACCGTCACTTCAATTGAGGTACCGGCCTGGGGCTGGCTTTGAAAACTGAAATCACCACCGATGCTTTGAGCTCGTTCGCGCATTCCGATCAATCCGAAATGACCGCTCGCGGGCGATGACACATCCGGATTCTCGCAGCCACGGCCGTCGTCTGTCACCCGCAAACGGAGTTTATGCGCGTCCACTTTCAAAAGGACCCATAACCTCGCCGCAGAGGCGTGTTTAAGCGCATTAGTAACCGCTTCTTGCGCGATCCGCAACAGATGCTGCTCCACTTCGTGCGAAAGGCGCCTGGCGTCCTTGGAAACATCCAAATGGACGACGACGTTAGAGCCCGCGGTCCATCTCAGGGTTTCCGATTCCAGGGCGGATGCAAGGTTCTGGCCCTCCAGGGCTGAAACACGCAGATCCATAACGGTTCTGCGGGCCTCGTTTAGACTGTGGCGTGTCATGCCACGCGCAAGATTTAGGAACGCCCGCGCCTTTTGAGGGTCCCGGGAAAGCCATACGGACAATGCATCCAGTTGCGATGAGATCCCAACAAAGCCCTGGGCTAAAGTATCGTGGAGATCCCTGGCGATGCGGGCTCGCTCTTCGAGAACCAGCGTAAACCGGTTGCGCAGTTGCTGGAGGTGTAATCTGTACGCAAACGCAGCGGCTGCCAGGAGCAGGCTTGCGATCAGAATCTTGAACCACGGGGTTTCATAAAAGTGGGGCAGTATGGCGAACGAGTAAGAAGCTTCCGACGTCAGGCCATTCTTGAGCTCGCTTCGCACCACAAATCGATAGGATCCATAACCCAGGTTGGCGTAACTGATACTTCGCCTCTTGCCAGCCGGGATCCAAGTTTTATCGTGGTCCTCCAGTTTGTAGAAATACTTCACGGCGGCGGGAGACCTCAGGTGGATACCAGCGTAACGGAACGTAATATCAGTTGTTCCGGCGGCGAATTTTACACTGCGATTTGGATCGATTGGATTGTTGTGATCGAGAGTAATTTCCACTAGGTGCATAGTAGGGTGTACTTTGGGCCGGCTGTCGGTACCGGGATCGAGAACGGCCAGGCCTTTCCCGGTAGGGACCCACAATCTTCCGTCCGACGCGATGGTGGCTTCACAACCGAGCGGATAGCCGGCGCCGCACTGTGCGCGTAACCCATCTTCAATCCCATAATTTTGGGGCGATAGGGCGGACACTGTCCCGCCCGCCATTCCATTGAGCTCGCTCTTGGACACTCGGGAAATGCCGCGCGTAGTGCTCAACCAGAGAGACCCCCGCTGATCGTCATCGATATGCGCAATGTTGTCGCTAAGCAATCCCTGCTTGGCCGTGTATCGAATGAAGCGATTATCCTTGAAGCGGTTCAAGCCGCCGCCAATAGTGCCGACCCAGAGCGTGCCGTCGTTTTCTTCGTAAAGAGCGCCGATTTGATTGCTCGACAGGCCGTCTTGAGTCGTAAAATGCCGCACCGCCCCGTGGTCCACTCGAAAAAGGCCGTTGCCTCGAGATCCGATCCAGAGCACCGAACCCGGGCCCTCGCACAACACGTCCATGTAATCCCTCAATGTCAGGCCGCCGGGAAGAACGTTTCGAAACTGGCCGGAAACCAACTGGCTGAGGCCGTCGCTGTTCACGATCCAGACTCGGCCCTGCCGATCCTGGATGGAGTCGAAAACGAGCTGCCGATTCAATATGTGACTCGGCACGAAGGTGGTCAGTTGATTGCCGTGAAGACGCGTCAAGCCGCCGCGGCTTGCAATGAGGAGATCGCCATCCGGAGTCTCGCGAATCGAAAAAACCTGATCATCGGGCAGGCCATTTTTCCGATTGTAGACGCGAGTATCACCCTTTCCCATGCGGACCAAGCCAGCATTCTGAAATCCGACCCAAATTGCCCCCGTGTGATCCTGTAGAACGGAGGTGGGCTCATCGCTTGGCATCCCCTCGGCGCGAGAATACACCGTGAAGACATCATCGCGGAATTGAGACAGACCCGTGTTTGTGCCTACCCAGATATCGCCTTCGATATCTTCATATATCGCCCGGACCCGATCGTGAATCGAAATCGGCGCTCGGGATAAGGATTCGAAACGTCCGTTGCGGAATCGGACGATTCCGTCATTGGTTCCCAACCAAACATTCCCTTTGCGGTCCGCCCAGAGGGACCGGGTAGGCCGGCCCGGCATCAGGTTAACGCCTGAATAGGTCTGCAGTTGGCCATTCTTGGATAGAGTTCTCACGCGGTTGCTGCCCATCCACAGGTTGCCGTCGCGGTCTTTGACCAGGCACTCGATTGGGCCATCGCTGGGCTGGCTGGTTCCCGGCACGGCTATGAACTTGCCGCTGCTCAGCCGGGCTACGCCGCCGTAACCGGCGACCCAAATGATGGAGTCGCGATCCTCATACACCGTCCTGATCCCGGCCAGAGGCAAGTCGATTCCAGCCTGAAATCTTGTGATCTTCCCGGCGTCTATGCGGCACAAATACGAGCCGGCGACCACCCAAACAACGCCGGCATGATCGCAAATGATTTGCGTTATATCGTCGTC
>Ga0335083_10009476_pt1 | contig 11807 bp, 10 predicted proteins | sample Lox_Sample_42_FD_206716 | JGI IMG/M metagenome (GOLD analysis project Ga0335083, IMG submission 206716) | Soil microbial communities from Loxahatchee National Wildlife Refuge, Florida, United States - Lox_Sample_4.2 | ecosystem: Environmental > Terrestrial > Soil > Wetlands | place: USA... | reverse complement strand
GTTCGAGCTGGGCGGCGGCTCGGTTGGAGCGCCCTGGCTGCTCGCGCGCGCGCTCGACGCCACACTCGTCACCTCGGTCGCGGGCACGCTCGTGCTCGCGGCGCTCCGCCGCGCCACCGGCCGGCCCCTGTTCGGATATGCCTTCCGGACCTCCTCGGAAGGTTAGGGACGCGCGCTACGGCGCGCTCGCGACGCTCGCGCTCGCGGGCTTCGGGCTCGTGCTCATCGGGCTGCTGCGGCTCCAGGTCGTGCAGCACGACGAGCTCCAGCGGCTCGCCGAGCAGAACCGCGTCCGCCTCGACGTGCTGCGCGCGCCCCGAGGCGCGATCCGCGACCGCTTCGGTCGCCTGCTCGCCGACAACCAGCCGAGCTTCGACGTCGTCTTCCGCCCGATGCCCGCCGAGAGCGTGAGCCGGGCGCGCGCGATCGTGCGCTCGGCATGGCTCGCGACGGTGTCCGCGCTCGTGCAGGACGACACGCTTGCGGTGCGCCGCCGCGTCGAGGAGGCGAACCGCACGGGCCAGACCGCGGTGCTGCGCCGGAACGCGCCGTACGCGGTGATGGCCGCGGTCGAGGAGGTACGCGCCGACCTGCCGGGCATCGACGTGCAGGTGGCGCCGATCCGGCGCTACCCCGAGGGCATGCTCGCGGCCCAGATGCTCGGATATGCGGGCGAGATCAACGACCAGGAGCTCTCGGATCGCGAGGACGAGGGCTACAAGCTCGGGGACCTGATCGGAAAGTCCGGGATCGAGCGGAAGTACGAGGACGTGCTGCGCGGCCAGAACGGCGCCGAGTTCGTGGTCGTGAACGCGATGGGCAAGCGCGTCTCGACGCTGCGCGAGGGACCGCCCCGACTGCCCGTGCCGGGGCACGATGTCACGCTCACCATCGACCTCGGGCTCCAGCGCGCCGTCGAGGAGGCGATGGCGGGCGTGCAGCGCGGCGCCGCGGTCGTGCTGGACCCGCGAGACGGCTCGATCCTCGCGATGGTGAGCAAGCCCGCGTTCGACCCGAACGAGTTCTCGCGCGGCATCTCGAACGCGCGCTGGCAGGAGCTGAGCGCCCAGGGGGACAACCCGCTGCTCAATCGCGCGGTCCAGAGCGCGTATCCGCCGGGCTCGACGTTCAAGATCGTCTGCATGCTCGCGGGACTGCGTTCCGGCCTCGTGCGGCCGGACTCGCATCAGCCGGTCGCCTGCAACGGCGGATTCACGTTCGGAGGCCGCCGCTTCGGGTGCTGGGACCACCGCGGGCACGGTTCGATCGATCTCATCACGGCGCTCGAGTTCTCGTGCGACGTCTACTTCTTCCAGCTCGGCCTGGAGCTCGGGCTCGACCGCATCGAGCAGACCGCCCGGGCCCTGGGCCTGGGCGAGCGGACCGGGATCGACCTGCCGGCCGAGGTGCGCGGCCTCGTGCCGTCCGCGGAGTACTACAACCGCCACTTCCGCTCGGGCCACTGGCCGCGCGGCGTGCTGCTGAATCTCGGCATCGGCCAGGGCGAGCTGCTCACCTCGCCGCTGCAGCTCGCGATGATGACGGGAGAGATCGCCAACGGTGGCCACCCGATCCGCCCGCACGTCGTGCGCGCGATCCAGGGCGTGCCGGAGTTCAAGATCGGCAAACCGGTCGCACCCGGCATCGAAGCGGACGAGACGGCATGGAACGCCGTGCACGAGGCCATGGTGCGGGTCGTCAGCGCCGGCACGGCGAAGGGCGCACAGGTGCCGGGCATCGAGGTCGCGGGCAAGACCGGCACCGCCCAGAACCCGCACGGCAGGGACCACGCGCTGTTCGTGTGCTACGCGCCCGCCGACCATCCGACGCTCGCCCTGTGCATGGTCGCCGAGAACAGCGGCCACGGCGGCGTCGTCTGCGCGCCGCTCGTCGGGCGCCTGCTGCGCACCACGCTGCTCGGCGACTCGCTCGCGATCGCGCGCGGCGCGCGGCGCGACTCGACCGCCGCGGACACGACCGGAGGGGACGTTGACTAGGCTCGACGCTCCGCTCGTCGACTGGCCGCTGCTGCTCGCGACGCTCGGCCTCCTCACGATCGGGCTGCTCACGGTCTACAGCGCGACGTCGGTTCCCGGCGCGCACCAGGGCCTGTGGATGAAGCAGCTCGCGTGGTGCGGGCTCGCGTTCGCGGCGGCCTGCCTGGTCGCCGGCATCCACTACCGGCTCTACGACTCGCTCGCCTGGCCGCTCTACGGGCTCTCGCTGCTGCTGCTCGTCGCCGTGCTCGCGGTCGGCACGACCAAGCTCGGCGCGCGCCGCTGGATCGCGCTCGGTCCCCTGCAGTTCCAGCCGAGCGAGCTCGCCAAGCTCGCGACCACGTTCGTGCTCGCCCGCTTCTTCGACCACTCGCGGCTCGACCTGCGGCGCCCGCGCTGGTGGCTGCCCCCGCTCCTCATCGTGCTCGTGCCGTTCGCGCTCGTCGCCAAGGAGCCGGACCTCGGCACGGCGCTCTCGTTCCCCGTGATGCTGCTCGCGCTCTACTTCTGGGCCGGCATGCCGGCGGGGCAGCTCCTGCTCGGCGTTTCGCCGATCTTCAACGTGGCGCTCTTCTTCGTCACGGGCTCGATCGGCTGGTTCATCGGGCTCTTCGCGGTGCTGCTGGCGTTCGCGCGCCCCCGGCTGGGGCTGCTGCTGCTCGTCCTCGGCCTGAACGGCGCGGTCACGTTCACCCTGCCGCACCTCTGGAACCACCTCCACGATTACCAGAAGCGCCGCATCGAGACGTTCGTCAATCCCGAGAACGACCCCACGGGCTCGGGCTACCAGATCATCCAGTCGAAGATCGCGATCGGCTCGGGCGGGGTGCTCGGCAAGGGCTACCTCAAGGGCTCGCAGAAGGCGCTCGCCTTCCTGCCCATGCGCCACACCGATTTCATCTACTCCGTCGTGGGCGAGGAGCTGGGTTTCCTCGGGGCGTTGACCGTGGTGGTACTGTACGTCGTGGTCATCGTCCGCGGCTTCCGTCTCGCCGCGGTCGCGCGCGACGGCTTCGCCAGCCTGATGGCGGTCGGCATCGTCACGGCGCTGTGCTTCACGATCCTCGTGAACATGCTGATGACCGTGGGCTGGGCGCCGGTGACGGGGATTCCGCTCCCGTTCCTGTCGTACGGCGGCACCGCCCTCGTCGTCAATTGCCTGCAGATCGGGCTGCTGCAGAACGTGGCACTGCGGCGGCGGGAGTTCTGATGCATCCGGAGCTGTTGCACCTCGGGCCCATCCACCTGCGCTCGTACGGCGTCATGCTCGCACTGGCGTTCCTCGTGGGCACCGTGCTGGGGCTGCGCGAGGCGCGGCGGCTGGGGCTCGACGAGGACAAGCTCGTCAACGTGATCCTGATCACGCTCGTCGCGTCGGTGCTGGGCGCCCGCGCCCTCTACGTGATCGAGCATCTCGACGAGTTCCGCCGGCAGTGGGGCAGCGTCCTCGCGCTCTGGCAGGGTGGGCTCACGCTCTACGGCGGCGTGGTCGCGGGCGCGATCGCCGGCCTGACCGCGGCGCAGCGCTTCGGGATGCCGCGCTGGCTCGTCGCCGACGCGCTCGCGCCCTCGGTGGCGCTCGGGACGATGTTCGGGCGCGTCGGGTGCTTCCTGAACGGCTGCTGCTACGGCCGGCCGACGTCGCTGCCCTGGGGCGTCAAGTTTCCGCCCGGCTCGTTCGCGGCGCTCGAGTTCGGCGACGTGCCCGTACACCCCTCGCAGCTCTACAACGCCGCGGCGGGGCTCGCGCTCTTCCTCGTGTTCTGGACGCTGCGCAAGCGCTTCCGCACGCCCGGCGTCCTGTTCTGGTCGATGCTCGCGCTGTTCGCCATCGTGCGCGTCCCGATCGACATGACGCGCTCGTACGAGCCCGGGGCGATCATGGTGCGCGGCGCGATCCAGCTCACCGAGTCGCAGGCGTTCAGTCTCGTGCTCGCCGGGTTCTCCCTGCTCATGATCCTGCGCCTGCGCCGCGAAGCGGCCGCCGCCGCACCGCCCGACGCCACGCGCGCGGGCACGGGGACGTGATCCGGCTCGCCGTCCTGGGCGATCCGCTCGCCTACACGCTGTCCCCGGCGTTGCACCGCGCGGGCTGCGCCGCGCTGGGTCTGGCCTGCGAATCGCGGGCGCTCCGCACGCCTCCTGAGGCGCTCGAGGCCCGGCTGTACGAGCTCGCCGACTCCGGCTGCACCGGCTGCAACCTCACGTACCCGCTCAAGGAGCACGCGCTCGATCACGTGGCGGGCGCTTCCGTCACCGCCGAGCGCTCGCGCTCGGTCAACACGATCGTCTTTCGTCCGGGCGGCTGGTGGGGCGAGACGACCGACGGCCCGGGGTTCCTCGACCTGCTCCGCACCCGCGGGCTCGATCCGGCGGAGCAGCGCGTGCTGCTGCTGGGCGCGGGCGGCGCGGCGCGAAGCCTCGCGCTCGCGCTCCACTGGGCGGGCTGCCGCGAGGTGCGGGTGAGCGCGCGCCGACGCGCCGACGCCACGTTCGCGTGGGGCGAGGGGCTCGACGAGCGCTTCATGGGCTGGCGCTCACCCGAGGAGGGCGATGCGCTGCGCGCGAGCACGGTGATCGTCAACTGCACGCCGCTCTCGGGCGAGGAGCCGCCGGCGCCGCTCGATGCGGTCTCCAGGGACGCGCTGCTGGTCGACCTGACGTACGGGCCAGCACTCACCACATGGGTGGTCGCGGCACGCGCGCGCGGGCTGCAGGCCATCGACGGCGTCGGGCTGCTCGTCCACCAGGCGAGGCGCTCGCTCAGGCTCTGGCTCGGGCGCGAGGTGCCGCTCGAGCCGCTCGCCGAGGCCGTGGGTTGGCCGCGCTGAGCGGCGCCGTGCGTGCGGCGCGCGCGCTCGTGGCGGCGGGCCGCTCGGGCGCGGGCGCGGTGCGGGCGTTCGCGCTGCCGCAGCGCTGCCCGGGCTGCGGCGAGCCGGCACCGCCCGAGGCCGTGCTCTGCGCGGCGTGCCGCGCGCGCATCCCGCCGCTTTCCAGTCCGCTCTGCGCGCGCTGCCTGCTCGCGGGCCGCGCGCCGGAAGGCTGCCATCGCCACCCTGCGTTTCGAGTGTTCGCGCCGTGGCAGCTCGACGACCACGCGGCCGCGATCGTCCACGCGCTCAAGTACGGCGGCCGACCGGGGATCGCGCGGGGTCTGGGGGCCGCGCTCGCCGCCGCAGTCCCCGTCTCGGCGCGCGCGACCGACCTCGTGCTCGAGGTGCCGCTCCATCCCGCGCGCGAGCGCGAACGCGGCTACAATCAGGCGGCACGGCTCGCGGACGCGCTCGCGGCGGCCATCGCGGCCCCGCGCCTCGCGGGGGCGCTCGCCCGCACGCGGCGCACGCGGCCGCAGGTCTCGCTGGGCGAGCAGGCGCGGCGCGCGAACGTCTCGGGCGCGTTCGCGGTGCTCGATCCCGGGTTGCTGCACGGCAGGAGGGTGCTGATCGTGGACGACGTGATGACGACCGGAGCCACGCTCGAGGCTTGCCTGACGCAGCTCGCAGCGGCGGGCGCGAAGGCCGCGGGCGTCGCGCTGGCGTGGACGCCATGAGCGCGCCGGGCCGCGCCTTGATGGAGCGCTGAGCGCGTGTCGCACCTCCACCTACCCGACGGCGTGCTGCCGCCGGCCGTGTGGATCGCGGGCGCGCTGCTCGCGGCGTTCGCACTCGCACTCTCGCTCGTCGCGACGCGCGGCGAGAGCGCGCAGCGGCTCGCGCTGCGTGGTGCGCTCGGCGGCATCATGCTCGCGGTCATGGCGATTCCGGTGCCGATCACGGCATTCGACTACTGCATGACGCTCGCGGGTCCGGTCGGCGTGCTGCTCGGTGCCGCGGGCGCGTTCCAGGTCGCGTTCGTCGTGACGCTGATCCTCGCGCTCATGGGCCAGGGCGGCTTCACGGTCGTGGGGCTCAACACGCTGGTGCTCGGCGCCGGCGCTGCGCTCGCGCGCCCGCTCTACGTCGCGCTCGTGCGCAGGCTCGCGCCTGCGCCATCGATGGCGCTCGCGACCGCCGTCTCCCAGCTCGCCTCGAGCGCGCTCTGGCTCGCCGTGCTCGCGGTCTCGGTGCGGCTCGCCCCGGGCGCCTCGCACGATCACGAGTTCGCGCACGCGATCGCGTGGCTGCGCGGCGGGACCATCGCGGTCGTGCTGCTGCCGCTGCTCGCGCTCGCGATCGGGATCGAGTCGCTGCTCGGCTACGGCCTCGCGGCGTTCCTCGCGCGCGTGCGCCCCGACCTGCTGCCGCAGGCGCCGGGCGAACCGGCGCCGCTCGCCAGGGGCGCGAAGCCGTGATCAACGCCTTCGCGCAGGTCGACCAGCTCGCGAGCGCGGGCCGGAGCGTGTGGCACCGCGCGAGCGCGATCGCCAAGCTCTCGACCGCGGCGCTGCTCGTCGCGCTGGCGGTGTTCGCGCCCGGCGAGGCGGTGCTCGCGGCGCTGCTCGTCACGGCAGCGGCGCTGGTCCTCACGGCGCGGCTGCCGCTGCGCCTCGCGCTCGCGGCCGCGGGCGCGCCGCTCGCGTTCGCGGCGCTGTTCGCGCTCGCCGCGTGGCGCGGCGATCCGCGCTCCGCGTTCGCACTGCTCGCCCGGCCGGTCATCGCGAGCCTCACCGCGCTCTGGCTCGTCGGCACGACGCCCTACCCGGACCTCTTCGCGCCGCTCTCGCGGCTGCTGCCGCGCGCGCTGGGCGACGGGTTGTTCCTCACGTACCGCGCCGTGTTCACGCTGCTCGATCGCGTCGAGCGCATGGGCCGGGCGCTCCGGCTGCGCGGCGGCCAGGCGGGCCCGGTGCGTGATCGCGCCCGGAGGCTCGGCGAGGCGGTCGGCACCGTGGTGCTCGACGGCTTCGAGCGAAGCCAGCGCCTGGCGCAGGTCATGCAGCTGCGCGGGCACTCGGGCCGCATCTGCGGCTGCCGGCACTGGCTCGACGTGCGGCGCGAGGACGGCTGGGTCGCCGCCGTCGCGGCGTGGACCGTGCTCGCCGCGGTCTTCCTGCCTCGGGTCGTGCGGCCGTGAGCGAGCCCATCGTCCACGTCTCGTGCGTGCGGCACGTCTATCCGGATCGCACCGCGGTCCACCTCTGCGGCCTCGACTTCGTGGTCGAGCGCGGCCAGCGCGTCGTCGTGCTCGGTCCCAACGGCTGCGGCAAGAGCACGCTGCTCTTCCACATCCTGGGCCTGCTCGCGCCGCAGGAGGGCCGCGTGAGCGTCTTCGGCGTCGACCCCGCCCGCCAGTTCACGAAGATCCGCGAGCGCGTCGGCGTGCTGCTCCAGAACAGCGAGGAGCAGATCGTCGCGCCGACCGTCGAGGACGACGTCTCGTTCAGCCCGCGCAGCTACGGCTACACGCCCGCCGAGGTGGAGGCGAAGGTGACCGCGGCGCTGCGCCGCGTCGGCATCGAGCACCTGCGGCACAAGGTCTGCCACTACCTCTCGGGCGGTGAGAAGCGCAAGGTCGCGCTCGCCGGCGCGCTCGTGCTCGAGCCCGAGCTGCTCGTGCTCGACGAGCCGTTCGAGGGGCTCGATCCCGCCTCGCGCGGCGAGATCGTCGAGCTCCTGAACGGCCTGAACCGCGAGCTGGGCGTGACGCTCGTCGTCGCGACGCACGACGTGCCGCTCGTCGAGCTGCTCGCCGACCAGGTCTACGTCCTCAAGCGCGGTGGCGAGATCGTCGCGCAGGGGCCGCCGGCGCAGATCTTCCGCGACGTCGGGCTGCTCAGGGCCACGAACCTCGAGCCGCCGGTGCTCGCCGAGCTGTTTCAGAAGCTCGAAGCGCGCGGCGTCCTGCTGGGTCGGCCCGCGAGCCTCGAGGAGGCGGCACGACTGCTCGCGGAGCGCCTCGCACCCCGCCCGTCGCGTGCGGCGTCCACCGCGCCCGGCGCGGAGCCGGGCGAAGGGCCTTCGCTCTTCTCGCCGCCCGAAGAGGCGCACCGGCCGTGAGCGGGGATCTCTTCGGCGATACCCCCGGCGCGCCGGGCGGCGGGCCCCCGCTCGAGCCGGGACCCGACGCGCCGCTCGCCGACCGCATGCGGCCGCGCAGCTTCGACGAGCTCGTGGGGCAGCCGCAGCTGCTCCACGCCGGCAGCCCGATCGCGCTCATGCGCGACGGCCGGCACCTCTCGAGCATCGTGCTCTGGGGGCCGCCCGGCACGGGCAAGACGACGATCGCGCGGCTCATCGCGCGCACCGCCGGCGTGCCGTTCTACCAGCTCTCCGCGGTGCTCTCCGGCGTGCGCGAGGTCAAGGACGTGATGGAGCGCGCGGCGCAGCACCGCAGGCGCACGGGAAAGCCCACGATCCTGTTCGTCGACGAGATCCACCGCTTCAACAAGGCGCAGCAGGACGCGTTCCTCGCGCACGTCGAGCGCGGCGACATCGTGTTCATCGGTGCGACCACCGAGAACCCGAGCTTCGAGGTCAACTCGGCGCTGCTCTCCCGCGCCCGGGTGCTCGTGCTGCGCGAACTCGGCCCCGAGGACGTGAGGGCGCTCCTCGTGCGGGCGCTCGGCTCCGAGCACGGGCTCGCCGGGAAGGTGACCGCGAGCGAGGAGGCGCTCGATCTGCTCGCGGCGGCCGCCGACGGCGACGCGCGCCGTGCGCTCACGACGCTCGAGATCGCCGCGGCGAGCGCGGGTGCGGCGGAGCGCGCGATCTCGGCCGACGACGTGCGCGAGGCGCTCGCGCGCCGGCACCTGCGCTACGACAAGGCGGGCGAGGAGCACTACAACCTGATCAGCGCGCTCCACAAGTCGCTGCGCGATTCCGACGTGGACGCGGGGCTCTACTGGTTCGCTCGCATGCTCGCGGCGGGCGAGGACCCGCTCTACATCGCACGCCGGCTCGTGCGCTTCGCGAGCGAGGACGTCGGCATGGCCGATCCGCAGGCGCTGCTCGTCGCGACCGCCGCGTTCCAGGCGTACCACCAGCTCGGCTCGCCGGAGGGTGAGCTCTCGATCGCGCAGGCGGTCGTCCACCTCGCGCTGGCGCCCAAGTCGAACGCGCTCTACAGCGCGCTCGGCGCGGTCATGGCCGAGGTCGAGGCGAGCGGCTCGCTGCCGCCGCCGCTCGTCATCCGCAACGCGCCGACGCGGCTCATGAAGGATCTGGGCTACGGCAAGGGCTACGCCTACGCGCCCGACGACCCGGAAGGCGCCGCGGCGCAGCAGCACCTGCCGGACGAGCTCATCGGCAGGACGTGGTGGAGGCCGAAGTCCTGAGCCGCGCTCTCCGCCCCTGGGGCGGACGGGTCAGCGCGCGACGACGACCATGCGGCGAGCGGGCGGTCGCGCGCCCTGACGCAATGTGACCCAGTAGACCCCCGGGTCGAAGTGCCGGCCCTCGCCGGCCTCGATGAGTTGCGTTCCGGGCGCGGTGGCGGCGAGCGTGCGCTGGACCAGCCGCCGGCCGGTCACGTCGAACACTTCGATCGTGGCCGGTCCGGCGCCGGGCAGGTCGCAGAGCAGCCGGAGCGACGGGCAGAGCGGCGCGGTCTGCACGCGCAGCCCGATCCGACCTGATGGGGCGGCCGGCGGCGCCGCGGCAGCCGCCGCGCCGCCGCCGCAGTCGCCTTCAATCCTGCCCAGCGACATCCGAACCGCGGTCATGTCCTCGAGCCAGCGCCGCAGGTACCAGCGATGGGCGTCCGACGTCTGACCCGGCGCGAGCAGCGCGACGTCGCCCCGCACAACGTGGAAGATCTGAAGCGCATCGCCCGCCTGCACGTGCATGGCGTGCTCGCCGGTCCCGAGCGTCAGGCGCAACTGGAAGCCGTGCGCCACGACGAGACGGTAGGTCGTGCTCGAGTCGGCGTGCTCGGGGTCGGGACCTTCGTCGAGCGTGCCGGGAGCGACCTGGATGGAGTCCGCGCGGGGCGCTCCAGCGCGCGCGTCGCCCTCGAACATGGCGCGCGCGCCGGCGAGCTCGTCGGCGCGCGGGAGCCCGTCGAGGTACGCGGTGCCGGCGGAGTCGCCCTCCGAGGCGTGGAACCGGAAGTCCGCCGTGAGCAACGAATCGAGCGCCGGCAGCGAGCGACGCGAGTAGGCGTCGGCGAGCGCCCGCACGGCGTCGGATGCCGACGGGGGCGGTGACGCCAGCGTGGCTCGAAGCGGGCAGAGGAGCAGAACGAGGACCAACGAGAGTGCACGCGGCGGCGCAGCGGGGACGCGCATGGCTCCTCCGAGGAAGGCCAACACTCGGGGGATGCCGGCAGCTTAGAGCCGCCGTCGTCGCTCTGCCAGCGAGTTACGCCGGTCTCGAATGCCTCCCGCCCGGGAACTCCCGGCCGCGCCGTTCGTCCATAGGGCGTCCCCCGATTCGCCGCGACGGTTGCGCGGTCCGGCGGACGCGCGACCGGTCCGCGGCCGGGGGAGGCGTGCACGGGGAGCCCGATGCAGCGGCTGCTTGAGTGGGTTCGAGTGCTGGCAGTCGTCGGACTGGCGGGGCTCGCCGGGGCGGCAGCCGTCGCGTCGCGTGCCCGCGCGGACGACCTGGTCGTCTCCGGTCGTCTGGTGGAGTCGCAGTCCCAGCGCCCGGTCGGACAGGCGCAGATCCGGCTGGTGAGCGCGGCCGATTCCACGCAGGCGTACATCGCCTACTCGGCCGACGACGGCACGTTCCGCTTCGCCGGCGTCGGCGCGGGGGCGTACCGGCTCGAAGCGTTGCGCCTGGGCTTCATGCCGCTGCGCGTCCCGGTCCCGGCCGGCGACGGCACGCGTGAGCTCGGGAGGCTCGCGATGATCGCGTCCGCGGTGCCGCTCAAGCCCTTCGTCGTCCAGTCCTCGCCGCCGCCCGCGATCCAGCGCGCGGACACGACCGAGTTCAACGCGAAGGCGTTCAAGACGCACCCCGACGCCGACGTCGGCGACCTGCTCGAGAAGATGCCGGGCATCCAGATCCAGAACGGCACCGTGAAGTCGAACGGCGAGACGGTCCAGCAGGTGCTGGTCGACGGCAAGCCGTTCTTCGGGCAGGACCCGCAGATTGCGCTGCGCAGCCTGCCCGCCGAGGTGATCGACAAGATCCAGGTGTTCGACAAGCTGAGCGATCAGGCCGAGTTCACGGGCTTCGACGACGGCCAGTCGATCAAGACGATCAACCTCGTGCTGCGGCCCGAGCGGCGCGAGAGCCAGTTCGGCAAGGCCTATGGCGGACCGGGCACCGACGAGAAGTACCTGGGCGGCGGCAGCGGCCACGTGCTGCGCGGTGACACGCGGCTCTCGGTGATCGGGCTCGCGGACAACGTGAACCAGCAGAACTTCTCGTCGCAGGACCTGCTCGGCGTGCTCAACACCTCGGGCGGTCGCGGCGGCGCCTTCGGCGGCGGCGCGAACGGCCGGCGCGCGGGCGGTGGACGTGGCGGTGGCGGAGGTGGCGGCGGATTCGGCGGCGGCGGCGCAGGCGGGTTCGGCCCGGGCAACGGCCCGGGCGGGCTCGGCACGGGCGGCTTCGGCGGCGGACCCGGCAGCAATCCAGCCAACTTCCTCGTCGGCCCGCAGAACGGGGTCACCACCACGACCTCGGTCGGCACCAACTACTCGACCACCTGGGGCAGGAAGATCAACGTCACGCAGAGCTACTTCTTCAACGCCGCGGACGACCGCGACATCCAGGACCTGGCGCGCGACTACGCCGAACCGCTCGACTCGATCACGCACTACGGTCAGTCCACGTCGACGCACAACCGGAACTTCAACCACCGCTACGACGCGCGCTTCGAGGACAACGTCACGTCGACGACGTCGCTGATCGACGTGCCGAGGCTCTACTTCCAGGACAACCACGCGGGCAGCAATGCGAGCGGCGTCAACACCGACCC
>Ga0335083_10009474_pt1 | contig 11809 bp, 7 predicted proteins | sample Lox_Sample_42_FD_206716 | JGI IMG/M metagenome (GOLD analysis project Ga0335083, IMG submission 206716) | Soil microbial communities from Loxahatchee National Wildlife Refuge, Florida, United States - Lox_Sample_4.2 | ecosystem: Environmental > Terrestrial > Soil > Wetlands | place: USA: Florida... | reverse complement strand
TCCAGTCAACGATGTCGACTGGAGAAGCAAGCAGTAGATCCAGCGGTGGCGTGTTCCCCAGCATCGGGTGGTCGGCGCTCACCGTAGTCACTTGCTCGAAGTAGGAAAGGCCGTCCTTGCCCTCGCGGAAGTATTCCGCGCCGATGGCAAGCTTGTGGACGATCCTTCCCATGTGCACTTCGCCCAGCAGGTCGGCGCTGGCCTGGTCGACGCGATAGAGCCCGTCCGGGCGGACGTTGAAGTAATACCGGGCAAGCTGGCGACTGGTTGCAAAGAGGTCGGTGAAATTGGGGTCCGACAAGTCGATGCGATAGGGTGCGACGTCCACTTCGCGCGTGTGCGAGCGCATATGGATGCCGCGAACCTTGAGTTGCCAAACGCTGCTGATCGCCTGCTCGATATCGAGCCGGTAGGACTGTGTTTCGTCCCTCGAGAGCACCGGCGCGTCGTTGTAGGCCGTATGCAGCGGAAGGTTGGCGGGCCGGTTGCCGTCCGAGGGGATGCCGTAGTCGTCGCGGTAGTGGTGGTTGACGTAGTCGGCGGCCAAGGTCACGCGGGTACCGTTGGCAGGCAGCCAGGCGAGTGAGCCGTTCACCGTGTCGAGCTTCTCGACGACGAAATCGCGGTTCGAGCCGTTGTCCAGATGGCTGGCGGAGATTGCCGCCAGCCAGTGCTGGTCCTGGTCCAGCGACCCGCCAATCCGGGCCGAAGTGCGGCTCAGGCCATAGTCGCCCACTGTCTGCGCGAACTCGCGAGTGGGCGTGGCCAGCAACGGGCGCGAGCGCACATTGACGAGTCCACCCGGTTCCGCGCGGCCGAAAAGCACCGAATCCGGGCCCTTGACCACCTCGACGGCTTCGACATTGGCCATGTCGATCGGTATGCCCTTCACCTTCGCGCCGTCGAGGTAATAGGTGCCGCTGCTGTACAGCGAACTCTGTGTCGTCATCGATACCGTGGAGAACCCGCGCAGGACGAGCAGCGGCGCTGTCGCTCCGCCAAAGCCGAAATCTGACGAGACGCCTGCGACGTTGCGCACGGCATCGGTCAACGTGATGGCGTTCTGGTCGAGCAGCACCTGTCGGGTGACGACCTGCACGGATTGAGGCGTCAACAGGATCGGCTGATCGGTCTTGCTGGCGCTGGAACTTTCTTCGCGCGCGTATTGCGCGGTCACCGTGACTTCCTCGAGATCCGCATCGGGATTTCCGGCTCGCGCGACATTGACGAGCGCGACTGAACATGCAATGGCCAACGATATGTTTTTAATGAATATCTTCATGATGTTGTTCTCCGAATGGATACTGAATTTCGTGTTTCGCAATCCGATGCCTATTCAGCGATCAGATCGCGGATGGCTGCGCGCAGGGTGCTCGCGTCACCTGGCCGGAAGCCACGATGAACCAGCCGAATGCGCCCCAGGCGATCGACGAGGAATGAGGTGGGCATGCCCGTGACGCCGAAATCGACAGGGCACTGCTTCGCCTCATCGAGGGCGAGGTGGAACGCGGCGGGAAAATGTGTGAGGAAGCTTCGCGCGTCGGCGGTTTGTTCATCCAGGTTCACCGCCAGCACTTCGAACTGCGCGGCTGGAAATACGCTTGACACGTCGTTCATGAAAGGAAAGGCCTCGCGGCAGGGCATGCACCATGAGGCCCAGAAATCCACGTACACGATCTTCCCGCGCAACTCGTGCAGCCGCAGGGGCGATCCGGTTGCAAAATCAGTGAGCGCGCAGTCGGGTGCGAGTGCGGGCTGCGCAGTCGGTGCGCGCGCCGATGCCACCAGGGGTGCGCATGCCAGCAGGAGCAGCGCCATCGAGGCCAGGCGAGCCTGGTTGGTTGGCGCAATGCATCGATGATTCATCGCGGTGTCCTTCAATGTCACGAGTGTCCTGGCTGGCCCGACCCGCCGGTGCGGCCCTCGGTATCGATCCACAGATGCCTCACGCCCTGGCGCGCGAGCCAGGCGGGACCTTTCTTTTCCATGAGCATCGCGATGGTCGAGGCGCTACCTGCAACGACGCACAAGTCGGCGATCACGGTCACGGACGCCAGGTGAGAGACCGGCCAGCCCGTCCGCGGATTGAACACGTGGCCGTAACGCCTGCCGTCGACCACGAGGCAGCGTTCATAGTCGCCGCTGGTCGTCACTGCACCGTGGGTCAGCCGCAGTGCACCTGCGCTGGCATCGCCGGCTGCACCCGGTCCCTGGCTCGCGCGCGGATGCTTGATGCCGATGGACCAGGGCTTGCCGTCCGGATGCGGACCGACCACGCGGATGTCGCCGCCGAGGTTGATGAGGCCATGCCGGCAGCCGCCTTCCTCGCACAGCGTGGCCAGCCGGTCGGCCGCGTATTCCTTGACGATGCCGCCGAAGTCGAGCTCCATGCCGGGTTCGAATCCGATGTGCGGCCGGCGCCAGCGAACGCGCTGCCAGCCAATGCGTGGCAGCAGCGCTTCGATGGCCTCGCGTGACGGGACGACGCCCTCACGCAGTTTCCAGATGCTGCGCAAGACGCCTGAGGTCACGTCGAACAGGCCGCCGCTTTCCTTGAAGCAGGTATCGGCGTAGTGGAGTAGGGCAGCCATCTCCTCGTCGACGTCGGTTTCGCCGCCCGCCGCCGCCACGGCATTCAGGACCGAGAGTGAGCTGTCGGGTCGATAGCGCGAGTAACGCTGTTCCAGGCGCTCGAGTTCGGCGCGTAGCTGGCTGCCGAGGATGTTGGCCTGCATCGCTTCGGGGGCGTACAGCATGAACTCGCAGGGCGAACCCATCGCCGTGAATTCGAAACGGAAGCGTTGCAGGCGCGTCGCCATCAGTTGCAGCCGCACCCGCCGCCCGCCGCGGTGGCGCCGGCCGTCGCGGCTTCGCGGCTCGCGTACACGTGGTCGCGTTGCGCGCGCAGGCCCGGATGCGGCTCGAGCGCCATCTCGGGTTTGGCGAGCGTGCCGCGCTCCCAGGGCTTCACGTCGGCGCAGCCGGCGGTGATCGACAGCGCAACAACGGCAAAGAATGCAATTCGAACGAGCGGTTTCATGTCCTTTGCTCCTCAAGTTACTTTGCGAATGACGCTCAGAAGTTCCACCGCAACGCCAGGTGCGCCGAGCGGCCAGGGCCGTTCACCGGGCCCAGATGCGCAGGGTCAAAGTTGTAGCGAACGAGATCCACGCCCTGTGTCGCGAGCCCGTACCGGCGATCGAACAAGTTGTCGATGCCAGCCTCGAGCTCGAACGCGCGCCAGGCGTAGTGTCCCGCGATATCCAGCACATCACTGGCCGGCACCAGTACCTGCAGCGCGGTGGTCGGCACGGCACCGAGCGATGTGTCGATCTGGGGCATGGCCGCGGTGCGCCGCCAGTCGACCCAGCCGCGCCAGCCACCCGCAGAGTGTTCCAGCCGCAACGTCGCCCGCAGTGGTACGAGTCCAGCGAGCCGGGAACCGCTGGTGAGGTCCTCGCCACGCGACGCCGAGATCGAGCCCGCCAGCGTCCAGCGCCCTGTCGCCGTGTCGAGCGAGCGTGAAGCGGCGAGTTCTCCGCCATAGATGCGCGCGTCGTGGTTGAACCAGCGCTGCGCTGAACGTCCCGGGTTGGGCTGCGATTCCGCATACACCTGCACGGCGTTGGGATCAATGCCGATGAAGTTCGCCACCAGCGAAGCAAACGGTGCGATACGCAGCGACCAGGCGTGCGCGTCCGGGTCATGCCAATCGAGCACCGCGCGTATCGTATGGGTTGCCTCGGGTTCGAGGTCGATGTCGCCGAGGTAGGCATTGCCGTCGCCGTAGCCCCCGGTGAGCGTGCCCGTCGTGGCGAACTCGGTGACCCACGCGTAGCGCTGGATCAGCGTCGGCGAGCGAACGGTGCGCGCGACGCCGGCTTCCAGGCTCCACGTGTCCACGGGCGCGTAGCGCAGGGCAAAGCGCCCGTCCCAGTGGTTCTCGCCGCGATGACGGTCGAGGTTGTTCAGGACAGCGGCGTCGTAAGCCTTCTCGTCAATTGAGAACGGGAAATACCAATGCACGAGCCCGGTGTTGGCGAGCACCTGCTCGAAGCGCACACCGGCGCTTCCCGTCCAGTTCGCGTCCAGCACACCGCTCCAGTCGGCGTAGAGCGCAATGTGCTGCTCGCGCGCGCCGTTCAGGATCGTGTTCGCATCCGGTCCGTACAGGTCGGAACCCGCCACTGGACCCAGCCTGTCATCCTGCGCCAGCCGTCGGTATTCCTGGCCGATTCGCAGCGACTGATCGGGCGCTGCGGCCACTTCCCACTCGACACGATAGCCCGAGGACGAACCGCGCCGATCGCGCGTCGGCAGGTTCCAGTCGAGCGCCTGCTTGTCGGTGAGCAGGCCCCAGTCCTCGCGCGCCACATCGTGAAACGCCACGGCCCGGAACGCGCCCCACGACAGGGGCAGCGCGTAGCCGAGTGTCGCGCTCCAGTTCGCGCCGCCCGTCCGGTCGAGCAACTGGTTGGGCGCTCCCTGTCCGGGCGTGCCGAGCCAGCCGACGCCGGCGCTGAGCACGCCACCGCCCAGTAATGTGGCCGCCGCAAGGGTCTGCTCGCGCCGCGAGACCGACGTTGCCGACACGCTGGCGCCGCTGCCGTCTTGATAGTCGCCCGCGTGCACGAAGCGGGCGGCGTAGGCCAGCACCAGCCGGTCGCCTGATTGCATGAGGGCAGCGCCGCCTTCAATGCCAGAGCCGTTGCTCGATCCGCCCAGCGACAGTTGGCCGTGTGCACCGGAATTGACGAACGCAGGCACGAATGGATCCTGGTAGCGATGATCCGCGCTGCCCGCGCGGATCGGCGCCAGCCCCGCAATCCAGCTGCTTTCGGTGCCTGCATCGGCGCGCGATGGCTCCCATTCCGACACGGCGGGCAACGCGGGCCGTCCGGCGCTGTCTGCCGACGACGCGGACCACGCGGCAGGTCCATCGGAGCGATCCTGCAGGCCAGAGAGTGAACGCGTGAGCGCGGCGGCGGAGTCCGCAAACCACTCGGCCGCGGAGCGATCGAGGGGCGCGGCGCCCAGTGGCATCGCTGGAGCCTCGCCGGCGGAATCAGCATCGTCGTCCATGACCATGTCATGGCGCATGGCACCCGCCGAGGCATCGAGGCCCATGCGCCAGGCCAGGTTCACGGTGTCGCCGCGATCGAGCTGGTAGCCATTGACGTCGTCGGCGACGGGGCGGGACCACTCGAGCCGCAGCTGTGAACCACGCTGGCCGACATCGAGATTGAGGCCCAGGGCGACGTCGTTGAACCGGCCGCCGTAGTTGCCGGGCATGTCCAGCGGGCTGTAGCGGGTGTGGCCGTTGGTGGCGCCGGAGTTGGCCGGCATGATGATGTTGTTGTCGAAATCCCAGAGTTGGGAATAGCGGCCCGGGTTCACCCCTCGCAGGTAGCCGTTGATTGCGCCGATGCGAGAGTGCGTGACACGCAACGTGCCGCTCAGCTGCGGCAGCATCCGGTAGCTGGCCCACAGGCTTGCCTGCAGCTGGTTGCCCAACCGGTAGCCGGAGGCGTTGGGCGCACCCGTGCGGAGCGTGCCGACGGCCTGCGCGCCGTAGCCGAACCGATCGGCCGCGCCAGTCCAGGTGATGCTTGGAATGAGATCCCAGGTGCCACTGCCAAGCTGCATGCTGTAGTCGCGCAGGTCGCCGGTGAGATAGGCAAACATCGTCTGGTACACGGAGTGGATGTCGGACATGCGCAGGTCGGTGGCGCCCGTCGGCAGGCTCAGGCCCAACCCTGCGTGCAGCTCGGACGCGCCTCGCTGCCAAAGCCGATAGAGCGCGGCCAGCGTCGTATCGCCCAGGCCACCGCTGTCCATGCGGTGCATGTCCATCGGCATGTTCATGCCGTTGCTCAGGCCCTCGAAGCTGCCGCCCTCGGCCGTGACATCGCGCATGCGCATGTCCATCTGCATGAGCTGAGGCATGAGCATCAGCGTCAGGCGCGCGGTCGGCGCATACATGATGTCGAGCATGTGCATGCGCATGCTCATCGACGAGGGCAGGTAAATGCAGCCCGGAATTCCGGTTCCGGGTGCCGGCGTGGTGCAGTCGGCCAGCACCTCGGCGTCGGCCGCAATCTGCCCTCCGTGGCGCAGTCCTCCCGAGGATTCCTGGTCCGTGAGATGGTAGTCCACCATCCACGAGCCTTTCGGCATCAGGTGCGTGTACATCAGTCCGGCGGGCATCGCGGCGTGCCCGGCGTGGCTGCCAGGGCCGTGCATGGCGTGGCCAGCTGACATGCCTGCTCCGCTCGCCAGTCCGCCCAGTGAGTGCGGATCCGTGCGCAGCGCGAGCGAATACTGCGTGCTCGATGAGTTGGCAAAATCATCGAGTCCGCCGCCACCGAGCTTGAGGTAGCCGCCGCGCAGCGTGTGCTCGACCGACAGTTCGAGTACCAGTCCGTTCGTGAATCGCCGGTCTATCGTGAGCTCGGCAGTCAGCGCCCCGTAGCCGCCGAGCCGCTGATCGCCCGACCAGTGCGATGCGGCCGGATATTGCGTGTAGTCGTCCACCGGAAACCAGGGTCGGTAGAAGTTCGCGGCGGTTTGCGAGTAGTAGCGAACGCTGGGTGTTAGCGACCAACCCCTGCCGACGGCCCAACCCAGGCTGCCCTCGAGCGCATGGGCCGTGATGCCCCAGTCGTCGTGCGAGGCACGATAGTCCAGATGCAGCGCGGCGCCTGGATTGTAGAGGTAGTGAGCGATGTGGCCGCTGACCGTCCACTGGTTGCGCTGGTTGGGGCGATTCTCCGGAATTTCCGTCGCTCCGATGAACACCAACTTGTAGGGGTCGTTCAGGAAGCCGCCGGCGTGCGACCACGACAGGCTCCCCGCCAAGAGAGTGGAGGCAGAGAGCACGCGAGTGATGCCGACGCTGGTGGACGTATCCCGCCGCTGGCCGCCAAAGTGCGGCCTGCCTGACGCATCGACATAGGCGACGCCGTCGTTGCCGGTGCCCGGGTAGTACATCCGGTAGGCACTGTTGGGAAGACCTCCCCCCCAGGCGTATTCGGCATACCCCATCATCATCGCAACCGGCAGCAAGGCGTCGATGCTGCTCAGGCCATGGGTAACCGATGCGCTGAGCGTCGTGCGCCTCTGGTCGAAGTCCCAGCGCCCAGCCGCGGTCAACGAGCGCGACTTGTAGTCGCGCTCATTGGAGAGGGAGCCCCCGATATCGTAGGAGAAGCCTTCACCCTCATGAGTCAGCGTGAAGTTACCCTGGCGACGCGTCTCGGGAGAGGCGGTCGTCGTGATGTTGATCAGGCGCTGGTCATTCGTGCCGTTGCTGCTAGGCCAGGCCGAAGCGGCCGTCATGCGTGTCTCGACCGCAACGTAGGACCTCGGCACCGTGATGATTGCCGTGGCGCCCGACCAGGTTTCCTGGAGCAGGCCGAAGGCAAGCTTCCAGCGATCCGCAAGCGCCAGCTTTACGCTTGCCGCAACGCCGTCGACAGTGATGGGGTCCCGCCGGGGAATCAGCCCCTCCACGCCTACCCACGAGAGCTGGCCGCCCTCGTCGTAGTGTGTGTAGCGCAGCTCGGTCTCTTCCACCTCCGCAGCCTGCGCCGCATTGGTCAGCATTCCGGGCAGCAACAACGCAGCAGCGCCCAGCGCCTGCAGCGACCGTTTGCGTCGGGCAGCGCGCCGGCGCATCCCGCAGGCGATTTCTCGGTTCCTGTTCTTCATGATTTGTTGCCCTGCGCGGTCAGAACATGGCGCTCCAACCCAAGACCAGCGAATCCTCGCGATCGAGTTGGTAGCCGTTGTATTTCGTTATCGCCGGATGCAGATACTCGAACTTCAGCAAGCTTCCACCGAGCATCCGCGCAGGCAGGCGAAGATTCAGTCCGGCGCCGATATCGGCAAACCTGCCGCCGTAGTTCGCCGGTTGATCGAAGGGTCCGATATGCGTCGGCACATACACTTCGCCGGTCGGCGCGCCGGAGTATTCAATGGCGGGAACGGGATTGAAGGCGCCGTGAATGCGACCCACGCTTGTGTAGACGCCGCGAACCGATCCGGAGAGCCACGGTGTGAATTCGTATCCACCCCACAGGCTTGCCTGCGCAAGGTCACCCAACCGGTAGCCTGCTCCGTTGCGCCCGCCCAGGCGCTTCGTGCCGTTTGCCTGTGCGCCCCAGTACGCGTGGCCCGCCGTGCCCTGGTAGCTCAGCGTCGGATTGAAGTCCCACGTGCCGCTACCCAATTGCATCCCGTAATGAATGCGCTGGTCGTAGTTCTCGTTAAACATGGTCTTGCGCAGCTTGATGTTCACGCTGCCGGTGGGCGCGGTGCCTCCGAGCGCCAGGGTCACCTGGCCGTCGGCCCAACTGGCCAACGGGAAGAGCGCGTAGAAGCCGGTATCACCGATCCCGCCGGTGTGGTGGCTGTGCGTCGCGGCATGGCTGCCGTGGCTGCTGACGAAGCCGGGATTCGGCGTCATAGTCATGTCCATGTCGACGAACTGCGGCATCAACATGAACGTCACGGCGTGGCTCGGCGCGTACATGATCTCCAGCATCTGCATGTTCATGTCCATGGCGCGCGGCGTTACCGCGCACGTCTTGCCGCCGCATCCGTCCGTGCGCACGGCATCGATGCTGACGGGCGTGCTGCCGAGCAAGAGCGAGCCTCCCTCGGTGCTGCGGGAAAAGCGGTAGCCCAACATCCACTGGCCGCCATCGAGCGTGTGGTCGAACAGGATGCCCGCGGGTGCGCTGTGCGCCGCGTGATGGTGCAATTCCATGCCGTCCGTCGAGTTCGCAGCGACGCGGTCGCGTCTTGGCGTCCCCGAAAGATCCACCTTGAGCCCGAGGTTGACGTTCCAGTAGTGGAAATCGTCGAAACCATCCTGGCTGCCGCCGCCCAGTTTCAGGCCCGCTCGGTGGCTGTAGTACTCGGTACCCAGCTCGAGGCTGATACCGCGGCCGAGTTCCTTGTCGAGCACAAGGCTGCCACTGAGCGTTCCGAATGCTGCGAGGCGTCCGTCGCTCGAGTAATACGCCGGCAGTGAATTCAGCGACGTGAAACTGAAGTCTTCGAAGTTGACGTTGTAGTATTCGAACAGGCTGGTGACATAGAAGTCGGCCTTCGACTGCGAGTAGTAGCGAAGGCGCGGTGTGAGCGTCCAGCCACCGCGGAAGGCTTGGGACCAGTTGACCTCGAACGTGTGCGCGCGAATGCCCCAATCGTCTCGCGTGTAGTGGTAGTCGATGCCGAGCGCGGCGTCCGGCCGCGCGAAGTAGCGCTTGTAGCCGAGGTGTCCGTCGATCTGCCGGCGCTCATCCGGGCGCACTTCGATCAGTGCGCCGAAAACGCCGCGGTGGACCAGGAATCGCGTGCCGATGTCCGAGCTGGAATCAAAGTTGACGACCTCGAAGTCGTAGACGACCTTGTACGGGTTGGCGAGATAGCCCGTACTTCGGGTGTAGCCCAGCTCGGTCGTCAGCAGCGAGTTGCGGTCCAACACCCGCGTCAGCCCCAAATGTCCGGCCCAGTCCTGCCGCGTGCCGTGCATCGTCTCCTCGACGACATCGAAGCCGCCGCCGTCGTGGAACCTGAACGTGCGATCAAGGTGGCCCGACGGCGCCGGGGTGATGCCGGTCCACGCCGCGTCGGGTTCGTCCGGGTAGACGCCACGCGAGGAATAGGCCCAAGGGTTGAGGTATGGCAGTTCGTCCGGGTCCAGCTTGGCGTCGGTCGTATCGTGCGTAAAGCTGAGCCCCCAGCCCAGCGTCGTCAGCTTGTGGTTGAAGTCGATGCGGCCACCCAGGTTGATGAAGGTCGATTTGTAATCCGGTTCACTCGAAAGTCCCGCACCGCCATTCAGTGCCGACCTGTCCCACTCATAATTAATGTTGAAAGCGCCCTGGCGTCGCGTCTCGGGCGATGCGTAGGTCAATACGTCGGTTTGGTGGTTGTCGATCGTGCCGGGCGTGCTGAACGTATTGCCGTGGCTATCCACCGGAAACATCCGGAAATTGCCCGCGAACAACAGTGGTGTCGCACCGGTCAGGGCGCTGAAGCCGCCGTTGCCATCCGGTATTCCCTTGATGGTGTTGGCCCCGGACACGACAGGGGCCACGCCGACCGGCGTGGCGCCCGACCAGGTGTCCTGCACGTACTCGAGATCGAGGCTGAGGCGGTCTCGCAGGTTGACGTGAAACAGGCCGTGCAACGTGTCGGCGCGTACGGCATCGTAGTAGTGGGGCAGCTTGACGTCTTCCGGGTGCCCCTCGAAGCTGCCATAGATGTCCCGGTTGCCCTCCTCATAGTGGTTGAACTGGATGCTGAGCGAATCAGCCTCCTGTGCCTGCGCCGGGAGCGCGGCCAATCCCGGCAACGCCAGGGCCGCGACCGTCAACAGCCGCAGGCTGCTTTCGCACGGGGCAATGCGCCCGGTTCGTCCGCGCAAAACCGATGTGCGGCGGAAACGCCTAGTTGCACCCACAGCCGCCCCCCTGCGCATTGCTGGCACCCGCCAACGCCTCGCGGCTGCCGTAGACATGGGCTCGCAGCGCGCTCTGCAGCCGCTCGGCGTCCAGCGACATCTGCGGCTTCGCCAGGTTGCCGCGTTCCCACGGCTGCACCGTTTTACAGGCGCTGGCCAGCGCACAGCCCAGCAGGGCGAGCGCGACTCGAAGGGTCTTGTTCATGACTGGGAAATCCTCGTGCACCCGCGGTCCATTTCCACCCACGTGGAAGAGGACTCTGAGATCGCCTTTCCAGCACGGTCCTTGCGGGCCGCGTTGGCAAAGTCTTCAGGCGCACGTCGGGTGCGCCGATGTCGGGTTTAAGCCAACCCGGGGACTTGTTTTTAGGCGAGTGAGGGCGGCCCGCGGGGGAGCCGTGTCGGCACGATCGTGCCGCGGGGAACGAAGCGCTGCTCGGGAAGTTGAACAGATCGCGATTCGCAGTAAATGGCCACCGAGTAAACGGACGTGTGTCCACTGGCCATCGCGGTTACCGCTGCGGCGAACGGGCAGGCGGAGGAACCTTCGTGGTCCTGCGGCCCTCCGCCATGCGAGCGATGGCTACCGGTGTGCAACATCCCGGACATGTCCATCGTCGACATGTCGACGTCCGACATATCCATGCTGGGCATGTCGTGGCCCATGGCAGCGTGAACGGCGGCGGTGGAAGGTCCGTAGGCCGGGCAAAGCATGAGCCCGCCGGGGCCGGGCATGAAACCGGCCGGGACCAGGGCGCGCGTGAAGAACGTCACCAGCAGCAGGGCCGCCAGTATTGGGTTCCGCGCCAACCTGATTGCTATGCGAGTGTCCACAGACGCTACCTTAGCGGACCTGCGGCTGGCGTACCATGCGCGAGAGTGTGGAGTTCCCAGGATCTGGTGGAGCGCGGTCCCTCCGATTTCAGTAGCGTGGGCTTCAGAAAGGATTTTCTCGGCATTTGCCGTCCTGCCAAAGCCTAAGGCTTATTGGGCCACGCTTGGGGGCATGAACAGGCGGTTCGAATCAAGCAAACGTCGAGTATCAAGGTGATTGGGGTGGTATTCGGTAGCCACCCTGGCCACCAATCCGATCAAGAAGTTAGCTGGGGTAGTCGAACAATCGCAATGGCACTCATGCCGAAGTCCGTCCGCATGTGAGAAGCAATATGCAATTCTGACGCTACACTGCGCGTGCCTATGTTTCACAGCCGCAGCCAGACCACGGGCCGCCCGAACATTGACCTAAACGGCATCAGCCTGCGGGCCCTGCAGGTATTCGCGACGGTAGCGGAGACAGGCTCGCTTACAGCGGCTGGCGCTCGCCTGGGCGGCAGC
>Ga0335083_10009472_pt1 | contig 11810 bp, 6 predicted proteins | sample Lox_Sample_42_FD_206716 | JGI IMG/M metagenome (GOLD analysis project Ga0335083, IMG submission 206716) | Soil microbial communities from Loxahatchee National Wildlife Refuge, Florida, United States - Lox_Sample_4.2 | ecosystem: Environmental > Terrestrial > Soil > Wetlands | place: USA: Florida... | reverse complement strand
GCGCAGCTCCGAGCCGGCTTCGAGCTCGATCCAGGAGCAGCGCAGGCGGGCGGCATACACGGCGGGGAGCCCCGCGCGGGTCTCGACCCGGTCGACGCTGCGCCCGGCCATCCCACAGTTGGCGTAGAAGGCGCCGCCTCCCAGATCGGTCAGCTCGGGCCGGCCGGAATGGCCCGTGATGAGTCCGGCCCCACCACCGGCGGCCAGACCGACGGCAATCCCGCGGGGCGTGTCGTTCTCGCGCAATGCCCGTGAGGTGAGCGATATCGAGCCCAGCGAATCGTGGAGTTGCGCGACCACGAAGGCGAGCGCGACGACGACCAGGGCGAGCTCGATCACGAAACCGGCGGAGAGCAGCCGGAGAAGATGCATGACGGGATTTCGCCGCCCGGTCGAGAGGGCGACGATCGGGAAGAACACGGCGAGCAAGGCAAGCACCGGCAGCGTGAGCCAGACCGCCCGGCGGAAGAGCCGCCGGTACGTGAACCGTGACGCGACGAGCGCGCCCAGCTCGGCGGGGTCGGCGTCTTCGACTCCCTCCAACCACGTTTGCGGCGTGTCGCCGGGGTGCGCAAGACCCGGGAGCGCTTCGCGCTCCAGGTGTACGGCCAGCGGATGGTCGTTCGAGTCACGCGGGTCGACGAAGGCGGCCGCGGGATCGAACTGGTGCCCCGGCTCGACGCGCACGACCCGGACGCCCGCGCCTGTCTCGATCTCGAGCACGCAGGCGAGGGCGAGGCACCAACCCTTCGATTGCAACACCTCGGCGGCGCGTGCGTCGCTCGCGAGGGCGTGGTCGCGGATCCCCGGCAGGACGACGATCGAGCGGCCGGACGGCTCCAGGAACGATGCGAGCGCCGACGCGAGCCGCGGGTGCGCGCTCAAAGCGAGATCGGGATCGGGTCGGCGATCGCGGAGGAGATCGAAGGTGTCGCCGGCGAACACGATCGTTGCCGGCCCTCGGCAGGACTCGATCGCGTGCGCGATCGTCCGGGCGACCTCCCGCGAGAGGTCGTTGCCGCCGGCCGCGAGCCTCAGCCCGCCGAAGACGAAGACCTGCCCGCCGATGCCGATCCGCAGCGAGACCTCGTCGACCACGGTGGCCCGATGGTCGGTGAGCGCGACCAGCTCCGCGCCGGAATCACGCCGCGTCGACTCGCCGGCCCCGGACTCGCCTGCTGTCGGCTCGCGTTCCGAGTCGTCCATCGTCACCGACCGCAATCCTGGGTACATCGCCCGGCCGCGCCTCGGCCGGCCCTCGAGGCCGCGCAACACGGTACCTCTAGATCGGCCCACGACGGCTACAGCGAGACGCAAAGGTCTCGCAATTTCGGGCGCGTCGCGGCGCGCCGGGCCCGATCGTCAGCTGACCGCGACGCCCTCGAACGCGGCGGCGCGCACGCCCCGCTTCGCCAGCTCGGCCAGGAACGGAACCGGTTCGACGAGCTCGGCGAGACCGTGGACGCCCGGCCGCTCGATCCGCGAGCCGAGCAGCCCCGCCAGCCGTGCCGCGACGACGGCGAGCACCGCTCCCGTCGCGACGGCCGTGCGCTCTACGACCCCGTACACCGTGCAGTCGAAGATCCCGTCGCGCCGCCCCCAGACCTCGACCCGGGCCGCGCCCCATTCGCCGTCGTCCCCGAAACGGCGCCGGAGCCGGCCCCGCTTCGGCGGCTCACCGAGTTGCACGCCGATGCGCGCGACGTGAGGGAACGCGTCCACCAGCAAGGCGGTGCCACTCGTCACCGTGCGGCAGTCGCGGGCCCCGATCGGTTCCGGGAACCACACGAGGCTGTCGCTGTGCGGATGGTCCTCTCGCCACGTTCCGTCGTGCCACGTTCTCACCGGGACCCGCCGCTCGTGCCGCACCGTCGCGACGCTGGCCGGTCCGGCCCAGCCGGTACGGGCGACACGGATCTCGTCGACCTTCTCGAACATCGAGGACGCGTGCCGCGCCAACGCGTCGACGAGCCCCGGCGCGAGGCCGCAGCCGATACCGATCGCGACATCGGCGCCGCGCGCGTTCGGGTCGAGCACCCGCAGCTGGTCGAGCGCGTCGTGTTCTTCCTCGCTCGACGCCACCGGTACTCCGGCCGCGATCGCGGCGGTCACCACCGGATGATCGACGCCCGCCGGCAGCGCCGTTGCCACGACGTCGACGTCGGCCGGGATGGGATCGCCGGGAGCGAAGTCGACGGCGCGAACGTCGGCGCCGAACGCGTTCACGACCTCCGCGAGGGCGTCGGAGTCGCGGTCGGCGAGCAGCACCCGCTCGATGCCCGGAGTGTCGATGAGCTGGCGCGCGGCGCGAGTACCCACCGCGCCGACACCGACGACGAGCGCGGTGGTCACAGGGTCCGCCACCATGGCGCCGGACGACTCACCGAAACTCGGGACCCTCGAGCTCGCGCCAACCGCCGCTGGTGGGTGGAACCCCGCCTTTGCCGCGCAGCCGCGCCAGCATGCCCACCGCGCCCGCGGCACCGAGAACGAGGAGCAGACGCTTGAACACCTTCACGCCGCGGGAGTGTATCCAGGACGCCGCGGCCCGACTCCGGCCGACGGACCGGTGCACCGACTCGCTACGAACGGCCGCTGCTACGCTGCTTCGCCGGCCGGGGGCTATAGCTCAGTCGGTTAGAGCGCATCCCTGATAAGGATGAGGTCGCTGGTTCGATTCCAGCTAGCCCCACTATTCGGTGAGCTCTTCTTGCTCCACCACGGTGACCTCGATGCCACCGAGCAACTCCGAGAACAGGTTGTAGAACGCGGCCGCGAGCACCGTGATGACGGTGAGCAGGCACACGACAACGAGGCCGATGAGAGTCGCGGCGCGCAGCACTTCCCATGACAGCAGCCGGAAATCCTTGTTGTTGACCAGTTCGCCGACGAAACTCTCCACGCTCGAGACGACACCGGCCGCCGACGCGATCCACCAGAGCATGATCCCGGCGACCAGCATCACGATCAGGGCGCACAGGTAGAAGCAGATCGCGACCTTCAGCACCGACCACAGGTCGACGGAACGCACGGTCTGCACGTATCGTCGCTCGAATACCTGCCGCGGTGTGGCGACGCGCTTGCGTCGTGGCTTCTTCTTCGGCGCGCGGCGTTCGGGTTTGCTGGGAACGCTCTCGAGCACCGCCTTGGCCCGCGCCACGAGTCAGTTCTCTTCGCCCTCGCCGGCTTCGCCGGGCATTGCCGACTCGTCGCTTTGCTCGCCCTCGAGCACCCTGGCCACAGCGACAACGGTATCGCCCTCGTCGAGGCGGGCGACACGCACGCCCGTGGCGTCCCGGCCCTGCTCCGAAATCTCGTCCACGCCCATCCGGACGATGTTGCCCGCGGACGAGAACACGAGGATCTCGCTGCCCGCATCGACGGTGAAGGCGGAGACGACCGTCCCGCGGGACTCGGTGACGCGCATCCCGCGCACGCCCTGGCCCCCCCGGCCCTGCCGGTTGAAGGCGGAGACCGGGGTCCGCTTGCCATGACCGCTCGATGACACGAAGAGCAGCACGCCGTCGTCGCGGGCCAGATCGCAGCTGACGACGCCGTCGTTCGTCGAACGCAGCTTCATCCCACGGACACCCGCAGTCGCCCGGCCCATCGCTCGGACGTCGTCTTCCGAGAACCGGATCGTCATCCCGTTCTGGGAGACCATGAAGATGTCGTCGGCGCCCGTCGTCTGGATGACCCTGACGAGCTCGTCGCCGTCGTTCAGGTTGATCGCGATGAGCCCGCTCCGCAGTGACGAGTCGTACTCGGACATGCGCGTCTTCTTGACGACGCCGTTGCGCGTCGCGAAGAACAGGTAGACGCCGTCCTCGTAGGTACGGGTGTCGATCACCGCTTCGATGTGCTCGTCGGACTGCAGTGCAACGAGATTGACGAGCGCGGTGCCACGCGCGGTCCGGTCCTTCATCGGGATCTCGTGGGCGCGCAGGCGGTAGACGCGACCGCGGTTCGAAAAGAACAGGAGATACGAGTGCGCGGTCGTGGTGAGGAGGTGTTCGACCCAGTCTTCGTCACGCAAGTTGCCACCGCGCACGCCCTTACCGCCGCGCGCCTGAGTGCGGAACTGGTCGACGGGAACGGTCTTCACGTAACCCCGGTGCGACAGGGTGAGCACGAGCTCCTCGTCCTCAATCAGGTCGAGGTCGGCAAGGTCGCCGGGATCGGTCGTGATCACCGTGCGTCGTTCGTCGCCGTACTTGTCCTTGATCGCGGCGAGCTCTTCCTTGATGACACCGCGCAGCTTCACGTCGTCGGCGAGAATCGCCTCGAGCTCCGCGATCGTCTGCGCGAGCTCGTCGAACTCGTCGCGCAACTTCTGCCGTTCGAGCGCGGCGAGCCGGCGCAGGGCCATGTCGAGAATGTGCGTGGCCTGCGTCTCGCTGAATTCGTACGGCGCGAGCTGCAACGCCTGGCGCGCCGCGTCGGCCGACTCGGAACCACGGATGAGCGAGATGACCGCGTCGATCATGTCGAGCGCCTTCAGTAAACCCTCGAGAATGTGCGCGCGGTCGCGTGCCTTGCTCAGCCGGTACCGGCTGCGGCGTGTGATGACCTCGACCTGGTGGCCGACGTACTCCTCGAGCGCCATCCGCAGGTTCAAGAGCCGCGGCACGCCGTCGACGAGCGCGACCATGTTCGCCGCGAAGTTGGCCTGCATCGGCGTGTGCTTGTACAGCTGGTTGAGCACGACCTGCGCGTTCGCGTCGCGCTTCAGGTCGATGACGAGTCCGACGGTGTCGCCGGCGGAGAGGTCGGTGATGTCGCGGATGCCCTCGATTCGACGCTCGTTCACGAGGTCGTTGATCTTGGCGCCGATCGTCTCGACCGAAGTCTGGAACGGCAGGGCCGATACCACGATGCGCTGGCCGCCTTTGCGGTCCTCCTCGATCTCCGCGGTGGCGCGCATGCGGATCGATCCGCGACCCGTGCGGTAGTACTCGGCGATGCCCGCTCGCCCGAGGATCGACGCACCGGTCGGGAAGTCGGGCCCGCTCACGAAGCGCATGAGGTCGTCGACCGTCGCTTCGGGATTGTCGATCAGGTGGAGCGTGGCGTCGATGACCTCACCGAGGTTGTGGGGCGGGATGTTGGTTGCCATCCCGACCGCGATCCCGCCACCGCCGTTCACCAGCAGGTTCGGGAACCGGGCCGGCACGACGAGCGGCTCGCGGTTGCGTCCGTCGTACGTTTCGCCGAAGTCGACGGTGTCCTCGTCGATCTCGCCGAGGAGCTCCATCGCAAGCGGTGAGAGCCGCGCCTCGGTGTAGCGCGCCGCTGCCGGGCGGTCGTTGGGCGATCCGAAGTTCCCGTGGCCGTCGATCAGCGGGTAACGCAACGAGAAGTCCTGCGCCATGCGGGCCAGCGCGTCGTAGATCGACTGGTCGCCGTGGGGGTGGTATTTCCCCATCACCTCGCCAACGGCATTCGCGCACTTGCGGTGGGGCCGATCGGGTCGCATCCCCTCGGCGTACATGCCGTAGAGGATGCGCCGCTGCACCGGCTTCAATCCGTCGCGGGCGTCGGGGAGTGCCCGCGACGTGATGACCGACATCGCGTAGTCCAAAAAGGAGCGTTCCATCTCCTCTTGGATCTCGATCGGTTCGATGTTGCCGAGGGTCTGCGGCTCGTCGGGCATCGCGTGGCCTACTCCGAGTCAGATGTCGAGGAATCGCACGTCTTTGGCGTTCGCCTGGATGAAACCGCGGCGCGCATCGACGTCGTCGCCCATGAGGGTCGAGAAGATCTCGTCGGCGATCGCGGCTTCGTCCACAGTGACCTGGAGCAGCGTGCGCGTCGCCGGGTGCATCGTCGTTTCGCCGAGCTCCTGCCAGTCCATCTCGCCGAGCCCCTTGAACCGGCTCACCTCGATCTTGCGGCCATCGTGCGAGGCTTCGAACGCGGCGAGCGCGGCCTCGTCCTTCAGGTAGGCGCGCTCGTCCTTGCCGAGCTTCGCGCCGTACAACGGCGGTTGGGCGATGTAGACGTACCCGCCCCGGACGACCTCCGGCAGGTGCCGGTAGAAGAACGTGAGCAAGAGCGTGCGTATGTGCGAGCCGTCGACATCGGCGTCGCTCATCAGGATGATCTTGTGGTACCGCAACTTCGAGATGTCGAACTCTTCGCTGATCCCGGTGCCGGACGCCGAGATGAGCGCCTGGATCTCCTCGTTGCGGAGCATCTTGTCGATGCGCGAGCGCTCGACGTTCAGGATCTTGCCGCGGATCGGGAGGATCGCCTGGAACGCGGGATTGCGAGCCTTCTTCGCGCTCCCGCCCGCGCTGTCGCCCTCGACGATGAAGAGTTCGGCCTCCTCGGCGTTACGCGTCGAGCAGTCGGCGAGCTTCCCGGGCATCAACGCCGATTCCAGCAGCGACTTGCGCCGGGTGAGGTCGCGCGCCTGACGCGCCGCCATCCGCGCGTGCGCGGCCTGCGTCGACTTCGTGACGATCGCACGCGACTCGTTCGGGTGTTCCTCGAGCCACTCCGCCAACTTCTCGTTGGTGGCCCGCTCGACGAACGAGCGGATCTCGGTGTTGCCGAGCTTTGTCTTCGTCTGGCCCTCGAACTGCGGGTTCCGCAGCTTCACCGAGACGATCGCGGTGAGACCTTCGCGAATGTCTTCGCCGAGAAGGTTCTCGTCCTTCTCCTTGAGGTGCCCCTTCTGGCGGGCGTAGCGGTTCACGACGTTGGTGAGCGACTTCTTGAAGCCCTCCTCGTGCATCCCGCCCTCGGTGGTCGCGATGTTGTTCGCGAACGAGTGCAGGCCTTCGTAGAAGCCGGTGTTCCACTGCAACGCGATCTCGACTTCACCGCTGTCGTACTGGTCGCTGATGTCGATAACCGTCGCGAACAACGGCTCCTTCGACGCGTTCAGGTGCGCGACGAAGTCGACGATCCCGCCGTCGTACTTGAAGATCTGCTCCGTAGGTGTGTCGCCGCGCTCGTCGCGGAAGGTGATCCGCAATCCCTTGTTGAGGAAGGCCATCTCGCGCAACCGCTCGACCAGGGTCTGGGCGCGAAAGTCGACCTCTTCCATGATCGTGGGATCCGGCCAGAACGTGACAGTCGTGCCGGTCGCGTCGGAGTCGCCGACACGCTTCAGCCCGGCGACCGGCTCACCACCGTCGACGAAGGTCATCTCGAACCGGCCGCCGTCGCGTTCGATCTCGAGCTCGAGACGGCGCGAAAGCGCGTTCACGACCGACACGCCGACACCGTGGAGACCACCCGAAATCTTGTATCCCTCGCCGCCGAACTTTCCGCCGGCGTGCAGCATCGTGAGCACGATCTCGGCCGCGGACTTGTCGGGGTATTCGGGGTGGGGCTCGACGGGGATCCCGCGGCCGTCGTCGACGACTCGGCAGCCGCCGTCGGCCAGCAGCGTGACGTCGATCCGGGTCGCGTGACCGGCGAGCGCCTCGTCAACCGAGTTGTCGACAACCTCATAGACGAGGTGGTGCAACCCCGAAGGTCCGGTGGAGCCGATGTACATGCCGGGGCGCTCGCGCACCGGCTGGAGACCCTTCAGAATGGAGATGTCCTTGGCGCCGTACGCCACGCGTGCGATCCCTTCCTGCAAGCCCGTCGTCGGCGTGCCCGAAGACCCTGTTCTGAACCACAAAAGTCCTGGTCAGAGGGCTGAATACCGAGTCCTCAGTGTACCAGAAACAGGCGGTTCACCGGGTCCCTGGTGGACCGGAAACCACGACTTTCACCGACCTCACCGTGCCCGCGCCGCAACGCTCGTTCACGCGTGCAACGAGGTCGCTCGCGGCGTACCGAAGTTGGGTCGCCCAAGCAGGTCCGTCGACGACGACCGTGCACTCGCCGTCATGCACGGATCGCACGCGCGCGTGCGCCGCGATCACGGGCCCTGCTATCTCCGACCATCCGGCCGAGATCGTCGCAACGACGTCGGGCGACGGTATCCCCAACTCTTTTCCGACGCGCGCGATCGCGTCGCGCAGCGGTACGGGATCGTCGCGACCCGTCACGCGCGAGCCGTCATCGCCGCGCCGGGACGACGTGCCCGGCGTGCACCACGAACGTGTGTTGCGCGACGACGTCGGCCGGAAGTTGGCCCGCCGTCGTCAGGAGGGTCTGGCCGGCCGGAAGATTCTGCACGAGCGCCGCGACCCGTTGCGCGTCCAGCTCACTGAACACGTCGTCGAGCAACAGCACCGGCGCGGCTCCGGCCACGTCACGAACCACCAAGTGGCCGCCGAGCCGCAACGCGAGCGCGAGCGTCCGTTGCTCTCCCTGCGACGCCTGGTGTCGCGCGTCCAGCCCGTCGATCGTCAAGTGCAGCTCGTCCCGATGCGGCCCGACGAGCGTCAGCCCACGTTCGATCTCGGCGCGGCGGTGCCGGGCGAGCGCGGCGCGCAGATATTCGTCGACGCGTTCGAGGTCGGCGTCGGCCGCGGTAAGCGGCTCCGGCGACGCGTCACTCCGGTAGGTCGCGGTGATCTCGCGCTCGTCGTGCGCGAGGGACGCGTAGGCGGCCGCGACAGTGGGAACCAGCCGCTCGAGGAGCCGGAGCCGGCCGCGTGTGAGCTCGGCGCCGGCGCGCACGAGCTGTTCGTCGAAGACATCGAGTGTCGATCGTGCTTCGTCGTCGCGGACTCCGGCTCGCAACAACGCGTTGCGTTGCTTGAGGACACGGTCGTAGTCGGCTCGCGCCGCGTCATAGCGCGCCGCGAGCATCGCAAGGAGCTCGTCGACATACTCGCGCCGTTCGGCGGGGCCACCTTTCACGAGGGTGAGGTCGTCGGGCGCGAACACCGTGACGCGGAGCAGCCCGTGGAGGTCACGGGAGCGCGCGACGGGTTGACGGTTGCACAGCACGCGGTTTCGTCCCGAAACGCGGATCTCCGCTTCGAAGAGTTGCGCCCGCCCCGATGTCGCGACCTCGGCCCGCACGATCGCCTGATCCGCTCCGGCGCGCACGAGCATCGAGTCGGTGACACCGCGGAACGATCGGGCGCGCGCGATCCAACCGATCGCTTCCAGCACGCTCGATTTGCCCTGGCCGTTCGCGCCCTGCAGAACGGTGAGGCCGGGCGCGAGCTCGATATCGACTTCGCGCAGGCAGCGGAAGTCGGACAGCCACAGGCGCCCGACGCTCGTGGCGGGTCCGGCGCCGGTCGTCGCGAGCACAGGTGTCAGGAAGTACGCACCGGCATCAGCAGGTACAGGAAGTCGTCTCCCCCCGCTGCCCGCAGTGTGGCCGGCTTGAGCGGGTCGATCGTGTCGAGTGCGATCTCGTCGGCGTCGACGGCATCCACGCCGTCCCGCAGGAACACCGGATTGAACGCGACCGTCAACTCGGTCCCCTCGAACTTTGCGTCGAGCGACTCTTGCGCGTTGCCCACGTCCTGGGCCGACATCGCGATCTCGAGGCCCTCCGCGCTCATCGAGAGGCGGGCGGCCGCGTTGTCACGGTTCTGACCGACGATCTGCACCCGGTCGAGAGCATCCAGCAACGCCGACTTCGTCACCGTGAGCCGATTCGGGTAGCCACTGGGTATCAACTGCTCGTAGTTCGGGAAATCACCCTCGATCAACCGTGCCGTGACCTCCGCCCGTGACGTACGGAACACGACGTCGCGATCACGCAGGACAACCTCGATCTCGCCGTCGCCGGCGAGCCGTTGCACCTCGGCCAGGCCCTTGGCTGCCACGAGTACGCGTTGGCCTTCCGCGAGCATGCTGACCCCTTTGAGATCGCGCACCGCGAGACGGTAGGAGTCGGTCGCGACGAGACGCAGCCCACCTGCGTGTGCGGTCATCAGCACGCCGGTCAGGATCGGCCGGAGGTCGTCTTTGGACGCGGCGCGCACCACTTGCTTCAACGCGCCCGCGAACGCGCCGGACTCGACGCGCACTCCCTGGCCTTCGTTCGAAGCAAGCCGTGGATAGTCCTCGGCCGGCTTCAGCCGCAACGAGGTGGAGAAGCGCCCGGCGGTGATCACCGCTTCGTCGCCGGTGACCGTGACGGTGACCGGACCGGGTTCGAGCTTCCGGACGATCTCTCCGAGCAGCTTCGGAACGACGGCTACACCCGGTTCTTCCACCTCGGCGGGTACCTGCACCCGGTTGGTGATCTCGAGGTCGGAACCAATGAGCTCCAGACCTTCGGGGGTCGCCGCGATACGCAAGTCCTGCAGGACAGGAAGGGCCCCACTGCGGCTGGCCACGGTTCGCTGCGCGGTCGCGACGGCATCAGCAAGGGTGTCACGCTCGCACCGGAACTTCACACTGCCCTCCTCGAGGCTTTCGAATCTGAATTCTTGCTCTTTGTAGTAGTAGGGGCTGTGGATTGTGGACAACTACGTATCGCGGCCGGTTGAACGACGTATCTGGGCCCACCGCGTTGTCCACCGTTGTACACAGGTTTCCCGGCCAGGTGCGCGCGGCGTACGCGAACCGCGTGGGCGCCCGGTTGTTTTCCGCAGGTGTCCACAGCGTTATCCACTCGCGCCGTGCTTGATCCGGTTGATGAGGTCGTTGACCTGCTCGAACACCACGCGCTTCTCGGCCATCTGGCTCCGGATCTTCTCGCACGCATGCATGACCGTCGTGTGATCGCGCCCGCCGAATTCCTCGGCGATCTTCGGATAGCTGTAGTCGGTGAGCTCCCGGAACACATACATACCGATCTGGCGGGCGGTGACAAGCGGTCGCCGGCGGCTCTTGCCGCAAAGGTCGTCCACTGTCCAGCCGAACATCTTGGCCGTGGTCTCGAGGATCAGTTGCGGGGTGATGACTCGCGGGCTCCGGGCCGGCAAGAGGTCGGAGAGGATCTCCTTGGCAACGTCCTCGCTCAGGGGCACGCGATGGAGGCTCGAGTAGGCCGCCACGCGGATCAGTGAACCTTCGAGCTCGCGGACGTTGTCGACGACGTTGTCGGCGATGAAGGCGAGTACTCCGTCGGGGATTCCTTCGAGGTGCTCGGCTTCGGCCTTCTTGCGGAGGATCGCGAGGCGGGTCTCGAACTCGGGCGGCTGGATGTCGGTGATGAGTCCCCATTCGAATCGGCTGCGAAGGCGGTCTTCGATGGTGGCGATCGACTTCGGCGGGCGGTCGGAGGAGATCACGATCTGACTGCCTCGACCGTGCAGGTCGTTGAACGTGTAGAAGAACTCCTCCTGGAGCTGCTCGGTTCTTTCCAGGAATTGGATATCGTCGACGAGGAGGACGTCGACGTCGCGATACCGGCGCTTGAACGCGGGCATCCCCTTCGAACGCATGGCGTCGACGAACTCGTTCATCATCGTCTCGGTGGAGACGTAACGAATCCGCTTGCTGGAGAACAGCTCCCGCACGTGGTGGCCGATCGCGTGCAGCAGGTGGGTCTTTCCCAACCCCGCGGGTCCGTAGATGAACAGCGGGTTGTAGGACCGGGCCGGGCTCTCGGCGACGCTGAGCGCCGCCGCATGGGCGAACCGGTTGGAGGCGCCGATAACGAACTGGTCGAAGGTGTAGCGCGGATTCAGCTGGGTGCCGGGCCATGCACCGGCCGGTTCGGACTCCGCCGCGCGGGCGCGTTCGATCGGAAGATCGGCCGGTACGTCGGGCGGGAGCTCGAGGGCCTCGTCGGCGTCGGCGCGGGGCGCGGTGTCGACCATGAGCTCGATCGTGTGCGGCACGCCGGTGAGGGCCTGGACCGCATCGGCCAAGAGGCCGAGATAGCTGGTCCGGATACGTTCGACCGCGACGGAACTCGGGACACCGAGCGTCAGGTTCTCCTCGCTGCACTCGAGCGCGTGCACACCTTGGAACCAGGTGTTCCA
>Ga0335083_10009471_pt1 | contig 11810 bp, 9 predicted proteins | sample Lox_Sample_42_FD_206716 | JGI IMG/M metagenome (GOLD analysis project Ga0335083, IMG submission 206716) | Soil microbial communities from Loxahatchee National Wildlife Refuge, Florida, United States - Lox_Sample_4.2 | ecosystem: Environmental > Terrestrial > Soil > Wetlands | place: USA: Florida... | reverse complement strand
ACGGGAAGGAGACGAACGGCGCGCTCAGCTTCGCGTTCGTGAAGGACCCGACCTCGCCGCGCTGGAAGAAGGACCCGGCCGTGCGCCTCTACCGGAAGATCATGAAGCGCTACCTGCCGGGCGGGAAGGTGAGCGACGTCTACAACTGGTACGGCATGACCGTCGCGTACTCGATGGTCGACGCGCTCCGCCACGCGGGCAAGAACCCGACCCGCGCGAGCCTCCTCCGGGCCATGACGCACATGAACGAGCGCACGAACCCGTTCCTGCTCCCGGGGGTCTACGTGCGCACGACCCCGAAGAACTACTTCCCGATCGCGAAGGCGCGGATGGTGCGCTACCAGAAGAGCCTCTGGGTGCTGTTCGGGCCGCTGGTGAATCCGCGCTAGGCAATTTCCTCTCCGGAGTGTTAACTATCGAAGTGCAGGAACGTCACAAGCGAAGGGCACGTCCTCCCAGGGGTATTACTCAGAAAGAAGGGGCAATGAAGAACTCACTCCGCTTGCTGCTGGTCGCTTCCGTCGGCGCCATCAGCCTGGCCTTCGCGGGATCGGCGCTGGCCGCGTTCAGCCCGTTTCTCACGGTGCAGCAGTCGAGCTCGAAGGCCGGTGCGGGCACGACCGTCGGCTTCGTCATGGGCGAGGGGCAGACCGACGACGCGCTCGCCAAGGCGACGATCTTCTCGCCGGCCGGCTACGGCAACACGCTGACGCAGGCGCCGGGCACGACGATCGGCAAGGCGTACGCGGTCGTCGACGCGGGCGCGCTCGCCGGAGCGCCACTGCCGCTCTCGGGGCCGGTCGTCGTCGGCGACCCGAACGACGCGGCGATCAAGGTGGCCTCGGGTAAGTGTCGGACCGGAGGCGCGACGACCAACACCGCCGTCTGGCTGCTCAAGGTGAGCCTCGCGGGCCAGGAGCTCACGATCTACGACTTCGTGAACGTCGCAGGGCCGTACGTGACGCAGGAGATCTGCCTCACGCCGCCGGCCATTACGCCGCAACAGGCGAAGCTGGTCGTCGCCGACTTCTCGATCAAGGGCGTCTTCACGAACGGCCCCAACGGCCAGTACCAGTGGGACGGCGCGTTCACTCCGTACAACGGCATGACGCCGAACGCCGCAGGGACGACCGAGTGGCGGACCTACCAGGGGATCCCGTCGAGCCTCACGTTCAAGCGGGTCAAGAGCAAGCCGTCCGTGGTCACGTTCTCGGGCAAGCTCTCGGTCGGCGGCATCACCCCCGCCGGGATCCAGCTGGACCTCTACAAGGGCGCCACGGCGCTGCCGGCGCCGAACTTCACGACGCCCGGGCTCCTCGGGCTGCTGGGCTCCGGCAAGCCGATCAAGACGAAGAAGCTGAAGGCGAACGGGAAGTTCACGATCACGCGGCCGAAGGTCAAGAAGAAGACCTGGTTCCAGCTCCGGCTCGAGGACTACGGCTTCAACAGCTGCGACGGGCCGTCGCCGACCGGGCTGCCGCTCCCGTGCGCGGGAACCGACCTGGCGCCGATCACCTCCGCCCAGATCAAGGTCTCGCCGCCGCCGAAGAAGAAGAAGCACAAGTAGGAAACGCGTTCAGAGGGGCTCCGCGAGGAGCCCCTCAGCGTTCCACGGGCAGCTCGTCGTGGCGCGACCACTCGTGCCACGAGCCCGGGTAGTTCCGCGCCTCGTAGCCGGCCGCGCGCAGCGCGAGCGCGGCGAGCGCCGACCGGGAGCCCGAGTGGCAGTAGGCGACGACTTGCGCACCCTCGGGCAGCCCGGCGAGCTCGCGCACCTGCTCGGGCGGCACCGGGTGGCCCGGGGCTGCGAAGAGCCGGTAGTGCTCGAGGAGCCGCGCCCCCGGGATGTGCCCCTGGCGCGGGTCGCAGGGCGAGCCCTCGCGGCCCGTGTACTCCTCGGGCGTGCGCACGTCGAAGATCGTCAGCGCGGGGTCGTCCAGCCGCTCGGCGAGCTCCTGCCAGGTCGGCACCGCGCCGGGCCGGGGCTCGAGGCTCGCCCTCGTCTTCTCGAGCTCGACCGTGCCGACCTCGACCTCGCCCGGCCAGCCGGCGAACCCGCCCGCGAGGACGGCGACGCGCGGGTGGCCGGCGAGCATCGCGGCCTGGGCCGACGAGGCGGCCCCGACGCAGTCGCCCCGGTCGTAGAGGACGAGCCGCTCGCTGCCGTCGACCCCGTGCCGCCCGAGGCGCCGCTGCACCTCGACCGCGAACTCCTCGACCGTGTCGCGGTCGGCGAGCGGCGGAGGCGAGCCGAGCACGAGCGGGACCGAGCCCGGCAGGTGGCCGCGCTGGTGCGCGTTCGGCCCGCGGCAGTCGCCGAGCAGAAGATCGGCCTCCCCCAGGCGCTCCTGCACCCAGGCGGCGTCGACGAGCGGCGGCAGGTCAGACACCGGAAAGGAACTCCTGGACGACGCGATCGAGCTCGTCGGGCCGCTCGAAGCTCGGCAAGTGCCCGCAGCCCTCGAACGTGTACGAGCTCCCGTTGTGGGCCGCGGCGGCGAGCGTCTCGGCCTCCTCCGCGCTCAGGAACGGGTCGTGCTCCCCGCGCGCGACCAGCACGGCCGCGTCGGTCTCGCGCACGAGCTCCGTCGAGTCGGGGCGGTCGCGCATCGCGGCGACTCCGACCTCCAGCTCGACGGGATCCTGCTCGAGCGCGAGCGCGCGGGCGTGCGCCACGACGTCCTCGTCCGCGGCCTCGGGAAAGAGCGCCGGGCGCATCTTCTCCCACAGGGCCGCGACGCCCTCGGCCCTGATCAGCTCGATCGTCTCCTCGCGCGCCTGCCGCCGCTCGGGCGTGTCCGGGTCGGCCCGCGACCCGACCAGCACGAGCGCCCGCACGTCCGCATGCGCGAGCAGCCGCTGTGCGCAGTATCCGCCCATCGACGCTCCGATCGCGGCGATCGGACCCTCGATCTGCGCCGCGATCCGCTGCGCCCACTCGTCCGTGCTCGTGCCGAGCGGGTAGAGGTACGGCGCGGTCCCGTAGCGGCGGCCCCACATCCGCTCGTCGAACGGGAAGGCGTGCAGGTAGACGAGCCTCACTGCGCGGCGGCGACGACTTCGCGTTCCGCCGCGATGGCCGGGCGCTCGAACAGGCGCTCGAGCCACGCGGCCAGGCTCGGGAACGCGTCCAGCTCGACCTCGAGCCGCTCCTGCGCCCGCAGGATCCACGGGACGTAGCCGACGTCGGCGAGGCCGTACTCCCGCCCGGAGAGGTACGGCTGGGCCTCGAGCGTCGCGTCGATCGCGGCCAGGCGGTCGTCGACCTCCTCGCGCGCCCCCTCGTCGTCGCGCCGGAGGCGGTAGTAGGCGCTGCCGAGCCGGGCGTCGAACCGCTCGAGCCACAGCCTCGCGAGCGCGCGCTCGGCCGGGTCGAGCGGCCAGAGCGCCGGCTCCGGGTAGCGCTCCTCGAGGTACTCCATGATCACGCGCGACTCGGGCAGGACGAGGCCGCCCTCCTCCTCGTAGACGGGGACGCGGCCGATCGGGTTCTTCTCGTAGAGCCAGGCCGGCCGGTCGTCGAGGTCGATCTCGACCGCCTCGTAGGCGATCCCCTTCTCCGCGAGGACGATGCGCGCCCGGGCGGCAAACGGGCAGCGCTCGGCGGTGTAGAGGATCGGCATCGCCTAGAGGCTACCCACGGCCTGCGCCCTGAAGCCCGAGGACGTCGGCGATTTCAGCGAGCAGGTCGGCGGCCGGGGGAAGCTCATCCGGTGACGAGGCAGTGCGTGCGACGGCGCGGACGCGCCCGGGCTCGGCGCCGGTCAGGCGCGCGACGACGGTCGGGTTCGCGCCGAGCGCGACGGCGTCGCCCGGCGGCACCGGCCCGTAGTACTCCGGCACCGACTGGTACTCGTCGACAACGCTGCCGCGCTCGTAGAGCACGTAGCGCACGAGCTGGCCGTCCTCGACCGCGAGCGTGCAGACGACCGCCGCCGTCGCGTTCGAGAGCTCGGACGAGAGCCGCTCGCGGACCTTCCGGTCGCGGTCGCAGAGCTCGTCGTGGACCGCGACCCAGCCGTTGCGCGGCGGGGAGACCGTCGTGCGCGCCGAATGGCCGAACCGCGGCAGGTACTTGGCGACCGTCTCCTCGACCACCTCGGCATCGTCGGTCTGGACGTGGATCGACGCGTAGGAGTCGCCGCCGTGGACGTCCGTGAGACGCGCCTCGAGCGAGTCGAGCGGCGTGCTCATGCGCTGCGCCCAGTCCGTGAAGCCGAGCCGCTGCCAGGCGGTCCGCGCGATCTCGTTCGTGGTGTCGACGTCGAGCGTCACGTGCTCGGCCGCCTCCTCGCGCGCGCGGGCGGCGAACTCCGAGACGAGCAGCTTCGCGACTCCCTCACGGCGGCGTCCCGGGATCACGTAGACGAGATTCAGGTGCGCGACCCGGTTGTCGAACAGCTCGCCGTACGCGCAGCCGACCGCCTCGCCGTCGTCCTCGGCGACGAGCGCGAGCTTGCCCTCGAGCTCGTCGGCGCCGATCTCGGGCCTGGGAAACGGGCGCTTCCAGAGCTCGTCGAGGCTCGCCTCGACGAACGCGAGCAGCGTCGCGGCGTCGGCCGGGGTGGCGTCGCGGATGTTCACCGCTTCACCACTCTACGGCGCAGGCTCGTGCTGCAGCGCCGGTTGAGTACCGTCCTCTCATGAAGATCGAGCAGATCGCGCCCCACCTGTGGTGGTGGACCGCCCCGCACCCGGACTGGACGCCCGAGGCGTTCACGGACGGCAAGGGCTGGCAGCAGCGGGTCTCGTCCTACGCGCTCGTCGAGGCCGGCGCGTTCGTGCTGTTCGACCCGCTCGTCCCGCAGGGCGAAGAGGCGGAGTTCTGGGCGGCCGTCGACGGCGACGTCGAGCACCACGGCCCTCCGTCGATCCTGCTCACGGTCTTCTGGCACGCGCGCAGCGCGCAGGAGGTGCTCGACCGCTACGAGGGCGCGACGCTCTGGGCTCACGAGCCCGCGGCAGAGCCGATCGGCGAGCGGGCCCGGTTCACGGACACGTTCACGGACGGCGACGTCCTGCCCGGGGACGTCGAGGCGGTGTCGATGCACCACATGGACGAGGCCGCGTTCTGGCTCCCGAGCCACAGGTCGCTCGTCCTGGGCGACTCCGTCATCGGCTACGACGGCCTCGTCGAGCTGAGCCCGGCGAGCTGGTTGCGGGAGGGGGAGTCCACCGCCGAGCAGCGCGCGTCGGTGGAGGGGGCCCTCGCACACGGCCCTGAGCGGCTGCTCCTCACCCACGGGGGCCCGCGCGACGCCTCCGAGCTAGAGCTCTGACGCGACCCCCATCGGGGCAGCCTGCCAGGGTGCTCCGGCCGGAGCCGTGCGGCCCGGCCGGAGCACCCGAGGCTTACGGCAGACGCAGCCTCGCGACGAGGCCTGCGTGGTCGGACGGCCAGAGACCGGATGCGGTCCGGTCGGCCGGGTCCGCGCCCACGACCCGCGCCGAGAGGGTCTTGAACCCTCCCCGGGTCAGTACGAGGTCGATGCGCTTCGTCAGGGTCGCGTTCGGATTGTGCAGGTCGGTCGCATGGCAGCACGTCAGGCCGGGCCCGAGCAACGCGGGCCATGCGTCGGAGAGGCCGCCGCCCGTCAGGATCCCGTAGGCCGTGGGATCGCCACCGGGGCCGGAGTTGAAGTCGCCGACCACGACGACCGGCAGGCTCGTGCTCGCCGGCCCGGCCAACAGCTCGGCGGCCTGCGGGTTGCGCACGAGCGGCGAGTACGCCTCGAGGTGCGTCGTGATGAACCGGAACTTCTCGCCCCGGGTCTTGACGTCCACGGAGACCCAGCCACGCGTCGCAGTGATCGGGCCGGCCACGGTCGGAATCGACAGCGTGGTCGGATACGCGCCCGTCTGCGCGTTCGACAGCTTCAGCCGATGCCCGTGCCTTCCCTTCCGGACGAGCAGCGTCACCCGGTCGGTGAGACGCACGTCGAGCGTGGGCGGCAGGAACGCCGGGAGCTCGACGTCGGTCCCGCTGAACGTCGACACCGGCTCGTACTGCAGGCCGCGCTGGGCGAGCGCATTCACGAGCAGGCCGATGAAGTCGTACGCCACGGTCTCGGCCGGCGTCGCCGGGCCGTCGGGAGGCACGTCGGTCCGGTACAGCTCGGCCTCCTGGAGCCCGACGAGGTCGGGCCTGTTCGCGGCGATCTCGTTGGCGATTGCCTGCGCGCGGGCCGGGAAGTCGTTCGCCTGCACCTGCGTCCAGCCCGCCCCGACCGCTGCGAACAGAGCCGGCAGGCTCGGCGCGGCGAAGATCGGGTTCAGGTCGGTTCCGAGGTACAGGTTCTGCGTCATGACCGTGATCTGACGCTTCCCGTGGTGCCCGTGCCGGTGATGGCGGCCTCCCGCCTGTGCCGCCGGGACCGCGAGCAGCGCGGCCGCGGCAAGCGCGAGGAGCACCTTTGGATAGCGCATGAGAAACCTCCCTTTCGATCGTGCGAAGGAGCCCATCGCGGCCAGGGTGCGAGTCGCGCCTAATGCCCCGCTAACACCGACGGCGTGGCAGGTGTTACAACCTGCCTGAGATGGACTTCCGCATCCTCGGGCCGCTCGAGGTCTGGGACCGTGGACGGCCGATCGAGTTGCGGCGGCGGAAGCCGCGCGCCCTGCTCGCGATGCTCCTGCTGCACGCCGGCGAGGCCGTGTCGAGCGACGCGCTGATCGACGCGCTCTGGGCCGAGGACGCGCCGAGGACGGCGCGGGCCGCGCTGCAGAACTACGTCGCTCAGCTGCGCCGCGAGCTCGGGCCGGGGCTCGTGGGGTCGACACCTGGCGGGTACATGCTCGAGGCGAGCGCCGAGCAGATCGACCTCGGCCGCTTCGAGCGGCTGGTGGCGGAGGGTCGCCAGGCAGACGGCGACGAGCGGGTCGAGAGGCTGCGCGAGGCGCTCGAGCTCTGGCGCGGGCCTCCGCTCGCCGACCTCCTGTTCGAGCCGTTCGCCCCGCCCGAGGCCTCCCGGCTCGAGGAGCTCCGGACGGCGGCCGTCGAGGACCTGATCGACGCCGAGCTCGCCCGCGGCGCCGGCCCCGACCTGGTCGCGGAGCTCGAGACGCTGATCGCCGAGCACCCGTTCCGCGAGCGCTTCCGCGGCCAGCTCATGCTCGCGCTCTACCGCAGCGGACGCCAGGCCGAGGCACTCGAGGCCTACCAGGAGACGCGGCGAGCGCTCGTGGACGAGCTGGGGATCGAGCCGAGCGCGGCCTTACGCGGGCTCGAGCAGGCGATCCTCCGCCAGGACCCTGCGCTCGAGTCGCCGGCGACCGGACGGACCGAGGCACCGCCTGGAGAGGAGCGGAGGAAGACGGTGACGATCCTCTTCGCCGACCTCGCCTACCCGGGCGCCGTCGACCCCGAGCACGTGCACGAGCTGAGCACGCGCGCCCTCGCGTGCGTGCGGGCCGTGCTCGAGGACCACGGAGCGGCGATCGAGCAGCGCGCGGGCGACGAGCTGATGGCGGTCTTCGGCATCCCGCGCGCGCACGAGGACGACCCGCACCGCGCCGCTCGCTCCGCGCTGGAGCTGAGGACGGAGGTCGCTGCGCTCGCAACCACGTTCGAGCAGGAGGGCCGTGGAGGGATCGAGCTACGGGTCGGGATCGAGACGGGCGAGGTCCTCGCGGGCGTCGACGAGGCGGGCCACGGGTTCACGGCGGGGCCCGCGATCGCGCTCGCCAAGCGGATCGTCCAGCTCGCCCGGCCGGGCGAGACCCTCGCCGGGCCGGGGACGCTGCGCCTCCTGGGCGACGCGGTCGTGGTCGAGCGCGCCCAGAATGCCGGGGACGAGGCCGCGGGGATCGTCGAGCTCGTCGAGGGCACGACGGCGCTGCCACGGCACCTCGAGGCTCCGCTCGTGAACCGACATCCGGAGCTGCAGGCGCTCCACCGGTCGTTCACGAGCACGGTCGAGGAGCGCAGCTGCCGCATGCACCTCGTCCTCGGCGAGGCCGGCATCGGCAAGACCCGCCTCGCAAGGGAGCTGAGCGTTCAGCTGGACGGCAGCGCAAACGTCCTCGTCGGGCACTGCGCCTCCTACGGGAAGGGAGCGACGTACGTGCCGCTCGTCGAGATCCTCCGCCAGGTCGGGGCGCAGCGCGAGCTCGGCGAGCTGCTCACGGGCGACGAGCACGCGGAGGCGATCTCGGCCAGGCTCGCCGACCTGGCAGGCGAGCAGGAGGCACCCGGCTCCGGAGGCGAGACGTTCTGGGCGGTTCGCAGGCTCTTCGAAGCCCTTGCCCGAGAGCGGCCGGTGGTGCTGGTCTTCGAGGACCTGCACTGGGCAGAGCCGACGCTGTTGGACCTGATCGAGTACTTCACCGAGCAGGCATCGTCCGCCCCGATCCTCCTCCTCGCCCTCGCGCGCCCCGAGCTGCTCGAGACCCGCACGGGCTGGAGCAGCAACGCGACGACAAGGCTCGCCCCGCTCTCCGGCAACGAGAGCGAGACGCTGATCGAGAACCTCGGCGAGCTTCCCGACGAGCTCCGCACTCACATCCTCCACGCGGCCGGCGGAAACCCGCTCTTTCTCGAGCAGCTTCTCGCGCACACCAACGAGGGGGGCGAGCCGGAGTCGATGCCGCCCTCGCTCGAGCTGCTGCTCGCGAGCCGCCTCGACCACCTCGACCCGCGCGAGCTCGCGGCGCTGCAGCGGGCGGCGGTGGCGGGACGCGAGTTCTCGCGCGAGGCCGTCGCGCACCTGCTGCCGGACGAGGAGCCCGCGACTCTCGACGCCCACCTGCTCGCGGCGATCGGCAAGGGGCTGATCGACGAGGGCACGGCCGGCCGGGAGGGGAGCTACCGCTTCCACCACGTCCTGATCCGCGACGCTGCGTACGCGACGCTGCCCAAGGCGCAGCGCGCCGAGCTGCACGAGCGCTTCGCCCGCTGGCTCGAGACCCGGCGCGTGCGCTCGGACGAGCTGATCGGCTTCCACCTCGAGCAGGCCTACCAGTACCTGGTGGAGCTGGGCCCGATCGGGCCCGAAGGCCGGCGCCTCGCCGCGGATGCAGGCGAGCGCCTCGGATCGGCGGGCCTGCGCGCGGCCAAGGCCGGTGACATGCCCGCGGCGGCGACCCTGCTCATGCGTGCGTGCGCCCTCCTCGACGCGCGGCAGGTGGCGGGCCTCGACCTGCTCACCGAGCTGGGGCTGGTCTTCTGGAGAGCCGGCCGGCTCCAGGCGGTGGAGGACGCGCTCGCGAAGGCCCTCGACGTGGCGACGTCGGTGCCCGACAGCAGGGCCGAGTTGCGCGTCCTGGTGGAGCGCGCGTACCTCAGGCTCTTCCGCGAGCCCGAGGGCGGCGCCGAGGAGCTTCTCTCGCTGACGGCCGAGGCCATCCCCGTCCTGGAGGAGCTCGGCGACGACCGCACGCTCGGGCGGATCTGGTACATCCTGGCGCACGTGCACGGCGGGTTCCATTGCCGCTACCGGGAGTCCGCGGAGGCGGCAGAGCGCGCGATGGAGTACTTCATCCGGTCGGGCTGGCCGCTGGCGCCGTGCCTGCAGGAGCTCGCGGTGAGCCTCTACATCGGGCCGCTCCCGGTCGGCGACGGGATCCGCCGCTGTCGCGCGCTGCTCGAGCACGCCGACCGCGGCGGCGAGGCTCATGTCCAGGTGTTCCTCGCGGGGCTCGAGGCGATGGGCGGACGCTTCGACACCGCCCGGGAGCTCGTCATGCGGGCCAGGACGACGTACGAGGAGCTCGACTGGAAGGACAAGATCTGGGCGAACTACGCCGCGATCGCCGCGGAGATCGAGCTGCTCGCCGGAGAGAACGGCGCTGCGGAGCGACTGCTCGCCGAGAGCTGCGAGCGCCTCGAGGCATGGGGCGAGCAGGCCCGCCTCGCGACGCAGGCGGCGCAACTCGGCGACGCGCTCTACCGTCAGGCGCGGTTCGAGGAGGCACGGCGCTGGGCGGACGTCGCCGAGCGGTGCGCGGCGAGCGACGACGCCAGCGCCCAGTTTTCGTGGCGAGCGCTCCGCGCGAAGACGCAGGCACGCGAGGGGGCCTTCGACACGGCTCGGGCTCTCGCCCGGGAAGCGGTCGAGATCGCCGAAGCCACGGACGCGGTCAGCCAGCACGCGCAGGTCCTGCTCGACTCCGCCGAGGTCTTCGTCCTCGAAGGGCGGAACGAGGCGGCGGCCGAGGCCGTCGCAAACGCGATCGGCCTCCTGGACGAGAAGGGCAACGAGGCTGCGGGCGCGAGGGCACGCGCGCTGCTGGCCGAGCTGACGAGCGACTGACGCGGTTCAGGCAGCGCGAAAAACCCTCTCGGGCTTTCCGCGTGAAGCGTTGAGACGAGTGCTCTCATCGGCTGGACTCGCGTGCTAGCCGCCCCCGCCTGGGTTCGACAGCACGGCGCCCCCGCCACCGCCGGGGTTCGACGCGAGACCCGTCGCCGGGGCGACGGCCGCGAGAGCTCCAACCACGAGGCCGACGGCAAGCAGTCGGCGAAATGTGTTCATATGCAGCACTTTCGTCACCTCCTTCCGTTCGTCGATCACGTAGACCGACGCTAGGAAGAGGCGGGTCTCCCGGTAACCGGGCGAGCCTTGGACTCGCCTCGCGGCCCGCCCCGGTCTTCACGCAGGGCGGGCTCGGGGCATCCCCCGAAGCCACCGTCAGGGAGGAGCTAGGAGCGCAGGAAGGCGAGGACGGCCAGCACGCGCCGGTGGTCGTCCGGCGCCGGCGCGAGGCCGAGCTTCGTGAAGATCGAGTTGACGTGCGACTCGATCGTCTTCGGGCTCAGGACGAGACGGTCGCAGATGCCGCGGTTCGAGAGCCCTTCGGCCATCAGGGCGAGCACCTCGCGCTCACGAGGGGTCAGGTCCTCGAGCGGGTCGCGCTCGCGGCGGCGGCCCATCAGCTGCCCGACGACCTCGGGGTCGATCGCGGTGCCTCCCTCGGCCACGCGCCGGACCGCGTCGAGGAACTCGTCCACCGCCGAGACGCGGTCCTTGAGCAGGTACCCGAAGCCCTCCGGCCACTCGCTGAAGAGGTCGAGAGCGTGCTTGGTCTCGACGACCTGGGAGAGCACGAGCACGCCCAGCTCGGGCTGCGCGGCCTTCAGCTCCTTCGCCGTCCGCGTCCCCTCGTCGGTGTGCGTCGGGGGCATGCGCACGTCGACGATCGCGACGTCTGGGCGCTCCCGCTCGACGAACGTGCGCAGCTCGTGCGCGTTGACCGCCTGCGCGACGACGTCGATGCCGGCCTCGGCGAGCACGCGCACGAGGCCCTCGCGGAACAGCGTCGAGTCCTCTGCGACTACGACTCGCACGGAATCTCCGCCGTCAGCCGCGTGCCCTCGCCCTCCGGGCTCTCGACCTTCAGCCGGCCGCCGAGCGCCTCGACCCGGTCCCCCAGGCCGCTCAGACCGGAGCCTTCGAGCGGTTGCGCTCCCCCGACGCCATCGTCGGCGATCTCGACCGCCAGAAGCCCGTTGCGCCGCGCGATGCAGACCGAGGCCTTCGACGCGTGCGCGTGCTTGGCGATGTTCGCGAGGCCTTCGCAGGCGACGAAGTAGGCCGTCGCCTCGACCTGCTTCGGAAAGCGGCCCTCGGGCACGTCCAGCTCGACCGGGAACGGGTTGCGCAGCGCGAGCGACTCGAGCGCGGCCGCAAGCCCCTCGTCGCTGAGGATCGCCGGGTAGACGCCCCGGACGAGCTCGCGCAGCTCCTCGTTGGCCGCCTGCAGCTCCGCGACCGCCGACTCGAGCAGCGAGTCGACCGCGGGGTCGGCCTGGCCGGACCCCAGCCGCCGCTGCGCGGTGCGGAGCTGGAGGGCCAGCGCGACCAGACGCTGCT
>Ga0335083_10009470_pt1 | contig 11811 bp, 8 predicted proteins | sample Lox_Sample_42_FD_206716 | JGI IMG/M metagenome (GOLD analysis project Ga0335083, IMG submission 206716) | Soil microbial communities from Loxahatchee National Wildlife Refuge, Florida, United States - Lox_Sample_4.2 | ecosystem: Environmental > Terrestrial > Soil > Wetlands | place: USA: Florida... | reverse complement strand
TTACCGACGCGCTCTACGGCGCGCTCGGCGTCCTCGCAGCTTCGCAGGGCACGATGAACAATTTCACTTTCGGCGACGAGAGCTACCAGTATTACGAGACGATTTCCGGCGGCGCCGGCGCGGGGCCGGATTTCGACGGCGCAAGCGTGGTGCAGACGCATATGACCAACTCGCGGCTGACCGATCCCGAGGTTCTCGAATGGCGCTTCCCGGTTCGACTCGAGGAATACTGCATCCGCCGCGGCAGCGGTGGGGCAGGGCGTCACCGTGGCGGCGACGGCGGCGAGCGGCGCGTGCGCTTTCTCGAGCCGATGACCGCGGTGATGCTCGCCAACCATCGCCGCATCGCACCGTTCGGCGTGGCCGGAGGGCAGCCCGGCGCGGTCGGGCGGAACTGGGTCGAGCGCAGCGACGGGACGCGCCAGGAATTCGGCGCGACTTTCCAGGTCGAGATGAAACGCGGCGAGGTGTTCGTGGTGCAGACGCCCGGCGGCGGCGGCTATGGGACACCGTCGGGCTAAGGCATGGCGCTGAGCGCGCATACAATAGCTTTTTTTGGAGGCTGCGATGGCAAGCGTCTACGATTTTTCGGTCACGGACATTCACGGCAAGGAGCAGAAACTCGACACATACAAGGACAAGGTCATGCTGATCGTGAACGTCGCCAGCAAGTGCGGGTTCACGCCGCAGTACAAGGGACTCGAGGCGCTGTACGAGAAGATGCACTCGCGCGGGCTGGAGGTACTCGGCTTTCCGTGCAACCAGTTCGGCGCGCAGGAGCCTGGGACCGAGAAGGAGATCGAGTCGTTCTGCGAGCTGAATTACGGCGTGAAGTTTCCTCTCTTCGCCAAGATCGACGTCAACGGCGATGACGCCGCGCCGCTGTACAAATACCTGAAGAAAACGAAGCCGGGGCTCCTTGGCACCGAGGCGATCAAGTGGAACTTCACCAAGTTCCTTGTAGATCGCAAGGGCCACGTCGTCGAGCGCTACGGCTCGAACGTGGAGCCGCAGGCGATCGCCGCCGACATAGAGAAACTGCTCTGATGCGACTTCGGCGATCGTTGCGGGCGTGGCTGGTCGCTGCGCTCCTGATGGCGGCGGTGGGCGCCGCTTTTGCAGCCGATCCAACCAAGACGCTGCGCGTCGCTTTCAACGCCGCCGAGACCGGCTTCGATCCCCAGGCGGGCGGTGATGCGTATTCGAACTACGTGAACCGCGTGATCTTCGATACGCTGTATCGCTACGACTATCTGGTGCGGCCGTACAAGATCGTGCCCAACGCCGCGACGGCGCTGCCGCAGGTTTCCGCCGACGGCAAAACGTGGACCATCGCGGTGAGGGCGGGAATCTATTTCGGTGACGATCCGGTGTTCAAGGGAGCGAGGCGCGAGCTGACCGCCGCCGATTACGTTTACTCGTGGAAGCGGGTGCTCGACCCGAAGATGCGCTCGATCTCGCAGCTCGTGTTCGACGAGCGCGTCGTCGGCGCCGAGGCTGCCGTCTCGGCGGCAAAGGAAACGGGCAAGTTCGATTACGACGCGCCGATCGAAGGTCTGCAGGCGATCGATCGCTATACCATCCGCCTAAAGCTCAACCATCCGTCGTACGACCTGCTTTCCGACCTCACGACCGCGGCGACCGCGGCAGTCGCGCGCGAGGTCATTGCCGCGTACGGCGACGCAAGCGGCTGGGCGATGGCGAATCCGGTCGGTACCGGGCCGTATCGCCTCAAGGACTGGCGGCGCGGACAGAGAATCGTACTGGAAGCGAACCCCGGTTACCGGGACGTTTTCTTCCCCGACAGCAAGGATCCCGCCGACCGCGCGCTGGTCGCAACAATGCGCGGCAAGAAGCTGCCGCAGATCGGACGCATCGAGATTTCGATCATCGAGGAGTCCAATCCGAGGCTCCTCGCGTTCGAAAACCGCGAGCTCGACTTTGTCGCGGTTCCGGTCGACCTCATCCGCAACGTGCTCGATGCGAACGACAAGCTCAAGCCGAGATTCACGCAACAGGGCGTGCAGATGTGGCGCGCGGTCCAGCCGGCGATCACCTACACCTATTTCAACATGGAGGACCCCGTCGTCGGGGGTTACACGAATGAGAGGATCGCACTTCGCCGTGCGGTCAGCATGGCGTTCAACACCGACGACGAGATCCGCATCGTCCGCCAAGGGCAGGGCGAGCCCGCCACGCAGCCGATCCCGCCGAACGTCACCGGTTACGATCCAAAATTCAACGGACACGTCCATTTCGATCCAGCCGGCGCCAAGGCGCTCCTCGACAAGTTCGGCTACGTCGATCGCGACGGCGACGGCTGGCGCGATCTGCCGGACGGGAAGCCCCTCAAGCTCACCATCGCCTCGCCGCCGTCGGCCATCGACCGCCAGCTGGACGAGCTCTGGAAGAAGAGCATGGACGCCGTCGGCTTGCATCTGGAATTCGTCAAACAGAAATGGCCCGATCTGCTCAAGATGAGTCGCGCCGGCCAGCTCCAGATGTGGTCGCTCGGGAACATCAGCAACACGACCGAAGGCTTCGGCTTCCTCGATCTGCTCTACGGCCCACACTCGGGCGTGACCAACCTCGCGCGTTTCAAGCTCCCTGAATACGACCGGCTGTACGATCAGGCGCGCCAGCTTCCCGATTCGCCGGAACGCACGCGCCTGTTCCAGCGGATGTCGCAACTCGTGACCGCTTATGCGCCGTGGAAGCTGGACGCTTTCCGCTACGAGACGGTGGTCGCGTACCCGTGGGTGCTGGGTTACAAGCACAACGTGTTCGACCAGTATCCCTGGCTGTACCTCGATCTCGATGTCGCGCGGCGCAACGCCGCAGGGAAATAGACTCGGCATGACCGTCACATCCACGGGGCGCAGGCGATGGCGCTGCGCTTTCGCGCTTGCGCTGGTGATTGCCGCCGGCATCGCGTCGGCGGCGGACCTGAACAAGGTCCTGCGCGTCGCCTTCGTCGCGCCGGAGACCGGCTTCGATCCCCAGGCTTCGAACGATCTCTACTCCAACTACGTCAATCGCGAGATCTTCGATGCGCTGTACCGTTACGACTTTCTCGCGCGCCCGTACAAGGTCGTGCCGAACACCGCGGCGGCGCTGCCGCAGATTTCGGCCGACGGACTGACCTGGACGATCAAGCTCAAGCCCGGGATCTATTTCTCGGACGATCCCGCGTTCAAGGGAAAAAAGCGCGAGCTGACCGCGGCCGATTACGTCTACTCGTTCAAGCGGCTCCTCGACCCGAAGCTGCGCTCGAATAACGTGCAGATCCTGGACGACCGCCTGGCAGGAGCGAAAGAAGCGATCGCGTCGGCGAGCAAGACCGGCAAGTTCGATTACGACGCGCCGCTGGAAGGCGCGCAGGCAATCGACCGCTATACGCTGCGGCTGAAGCTCAATTTTCCGGCCTACGACCTGCTGCCTGACCTGACCTCCGCGGCGACCGCAGTGGTCGCGCGCGAGGTCGTCGCGGCCCACGCCGACCCCAGCGGCTGGGTGATGGACCATCCCATCGGTACCGGGCCGTATTACCTCAAGTCCTGGCGGCGCGCACAGCAGATCGTGCTCGAGGCCAATCCGAATTTCCGCGAGATGACTTTTCCGGAGAGCGCGCAGCCGGAAGACCAGGCCTTGGTCGCGAAGATGAAGGGCAAGAAGCTTCCGATCTGCGGCCGCGTCGAGATCGCGATCATCGAGGAGTCGAACCCGCGGCTTCTCGCCTTCGAGAAGGGCGACCTCGACTACATCGTCGTGCCAACCGATCTCGTGCCGAAAGTGCTCAACGGCGACAAGCTCAAGCCCGAATACGTCGAGCGCGGCATCATTCACGGCCGCGGTGTGCAGCCGACGATCGTGTACACCTATTTCAACATGGACGATCCGATCGTCGGCGGCTACACCAGGGACAAGATCGCGCTGCGGCGCGCGATCAGCATGGCCTACAACATCAACGACGAAATTCACGTCATCCGGCTCGATCAGGCGCTTCCCGCCACGCAGCCGATCCCGCCCAACGTCGTCGGGCACGATCCGAACTTCAAGGGCAATACGCCATACGACGTTGCGGGCGCCAAGGCGTTGCTCGACAAGTTCGGCTACGTCGATCGCGACGGCGACGGCTGGCGCGATCTGCCCGACGGGAAGCCGCTCAGGCTCACGCTCGCGTCGGACCCGTCGGCGATCTATCGCCAGTTCGACGAGCTGTGGAAACGAAGCATGGACGCGGTCGGCATACGCATCGAGTTCACGAAGCAGAAATTCCCCGACACGCTCAAGCAGGCCGTTGCCGGCCAGTTGCAGATGTGGGCGCTCGCCAATACGCTGACCAACGATGCGGCGATCAGCATGCTCGACCTGCTCTACGGCCCGCACAAGGGTATGTCGAACCTCGGTCGCTTTGACCTGCCCGAGTTCAACACGCTCTACGACAAGGCGAAGCAGATGCCGAACGGTCCGGAGCGCGTGCAGCTCCTCCGCCGCATGTCTTCACTCGTGACCGCGTATGCGCCGTGGGTGATGCATACCTATCGGATCGAGAATGTCGTCGTTCATCCCTGGGTGCTCGGCTACAAATACAACAGCTTCGACCAGCAGCCTTGGATGTACTACGACCTCGACCTCGAGAAACGGAAAGCGGGAACGCGATAGCTGGTCATAGTGGTGCGAATGCGACAGACGGGCGCCTGAATCGCATCGATGGCGGGCGGCGAGCTTGGCATTCGCGCCGGCTTCGCGTACACTGTTGTCACATTTCAACCAACATCGAGGAATGATCACCCCATGACCAGAACGCCGACGACCTCCGTCACCGCGATGGCAATCGCGGCGCGCGCGTTCGCATGGGACATTCCAGGCGATGCGCACTTCCCGGGACCGCAATCCAGTCGCGGCATCGAGAAGCCACTACCGCTGCGATCGCGATTGCATTGAATTGACCCGCGCGGTTTCCGCCGGGTACAGGCGGAAATCGAAGTCCGGGCCTCAGTTGCACCGTCGTTAGTCCCCGAGCCTCATTTCCTGCCTGTCGAAGTACCGGTGCCGGATGACCGGCGGCCGCGCTTCACCGGCGCGGCCGGAGGATGAAGCTATGACGAAAACGAAAAGACTGAAGACATTGATCCGACGCCGCTTTCGCGGCCTGTGGCTTTCGCCCGATTTCCGGAGGCTGTGGGGGTCGCTCACGATCACGTCCTTCGGCGCGCAGATCACCAACCTTGCGTTGCCGCTGACGGCCGCGTTGCTGCTGCACGCCTCGCCGATGCAGATGGGGATCCTGGTCGCGCTGGAAACGCTGCCGTTCGCGCTGTTCAGCCTGCATGCCGGCGTGCTGCTCGATCGCGTGCGCAAGCTCCCTGTCGTCATCACCGCAGACCTGGGGCGCGGGCTCGCGCTCGCCGCCATTCCGGTCGCGGCGTGGTTCGATGGGCTCTCGATCGAGCTGCTGTTCGGGGTCGGCTTTCTTTGCGGCATCCAGAACGTCGTCGGCGGTGCCGCGGGTCAGGTGCTGCTCGCGCAGATGGCCGGCCGCAAGCGGCTGGTCGAAGCGAACGCCAAGACCGCGCTCGGCGAAACTTCGGCCGCGCTGATCGGGCCCGGGCTCGCCGGCGGACTCATCCATGTCCTGACCGCGCCGTTCGCGATCGCGGTCGATGCGGCTTCGTTCGTGGTGTCCGCGCTGATGCTGCGCCGGATCGAAGCGCGCAGCGACGTGCCGCAGGTCAATGGCGCGTCGAGCGTGTGGCGCGAGATCGGCGAGGGTCTGAGACTTGTGTGGCAGAACCGCACGCTCTGGGGCCTCGCGTGGCTCGCCGGATTGTGGCAGTTCCTGCATCACATGCAGATCGCGGTGCTCATTCTTTTCGCGACGCGCGAACTTTCTCTGTCCGCCGGCGCGATCGGCTTCGCCTACGCGTGCGGCGGATTGGGCTGCGTGCTTGCATCGGCCTTTGCCGAGCGCTTGTCGGCGCGATTCGGCGTCGGCCCGGTGATCGTGCAAGGCTTGATCATCACCGCCATCGGCTGGCAGGCGTTCGGATTGCTCGGCGGTTCGGGCTGGGTGGCGACGGCCGCGCTGGGCGCGGCGATGCTCGTGTTCGACTTCGGCGCGATTCTCTACGCCATCAATTACCTCGCGCTGCGCCAGGCCATCACGCCCGATCGGCTCCTTGGGCGCATGACGGCGACGATGCGTTTCCTGACGGTCGCTGCCGCGCCGCTCGGCTCGCTCGTCGGCGGCGCGATCGCGACCGGCGTCGGTCTGCGCGGGACGCTGCTCACCGTCGGTGCGCTGGGGCTCGCGCTCGCGGTCGCTGCCGTTCTCTGGTCGCCGGTGCGGCGGCACCGCGTGCTGCCGACCGCTGTGCTCGAATGACGGAGCACCCGTCGCCGCAGACGCGGCGGCAGGGCGAAACCGGGTAGAATCCAAGACCCGCTTCGCTCTGCTCCGCCGCTTCGCGCCGTTCATGCCTCGTTCGATCCTCTTCATCACGCTCGATTCCTGCCGCTACGACACCTTCGTCGAGGCGAAGGCGCCAAATCTCAAGTCGCTCGCGCCACTCGTTCGCGCGCAGTCGCCTTCGCACTTCACCTACGGGTCGCATTCCGCGTTCTTCATGGGGTTCACGCCAGGCGATGCTAGCCGGCGCGAAGCCTACGTCAATCCGAAGTACGGGAAGATCTTTCGCATGGAAGGCGGCGGCCACCCCGGCGCGGCGCCGGCGCACGTGACGCTGTCAGGGCACAACATCATCGACGGGTTGAAGAAGAGCGGCTATCGGGCGATCGGCACCGGCGGCGTCAACTGGTTCAATCCCGCGCGGCCGACGGGCCGGGTGCTGAGCGCCGACTTCGAGGCTTTTGCCTTTGCCGGAGGGCCGAAGCTCAAGGCGCAGCTCGAGTGGATCGACGCGACGCTCGCGCAGATCCCCGCCGAAGCGCCCTCGTTCGTGTTCCTCAACATCGCCGAGACGCACGTTCCGTATTACCACGCCGATGCGCCATGGGACCAGTCCTGGAATCCCTGCGTGCCGTTCGGCGAGAACAACGATGCCGCCGAGTGCCGCCGCCGGCAGATCGCTTGCGTCGAATGGTGCGACCAGGTGCTCGAGCCGCTGCTCGCGCGGTTCGCGAACGACACGGTGATCGTGTGCGCGGATCACGGCGACTGCTGGGGCGAGGACGGGCTGTGGGAGCACGGCGTCTCGCACGAGAAGACGCTCGAGGTCCCCTTGCTGCTCCGGCTCGCGTCCGGATAACACTAGGGCCTAACAGGCCCTAGACCGACTGGAACGGGTAGACCGTGCCCAGCCCGAGCAATTGCGACAGCTCGTCGAGCGCGCGGCGGCTCTCGTCGAGCAGCGCCGGGTCGCCAAGATCGCCTGGCAGGAGCCGATCGCGATAGTGCCGCTCCACCCAGGCGACGAGCGCTGCGTGCAGCGCTTCGTCTAGCCAGATCGGCGCGCGTATCGCAGCGCACTCTGCAGGCGTCAGCGCGACCCGCAGCCGCAGGCAGGCCGGGCCGCCGCCGTTCTGCATGCTCTGCTTCAGATCGAAGGTGAGCACCTCGCGAATCGGGCCGCCCCCGGTGACGAGCCGCTCGAGAAGCGTGGCCACGGCGATGTCCTCGGCGCACTCCGACGGCGCGACGAGCAGCATCCCCCCGTCCGCACGCTCGATGAGCTGACTGTTGAAGAGATAGGTGGCGACCGCGCGCTCGAGGCTCACTTCCTCATCGCGTACCACGATCGGCGTGAAGTCCCGGCCGATCGATTTCGCCAGCGCGGCGAGTACGGCTTCCTGGTTGACATAGGCGCGCTCGTGACAGAAGAGGACTGCGCCGCTGCCGACGGCGACGACGTCGTTGTGGAATGCGCCCTTGTCGATCGCTTCCGGACTCTGCTGCGCATAGAGCGTGCGCTCGGAGGCAAGCGCATGGCGGCGGGCGATCGCTTCGCTCGCCTCGCGCGTCTGGCGCGCTGCAAAGCGCGTCGGTGTCGGCAGCGCTGCGTCGAAGCCGGCACGCCCGTAAACGAAAAACTCGATGCCGGCGGCCGCCGGGTCGGCTGCGAGGCGGGTGTGATTCGCCGCGCCTTCGTCGCCGAACTCGCGCGTGGCGGGCAGCGCGTCGTGCACGGCGAAGTATGTCGGGTCGGAGAAGATCGCGCGCAGCACGCGCGTGGTCGTGGGCGCTTCGAGCGCGCGGTGAAAATGCGCGGCGAGATTCGCCGGAGTGAAATGCACGCGGCCGTCCGCGGCATCGGCCGACGGGCTGACCGTGGCGGCGTTCGCGACCCACATCGCCGCTGCCGACGAGCAGGCCGCGAGGAGCTGCGGCGCTTCGCGCGCCGCGCGCGAGAGCACCTGCACATCGCTCCCGGAGAAACCCAGCGTGCGCAGCGCGCCCATGTCCGGACGCTCGTGCGGCGGCAGCACGGCCTGAGCGAAGCCGCGGTCGGCGAGCGCCTTCATCTTGGCCAAGCCCTGCAGCGCGGCGGCGCGCGGGTTCGAGGCGAGGCTGCGGTAACGCTCGGAGGCGAGATTGCCGGTAGCGAGCCCGCTGTAGTTGTGGGTCGGACCGGGGAGACCGTCGAAGTTGATTTCCACGTCAGTTCTGTGCAGACAGCGGCACGGCGCGCACGGCGTCACCGTCGCGCACGCCCAGCAGGGAGGCGGCGTGAGGCAGCAGCGGAAACTCGGCGACCCTCGCCGGGGCGGGTGCGAGCATCGCGCGGAAGCGATCGAAGCCGCGATTCGAAACCAGCCAGAGGATGTCCTCCGGCGGGCCGTCGCGCAAAGGATCATTCTCGCCGATCCTCGCAGGGAGCGTACGGCTTTGCCGCACGGCGCGGATGTTGTCGCGGAAGCATTCCAGCGTCGGGCCGGCGTCGAAGATGTCGACGTAGCCCTCGTAGCGGAAGCCTTCGGATTCCAGCATCGTTCGCGCCGGCAGAGAATCGGCGTGGACTTCACCGATCGCCGCGCGCGCCTCGGCGGGCAGGAGCTGCGTGTAGACCGGGTGTCGCGGCATGAGCTCGGCGATGAACGCCTTGCGTCCGATCCCGGTCAGGTAGTCGGCGCGCGAATACTCCATGGCGAAGAAGTGCCGCCCGAGCCCTTCCCAGAACGCGCTTCGCCCGTTCGGGTCGAGCTTGCCGCGCAGCTCGGCGATCACCTTCGGGCCGAAGCGCTCGGCGAACTCGGCGATGAAGATGAGCCGCGCCTTGGAAATGAGCGGTCCGTTCTTCGCCCGGCGATAGCGCGCGTCCAGAAACAGCGAGCACAGCTCGCTGTGCCCCGTGTGATCATTGCCGAGGAAGAGCGTGGGCGCGGCGGTGTACACGCCGAGCTCTCGCGACGCGTGCACCTGCGTGCCGACGTGATAGTTGTACCAGGGCTCGGACAGCCCTACGGCGGCCTCGATCGCGCTGATGCCGACGACATTGCCTGCCACGCCGTCTACCAGGACGAAAACGTAGCACTCGTCAGCTTTCGTCGCTTCGCGCGCAAACGAAGCGATCGATCGCTCGATGCGAGCCGCCAGCCTCTCGGCATTGGCCGGGAGCGTGGTGAGGCCCGCGCCCGTGCGCTCCGACAGCGAGAGCAGCGCAGGCAGGTCCTCGCGCGCAATCGGCCGGACGTAGAACATCGAGGGGAAATCAGGGCAGACTCTTGCCGAGCGCTAGCTCGAGACGCGCGAGCCCTTCGAGAATCTCGTCGAGACTGATCACTAGCGAAGGCGCGATGCGCACCACGTCGGGACCGGCGACGAGAACGATAAGTCCTGCGTCGCTCGCCGCGCGCATGACCTCCATCGCCTTGCCGCGCCAGCGCTCGCCGAGCTCGCAGCCGAGCCAGACACCTTCGCCGCGGATGTCGGAGAAGACCTCGCGCCGGGCGTTGATCGCGCGCAAGCCCTCCATGAAGAGCGCGTGCCGCGCCTTCACACCCTCGAGCACCTCGTTGGTGTTGATGACGTCGAATACCGCTTCCGCGACCGCGCAGGCGAGCGGGTTGCCGCCGTAGGTGGTGCCGTGTACGCCGACCGAGAACGCGCTCGCGACCTCCGTCGTGGTGAGCATCGCGCCGATCGGGAAGCCCCCGCCGAGCCCCTTGGCGCTGGTGAGAACGTCGGGCACGACGCCTTTCTGCATGTATGAGAAGAGCGCGCCGGTGCGGCCCATGCCGCTCTGGATCTCGTCGAAGATGAGGAGCGCGTCGTGCTCGTCGCACAGCCGCCGCGCGGCGGCGAGGAACTCGGGCGTTCCCGGAATCATTCCGCCTTCGCCCTGCATCGGCTCCAGGATCACCGCGCAGACGTCGTCCCCGCCTTCTTCGGCGAACGCAGCCTCGAGACCGCCGATGTCGTTGTAGCGGATGTGCGTGAAGCCGCTGGGCGACGGGCCGAAGCCGGTGGCGTATTTCGCCTGGCCGCCCGCGGTGACGGTGAACAGGGTCCGGCCGTGAAACGCGTTCAGCGTCGAGATGACGCGGAATTTCTCCGCGCCGAAGTGATCGTGCGCGTAGCGGCGGGCGAGCTTGAGCGCGGCTTCGTTCGCCTCGGCGCCCGAATTGCAGAAGAACACCCGCTCCGCGAACGTCGCCTCGACGAGTTTCTTGGCGAGCCGCAGCGCCGGCTCGTTGGTCATCCAGTTGGAGATATGCCAGAGGGCGTGCGCCTGCTCGGTCAGCGCCTTCACCATCGCGGGATGGCAATGCCCGAGCGCGGTGACGGCCACGCCGCTCGCGAAGTCGATGTACATCCGGTCCTGCTGGTCCCACACGCGCGAGCCGAGCCCGCGGACCGGGATGAAGTCGGCCGGCGCAAAGCATGGCACCATGAACTGGTCGAACATGGCGCGGGTGACCGGCATCGGCGCCGCACGGCGCTCGACGGCACGGCGCCCCGGATCGGTGGAAAGCGCAGTTGAGGACGACGTGGGCATGGAGAAGCTCATTGTAGACGAATGGCGCAGCCGTACGGCGGTTCAGTCCACCTTCGCTCCGGAATCCTTCACGATCTTCGCGTACTTCGTGATCTCGCGCCGGATGAGCGCCGAGAACTCTTCCGGAGAGGTCGGCGCCGGCTCGGCGCCCTGCTGCGCGAAGAATGCCTTCATCTCCGGCGTGACGAGAATTCGCGTCACTTCGGCATTCCACTTGGCGATGATCTCCTTCGGCGTGCCCGCCGGCGCCAGGAAGCCCCACCAGGTATAGATGTCGAGTCCGGGAAGCCCGGCTTCCGCGAGCGTTGGCAGCTCGGGCGCGAGGGCAGAGCGCTTTGCCGTGGTCACGGCGAGCGCCTTGATCTTTCCGGCTTTGAGCTGCGGCGTCGAATTGGAGAGATTGTCGAACATGAGCTGCGTGTCGCCGGCAAGCAGCGCCTGCATCGCCGGCGCGCCGCCCTTGTACGGGATGTGAACCATGTCCACGCCGGCTTCCGCCTTGAATGCTTCGCCCGCGAGATGCCCGGCGCTGCCATTGCTACCCGAGCCGAAGGAAAGTTTCCCGGGGTGCGCCTTGGCGTAGGCGATCAATTCCTGAACCGAGTTTGCAGGAACGGAAGGATTCAGCACCAGCACATTGGGCGTGACGGCGACCAGCGTGATCGGAGCAAAATCGCGAATCGGATCGTACGGCATCTTGCCGTACAGGCTCACGTTGACCGCGTGTGTGGATAGCGCACCCTCGAGGATGGTGTAGCCATCGGGAGCGCTCTTCGCCACCAGGTCAGCGCCGATGTTGCCGCCGGCGCCGGGCCGATTGTCGATGATGACCGGTTGTCCCCAAGCGTCCGTA
>Ga0335083_10009469_pt1 | contig 11811 bp, 9 predicted proteins | sample Lox_Sample_42_FD_206716 | JGI IMG/M metagenome (GOLD analysis project Ga0335083, IMG submission 206716) | Soil microbial communities from Loxahatchee National Wildlife Refuge, Florida, United States - Lox_Sample_4.2 | ecosystem: Environmental > Terrestrial > Soil > Wetlands | place: USA: Florida... | reverse complement strand
CTTGAGGCCCCGGACCCCCGGTCACGTTCACGTCAATCCCTGGGGCGCGCGGTGTGCTGGCGAGGGTTTGCGGTGACGAGCGGTCTTGCCGCCTTTCTCCGGCACCGGCGCGGCTATAGAGTTCCGCGACCAATATCGTTTCATCGTGCGAGCGCCCGGTTCTGAGCATCCTCATCCTCCTCGCCCTGGCGTTGCTGCTCGCCGGATTGCTCGCGACCGCCTGCGCCGCCGCCCTGGCGCCGGGCGCCGCGCGCGCCGTGCCGGCGGTGACGACGATGCTGTGCGGCGGCGGCCTGCTCCTCGATTTCATCTATCTGGCGACAGGGGCGGTGCCGACGGCGCTGCCGCTGCCGTTCGGTCTGCCGGGTTTCGGCATGTCGCTGGCGCTCGACGCGCTCTCCGGCTTCTTCCTGGTCCCGGTGCTGCTGGCCGGGGCCTGCGCGGCCGCCTCGGCGCCGGACCGGCCGGAACGCTCCGCGCCGCTCCTGCCCGCCTTCCTGGCGGGGATGCTGCTCGCGCTCCTCGCCGGCGATGCCTTCGGCCTCGCCCTCGGCTTCGAGGCGATGTCGGTCGCCTCCTGGGGCCTCGTGCTCGCGGGCGGCGAGGCGGCGCGCGGCCGACGTGCGGGGCGACTCTATCTTGGCATGGCGATCATGAGCGGAGTCGCCCTCGTCTCCGCCCTGGCGCTGCTGCTGCCGACCGACGGGCTGCTGCCGGGATTCGGCTTCGGCGCGATCCGTGACGCCGCCAGCCTGCCGGCCCCCTCCTGGCGGGGCGCGGCGGTGCTGGGGCTGATCCTGATCGGGGCGGGGTCCAAGGCGGGGTTGGTTCCGCTGCATGCCTGGCTGCCGGTCGCGCATCCGGCGGCGCCGTCGCATGTCTCGGCGCTGATGTCGGGCGGCATGACCAAGGTCGCCGCCTATGTGCTGGTCCGCGTGCTGTTCGATCTCGCCGGCCCCGCGACCCCCGCCTGGTGGGGCGTGCCGCTGCTCGTCATGGGCGCCGCCTCCGCCGTGCTCGGCGCGCTGCGCGCCAATGTCGAGGGCGACATGAAGGCGGCGCTGGCGGCGAGCACGGTGGAGAATCTCGGCCTGATCGCGGTCGGGCTCGGCGTCGGCCTGCTCGCGCGCGGCTCGGACCTGCCGGTGCTCGCCGCCTTCGCCCTGGGCGGCGCGCTGCTGCATGTCCTGAACCATGCCGTGTTCAAGACGCTGCTCTTCCTCTGCGCCGGGGCGGTGCAGCACGGGGCCGGGACGCGCCGCCTCGCCTTGCTTGGCGGCCTGATCCATCGCATGCCGGGAACGACGCTCTGCGCCCTGGCCGGCGCGGGCGCGCTCGCCGCCCTGCCGCCCTTCTCCGGCTTCGCCAGCGTGTGGATGATCCTGCAATCCCTGTTCGCCGCCCCGCGCATCGGCGGCCTCGCCTTGCCGGCGCTGATCGCCGTCATCGCCGCCCTGGTCGCGCTGTCGGGCGGGCTCGCCGCGGCGGCCGCGGTGCGGCTGATCGGTATCGTGTTCCTCGGCCGGCCGCGCAGCCCGCGCGTCGCCGCGGCGGATGAGGAAGCGCCGCGCCGCCTCGCCGTGCTGCGCGTTCTCGCCGGCCTCTCGGTGCTGCTCGGCCTGTTCCCGGGGCTTGGGCTGATCCTGGCCGGACCGGCGCTGGAAGGGCTGACCGGCGTGGCCCTGGAGGGGCGGACGGGGATCTGGGCCATTGCTCCGGCGCGCGATGCCCCGGCCTATGCCGCCCCGGCCATCGCCGCGCTGCTGGCGCTCGCCGGCCTCGCCGCCGCCGTCCTGCTGCTGCGCAGACGCAACGGCGGCGTCGTGGAGGGGCGCATCGGCGGTCTTGCCGAGATCCCGCGCGGCCCGGCCTGGGATTGCGGTTTCGCCGCCCCGCCGCCCTGGCTCCCCTTCGGCGACCCGGCGACCCAGTATGGCGGCCTCTCGCTCGCCCAGCCCTTCATCCATCTGCTCGGCCGCGGCCTGCTCGGCGCGCGCGAGAGCGTGGACATGCCCGGCCCCGGCCAGACCCGTCCGGCGCGCTACACGCTGCGCTGGCGCGATCCGGCCGAAACCTGGCTGCATCATCCGGTGCTGCGTCTGCGCCATTGGCTGACCCTGCGGGCCAACCGCATGCAGTTCCTGACCATCCGCCGCACCCTCGTGGTGGTGGTTTCGGCGCTGCTGGCGCTGCTGATCGTGCTCGCGGCCTGGGGGCTGGCGTGACGGCGTTGCTCGGCCTCGCCGCCCTGCTGCTGCATGCGGCGCTGATGCTGGCCGCCGCTCCGGTGCTGGTCGGCCTGATCCGCCGGATCAAGGCCCGGCTGCTCGGACGCCTCGGCGCGCCGGTCACGCAGCCCTGGCGGGATCTCGCCCGCCTGATGCGCAAGGAGCCGGTGCTGGCCGAGAACGCCTCGCCGCTCTTTATCCTCGCCCCCGCGATCATCTGCGCCGCGACCATCGTCGCCGCCCTGTTCGTGCCCTCCTTCGCCCTCGGCATGAGCACGGCGCCGCTCGCCGACCTGATCGTGCTGGCCGGGCTGCTCGCCCTCGGCCGCGTCGTCCTCACCTTGGCCGCGCTCGATGTCGGCACCGCCTTCGGCGGCATCGGCGCGAGCCGGGAGAGCTTCTTCGCCGCCTTCGCCGAGCCCGCCCTGATGCTTGTCGTGCTGGTGCTCGGCCTGCTCTGCGGCACCACCAACCTCAACGTCATCGCCGACACGCTGCGCCAGTTCGCGCCGGGGCTCAGCGTCGCGCTCGGCCTCGCCTTGCCCGCGACCCTGCTCACCGCGCTCGCCGAGATGGGGCGGCTGCCGGTGGATAATCCGGCGACGCATCTCGAACTGACGATGGTGCACGAGGCGATGGCGCTGGAATATTCCGGCCGGCATCTGGCGCTGATCGAGTACGCGGCGAGCCTGCGCCAGCTCATCTGGCTCTCGCTCATCGCCGCGATCTACCTGCCTTTCGGCATGGCGCCGGAGGGGGCAGGGCCGCTCGCCTGGGGGTTTGGCCTGCTCGCCTGGGGCGGCAAGCTGCTGGTGCTGTCCCTGGCGCTGGCCGTGCTGGAGGTGTGCGTGGCCAAGATGCGGGTGTTCCGTGTGCCGGAGCTGCTCGGCCTCGCCGTGCTGCTCGGCCTGCTTGCCTCGGTGTTCCTGTTCCTTGGCCAGGGTTTCGCCTGATGCCGCATGCCGGGCCGCATATGCTGGATTATGACCTCGCCCATGTCCTCGGCGCCGGGGTGCTGCTGTTCTCCTTCGCCCAGCTCTATCAGCGCCGGGTGATCGCCATGGCGAACGCCTACGCCGCGCAATCGGTGCTGCTGGCCGCCGCCGCGTTCTGGCAGGGCTGGGTGCAGGGGGCGACGGAGCTTTACGTCACCGGCGCCCTGACCCTGATCGCCAAGGGCCTCCTCATTCCCCTCGCCCTGCACTGGATCGTGCGCCGCCTCGACGCGCAGCGTTCGATCGACCCGGTGCTCGGCGTGTTCCCGACCATGGCGATCGGCGTCGCCATGGTCACGCTCGCCATCCTGGTGATCCTGCCGATGACGATCTCGGCGGCGGCGCTGGCGCGCGAGGATCTCGCCCTCGCCCTCTCCGTCGTGCTGCTCGGCCTGCTCGCCATGATCACGCGGCGCACGGTGCTGCCCCAGGTCGTCGGCTTCCTGTCGCTGGAGAACGGGCTGATCCTGGCCGCGATCGGCGTGGTCGGCATGCCGCTGCTGGTGGAGCTGTCGATCGCCGTGCTGGTGCTGGTCGCGACCGCGGTGTTCGGCCTCCTGGTCCGCCGCATGCGTGAGCGCTTCGCGAGCCTGGAGCTGCACCATCTCGACCGCGTGGGCGGGGCGCAGCGATGAGCCTCGCCGCCCTGGTCGTCCTGCTGCCGCTCGCCGCCGCGGCGCTGCTCGGCCTGATCCCCTCCATGCGCCTCGCCGCCTGGGCGAATTTCGCCATGGCCGCTCTGACCTTCGCCGCCGCCCTGGCCCTCGCCTGGATCGCGCCCGCGCCGTCCGGCGCCTGGCTCACCGACGGGCTTGCCCTGCACATGGCGGTGCTGACCGCCTTCATCGGCATGACCAGCGCCGGCTACAGCGTCGCCTATATTGGCGCCGAGCTTGCCGCCGGGCGCATGGAGCGGTCGGGGGCGCGCACCTACCATGTGATGTTCCAGGCGCTGCTCGGCTTCATGCTGCTCGCCCTGCTCGCCGACAACCCGGCGATCACCTGGGTGGCGATGGAGGCCGCAACGATCGCGGCCGCCATCGTCGTCGCCCTGCCGGCGACGGCGGCCGCGATCGAGGCCGCCTGGAAGTATTTCATCCTCTGCGGCGTCGGCGTGGCGCTCGCCCTGTTCGGCACCGTCGTGCTGTATCTGGCCGGACAGGGAGCCCTCGGGCCGGGCCCGGCCGGGCTGAGCTGGACGGCGCTCACCGCCGCCGCCCCGCGCTGCAGCGCCGCGGTGCTGAACCTCGCCTTCGTCTTCCTGCTGATCGGCTACGGCACCAAGGCGGCGCTCGCCCCGCTGCATGCCTGGATGCCGGACGCGCATGCCGAGGGGCCGACCCCGGTTTCCGCCATCCTCGCCGCCTCGATCATGAACGTGGCGCTGGTCGCGATCCTGCGGCTGCGCGGCATCATGGAGGCGAACAACCTCGCTCATGGCGGCGCGCTGCCGCCCGGGCCGCCGCTGATGGCGCTCGGGCTGCTTTCCCTGCTGCTCGCCGCCTTCAGCCTGTGGCGGCGGCGGGACGTGAAGCGCTTCTTCGCCTTCTCCACCATCGAGCAGAGCGGCGTCGCCGCCTATGCGTTCGGCCTCGGCGGCGCCGGCGCCACCTATGCCGGGCTGCTGCACCTGACGCTGCACACCATCGCCAAGGCGGCGGTCTATTTCCCGGTCGGGCAGGCGGCGCAGATGAAGGGCGGGCAGAGCTTCGACCGCATCAGCGGCCTGCTCGGCAGCCATCGCGGCCTCGGCCTCGCCCTGGCCTGCGCCATCCTCGCGGTCGCCGGGCTGCCGCCCTTCGGCCTGTTCTCCAGCGAATTCCTGGTGCTGACCGAGACGCTGCTGCGCCAGCCTCTGCTCGCTTTGCCGCTCGGCATCGGCCTGCTCACCGGCGCCTGGGCGCTGATCGCCCGGTTGCAGACGCTCTGCCTCGGCCGGCCGACGCCGGACCGCTTCCCGCGCCCGCATCCGGCGGCGCTGGTGCCGGCCTTCCTGCATCTCGTCGTGGTGCTGGTGCTCGGCCTCGCCATGCCGCAGGGCGTCGCCAACTGGTTCGCCGACATCGCCGGGGCGATCACCCCAGGGACAGTTAATCCTGCGGCTTCTGGCCCGGCGGCGGTTAGTCCATGAGCGATCACCCGATGAACGCCGCCGCGCTGATCCGCGCCGGGCGGGCCGAGACCTGCCATCCCTGGTTTCGCCGCACCCTGACGCAGGCCGCCTGGCGCCAGCTCGCCGACGCGCTCGCCGCCGATAAGCTGCCGCTGCTCGGCCTCTGGGCCGACACGGTCCAGGTGCACGCGCTGTTCCTCGACGGCAAGGAGCCGCTGCTCGCCTCGGTGGATGTCGATGCCGGGGTCTACCCGGCGCTCTCCCCGGTGCGTCCGGCCGCCGCCTGGTTCGAGCGGGCGATCCACGACCTGTTCGGCCATGCGCCGGAGGGCGGCACCGATCTCCGCCCCTGGCTCGATCACGGGCGCTGGCCGCAGGAGCGGCCCATGTCGCCGCGGCCGGTGCCGGGCCCGGCGACGCCGGAGCCGCCCGAATTCCTCCCCGTGACCGGCGACGACCTGCATCAGATCGGCGTCGGCCCGGTCCATGCCGGCATCATCGAGCCCGGCCATTTCCGTTTCACCGCCAGCGGCGAGACCGTGGTGCGGCTGGAGACGCGGCTCGGCTACGCCCACAAGGGCACGCAATTGCTGGTGCGCGGCAAGAGCCCGCGCGCCGCCGCCCGCTTCGTCGCCCGCCTTTCCGGCGACAGCACGGTCGCGCACGCCATCGCCTTCGCCCGGGCCGCCGAGGCGGCGCTCGGGAAGGATGCGCCGCCGCGCGCCGCCGCCCTGCGGGTGGTGATGGGCGAGATCGAGCGCCTTGCCAACCATTTCGGCGATATCGGCGCCATTTGCGGCGACGCCGCCTTCGCCATGCTGCAGGGCCGTTTCGGCCTGCATCGCGAGTGCCTGTTGCGCGCCACCCATGTCGCGTTCGGCCACCGGCTGATGATGGATGCGGTGGTGCCGGGCGGCGTCGTCGCCGACCTCGCCCCTGGCGGCGCCGAGACGCTGTTCGCCGTCCTGGACGCGGCGGAGGCGGAGCTGCCCGAGCTGATCCGCATCTATGAGGACAGCCCCACCCTCGCCGACCGGATGATGGGCACCGGCATCGTCCCGCCGGCGCTCGCCGGGCGGCTGGCGGCCGGCGGGGTGGTCGGCCGTGCCTCCGGGCGGGATTTCGACGCGCGCCGCCTGCTGCCGGACTATGCCGAGTTCGGCCTCACCGTGCCGGTGCTGCGGGCGGGCGATGTGGATGCGCGGATCCGGGTGCGCTTCGCCGAGATCGTCGAGAGTCTCCGCGTGCTGCGGGCGATGCTGCCATCCCTGCCGGACGGGCTGCTCTCCGTCGCCCTGCCGCAGGTGAGCGGCGAGGGGGTGGGCGTCGCCGAGGGGTTCCGCGGCGATGTCTGGCACTGGCTGCGGCTGGATGGCGGCATGATCGCCGCCGCCTTCGCCCGCGATCCGAGCTGGCTGCACTGGCCGCTGCTGGAGAGCGCCATCGAGGGCAACATCGTCGCCGACTTCCCGCTGATCAATAAATCCTTCAACGGCTCTTATTCCGGGGTGGATCTCTGAGATGGTCTGGCGACAGGTTCTGCGCTCGCTGCGGCACGGGCCGGACACGCTGCCCGCTTCCGAACCGTCGGGCGAGCACGTTCAGGCGTTGATGGATCGGCTGGACGTGGCGGCGCAGACCCGCCTCGGGCGCAGCCTCGCGCTGCGGCATGTCGATGCCGGAAGCTGCAATGGCTGCGAGCTGGAACTGACCGCGCTGACCGGCCTGATCTATGACCTGGAGCGGTTCGGCCTGCGCTTCGTCGCCAGCCCCCGCCACGCGGATGTGCTGCTGGTGACCGGCCCCGTGACCCGGAATATGCGCGAGGCGCTGGAACGCAGCTGGCAGGCGATGCCGGCGCCGAAATGGATCGTGGCGATCGGGGATTGCGCGGTGGATGGCGGGGTCTTCAAGGGCAGCTACGCCGTGCATGGCGGCGTGGACCAGGTGCTGCCGGTGGACCTGAGCATCCGCGGCTGCCCCCCGACGCCGGATTCGGTGCTGACCGGCTTGCGGGCATTGCTGGAGGCGCAGGTAGGGTGAGGCGAGTCTGTAATACCAGCGAGCATAATGATTGACCTATGCGGGCAAGCCGCGGGGCGCTGCCCCGCACCCCGCTGGGGGCAGCGCCCCCAGACCCGCACGACTTTGGAATCATTTATAAAAAGGGGTCTGGGGCCGACGGCCCCAGTGGGGTCGAGGGGCAGAGCCCCTCGCTGCTCTACACCCCCACCATGGACGCCTCATCCGCCCCCAGCCAGTCATCGATCAGCCGGCGGGCGATGCTGTGGCGCGACGGCAACTCGAACCCGTGCCCGGCCGGGTCGCGCAGCTCGGCGCGGGTAAACCAGCGCGCGTCGCGCAGTTCCTCGGGGTCGATGGTGATCACGTCGCTCAGCGCCTCGGCATAGAAGCCGAGCATGATCGAGGCGGGGTAGGGCCAGGGCTGGCTGGAATGGAAATATACCCGGCCGACCCGCACCCCGGCCTCCTCCAGCACTTCCCGCGCCACCGCTTCCTCCAGGCTCTCGCCCGGCTCCACGAACCCGGCCAGGGTGGAATACATCACGCGGCTCGGGAAACGCTGCGAATGGCCCAGCAGCACCTGATCCTCCCGCGTCACCAGCATGATCACGGCGGGGTCGGTGCGCGGGAAATGATTGGCGCCGCAGCCGGTGCAGGCAAGCATATGCCCGGCGCTGCGCGGCTGGCAGCGCGCGCCGCAGACGCCGCAGAACCCATGCCGCAGCCGCCAATGGATCAGGCCGCGCGCATGCGCGAGGATCGAGGCGTCGCGGTCCGGCAGCACGCCGGTGAGGGCGCGCAGATCCTCGAATGCGTCCGCCTCCGGCACCAGGGGGCGCGGATCGTCGATGCCGCTGATGTCGAGCGCGAACAAAGCGCGGTCCCCGAGCAGGCCGAGCAGCGCCCACACCCGGGCATGCGCGCGCAGCCGCACGGCCGACTCGCCGGAGAGGAAGCTCGCTTCCGCCTCCGTCTCGCCGCGGCGGGCGAGCGTCTTGCCGCGCCAGACGGGCACGAACAGGCTGGCCGGATCGTCATAGCGGGCCTGCACCCATGCTTCGTCCTCGCGCCGGAGCCCAGCGCGGTCGAGCGGACTCGTCGTGTAGGCGTTGGGCGCGGTGGGATGGATCAGTCGCATGGCGCGGAAACTCGCATGGGGTCGTGCGGCTCACAACCGGCTTAAGGCGTGGGGCTCCGCCCCTCGACCCCGCTGGGGCCGACGGCCCCAGACCCCTTTTCATTCATCCGGCTCTGGAACAACGCCTGCACTGTGCTGTGCTCTTCCGGCCCCGCATAAGGTCAGGGTTTCCAAAGGGCTACGCCCTTTGGCGGAGGTCCAGGAGGCAGAGCCTCCTGGCAGGACTCAGACAGCAAAACCCTTGATTTTAGCCAGCCCCGCCCTTCGCGCGCAGGAACGGCTCCGGGTTCACCGGCTGGCCGCCGCGCCGCAGCTCGACATACAGCGCCGGACGGTCGCCCGCCCGGCCGGGATCCCAGTCCGGCATCGCCCCCACGGGCTCCCCGGCATGCACGGCCTGGCCGACATCCACGTCGAGGCGCTCGAGCCCGGCCAGCACGAAATGGTAGCCGCCGCCGCAATCGACGATCACCAGCCGCCCGAAGCTGCGGAACGGCGCGGCGAACACCACCCGGCCGCCGCAGGGTGAAACCACGCGGGCGGCGGGCGGCGGGCCATAGGTGACGCCGTTGGCCGGCCCCGCCTCGGTGGCCGCGCCCCATTCCCGCACCACGCCGCCCGCGACCGGAGAAACCAGGGTGCCGGTCGCCGACGGCCCCGGGCCGGGCGGTGGGGCGAGCTGCTCGGCGCGCGCATTCGCCGCCTCCGCCTCTGCCTCCCGCCGGCGCTGCTCGGCCTGCGCCGCTTCCTCGCGCGCCTGTTCCTCGGCCGCTTGCCGCGCGGCGTCCAGATTTGCGATCAGGCCGCGCAGCGTCGCCGCCCGCGCCGCTTCCGCCTGCGCGCGCCGCGCCGCGGTGCTGGCCGCTGCTTCCGCCGCCTGCCGGCTCTGTTCCGCCGTCGCGATCTGCTGATCGAGCGCCGCGCCCGCCGCCGCCTGCGCGGCCCGTGCCGCGGCGAGGCGCGCGGTCTCATCCCGCAATTCGGCGTCCAGCCGCGCCTGTTCCGCCGCGTCCTGCCGCAGCGCCAGCATCTCCTGCCGCAGCCGCTCGGTCAGACCCTTGATGACGAGCAGGCCGGTCACCGCCTGTTGCGGCGGGGCCGGGGCGGCGAGCAGGGTCTCGGCCGGGTAGAGCGAGAGGCGCTCGATCAGCGGCAGCATCGGCTGCAGATCCGCCTGCCGCGCCCGGAGCCGCGCCGCCACCGCCGCGCGCGCCCGCGCCAGCCCGTCCATGCGGCTGGCGAGATCGGCGATCGCCTCCTCGGTGGTGCGGAGCTTCGCCGCCGCCTCGGCGCGGGAGGCGGCGAGACGGTCGCTCTCCGCCGCCGCCTGCTGCGCCCGCATCGCCGCCGCGCGCTGCTGCGCGAGCTGGGCGGCGCGGTTCTGCTCCGCGCGCTGCAACTGGCGGCGGGCGGCATCGCTGCTCGGGGGGAGTTCCTGCGCCGAAGCGGGGAAGGCGGCGGGAAGGGCGCAGAGCAGGCCGAGCCCGAGCACCAACAGGCGGGCGGGCCTTGTCCCGTCATGCCTCCGGGCGACCATGCTACCGCCCATATGCCGCGCCCTCCGTCATCGGCCTGGACTCGCGGCGCGAGTCCGTCTGCGCCGGGATGGTCCTATTCCGCCGCGCGCGCGGCATCTTGCCGCAACAGCGAGTGCCCCGTCATCTCCGCCGGACGTGGCAGCCCCATCAAATCGAGCAGGGTCGGCGCCAGATCCGCGAGCCGGCCCTCGGCGAGCCCCACGCCCGGCCGCCCGGCCAGGAACAGCGGCACCGGGTTCGTGGTGTGCGCGGTGTGCGGCCCGCCGGTCACCGGGTCGCGCATCATCTCGCAATTGCCGTGATCGGCGGTGACGAGCAGCGCGCCGCCCTGCCGCGCCACCGCGTCGGTGATGCGGCCGAGACCCTGATCCACCGCCTCCACGGCGCGGATCGCGGCCGGCAGGCTGCCGGTATGCCCGACCATGTCCGGGTTGGCGAAGTTCAGCACGATCAGGTCGTATTTGCCGCTGTCGATCGCCGCCACCGCCTTGTCGGTCAGTTCCGGCGCCGACATCTCGGGCTGCAGATCATAGGTCGCGACCTTCGGCGACGGCACCAGGATGCGGTCCTCGCCCGGGAAGGGCGTCTCCTCGCCGCCGTTGAGGAAGTAGGTGACGTGCGGATATTTCTCCGTCTCCGCCATGCGCAGCTGCGTCCGGCCGGCCTTGGAGACGACCTCGCCGAGGATGTTCGGCAGGGTCTGCGGCGGGAACAGGGTGCCGAGCCGGGTGGAAAGCTCGTCGCTGTAATGCGTCATGCCGACCGCGGCGGCAAAGCGGATCACCCGCTTGCGGGGAAAGCCGTCGAATTCCGGCTCCACCAGCGCGGCCAGGATCTCCCGCACCCGGTCGGCGCGGAAGTTGAAGCAGAGAATGGCGTCGCCATCCCGCATGCCCTGGTAGTCGCCGACCACGGCGGGGATGATGAACTCGTCGGTGACGTCCTGCGCGTAGGCAGCCTCCACCACCGCCTCGGCGCTGGCGAAGCGCGGCCCCTCGGCCTCGGCCAGCGCGTTATAGGCCTTGCCCACGCGCTCCCAGCGCTTGTCGCGGTCCATGGCGAAGTAGCGGCCGCCGACCGTGGCCACCGGCACGCCGGCGGGCAGCGCCGCCCGCACCTGCCGCAGATAGCCGAGGCCGGAGCGCGGCGCCGTGTCCCGCCCGTCGGTGAAGGCGTGCAGCACGGTGGGCACGCCCGCCTCGCTCAGGATTTTCGCCAGCGCCACCGCGTGGTCCTGATGCGAGTGCACGCCGCCATCCGAGATCAGGCCGAGCAGGTGGCAGGTGCCGCCCGACTGGCGCAGCGCCTCGATCAGCGCGCGCAGCGCCGGCGCGGCGGCCAGGCTGCCGTCCTTGATCGCGTGGCCGATGCGCGGCAGCTCCTGCCGCACCACGCGCCCGGCGCCGATATTGAGATGGCCGACCTCGGAATTGCCCATCTGCCCGTCCGGCAGGCCCACATCGTCGCCGCTGGTGTGCAGGAAAGCGCGCGGGCCGGCCGCCCAGAGACGGTCGAAATTCGGTTTGTGCGCCTGGCGCACGGCGTTGTCCGCCTCTTCCTCGCGCCAGCCGAAGCCGTCCAGAATCACCAGCATCACGGGGCGGGGCTGCTGCGGCATCGGGGGGAAGGCCTCCTGGGCAAAAGGGCTGGCGGGTCAGCGGATGGTTTGCAGGTAGCGAAGCCTGCCTGCCTGGGCAAGTACGGTCTGGCGGGGTGCGGGTTGCTTGCCTGGAGAAGAAAGGCCAGAGGCGTTGCCCCTGCACCCCACCAGGAG
>Ga0335083_10009468_pt1 | contig 11812 bp, 10 predicted proteins | sample Lox_Sample_42_FD_206716 | JGI IMG/M metagenome (GOLD analysis project Ga0335083, IMG submission 206716) | Soil microbial communities from Loxahatchee National Wildlife Refuge, Florida, United States - Lox_Sample_4.2 | ecosystem: Environmental > Terrestrial > Soil > Wetlands | place: USA... | reverse complement strand
CCGCCACGCACCGGGGCGCGCGCCGTGCTCGGGGCCGTCGCGCGCCTGGCACCGGCACGGGTGTTGTATATTTCGTGTCATCCGGGGAGCCTGGCGCGGGACCTCATGGAGCTGGTGCACCAACATGGCTTCACGCTCGAGGCGGCGGGCGTCGTCGACATGTTCGCGCACACCGCGCACGTCGAGTCGCTGGCGCTGCTGGTGCGCCCGTGAGCCTGGGTCCCCTCATGATCGATCTCGAAGGCACGGCGCTCAGCGGCGCCGAGCGTGAACTGCTGCGCCATCCGCTCGTCGGCGGCGTGCTGCTCTTCACCCGTAACTACGTCGACCCCGCGCAGCTCACCGCGCTCGTCAGCGAGATCCACGCGGCGCGTTCGCCGGCGCTCATCGTGGCCGTCGACCACGAGGGTGGGCGCGTGCAGCGCTTTCGCGAGGGCTTCTCGCGGCTGCCGCCGGCGCGGCGCATCGGCCATGCCTTCGATGCGCAGCCGCGCGCCGGCCTCGCCCTGGCGCGGCAGCTCGGCTGGCTGATGGCCGCGGAGCTGCGCGCGGTGGGCGTCGATATCTCCTTCGCGCCGTGCGTGGATCTCGATCTCGGCGTGAGCGAGGTCATCGGCGACCGCGCCTTCCATGCCCGCCCCGAAGTCGTGGCGCAGCTCGCGGTGGCTTACGTGCACGGCATGCGCGATGCCGGCATGGCGGCCACCGCCAAGCACTTCCCCGGTCACGGCGCGGTGGTGGCCGACTCCCACCAGGCGCTGCCCGTCGACCGCCGCGGGCTCGCCGACCTCGGCGGCGATCTCGCCCCTTACCGGCGTCTGATCGGCAACGGCCTGCCCGCCGTCATGGTCGGGCACCTGCTCTTTCCCGCCGTGGATCCGGCCCCCGCGAGCCTGTCGGCGCGCTGGATTCGCGACGTGCTGCGCGGTCAGCTGCGCTTCCAGGGCGTAGTGTTCGCGGACGATCTGTCCATGGGAGGGGCGGCCGCCGCGTACGGGGACGTCGTCGCGCGCGCCCGGCAGGCCCTGGCGGCGGGCTGCGACATGCTTCCGGTGTGCAACAATCGCGCGAGTGTCACTGAGCTTCTCGACCGCCTCGAGCTGCGGGTACAGCCCGCCTCCAGCCTGCGGCTGGTGCGTCTGCACGGCCGCATGGCGCCGGACCGCACGCAGCTCCTGGCTTCCCCCGAGTGGGCCCGCGCGAGCGCCGCGCTGGCGGCGATCGAGGCGGCTCCACCCCTGACCCTGGTCGCCGGCAGCAACCCATGAACAACTGGTCCCATGAGGCCTGGCGGAGCCTCGTCGAGAGTGCGCCCGAGGGCATCGTGATCTGCGATGCCACCGTGCCGGACTGCCCGGTGGTCTTCGTCAACGCGGCCTTTGCCCAGATGTGCGGTTACCCGGCCGCGGCGCTCCTCGGTAACAACCTGCGCATGCTCCAGGGAACCGATCGCGACCAGGAGTCGCGCACCCGGCTGCACGAGGCGGTGGGCAAGGGCGAGCCGGCGCGGGTGCTGCTGCGCAACTATCGCCCGGACGGCTCGCTCTTCTGGAACGAGACGGTCATCCAGCCGGTGCGCAACGCCGCGGGCGAGCTCACGCATTTCGTCGGTTTTCACCGCGACGCGAGCGAGCGGCTGAAGGGGCCGGAGCGCGCGCCCGCGGGCCTGCCGTCCTGGCTGCGCGAGGACCGTCTGACGGGCCTCTACTCGCGCGCCTATCTCGAGGAGCTGCTGCAGCGCGACTGGCAGCTGGCGCAGCGCGATTCGCACGAGATCGGACTCACGCTGTTCGACATCGACGATCTCGGTGCCTACAACGAGAAGTTCGATCGCGCCGCAGGCGATGCCTGTATCCGGCGCGTGGCGCGCGTCATCGGCGCCTCGTACCGCCGCGGGGGCGACCTGGTGGGGCGCTGGGAGGGCGGCACGTTCGTGGTGCTCACCCAGGGCGAGGCGGCCGAGCGGGCCGCGGAGTATGCGCGCATCGTCGCGCAGCGGGTGCGCGAGCTGCTGATGCACCATCCCACCGCGGGCGCGGGCCGCTACGTCACCGTCAGCGCCGGCATCGCGAGCCTGGTGCCGCCGCGCGGCTTGCCGCTCGAGGGACTCTTCAAGGCGTGCCGCGCCGCGATGAAGCGCGCCAAGACCAGCGGCAAGGACGGGATCGCCACCGCCGAGGCTGCGGATTTTCAGTAATTGATGGCCGAAATCGCGAGCAAGCGATTGCGGCGGACATTACTGCGTCGGCCGCCGGCAAAAAGCGTCTTTTTTGCCGGCTACAGCCTGCTAACGCCGATTTTGGCCTATCGACCCGGCGCGCGCGGGCCCTGCGCCGGGGTCACCAGCGCGATCACGCCGAAGGCCGGATGATCGTAGTAGTTGCGCTCGTAGAAGCGCACGCGGCGGGTCTCATTCAGCGTAAAGGCGGTTCCGGGAGCGGCCTTCAGCCCGTCGGCCGGGTTGTCCATCGCCCAGGTGAGCGAGAGCCCGAGGTGCAGGAACTGCCCGTGCTCGAGGTACACGTTGCCGGACAGGCCCGGCACGTCGATACCCAGACGCGCGACCGGAAAGCCGGCGCGCGTGCCCCAGGCACTCGCGGTCTGCGACCAGGCGGCATGGGCGACCGGCACGTACGCGCCGCTGGCGCGCAGGCGGCTCTCGAGCTCATTCAGCTGGTAAGCCGCGGGCGGCAGCAGCCCCACGAAACGGCCCACCTGCAGTGAGCCGCTCGCGGACTCATCCCCGGCGACGCTGCGGGCGCCGGCTTCCTCGCTCCAGTTCTCCGCGCTCCCCTCGGCGGCGGTGGCGCGGAACACGATGATCTCGACGTTGTAGACGGGACCGGCGCTTTCCTCCGAGGCGGCCGGCAGCGCACCCGCGAGCGCGGCGCCGAGCGCGAGTGCCAGGGTGCGCAGCACGGTACGAAGCTTCATGGGAGGCATTCTAACCGTCCCGCGGCGCCCGCGCCGCCGGGGCGAGCCGCCCGAGGAGTTCGGCCGCATATTCGAAGCGCGCCGCCTCGCTCGGGAGCGCGCGCGCGATGCGCAGCTTCTGCGAGCCCTCGAGCCGCAACTCGCGCGCGCTCCTCTGGATGAGGCGCACGAGAGTGGCGGGATCGACCGCGGTGCGCTCCTCGAACAGCACCGAGCCGCCCTGGGGACCCAGGTCGAGGCGGCGCACGCCGAGGCGGCGCGCGGCGAGCTTCAGCTTCGCGATGCGCACGAGGCTCGAGGCCGGGGTCGGCAGCGGCCCGAAGCGGTCGTGGATCTCGGCGGCGAGCTCATCGAGCTGCGCCTCGCCCGCGGCGGCGGCGATGCGCTTGTAGAGCGAGAGCCGCACGTGCACGTCGGCGACGTACGCTTCCGGCAGGAAGGCCGGCAGGCGCAGCTCCACCTCGGTGGCGGCGGCGAGCGGCTGATCGAGCTGCGGCTCGCGGCCGGATTTGAGCGCATCGACCGCGTGCTCGAGCATGTCCAGGTAGAGCGACAGTCCGATCTCGGTCATGTTGCCGCTCTGCTGCTCGCCGAGCAGCTCGCCCGCGCCGCGGATCTCGAGGTCGTGGGTGGCGAGCACGAAGCCGGCGCCGAGCTCCTCCATCGACTCGATGGCCTCGAGCCGCTTGGCGGCGTCGCGCGGCAGCGCCTGGCGCGGCGGGGCGATGAGATAGGCGTAGGCGCGGTGGTGCGAGCGCCCGACGCGCCCGCGCAGCTGGTGCAGCTGCGCGAGCCCCATGCGGTCGGCGCGGTTGATGATCATGGTGTTGGCGCTCGGCACGTCGATGCCGCTCTCGATGATGGTGGTGCACACCAGCAGGTTGAAGCGCCGGTGGTAGAAATCCACCATGAGCTGCTCGAGCTCGCGCTCGCGCATCTGCCCGTGGGCGACGCGCACGCTCGCCTCGGGCACCAGCGTCTGAACCTCGGCGGCGATCCTGGCGATGGTGCGTACCTCGTTGTGCACGAAGTAGATCTGGCCGCCGCGGCGCAGCTCGCGCAGCGCCGCCTCGCGCAGCGTCGCGCCGTGCCATTCGATGAGAAAGGTCTTGATGGCGAGCCGCGCGGCCGGCGCGGTGGTGATGAGCGACAGATCCCGCAAGCCCCCGAGCGCCATGTTGAGGGTGCGCGGAATCGGGGTCGCGGTGAGGGTGAGCACGTGCACGTTGGCGCGCAGCGCCTGCAGGCGCTGCTTGTCGCGTACGCCGAAGCGCTGCTCCTCGTCGATGATGAGGAGTCCCAAGTCCTTGAAGCGCGCATGGCTGTGCAGCAGGCGGTGCGTGGCCACCACGATGTCGACGTTGCCGTGCTCGAGCCCGGCGAGCGTCGCCTGGGTCTCCTTCGAGGTGCCGAAGCGCGACAACGCCTCGATGCGCACCGGCCAGTCGGCGAAACGATCGCGGAAGTTGGCGAGGTGCTGCTGCACCAGCAGCGTGGTCGGCGCGAGTACCGCCACCTGCCGGCCCGACTGCGTCGCCACGAAGGCCGCGCGCATCGCCACCTCGGTCTTGCCGAAGCCGACGTCGCCGCAGACGATGCGGTCCATGGGACGCTCGGCACCGAGGTCCGCGAGCACCTGGCGGATCGCCTCGGCCTGGTCGGCGGTCTCCTCGAAAGGGAAGCCGTTGACGAAGGCCTGGTAGTCGGTCTCGGCCGCGGTGAGCGACAAGCCGCGCTGCGCCTTGCGCCGGGCATAGAGATCGAGCAGCTCGGCGGCGACGTCGCGGATCTGCTCGGCGGCGCGCCGACGCGCCCTGGCCCACTGATCGGTGCCGAGCTTGTGGAGCGGGGCGCTCTCGGGAGCCGCGCCGGTGTAGCGGCTCACCAGGTGCAGCGCATGCACCGGCACGTAGACGCGGTCGCCGTCCTGGTACTCGAGCACCAGGAACTCGCCCGGCTGACCCGCGATGTCCATGGGCATGAGGCCCGCGTAGCGGCCGACACCGTACTCCTCGTGCACCACCGGCGCGCCGGGGTTCAGATCCTGCAGGTCGCGCAGGATCTGCTCGGGGTCGACGGCGCGCTTGCGCCGCCGCTCCTGGCGGGCGCGCGCGCCGAAGAGCTGCGCTTCCGCGATGACGGCCAGGGGCGGGGCGGTGAGAGTCAGACCCTCGAGGTCGGGTGCGACCGCGAGCGCGAGCGGCGCGTCTCCCGCGGCGAAGGCCTCCCAGCCGGGCACGCTGGCGGCCTCGTGGCCGTGCGCGCGCAGCATTTCGGCGAGCATCTCGCGCCGCCCGGGCGAGTCGGCGGCGATCAGCACCCGCCCGTGGAACTCGCGCAGGAACTTATCGAGCGGCGCCAGCGGCTCGGCGGCGCGCATGTCGAGACGCAGCTCGCGCGGCGCCGTGCTCGGGAAGTTGACGAGTTCCGGCCGCGCACCGCTGAGCTCGGTGTCGGCCTTGAAGGCGTCGAGCCGGATGGAAGCGAAGCGTGCCAGGCTCGCCGCGAGCTGCGCCGGCTCCACGAACAGCTCCGCGGGGCCGAGCACCGGCCGCTCGATGTCGTGGCGGCGGTCCTCGTAGCGCGCCTCGATGTCCGACCAGGCGCGCGCCAGCGCCTGCGGCAGCGCCGCGTCGTGCACGATGACCGCATCGGCCGGCAGGTAGTCGGTGAGCTGCGCGAGCCGCTCGAAGAACAGCGGCTGGTAGAACTCGATCCCCGCCGGCGCGAGTCCCTCGCTCACGCCGCGATAGATGGCACTTTTGGCCGGATCGCCCTCGAAGCGCGTGCGGTAGCGGCGGCGGAAGTCGCGCACCGCCTCGCGGTCGAGCGGCACCTCGCGTGCCGGCAGCAGCCGCACCCGCTCCAGTGCATCGAGCGAGCGCTGTGTCTCGGGGTCGAAGCGCCGGATCGCCTCGATCTCCTCGTCGAACAGGTCGATGCGCAGCGGGGTGGGGCTGCCCATCGGGAAGACATCGAGCAGCGAGCCGCGCACCGCGAACTCCCCGGGGCTCACCACCTGGCCGACGCTGGCGTAGCCGGCTTCGATGAGGCGCTCGCGGAAGGGCTCGAGACGCAGCGACTGGCCGCGCTGCAGGTCGAAGGCGCGGCCCTGCACGTAATCGCGCGGCGGCAGGCGCTGCAGCAGCGTCTCGGCGGCGACGATCAGGCAGCCGCGCTCGAGATGGGGCAGCTCATGGAGCGTGCGCAGCCGCTCGGAGGTGATGTCGGGGTGTGGCGAGAACAGGTCGTAGGGCAACACCTCCCAGTCGGGCAGGCGCAGCAGCGTGAGCGTACGGTCGGCGTAGAAACGCAGCTCCGCGCTGGTGCGTTCGAGCTCGCGCGCGCCGTCGGCGATCACCACGAAGAGCCGTGCGTCGGCGCGCGTGGCCTCGGCCAGCGCCAGCGAGGCGGCGCTGCCGTAGAGCTGGCGCCACTCGAGGCGGGGTGTGGCCGCGCCCGGCAGCGGTGGAGCGAGGAGCGTCGTCGACGCCATCTTCAGCTCGCCGCGGGCTCCGCGGCGAGCTGAATGCGGGTGCCGAGCGGCACGCAGTAGATGTCGATCGGATGCGAGCGTCCGCGCAGCTGCAACGGCGGCAGCGGCGTGGCGCCGATGTCGAGGCCGTGCTCGTCCAGGGAGCGCTTGAGCGCGCTCGAAAACAGCATCTCACCGGCGCGCGCCCGCTGGCACAGGCGCGCGGCGATGTTCACCGTATCGCCGATGATCGTGTAGTTCATGTAGGCGGAGGAGCCGATGTTGCCGGCCACCACGTCGCCTTCATTGATGCCGATGCCGAGGCCCGCCTCGATCCGGTAGCGCTCGCGCCAGGCGCGCGACAGCTCGGCAAAGCGCGCGAGCATCTCGCGCGCCGCGCTCACCGCGCGCTGCGGGCTGTCGGGCTGCTCGTGCGGCACGCCGAAGCCGAGCATCAGGCAGTCGCCCGCCATGTGGAAGACGGTGCCCTCGTACTTGAAGGTGATCTCGGTGAGCAGCGAGAAGAACTCATTGAGGAGCGGCACGATGTGCTGCGCGTCGAGCTGCTCGGCGATGCTGGTGAAGCCGCGCAGATCGGCGAACAGCACCACGGCGTGGGCGCGCACGTCGACCGGCGCGGCGGGCGTGAGCAGCTCGTTGCGCAGCTCCGTGTCCTCGAGGATCTTGTCGGCGACGCGCGGCGACACGTAGCGGCGGAACGTCTGCCGCAGCAGCTCTTCCCGGCGCCGGATGTCGCTGCCCGCGCGCAACAGGGCCTCGATGCGGGCCCTGAGAGGCTCATCAACCGACACGTGTTCCCCGATTCGTTGGTGTTGGCGCGGAGCCTACCATTGGCGCGTGGCGGGGTGCCAGCGCACGGGAAAAGGCGCGCGCGGCGCGCGTCTTAGGCGGACGGCGCCGGCGCGGTTGCGGCCGCCGGTGCCGCGCTCGCCGCGCCGGTCACGACCGCGTCGATGACGCGGTCGCGCTCGAAGAACACCGCGAAACCGCTATAGTCCCAGCGCGTGATCGGCGGGCGATGCGGGCTGCCGCCGCCGACGGCCGGGTGGCGGGTCACCGGCGCGCCGAAGTGCTTCTCGACTTCGCTCATGGTGGCGCCGCGCTTGGGACGATCCACCTGGGATTCACGCACCTGCACCTGGTCGTTGACGACCACGGTGTCGGCGAGTGCGCCGCCGGCGGCTGCGCAACCGCACAGGAGCGCCGCGAGAATTCGAGTCTGCATGCGAGTTCCTCCGGTCCGGCGCGACTATAGCACCGCCGGCAATCTGTCAAAGCCGGCCCGCGGATCGCGGCCCCTAAATCTGTGACGCAGGTCTGAAAAGCGGCCCATCTGTGGTTAAATCGCGACGATGTTCCATCCGCTGCCGCTGTATGTCGGCCTGCGCTACGTGCGGGCGCGCTCGCACAAGTTCTTCGTCTCCTTCATCACCTGGGCGTCGCTCGTCGGGGTGTGCGTCGGGGTCGCCGCGCTCATCGTGATCCTCTCGGTGATGAACGGCTTCGAGAGCGAGCTGCGCGACCGGCTGCTGTCGCTGAGCGCCCCGGTACGCGTGATCGCCGCGGGCGAGTCCGCCGCGGTCGACTGGCCCGATGCCGCGCGGCGCGCGCGCGCCGTCGCGGGCGTCACGGCTGCGACCCCGTACGCGCAGCTGCAGGCGCTCGGGGTACGCGGCGCCGAGATGCTGCCGGTGGTGCTGCGCGGCGTCGATCCGGGTGACGCTGCCACCGTGCACGAGCTCGGCGCGGCCATCACCCACGGCCACCTCGCGGATCTCACGCCGGGCTCGGCACGGGTCATCGTCGGCGAGCTGATCGCCGAGCGACTCGGTCTCGCGCTCGGGGATCAGCTGACGCTGCTGGTGCCGAGCCTGAGCGAGGACGGCGCGCCGCAGGGGAAGCTGCGCAGTTTCACGGTAGCGGGGGTGTTCGAGGTCGGACTGCAGGATCACGACGGCACGCTGGTGTTCGCGCCGTTGAGCGACGTGCGCGCGCTTCTGCCCCCGGGCAGCGGCGGCCAGGGGCTGCGCGTGGGCGTGAGCGACGTGCTCGCCGCCCCGGCGGTGGCCGCGCGGCTGCGCGCGGCGCTGCCGGGTGCCTACGAGGTGCGCGACTGGACGCAGGACAACGCCAACTACTTCCGCGCCATCCGCATCGAGAAAACCATGATGTCGCTGATCCTGCTGCTGATCGTCGCGGTCGCGGCCTTCAACATCGTCGCCATGCTGGTCATGGTGGTGACCGACAAGCGCACCGACATCGCGATCCTGCGGACCTTCGGCGCCGCGCCGCGCAGCGTCATGGGGATCTTCATCACCCAGGGGCTGGTGATCGGCTGGCTGGGAGTCGCGCTCGGCGTCGCGCTCGGCCTCGCCCTGGCGCTCAACGTCGAGACCATCGAGCCGTTCCTCGAGCGCACGTTCCACTTCCAGATCCTCGACTCGGACGTCTATTACAGCAGCGCGATTCCCTCCGAGGTGCACCTCGCCAACGTGGTGGCCATCACCGCCGCGGCGCTGCTGCTCACGACGCTCGCCACCATCTACCCGGCGATGCGCGCGGCGCGCACCGCGCCCGCCGAAGCGCTGCGCTACGAGTGAGCATGGCGGCGATCCCCTATGAATGGCTGATCGGCACGCGCTACCTGCGCTCGGCGCACCGCCGCGGCTTCGTGTCGTTCGTGGCGCTGATGTCGGTGTGCGGGCTGACGCTCGGAGTGGCGACGCTCATCGTGGTGCTCTCGGTCATGAACGGTTTCGAGCGCGAGCTGCGCAGCCGCATCCTCGCCGTCACCTCGCACGCCGAGCTCACCGGCACCTCCGGCCCGCTCGCCGACTGGCCGGCCCTCGCCGCGCGCGCCCGGGGGCAGAGCGGGGTAGAGGCGGCGGCGCCCTACATCGAGAGTCAGGCGATGCTCGCCAACGGCACGGCCATGGCCGGCGCCACGGTGCGCGGCGTGCTGCCGGCGCAGGAGCGCGTCGCCACCGGCCTCGCGCAGCGCGTGACCGCGGGCAGCCTTGCCGACCTCACGCCGGGCGGCTACGGCATCGTGCTCGGCACGGCGCTCGCGCACGAGCTCGGCGCACACCTCGGCGGCACGGTGGTGGTGATCGCACCGCAGGGCACCGCCACGCCGACCGGGGTGGTGCCGCGCATGCGCCGCTTTCGCGTGGTCGGCATCTTCTCCTCGGGCATGTACGAGTTCGACCGCGGACTTGCGCTCATGCACATGGCGGACGCCGCGCGGCTCTTCAACATGGGCGCGGGCGTCACCGGCCTGCGTCTGGCGCTCAGCGACCCGCTGCGCGCGCCCGAGGTCGCGGTGCGCGTGGCGCGCGCGCTCGGCGGCGACTTCTACGTGAGCGACTGGACACAGAACCACGCCAACTTCTTCCGCTCCATCGAGATCACCAAGTCGATGATGTTCGTGATCCTGCTCATGCTGGTAGCGGTCGCCGCCTTCAACATCGTGGCGACGCTGGTGATGATCGTGAAGGAGAAGCAGACCGACATCGCCATCCTGCGCACGCTCGGCGCCGCGCCGCGCAACGTGCTGGCGACTTTCGCCGTGCAGGGCGTGCTGATCGGACTGGCCGGCACGCTGCTCGGGGCGGGGCTCGGCACGCTGCTCGCCGACAACCTCGAGAGGCTGGTCGGCGCGCTCGAGCGGCTGACCGGCGTCCAGTTCATCGATGCGAGCGTCTATTACCTGAGCGACCTGCCCGCGTACGTCGAGTGGGCGGACGTGCTCAGGGTGTGCGGCGTGGCGTTCCTGCTGTGCGCGCTCGCCACCATTTACCCGGCATGGCGTGCGGCGCGCACCGCGCCCGCGGAGGCATTACGGCATGAGTGAGCGGGTACTCGAGGCGCGGGAGGTGGTGAAGAGCTTCCGTCAGGGGCCGGAGCTGCTGCCGGTGCTCAAGGGCGTGTCGCTCGCCGTGGCGGCGGGAGAGCGCGTGGCGATCGTCGGCGCCTCGGGCTCCGGCAAGACCACGCTGCTGCAGATACTCGGCGGACTCGACGCGCCGAGCGGCGGCGCCGTGCTGATCGCGGGGCGCGACATCCACGCGCTCAGCGAGCGCGAGCGCGGCACGCTGCGCAACCGCGCCCTCGGCTTCGTCTACCAGTTCCATCACCTGCTGCCGGAGTTCTCGGCGCTGGAGAACGTGGCGATGCCGCTGCTGGTGCGGCGCACGCCGGTAGCGGCCGCGCGCAGCGCGGCCCGTGGTCTGCTCGAGCGCGTCGGCCTCGGTGCGCGCCTCACGCACCGGCCGCATCAGCTCTCGGGCGGTGAGCGCCAGCGCGCGGCCGTGGCGCGCGCGCTGGTCACCGAGCCGCGGCTGGTGCTGGCGGACGAGCCCACCGGCAACCTCGACGGCGTCAACGCCGAGAGCGTGTTCGCGCTGATGCTCGAGTTGAATCGCGAGCGCGGCACGAGCCTCGTGGTGGTGACCCACGACCTGAAGCTCGCGCACCGCATGGAGCGCGTCTTCGAGCTCACCGACGGCACGCTGGCCCCGCGCCAGTGAGCGCCCCCGCCGTCAGGCGATTTTTTCCAGCGAATGACGGGCGCGGTAGCGGCTGGCGACGTGCCAGCGCCAGACCATCTCGAGCGCGAGCCAGCCGACGACGCCGAAGACCGCAGCGCACACCAGGCAGCCGACCGCGAAGGGCTGCCACACCGGCGCGAGCGCGTGCTGGAACCAGCGCCAGTCGGGCACGAACCTGAAGTGCTGGCGCGGCACCCGCAGTACCGCCACGCCCACCCGGTAGGCGAAATAGTAGAGCGGCACGAGGCTGAAGGGGTTCGCGACCACCCACGTGGTGCCGTAGATCACCGGCAGGTTGATGCGCCAGAGAAGGGCGACGATCACGGCGAGCAGCAGGTGGATCGGCAGCGGCATGAACGAGATGGCCACCCCGGCCCCGAAGGCATAGGTGACCGCCCGCCGGTGCAGCGTCCACAGCTGCGGGTCCGCGATGCGCTCACCGCACATGCGCACCGGCCAGCGATCGCGCAGCGTGTGGGGCGCCGGAACGATTTTCTTGAGGAACGCCCGCGGCATCGAGGCCGACGACTCTACCAGAAGGGCCGGGGGCCGGAATGTGCCGCGGTTCCGGTATGATTGGCGTTGGCATCACCGGCCGTGCCGGTGCGTGGGGCGTGCAGGATGTGGGAAATAGTGCGGGCCGGCGGCCCGCTGATGTGGCCGATCATTCTGTGCTCGATCGTCGCGGCGGCCATCATCCTCGAACGCCTGTGGACGCTGCAGGACAAGCGCGTGCTGCCGCGCGAGCTGCCCCAGAAGGTCTGGCAGCTCATCGAGGCGAACCAGGTCACCGACAAGGTGATCGCCGGGCTCGAGCACAACTCCCCGCTCG
>Ga0335083_10009467_pt1 | contig 11812 bp, 12 predicted proteins | sample Lox_Sample_42_FD_206716 | JGI IMG/M metagenome (GOLD analysis project Ga0335083, IMG submission 206716) | Soil microbial communities from Loxahatchee National Wildlife Refuge, Florida, United States - Lox_Sample_4.2 | ecosystem: Environmental > Terrestrial > Soil > Wetlands | place: USA... | reverse complement strand
CGCGGATTTCGCGCGCATCTGGCGGGACAACGCCGAGGTGCGCAGTTCGGGCGAGGGCACGAAACGCCTGCGCCATCCCGTTGTCGGCATGCTTGGCCTCGAGTATTCCGCCTTCGCCGTCGAAGGTGCTCCCGATCTCAGCATGGTGATCTACAATCCGGCCACGCAGGAGGACGCAGCCAAAGTCCGCATGCTCATCGAAGCGCGGGCCTGATCGCTGTCAACCCAGATTCTTCACCCACCACGCGCTGCGGTCGCAGAGCGAAAAGCCGCAGCGCGTGTAGGCTGAAATCGCCGGCGCGTTGAAATGCGCCGTGCTGACCCGCGCCCAATTCATGCCGCGGGCGCGTACCCGATGCAGCGCCTCGTGAATGGCAAGCCGCGCGAGGCCTCTCCGCCGATAGCGCGCATGCGTGCCGACCGGTTCGAACGTCGCCAGGCCGCTTCTTTCATCAGCCCAGCATATGCAGTTTGCGACGAGTGTTCCGTCCGGTGCCGCGACAAGGATGTCGAGACGCGGGTCGTAGAACGGCGCCTTGCTGAGCCCGGCATATATCTCGGTGGAGAACGATGATCGTGCGTCGGGCAGTCCAATCTCGGAGAGATCGTCCCACGCATCGCGGTGCGCCTTCGCGCGCAGTGCCGGATCGATTCCAACGCTGTCGATGATCCGGAATCCCTCAGGGACATGCGACACGGGCAGAGGCCCGGCGAGCTCGATGCGAAAGCAGACGCCCTCTTCCCTGCCGCGCCGATAACCGAGCTGCGCGAGCGCGGCGGTGCGCACTTCGTCTCCATCGAATGCCTTCGTCGAAAGTCGTGTCTGGCCGTTGCGCATTGCGGACCGTTCGGCGCGGGCCGCAATCTCCGGGAGCAGATGCTCCGCCTCGGGCAGTATTTCGCACCAGAGCTGATCGGCGGCGGGGGACATGGCGGCAGCGATCACCTGGTCGTCCTTCCACCACAGTCTCACACGATGCGCGCGGTCGTATTCGGGTTTCAACTCCCAGACGACGTCGCCCGGATGCCACAACGCGTAGCGCGGAAAGCGTGCTGCGCAGGCCCGGCTCGCAAACGCAAGCAACGGTGCGAGGTCGGAAGCGCCCTCGTAAGCGCGGATCGTGATGGCGCTGTCCGGCATCGCAGCATCGCGCGCGTCCTACGCGTTCTCCTTGGCAATGCCGTCGAGCTGCGCCAACGCCCCGTCCGGAATCTTCAGCTCTGCGGCGGCGAGATTTTCGTTCAGATGGGCGAGCGATGACGTTCCCGGGATGAGCAGAATGTTGGGTGCGCGCTTCAGGAGCCACGCCAGCGCCACCTGCATTGGCGACGCGTCGAGGCGCTTCGCCGCTGCAGACAAAGTCTGGGACTGGAGCGGCGCGAAACCGCCGAGCGGGAAGAAGGGCACATAGGCGATGCCGGCCTCTGCCAGTTCGTCGACCAGCGCATCGTCCTGGCGGTTGGCGAGATTGTAGAGATTCTGCACGCAGGCCACTTCGGCGATGCCGCGTGCCTCCCTCACTTGCGCAGCCGTGACATTGCTCAGCCCCAGATGCCGGATGAGACCCTCGCGCTGGAGCTTGGCGAGTGCCGCAAACCGTTCCGCGATGGACTCCTCTGTCGGCGCATGGAGGGCGCCCGTGATGCGCAGATTGACGACATCCATGGCTTCGACGCCGAGGCGCTTCAGATTGTCATGCACCGCGCGTTCGAGCTCGGCAGGTTTCTGCGCCGGGTTCCAGGATCCGTCGCTGCCGCGCACCGCACCGACCTTGGTCACTATGGTGAGGCCCTTCGGATAGGGATAGAGCGCCTCGCGGATCAGCTCGTTGACGACGAAGGGCCCGTAGAAATCGCTCGTATCGATATGATCGACGCCTGCCTCGACCGCGGCGCGCAGTACGGCGAGTGCCGTCGCCTTGTCCTTCGGCGGGCCGAACACGCCGGGTCCTGCAAGCTGCATGGCGCCATAGCCCATGCGGTTGACGTTGCGTTCTCCGAACCGGAACTGGCCCGCCGCTGCGAGATTGGCCATCGCGGTCTCCCGTTTTGTGGTGTCCGCTCATATGGACCCGGTCACAGCGGACGACAACCCGCTATAGTCGGGACCCGACATTATAGAAACGACAGGCGGAGGGACGCGATGCAGAAATGGAAAATCGGCGACGTGACGGTCACAAAGATCGTCGAGTCCGAGATGGTGACGGATCTGACCGGCCTCATCTCCAATGCGACACGCGACGCATTGCGGCCCATAGCCTGGCTCCGGCCGGATTTCATGAACGAAAAAGGCGACTGCATCCTGAGCATTCATGCACTCGTGGTAGAGACGCCGACGAAGCGCATTCTCGTCGACACCTGCGTCGGCAACGACAAGTCTCGTCCCGGCATCGCCGATTGGCACAACCTCCAGCTGCCGTTCCTCAAGGATCTCGAAAACGCAGGTTTCAGCCCAGACAGCATCGACACGGTCGTCTGCACGCATCTGCATGTCGACCACGTCGGCTGGAACACGATGCTCGTCGGGGGCAAGTGGGTGCCGACCTTCCCGAAGGCGCGCTATCTCCTCGGGCAGAAGGAGTATGACTACTGGAAAGCGGAAGCGCTGGATGCGAAGGCGAAGGAAGGCTTCGAGGCGATCCAGGCGCTCACGTTCCAGGATTCGGTGAAGCCGATTTTCGATGCAGGTCTTGTCGATCTCGTCGACGCCAATCACCGCATCTGTCCCGAGGTGCGTCTTGTGCCCACGCATGGCCACACGCCGGGACACGTCTCGGTGCGGATCGAATCGAAGGGTGCCAAGGCCCTCATTACCGGGGACTTCATCCACCATCCCTGTCAGCTCGCGCATCCCGACTGGGCGACGCTCGTCGACTACGATCAGTCTGAGTCGACAAAGACGCGGCAAAAGGCCTTCGACATGCTGGCGGGCGATGCCTCGCTCGTGATCGGCACGCATTGGGCCGGTGCCACGGCGGGCACGATCGTGCGGGACGGCGCTGCATTCCGCCTCAAGGTATGAGGGGCCGATGGATCTCAATCTCCGCGGCCGCACCGTCCTCATCACGGGCGCATCGAAGGGTATCGGCGCCGCGGCGGCCGAGGCGTTTGCGGAAGAGGGCTGCAATCTCATCTTGGCCGCACGCAGCCGCGATGCGCTCGAAACGCTGGGAGAGCGCCTGCGCGGCAACTATCAGATCCAGGTCCGTGCAGTGCCGACCGATATCCGCGAGCCCACGCAGCTGAAGGCGCTCGCGGATGCGGCGAAGGACATCGACGTTCTCGTCAACAATGCCGGCGACATCCCGGGCGGGTCGCTCGAGCAGGTGGACGATGCGCGCTGGCGCCATGCCTGGGAGCTCAAGGTCTTCGGCTACATCAACCTGACGCGCGCCGTGTACGCGCACATGAAAGCGCGCGGCCATGGCGTGATCATCAACGACATCGGCGCCGCGGGCGAACGGATGGACGCGAACTACATCGCGGGTTCGACGGGCAACGCGGCGCTTTACGCCTTCACCCGCGCGCTCGGCGGACGCTCGCTGAAAGACGGCATCCGTGTCGTCGCCGTCAGCCCTGGTCCGGTCGAGACCGACCGCATCGTGACTCTGCTGAAGACCGCGGCGCAGTCGCGCTTTAACGACGAAAGCCGCTATCGCGAGCTGATGAAGGATTATCCGCTCGGGCGCGCCGCCAAGCCGCGCGAGATCGCGGACCTGATGGTGTTTCTGGCCTCCGACCGTTCGGCCTACACGAGCGGCGTCGTCTTCACCGTCGATGGCGGTATCAGCGCGCGGCAGGCCTGATCCGAAGACCTGCACCCAAAGCAGCAGCAATAACCGCGTTTCCCGAATACTTGCCCCAGCGTCGGTCAGGTGCTGCGCGGAGATTCATCGTTACCAGCACCTTGCCACGTCAACACCTTGTTAGAGGCGTGCATGCAATTCTCATTTGCCGTGCGCAGGGGGATGGCGCGCATGTCCGACGCTCACATGTTCGTACCGAAAGACGCGAGCCGCTTCGGGCGTAAAATTGCGCTCGAGGAGCTCGCGAGTTCGCACCTCAAGGACGCACTCGCGCTCTGGCAGAAAAAGCGCGGGGCGCGCGCATGGCCGCGCCGCGAGGACCTAGGTCCCGCCGACATGAGGGCATTCCTCCGCAACGTGACGCTCGTGCGCGCGATCGACGGCGGTGAGGATTTTGAATTCCGCATCGCCGGCGACGGCATGGTCGTCGCGTACGGCTTCAATCCGATCGGCAAGCGCCTCTCGGTCTTTCCGCGCAGCTTTGTGGATGCGTCGATGGCAGCGCTCACCGCCGTGCTTCGTCACGGCGAGCCGCTGGCGGTCAAGGGCACGATGGAAAAAAGCGACATCGAGAACCTGGTGCAGGAGACGCTGTTCCTGCCGCTTGGCGCCGACGCCATCGACCATGTGCTCGTGATCGGGGGGTTCGCGCACCAATTCGCAGGCAAGTCCGGCGCCGGCTGAACCCGCGTGATTTCCGTCGGGTGGCGGACTGCACTAGGATGCCTGCCGTGCTCATAAGCGAACATGATTCCGAACTCGGGCGATGGCAGGTCGCTCAACGCGACGCGCATGCGCCGCTGCGTATGTTCGTGCACGGGTTCTTTGCAAGCTCGAGCGAACTGCCGCGTCCCGTGTTCGAACGGCATCTTCCGTCCACCGAAGTGGCACTTCTGCTGAATTTCGGCGCGGCGCACAGGAGAAGTGATGGCGAGGCGGGCTGGTCCGATCATGACGGCGCATGGATTGTGGGCCTCCACGATCGCGCGCAGCGCACCGAAGCCTTCGGCGAACGACATTTCATGGCCGTGCGGTTCACGCCGGTTGGTGCGCATCTGTTCCTGGGCGTGCCGATGCGCGAGCTTGCGTCGCGCGCCATCGCGCTTGCCGATCTCGATCCGCAGCTCTCGCGCCGCATCCTGGGCAAGGTCGGTGCGGCGAAAGGCTGGAGCGCGCGCTTCGATGCCATGGAGGCTCTGATCGCCGATCGTCTCGATCAGAAGTCGGTCCCCGACGCGATCGTTCATGCCTGGAAAAGCATTGCATGCCGCGAGGGCCGCGTTGCCGTCGCAGGGCTCGCGGCCGACATGGAGTACGGCCAGCGGCGGCTCGCGACGGAATTCCATGCCTGCGTCGGCTTTTCGCCCAAGACGGTGGCCCGGCTCTTTCGCTTCAATCGTGCCGTCCGCCTGCTCAATCGCCGCGTGCGCAACGCGCCCGACAAGATTGCGGGCAAGCCCTACGTCGAGGCTGCGGCACAAAAAGACGTTCCCGCCGTGAAGATTGCGTGGGCCGATCTCGCAGCGGCTTGCGGCTATTTCGATCAGCCGCACTTCATCCGGGAGTTCCGGCGCTTCTCCGGTCTCACCCCGACGGCGTTCCTGCGCGGCCTCTCCGACGTCGACTAGGTGCCTTCCAAAAAATACAATACGGGCGGCGCCCATTGTCCTACTGATCGCTCCGCAACAAGGAGTGCCAGCCCGTGCAATCACCGCCCATCAGCCAGGCCGAGATCGAATCACGCATCAGCCCGCACCTCGACGAATTGTTGAAATTGTGGTGGGCGGAACAGGGTGAGGAGAAAACGCGCGACCTCGACCTGATGGCGGCAACGATTCCAACGCCGCGCGCGGAGCGCCTGCGTGCGCTCGATCTTTGTTGCGGGCCCGGCGATGCCGGCCGCGCCATTCATCGCGCGTATCCCAACGCCGAGGTCGACTGCGTCGACCGCGACCCGTTCCTCACGGCGATCTGCCGACGCGTGAACCTTCGCGACCACATTTCGGGCAAAGTGGTCGTGGCGGATCTCGAGGATACAGGCTTGAGCGCCCAGGTGCCGCCAGGCTACGACGTCGTCGTCGTCGCGAACGCACTTCACTGGTTCGACAGCCCACGCGCCCGATCGTTGCTCTCGGAAGTCCACGGCCTGCTGCGCAAGGGCGGCGTTCTCCTGTTCGCAGAACCGGTTTCTGCCGAGCCGCCATTCTCGGTCGGCTTCTCGCAATGGGCATCGCGGCAGCCGCAACGTTACTCGCGCGCGAATTGGGAGCGCTTCTGGACGCGGGCCAACGCGATCCTGGGCTACGACCACATCAAGCTGCTCGGCACGCGGCCCGAGGGGCGCATCGACGACGGGCTCACCGTCGCTGGCTGGATCGATCTCGTGAAGAAAGCTGGCTTCGGGACCGCCGACGTGCTCCTGCGCGACAAGGACGAGGTGATCGTCGCGGCAGTGAGGGACTAGTTTCCGATCTCGATCAGATAGCCGTCGGGATCGTGGAAATAGGCGAAGGGCTCCTCGGGCCCGTGATGGCCGCGATTGACGAGCTTTCCGCCGGCCTTCTCGATCTGCGCCACAATCGCATCCATCGATTGGCTCTTGTCGAAGCGGAATCCGAAATGCGAGACACCGCCGCCGGCGATCGGCTCGCCCGGCTTGGCGGCGCACAAGGTGAGCAGGTCGTGCTCGCCTTCCGCGCCGATGAACACCATCTGTTCGCCGGCCCAGAAGCGGACAACGAGGCCGAAGGCGGCCTCATAGAAGGCGAGCGAGCGTTTCAGATCGCGGACGTTGATGTTGAGGTGGTTCAGGCCGCGGGACCGGATCATCGCTGTCTCCCCGGTTTTCAGAATTTCTCGCCCACGAGCGCTTCGCTCTTCGCCCACAAGGCCTTTGCGTGCTCCGCGTCGAGCGCATAGGGCCTCACGCCGCCGCGCGCCGCCGGATTGTCGATCACCTCGGCGACATGGCAATCCTCGCAATATTTGCCGCCGACGAGTTCGGCCGGTGCCTTGAAGCCCGCCCATACCGACGTCGCAGCACCCTGCGGAATCGTCTTCCATTCGAACGCGGGCAGTTTCGCCGCCTTGTTGGCTTCTTCGATGCTTTTCATCATCTGCTGGATCAGTTCGGGCGTCATGTGGCGGCCGAGCTCGGTCTGGATGCCGCCCGGATGCACGGCGGTGGCGCGAACGCCTTCGCCCTTGTGACGGCGGTCGAATTCCACCGCAAAGAGGATGTTTGCCGTCTTGGAGCGGCCATAGGCGGCGAACGGGTCGTAGGGGGTACGCTCGAAATTCGGATCGTCGAGGTTGACGTCGGAGAAGCGGTGTCCGGCCGAGGAGAGATTGACGAGCCGCGAGCCTTTCCGGAACAGCGAGCGGATCCGGTTCACCAGAACGAAGTGACCGAGATGGTTGGTGCCGAATTGCGTCTCGAAGCCATCGGCGGTTTTGCCCTTGGGCGTCGCCATCACGCCGGCGTTGCAGATCACGACGTCGAAAGGCTTGCCCGCGGCGACGAGCTTGTCGGCGGCCGCGCGCACGCTCTTGAGCGACGCGAGATCGAGTTCGACGAGTTCGAGGCCGCCGCTGCGCGCTGCGTCCTTGCGCACCTGCTCCGTCGCTTGCTTCGCCTTGTCGAGATCGCGCGCCGCTCCGACTACCGTTGCGCCATGCGCGGCGAGGGTGCGCGCTGTTTCGACACCCAGACCTGCCGACACGCCCGTGACCAGCACGCGTTTGCCGCTGAGGTCGATGCCGGACAGGACATCATCGGTTGTCGAAGTGGCTCCGAACTGTGCGGCCATATGCGGGCCCTCTTGGAATAGCGGTCTGAACGATACCACGGATCGCCCCCTCCGTTCGTCGGAGGGGGCGCGCGCGACCCCGCACTTGTTGCGGAGGAGTGCGCGGGGGAGGACCACGCGGTCAACGATCGGGGGAGAAGTCCTCCCCCGCCGCCGTGCGCGGCGCCCCTCCGACAAGCGGAGGGCGCCGACCTTACCGCGCGATGTTGATCACCTGCAGCTGGGTGAACTCGGCCAAGCCTTCCTCACCCAGCTCGATGCCCATGCCCGACTGCTTGGCGCCGCCGAACGGCACATTGGGCGCGAGATCGGCGTGCTGGTTGATCCACACCGTGCCCGAATCCATCCGCTCCGCGATGCCGTAGGCGCGCTCGGCATTGGACGACCACACCGAGCCGCCGAGACCCCAGGGCGACGCGTTGGCGCGCTTCAGCGCATCCTCGGCGTCGCTGAACTTGATGACCGGCAGCACCGGGCCAAACTGCTCCTCGTCAACGATTCGTGTACCATCCTCGATATCGCGCACGATGGTGGGGCGGATGAAGTAGCCGGCGCGGTCGGGCACGGTGCCGCCCGCGATGACCTTGCCGTGCTTCTTCGCATCCTCGAGCAGCTCCTTCACGCGGTCGTACTGCATCTTGTTCTGCAGCGGCCCGATCTGCGTGCCCTGTTCGAGCCCGTCGCCGATCACCGCGGCATCGGCGAGCGAGGCGAGCTCGCTGCACAGCGAGTCGTAGATCTTCTCATGCGCATAGACACGCTTGACGGCGATGCAGACCTGTCCGTTGTTCTGGAATGCGCCCTGGAAGATCTTGGGCGCCGTGGCCTTCGGATCGACGTCGTCGAGCACGATGGCGGCATCGTTGCCGCCGAGCTCGAGCGTGATGCGCTTCAACGCGCTCGCGGCATTCTCCATCACCTTCTTTCCTGTCGCGGTCGAGCCGGTGAACGAAACCTTGCGCACGTCGGGATGGGCGGTGAGCGCGCCGCCCAGATCGTTCGCGTCGGCGATGATGTTAATCACGCCCGGCGGTACGAGATCCTTGATCAGCGCGCCGAACTTCAACGTCGCAAGCGGTGTCGTCGCGGCGGGCTTCAGCACGATCGTGTTGCCGGCAAGCAGCGCGGCGGGCACCTTGAAGGCCATCAGGATCAGCGGAAAATTCCACGGCGTGATCGCGCCGACGACGCCGAGCGGGCGGCGATGAGCCTCGACGCGTTTCTTGTCGGAATCCTCGATCACCTTCACCGGCAGATCGAGCATCGTGAAATACTTGAAGAACGCCGCGGCGCCGTAGACTTCGAAGGTGGCGTCGCCGATCGGCTTTCCCTGCTCCTGCGTCAGGAGCCGCGCGAGCTCGCCCGCATTCGCCTCGAGTGCGCCCGCGATCTTCGCGATCACCGCCTTGCGCTCGGCGATCGGCGTCTTGCTCCACGCCGGAAACGCGGCTTTCGCCGCCGCGACCGCCTGGTCGAGCTGCGCCTTGGACGCCCGCGCACAGGTCGCGACCGTCTCTTCGGATGCGGGATTGATGACGTCCATCGTCATGTCGCCGTCGACGAGACGGCCACCGATCAGCAGCGGGAAATCCTTCATCTGTTCCTCCGTTAGTGTTCAGTCGAGCGTCAGCACGACCTTGACGCAATCGCCATGATGCTGCGCGGCGATGGCGCGGTTGATGTCGGCAAAGGGAAAAGTCTTCACGAGTTTTTCGAGCGGTATCCTCCCGGAGCGCCAATGCGCAATCATCTCCGGGATGAACGTGTCGGGATCGCTGTCACCTTCGATGATGCCGCGGACGGTCTGGCCGAAGGTAAGCACCGTGCCCATGTCGCCGGGCACGGGCGTCCCGGCGGGAGCAATGCCGACGATGCCGAACACGCCCTTGGGCGCGAGGCAGCCCATGACGGCGGTCAGGGTTTCCGGCCGGCCGGTCGTATCGAAGGCGAAGTCGACACCCGTCGCCACGATGCCGCGCACCGCGCCGGCGAGATCCGCCTGTGCGGAGGGATCGATGACATGCGTCGCACCGAGCTCTTTGGCGAGCGCGCGGCGGCTTGCATGCGGCTCGACGACAATGATTGTCCCGCAGCCCTGGATCGCGGCGCCCATCACGGCAGACAGGCCGACCGCGCCGCCGCCGGTGACCAGAATGGAAGAGCCTTTGCCAGCCTTGAGCGCGAGCATCACGCCGCCTGCACCCGTCTGCACGCCGCAACCAAGCGGAGCCGCGAGCGCAAAGGGAATGTCGTCGGGCAGGCGAATGGCGTTGCGTTCGTAGCAGAGCGCGTAGGTCGCGAAGGAGGACTGGCCGAAGAAGTTGGAGGACACGGCCGTTTCGCCCTGGCTGAGCGCCTTCGTCCCGTCGGGCCGCATGCCGATATAGTTGAGCGCCGGCATCGTGTAGCAATAGGCGGGATCGCCGCTCCTGCAGCGCGCGCACTGTCCGCAGGAGCGGAAGGTGATGGCGACGCGATCGCCCATCTTCACTTTCTTGACCGCCGGGCCCACGGCGTCGACAACTCCCGCGCCCTCATGTCCGAGGACGGCGGGCAGCGAGAACGGCATCAGCCCTTCGCGCGCGACGATGTCGGTGTGGCAGACGCCGACCGCCGCGATACGCACGCGGATCTCGTCCGCCCGCGGCTCGTCCAGCTCGACGTTCTCGATGACGAAATCCGCGCCCGGTGCGCGAGCGACTGCGGCTGTTATCTGCATCTGCTGAGAGGCTCACCAATACCGGCAAAGAGCCTAGCGCGGCGTCAATGCATCTTGAAGCGCACCGGTACCGATTTCGGGCCGCAGACGAAATTCGCCTCGGTGTTCCTTGGCGCTCCGTCAAGTTCGATGCTCTCGAGTCGTGGCAGCAATTCCTCCCACAGGATGCGCATTTCCATGCGCGCCAGATGCTGGCCAAGGCAGACATGCGCCCCATAGCCGAACGCAACATGCTTGTTGGGCGTGCGCGCCACGTCGAAGGTGAACGGGTCCCTGAACACGCTTTCGTCGCGGTTGCCGGACGGATAGCACAGCATCATCCAGTCGCCCCTGGCGATCTTCGTGCCGGCGAGCTCGGTGTCTTCCGTGGCGGAGCGCATGAAGTGCTTCACCGGGGTGACCCAGCGGATGCTCTCCTCCACCATGCTCGGGATCAGCGCCTTGTCGTCCATCACCTTCTTCAGCTGCTCCGGATGCTCGAGCATCGCCCACATGGCGCCGGCCGTGGTGTTCGATGTCGTGTCATGGCCCGCCGTAGCGGCGATGATGTAGTAGGAGAGCGCCTCGAGTTGCCCGAGCGGCTGGCCGCGCACCGTCGCATTGGCGAGCACGCTCGCGAGATCCTCTTTCGGGAACTTCCGGCGGTTCTCGCTGAGATCGGTGAAGTAGGCCATCATCTCCGCCACCGTGGCCTGCAGCACGGCCACGCTGTCGGCGCCGCTTTCGACCGTCTTCTTCGTGCGGTTCATGTCGGGGTCCGACGCGCCGAACAATTCCTGCGTCAGCTTGAGCATCAGTGCTTCGTCGCGCTCCGGCACGCCGATCACTTCCATGATCACGTGCAGGGGATAGAGGAACGCCACGTCGCGCGCGAAATCGCAGTGACTGCCGAACGTGGCCATGCGATCGATGAATTCCCTGGCGATCTCGCGGATGCGCGGTTCGAGCCTCTTGAGGTTTTGCGGCAGGAACCAGGACTGCGTCAGAAGGCGGTAATCGCGGTGGTCGGGGTTGTCCATCTGCACCAGCGAGCGCACCAGATGCGGGCTGCCATTCGTCAGCCGCATTACCGCCTCGCCGCCTTCGATGTTGGTGAGCGTCGTGAACGTGTCGCCGTTGTGGAACGTGTCGTTGCGGCGCTCGACGTCCTGGATGTCGGCGAACCGCGTCACGGCCCAGAACGGACGGAAGCCGTCGGGTGCGACCACTGCGAGCGGAGCGTTGCGCCTGAGCCAGGTGAACGCGTCGTCCACGCGCTTCCCGTCCTGATAGGCCTTGGGGTCCACGATGGTGTTGGCGATGTCGCGCGAGACCTGCATCGGAGAGTGGCTCCTCGATTGTCTGCCCAGACCCTATCGGATTATTGCTATGTAACCAACAAATAAGTTAAGGTTGGAGATGGCACTTCTTCAGATGGCGCGCGGCACGGCGCCGCGCCGTTCCCAGGCCGAACGCCGCGACGAATCCGAGCGCCTCCT
>Ga0335083_10009466_pt1 | contig 11813 bp, 8 predicted proteins | sample Lox_Sample_42_FD_206716 | JGI IMG/M metagenome (GOLD analysis project Ga0335083, IMG submission 206716) | Soil microbial communities from Loxahatchee National Wildlife Refuge, Florida, United States - Lox_Sample_4.2 | ecosystem: Environmental > Terrestrial > Soil > Wetlands | place: USA: Florida... | reverse complement strand
CGACGAGATCTTCGGGCCGGTCCTGTGCGTCGTACGGGCCGATACCTACGACGAGGCGGTCGCGACGATCAACGCCAACCCCTACGCCAATGGGGTGGCGATCTTCACCCGGGACGGCGGCGCCGCCCGCCGGTTCCAGTTCGAGATCGAGGTCGGGATGGTGGGCGTCAACGTCCCGATTCCGGTGCCGGTGTCGTACTACTCCTTCGGCGGGTGGAAGGCGTCGCTGTTCGGTGACCAGCACATGTACGGCCCGGAGGGCATCAACTTCTACACCCGCGGCAAGGTCGTGACCTCGCGGTGGCCGGACCCCGCGGAGTCGAGCATCGACCTCGGATTCCCGCGCACCCGGTAACCCGGTGTGGTCAACGTCGGTTGATGGGGCACTAGCATCGTCCGATGACCGACCAGCTCGCGGCGCCCGCAGGCGCCGGCCTCACCGGCCAGCAGGTTCGCGACCTCGACCGTCGCCACGTGCTGCATTCCTGGTCCGCCCAGGCGTTGATCGACCCGCTCCCGATCGCCCGGGCCGAAGGGTCCTTCTTCTGGGACTACGACGACACGCGCTATCTCGACTTCTCCTCACAACTGGTCAACGTCAACATCGGTTACCAGCACCCGAAGCTGGTCGCGGCGATCCAGGCGCAAGCGGCGTCACTGTGCACGATTGCGCCGTCTTTCGCCAACGACGCTCGCAGTGAAGCGGCGCGCCTGATCGCGGAGATCGCCCCGGGCGAGCTCAACCAGGTGTTCTTTACCAACGGTGGCGCCGAGGCGGTGGAGAACGCGGTCCGGATGGCTCGCCTGCACACCGGTCGGCACAAGGTGATGGCGGCCTATCGCAGTTATCACGGCGCCACGGCCGGTTCCCTGACGCTGACCGGGGACCCGCGCCGGTGGCCGTCGGAGCCGGGCATCCCCGGGGTCGTTCACTATTGGGGTCCGTACCTCTACCGGTCGGCATTTCACGCCCGCAGCGAGGACGAAGAGCGCGATCGCGCGTTGGCCCATCTTCGCGACCTGATCATGGTCGAAGGACCATCGACCATCGCCGCGTTGCTGTTCGAGACCGTCGTCGGAACGAACGGCATCCTCGTGCCGCCCGATGGATACCTCGCGGGGGTGCGCGAGATCTGCGACGAGTTCGGCATCGTGATGGTCGCCGACGAGGTCATGGCCGGCTTCGGGCGCTGTGGTGAGTGGCTCGCGGTCGACCGGTGGGGGATCACCCCCGACCTGATCACCTTTGCCAAAGGGGTGAACTCCGGCTACGTCCCACTCGGCGGGGTGATCATCTCCGACGAGATCGCCGCGTCGTTCCAGCAGACCGCCTTCCCCGGCGGTCTCACCTACTCCGGCCATCCACTCGCGTGCGGATCCGCGGTCGCCTCGATCGGTATCTTCCGCGAGGAAGGCATCGTCGAGCACGCCCGCCGGATCGGTGTTGAGGTGATCGGCCCGGGCCTTGCCGATCTCGCGGAGCGCCATCCATCGGTCGGGGAGGTGCGTGGCCTCGGGGTCTTCTGGGCGCTCGAGCTCGTCCGGAACCGCGCCACCCGCGAACCGCTCGTTCCGTTCAACGCCGCAGGTCCGGCCGCAGCACCGATGAACGAGTTCGCCGCGGCGTGCAAGCAGAGGGGGCTCTGGCCGTTCACGCACTTCAACCGGACCCACGTCGTGCCGCCGTGCACGGTGACCGCTTCGGAGGTTCGCGACGGTCTCGCGATTCTTGACCAGGCGTTGACGGTCGCGGACGGCTACTCCACCGAGTGATCTCCGTCCTCGCCAGGTGACCGTGGCAGGATGCCTTGGTGAGCGCCGACCACGTCGATGTGCTGATCGTTGGCGCCGGCCTATCCGGCATCGGCGCCGGTCACCAGTTGCACGCTCGCTTTCCCGACAGGACCTACGCGATCCTCGAGAGTCGCAGCGAACTCGGCGGCACCTGGAGCCTGTTCACTTATCCGGGCGTGCGGTCGGACTCGGACATGCACACGCTCGGGTATCGGTTCCGCCCGTGGACGGACGCGACCGCGATCGCTGGCGGCCCGGCGATCCTTGACTACCTCCGTGACACCGCCCGCGAAGGCGACGTCGAGCGACACATCCGCTACGGCAAGCGAGTCATCCGTGCGAATTGGTCGACACCGGAGTCGATCTGGACAGTCGAGGTCCGCGACATCAACTCCGGCCAGGTGAGCCGGATGACCTGCCGGTTCCTGTTCCTGTGCTGCGGGTACTACGACTACGACGAGCCCTACGCGCCCCAGATTCCGGGCATCGAGGAGTTCAGCGGGCCGGTTGTTCACCCGCAGTTCTGGCCGGCCGACCTCGACTACGCCGGGAAGTCGGTTGTGGTGATCGGCAGTGGGGCCACCGCAGTGACTCTCGTTCCGGCGATGGCGGGCGTCGCGCGACACGTCACGATGCTCCAGCGCTCCCCGACCTACATCGTTGCGATGCCGGGTACGGATCGAACGGCGCAGCGCTTGGGCCGGTGGCTGCCGAAGTCGCGCGTGGCCCAGCTCGTTCGGTGGCGCAACATCGTCCAGATGGTCGCGACCTATCGGCTGAGCCGGAGGTGGCCGTCGGCGATGCGACGGTTGATCCGCAAGTCCCAGGAGCGGTTCCTGCCCGGCAACGACATTGACACCCATCTCACGCCGACCTACCAACCGTGGGATCAGCGCTTGTGTGTCGTACCGAACGGGGACTTGTTCCGGGCCTTGCGGGCGGGCACTGCATCGATCGTCACCGACACCATCGATCAGGTGACCGCCTCGGGCATCGCGCTGTCGTCGGGACAGGAGCTCGAGGCCGACATCATCGTCACGGCGACCGGACTCAACCTGCTCGCGTTCGGCGGCATCGAAGTCCTGGTGGACGGCGCGGAGGTCGTCCTGTCCGAGCACATGTCCTACCGGTCGGTCATGCTCAACGACGTTCCCAACCTCGCCTATGCGATGGGCTACACGAACGCCTCATGGACGCTCAAGATCGACTTGACCTACGACTATCTGTGGCGGTTGTTCGAGCGCATGGATGACGTCGGTGCCACTTGGTGCGTCCCGCGACTGAACGGAGTGACGGTCGGAGACAAACCCTTCCTCGACTTCCAGGCCGGCTACGTTCTCCGGGCGGTCGACCGGTTTCCGAAGGCTGGCGACCGCGCGCCGTGGAAGCTGCGGATGAACTACGTCCTCGACGTCTTTCAGCTCGGGCGGGGGTCGGTTGACGACGGCACCCTGGAGTTTGGCACCGGCGACTCTGGCCGAGGGGCCAGTGACCTAAGGAGAGTGGCATGGCTGTCAGCGTGGGATTCCTCGTCATCGACTCGGCCGACCCGGAGCGGCTCGCGGAGTTCTGGTGCGGGCTGATGGATGTGGAGATTGCCGAGCGCATCGGCGAGGGGCAGTTCGTGGTGCTGAGACCGACTGCCGACGGCCTCACGATCGGGTTCCAGAAGGTCCCCGAACCTAAGACCGGGAAGAATCGCCTGCATCTCGATCTCGTCGTGGATGACCTCGACCACGCGACGGACCGGATCACCGCTCTTGGCGGCGCTTGGTCCGAGCCGAACATGACCCACGAGCTCGAGGGGTTTCTGTGGCGTTGCATGGCTGACGTTGACGGCAACGAGTTCGACATCGACGTCCTGCCGTCATGAGTGCGCGGGCGTGATCAACTCCGGTCCGTTGTTGCGCGCGGAGTTGACCGCGGTCGACACCTCGTAGGCGGCGAGGACCGGCGGCGGCACGGACGCGACCAGATCGCGAACCGTGCCGGGATCGGTCAGGCTCGGGTCCAGCCAGGCGGCGCGCATGTCAGGGGGGATGACGACGGGCGAGCGGTCGTGGATCTCGCCCAGCGCGTCCGTCGCCGTACAGGTCAGCAGCGCATACGTCCACAGCCACCGGTCCGGATCCTCGGCGTCCGATCGCAGCTCGTAGAGCCCGGCGAAGGCCAGGATGCCCTCCCCGTGGAGGTACATCGGAACCTTGCCACCGTCGGTGGCCATCCATTCGTAGTACCCGTCGGCGGGGACCAGGCAACGGCGCTTGCTCGCGGCGGCCTTGAACGCCGGCTTTTCGGTGATCGTTTCCGACCGCGCGTTGATCAGCTTGTTGCCGATCTTGACGTCCTTCGCCCACGACGGCACCAGACCCCAGCGCAGCGTGCGCAGTTGGCGGTCCGGCGTACCGTTCACGATTCGCTCGAGCACCACCCGACCCGGCTGGGTGGGCGCGACGTTCCACGACGGTTCGATCGGCGGGTCGACGACCGAAGCGATCGCGAAGTCTTTGAGTAGGTCGCCGTCGTGACGGGAGTTGGCGTAGCGGCCGCACATGCATCCGTTCTACCCGGATGATCGTCGCTAGGGCCGGACGACTCCGGCGACATGGCTCTCGACCGGTACGACGTTGACGTACTGCCCGGTGTATGGCGCGTTGAGCATCCAGCCCGCACCGAGGTAGATCGCGACGTGGTGGATCACCTCGCGGCGCCCGATCAGGTGCTCGAACAAGATCAGGTCCCCGGGCAGGATGTCCCGCGGCGGGATCCGGCGGGCCTCGTTGTACTGATCTCCGCTGTAGTGGGTGAAGCGACGCCCGGCGTGCGCGTACGCCCACTTGACGAGTCCGGAGCAGTCGAAGGTCCGGGGCCCAGCCGCCGCCCACACGTACGGCTGACCGAGCGCCGCGAGGGCAGTGCGCAGTGCGACCATGCTCACAGTCGGGGATGGCGCATGGCCGAGCGTTGGATCGACGTAAACGCCGTCCGCGTGCTGGAACGGCACCGGCCACGCGCCGCCGTGGGTGCGATGCACTCCGTAACCCGCGGCTCCCTTGTCGGGCACTGCCCGGACGAACGGCGACAACGACAGCGAACCGGTCACGCGACGATGCGCAGGGTGTCTGCGTGGCCGGTGCGCGAGGTGGCGCGGCACCGGTCCCATCAACGCCCGGGTGTCGCGCGGCTTGCGGCTCGGGTCGCGGGCGATGGCGGCGGCGATCAGCGCGTTGTCCGAGGCGAGCAGGACCGCCGCGGGCGAATGCGAGCGGACCGGCGCGGACAGTGCGCCGCTGCCCAGCGCCCGTGCTTGCACCGCCTTGGCGGCGGCGAGCAGCCCGGTGACATCTTCCCGAACCAAGGGTCCAGCGGACCGGACGAGCACGGTCGCCGGTGCCCGAGGACTCCGCACCTGAACGAGCGCGGCCTGAGTCGGGGTTGACGTGACGTAGGCCCCGAAGGCCCGCACGGCGGGCGCGGCCGAAACCCGGACGTCGGAACGGGTCACGGCGCCGATCGAGGCGAAGCGGATCCGAGCCGGGGAACTCGGACAGGTGAACGCGATCCGGGTCTTGATCGCGACTCCCGGCGCGTCGCAGCTCTCGGTCGGGGTCGACGGCTGCGATCCGTTCAGCGGGACCGCGCGATAGTCGACGTGGTCCGGGCCTGAGGCAACCGGCGTGCGACACGCCGCGATCGATGCCGACACCGAGTCGCAGGTGAGGTCGCCGGCCGTGATCGGGGCGCCGCCGAGGCCAGGGTCGAGGGGAGTGATGTCGGTCGGGTCGGTCCAGGGCTGGAACGCCATCGTTTCGGTGGTCGATCCGACGGTCACGACTCCGGTAGGACCGCTGAGCGCCTGAACCTCACCGGAAGCGGCCGCCTCGACCGGCAACGGCGTTCCCCAGGTGGTGAGGTCTCCGTCGTTCGCCTGCACCGACACGCTGGTGCCGTTCGCGTCCACGAGGACCCACCCTCCGGGCGCCGAGCCTTGCCATGCGGCACCCTTGGGCAGGCGCGCCGACCCGGAGGTACGGGCCTGCAGATCCCACCAGCGGACCCGTCGTGCCTGCGCGGTTGAGTACGCCGTGAGCTCCGCGCCGACCAGGGAGAAGCGGTCGGCGTCGACCGAGTCGGGGTCGTGTGGGTTCCAGCCGACCCCGAGGTTGCCCTTTGCGCCGGACTTCGACTGCACATGCAGCGCCCCGTCGGAGTAGTCAGGCCCGGATCGGTCGGTGGGGTAGTCGGCGTACACCAGGTAGCGCGCCGACCCGGCAAGCACGACCAAGGTGTCGGGCGGGTTCGATCCGGAAGCGGTCGCGGGCGAATCGACACCGACCACCGTCGCGGTCAGGGCGGCGGCCAGTAAGGCGACCGTGATTCGACGGGCGATCGAGGCGGAGGTCATGCCCTTATCAACGTCATTTCGGTGGTGTCGGTTGACCGGATCATCGCCCCAGGATGGCCTGGCGGACGGCTGCCCGACGTTGCGGCCTCGCCGCCGGGTCACTGATTTGGCGCTCACGACTCGCGTGCGCGCCGACATACTGGAGCCTCGACCGGGGGGCCGGCAGGAGGGCTCGGTGGCGACGATGCGGCGAGTTCTCGGTCCGCTGAGCGCGGTCGCCCTCGTCGTCCTTCTGGGGCTGACGATCCTCGGCACCCTGGCGATCCGGTCCGAGGTCCGCGGCCAGGAAAACCGCCTGCTCGTTGAGCGCACCCGAGAGGTCAGTCTGATCATGTCGACCGAGATCACCTCGGTCACCGACGAGCTCAACGTTCTCGCCGGGGTGCTGCGCGCGACCGACAACTCGCTGCCGGCGTTCGTGCGGGCCAGCGAGGCGACGGTCGCACAGAGCGGGGGCAGTCAGACCGCCGCCATCGTGCATCACACATCGCGCGGCTACGTCGTCCGAATCGCGAACGGGACCGGTTTGCACCGCGGTCAGCTCATCACCGACCGCAGAGCGGCCGCGTTCAACCGGACGCTGGCCACCCCACGGGTCGTGCCCACCGAGGTGATCGGCAGCGGTGCCGACCGGCTGCTCGGGTTTGCCCTCGGCCCGCCCAAAGCCCCGCCGGGGCAGGTGCTGTATCTCCAGGTTCACCTCGGTCAGGTGGGGCCGAGCCTGCTCGCGTCCTCGACTCCGTTCACCGAGCTGCGATTCGTGGTGTTCGCCGCTCCCCGGCCGAAAGTCGGCGAGATCGTCTCGGCGAACGCGTCGTATCCGCTGCCAGGTGCCGTGCAGACCCTCCGGTTCCGGGTCGGGACCTCGACCTGGACGCTTGTCGCGGCTGCGCGCGAGCCGCTCGTCGGCGGCACGGTAGCGGATGCTCCCTGGATCGCATTCGCGGTCGGGCTTGCTCTCGGCGTTGTGATCACCGCCGTCGTGGAGATCGAGACCCGGCGCCGGCGCAGCGCGGTGACGGCGTACCGGACCGAGCACCAACTGGCGGAGGCGCTTCAGCGCAGCCTGCTGCCCACGCTGCCGACCGTGGGTGGGCTCGAACTGGCCGCGCGCTACCTGCCGGGGTCCGCGGATCAGGAGATCGGCGGGGACTGGTACGACGTGTTCGAGCTCGGCGACGGCCGGGTCGGGATCACGATCGGGGACGTGGTCGGACACGACATCTCGGCAGCGGGGTTGATGTCGCGAGCCCAGACCGCGCTGCGGTCGTACGCGCTGCTGGGGGAGGAGCCGAGGATCGTCCTCGACCGGCTCGACCGCGTCATCGCCACCTTCGGCGACGGGCGGCTCGTCACGGTGTTCTACGGCGTACTCAACCAGGCGGACGGGACCGGTGGTCGCACGTTGACGTTCGCCAACGCTGGCCATCCGGCTCCGCTCACCTACCACCCGGACTCCGGCGTGTCCCAGTTGCAGACCGAGAGCTCGATGCTGCTCGGCGTCGCGATCCCGACCGGTGAGCCGCGCAGTCAGCACGAGGTGCGCCTACCGGTCGGGTCGACCGTGGTGTTGTTCACCGACGGTCTGGTCGAGGTGCCCGGGGTGTCGCTGACCGATCAGTTCGTCCGCCTACGCGAGGTCGCGGCAGCCGGCGCTGCCGACGCGGCGCCGGAGGAGGTTTGTGATCGATTGCTCGAGCGGATGGTGCCGGATCGGTTGCGCGATGACATCGCGCTGTTGGTGGTACGCCTGTCTCCACCGCCCTCGCTTCCCTACCCCCGAGTGGGCGAGGAGCGATCGGTCGGCGCGAACGAGGCGTGACCCGATCAGTAGCCGAATCGGGACCCCTCGCGTTGGGTCGGCCGGGCTCGTGCGATGTTGTCCGGGTGAAGCATTGGGTGACCTATCCGCTGATCAGCCATCCGTATGATCCCCAGTTCATGTCGCGCGACGCGCTGGTCCGGTTCGCCCGTGCGGCGGAGGCGGCCGGCTTCGACGGGATCGGGTTCACCGATCATCCGGCGCCGTCCGACCGGTGGTTGAACAGTGGTGGCCACGACGCGCTCGATCCGTTCGCCGCACTGGCCTTTCTGGCCGCGGTCACCGAGCGCATCCTGTTGATCCCGAACATCATCGTGCTGCCTTATCGCAACCCGTTCGTGGTGGCGAAGGCGATCGCGACCATCGACATGCTCTCGGGGGGGCGGTTCGTGCTCGCGACCGCGACCGGATACCAGCGACCCGAGTACGCGGCGCTCGGGGTGGAGTTCGACAACCGCAACGCACTGTTCGACGAGGCGATCGAGGTGATGCGCGGGATCTGGACCACGGACAACTTCGCCTACGACGGTTCCACCTTCCGGGCGGTCGGTCAGACCGCCAACCCGAAGCCGAGCCGGGTGCCGATCTGGATCGGCGGGAACAGCCAGCGGTCGCGGGAGCGGGTCGCGCAGGTGGGCGACGGATGGTGTCCGTTCCCGGCACCGGCCGCGATGGCAAAGGTGGTCAAGACGCCTGCGTTGGAGACCGTCGAGGACCTCGCCGAGCGGCTCGACGACCTGTGGGTCCGGGTGGCGGAGGCCGGCCGGGATCGGTCATCGATCGACGTGACGTGGGTGAACTCAGCCGGGGGGCATGTGGGCCAGAGCCGCTTCGACGTCGAGGAGCACATCGATGGGCTCGGCCGGCTCGGCGAGCTGGGCGTGACCTGGAACGGCGTGGGTGTGCCGGCCGAGTCGCTCGAGCACGCGCTGGACGCCCTCGCGTTCTACGGCGAGAACGTCATCGCCCGCGCCTGAGGCTCGGTCAACCCGCGGCGGAGCCGAACCAGCGCTCGACTCGGGAGGTGCCGAACGCCGCTTTGTCGGCGACGATCTGGCTCGACGGGCCTTCGATGCTGCCCACGGGTGCGCTCCCGGGCGCGAACGTGACGTCGACCTTGGCGACCGCCCTCTGGCCGAACTCCAGGTAACAGACGCCGTGGCCGTCGTAGGCCGCGTTCGAGGACTCCTGGCGGAGCAGCGCGGCGATCCGGTCCGCCACGATCTTCGCCTGCCCTTCGGCGAACACCCCGGCCTTCGGCGTGCCGACGCTGGCGACGTCACCGATGGCATACACGCCCGGATACGCGGTCTCGAGAGTGAACGGGTCGACCCCGACCCAGCCGTCGGTCGCGAGCCCCGAGGACAGCACGACGTCCGGCGCCCGGTGGACCGGCACTCCGAGGAACAGGTCGTAGGGCAGCTCGGTGTCGTCGCTGAGCAGTGCGACCCGTCGCTCCGGATCCAGGGCTTCGACGAATCGTCCCGGGTGCCAGACGATGCCGCGCTCGGCGAACGTGGTGAGCAGGAGATCGGATGCGGCCGGGGAGGGCGGAATCGGGACCGGGAGGGGCATGACGAGCGAGATCTGCGACCGGTCGAGCAGTCCGCGCTCGGCGAGCAGGTCGTGCACCAGTAGGGCGGCCTCGCTGGGCGCGGGCGGGCACTTGAACGGAAGCGACGTGACCCCGACGATCACTTGCCCGCCGGCAAAGTTGTGCAGGACCTCGCGAAGGGCGAAGGCACCCGGCTCGGTGTAGAACTCGTACCCGCCCTCGAGCAAGCCCGGCGTCGCCGCCGGGTCGAGGTCCGCTCCGAGCGCAACGACGAGGATGTCGGCGTCGAAGTCGCCCGCGTCGGTCTGCACCCGTCGCGCGCTCGGGTCGATCGTGCGAATGGTTGTCGGAACGAATCGCACTCCCGGCTTCACGATGTCGGCGTAGCGGTGGAGCACCGCGTCGGCGGTTGTGCGCCCGAACATCACGTCGAACTTCGAGAAGCCGAAGACGAAGCCTTCGGATCCGTCGATCAACGTCAGGTCGAGCGCGTCGCCGAATAGTTCGGACAGCGTCGCGGTTAGTTCCAGTCCGCCGAAACCGGCGCCCAACACCAGGATTTTCATTGGCTGACCGTATCCCGGCGTCTCTTCCGCCCCGGTCAGCGCATGAAGAGCATCTCCTGGTACGTCGGGAACGGCCACAGGTCGTCGGCGATGACGCCTTCGATCTCGTCGGCTGCCACGCGCACCGCCGCCATTGCCGGAATCAACTCGTCGCGCGCGTGCAGGCCGTGCGCGAGCGGGGTGTCCTCGCCCTCGTGGTCGATCGCGGTCTTCAGCGTCGCCAGCCCGTCCCGCAGGGCGGTGATCGTCTCGGTGAGCGCGAGGAGCTCACTCCGGTCCGCTTCGACGCCGGCGGCGGTGAGGGCGGCTATGTTCGTGGCCAGCTCGGTCTGGTAGCGGATCGCCGCCGGCAGGATGACCGTGGACCCCATCTCGAGGGTGGACCGGGCCTCGACGTTCACGCTGAGGACGTACTGCTCGACTCCGATCTCGAAGCGGCTGTGCATCTCGCGCGGGCTGAATACGGCGTACTTGTCGAACAGTTCGAGCGAGGGTTCGGTGATCAGCTCGGGCAGTGCGTCCATCGTGGTCCGCAGGTTCGGAAGGCCGCGCGCCTCGGCCTCGATCTGCCAGTCCTCGGAATAGCCGTCACCGTTGAAGACGACGCTTCCGTGCACCGTGATGATCTCTTGGAGCAACTCCTGTACCGCGGTGTTGAAGTCGGTGCCGGCGCCGACCGCGGCTTCGAGCTCGGTCGCGATGTAGTCGAACGCCTCGGCGAGGATCGTGTTGATCGTTGTCATCGGACCGGCGATCGACTGCCCGGAGCCGGCGGCGCGGAACTCGAACCGGTTGCCGGTGAAAGCGAAGGGGCTGGTGCGGTTCCGGTCGCCAGGGTCGGTGGGAAGGACCGGGAGGGTGTCGACGCCGATCATCAGCGTCCCCTTCTCCTTCGACGACGTCGCGCCCCCCTTGGCGACCTGGTCGAAGACGTCGGTGAGCTGGTCACCGAGGAAGATCGAGATGATCGCCGGGGGTGCCTCGTTCGCGCCGAGCCGGTGGTCGTTGGCGGCGGACGCGACGGAGGCGCGCAGCAGGCCGCCGTAGCTGTGCACCGCGCGGATGACGGCGCCGCAGAAGACGAGGAACTGGGCGTTGTCGTGGGGGGTGTCGCCGGGGTCGAGGAGGTTGCCCTGGACCGAGTTCCCGAACGAGAAGTTGACGTGCTTGCCCGAGCCGTTGATCCCGGCGAACGGCTTCTCGTGGAGCAGGCAGGCGAGCCCGAACCGCTCCGCGACCCGCTTGAGCGTCGTCATCACGAGCTGCTGATGGTCGGTCGCGACGTTGCCGGCCTCGAACATGGGCGCGATCTCGAACTGCCCCGGCGCGACCTCGTTGTGCCGCGTCTTGGCCGGGATGCCGAGCTTGAAGAGCTCCTGCTCGCAGGCGATCATGAACGCGAGGACGCGCTCGGGGATCGCCCCGAAATAGTGGTCCTCGAACTCCTGGCCCTTCGGCGGCTTCGCGCCGAAGACCGTGCGACCCGCGAGCATCAGATCCGGCCGCCCGTAGAAGTACCGGCGGTCGATCAGGAAGTACTCCTGCTCGGCGCCCGCGTACGAGACGACCATCGCGGGGTGGGCGTGCCCGAAGAGCTTGAGGATGCGCTGCGCGTGGGTGTTGAGGGCCTGCGTCGACCGCAGGAGCGGCGTCTTCTTGTCGAGCGCCTCC
>Ga0335083_10009465_pt1 | contig 11814 bp, 8 predicted proteins | sample Lox_Sample_42_FD_206716 | JGI IMG/M metagenome (GOLD analysis project Ga0335083, IMG submission 206716) | Soil microbial communities from Loxahatchee National Wildlife Refuge, Florida, United States - Lox_Sample_4.2 | ecosystem: Environmental > Terrestrial > Soil > Wetlands | place: USA: Florida... | reverse complement strand
CACTAAAATTCGAATTCGGCTCCGGTCCTCATCGGAAACTTGGACATCAATGGACACCAAGCTGGCTGCGACATCCACCAGGCTTCCGACGAGCGCGACGACGACGCCCATTTGCTCCGCGTAGGATGGGGAGTAACCTGATCGCTGGATATTGCGCCGCATTGCGGATGTCCCCAGCATAGCCATGCGCGTAATATGTTTCGCCGCTTTCTGCTCCACGGGACGACCGGTGGAATAGCAATCAAGCAAATCTTCAACGCTAGCCAGGCGTTCGGCGATGAAACCGACCAGAAAGTACCTCGGTTTCAGCCCGGCAAAAAAAATTGCGACCAGCGCGGCAATGATGGCTGCCAGCATTGTCTGGCCAGCCGCCCAGAGCGTCTCCGTCACCTTCAGCTCCGTCGAAATGTGCTGATCCAAAATTGGAATGGACAGGACGACCACAATCCCAAAACCAACTGCCGTTCCGTAATCCGCAATGATGCGGATGGCAAAAAAGGCGATGAATAAGGATGCAATCGCCCAGAGCGTGCGCAGCATGGGATTATCCAGAGAGAACATCGTACCGATGACGACGTAGCCAGCCCCCACGGCAAGGGTTAGAATGGCCATCCTCACGGCCTTGACCGTCGCCCAATGAGTGTCGCGTGAGATGACCAGCGCGTAGATCGCCTGGACGCCAAACGGAAGACGAAAAGTCATGGTGATGAGCATGACCAGCGTCGCCGCGATGACCATCCGCGCAACCAACGTGCCTCTTCCCGGATATGGTGCCAGTTCCTCCTTGAGAAATTCCCGCAGCCAAGCCAGAGGCCGGGGCCATTCCTCCGCACGTCTGGCGAGAGAATCCATACTCAATTGCCGCGGATGATGACCACGGCGGATTCGCTGACACGAAACAGTTCCCGGTCGGGATTCTCGACGCGCACGCGCACCGGGTATCTCGAAGCCAGGTGAACCCAATTGAGAGTTCGCTGCACGTCCGGCAGACCGCTCGCGAAAGTTCCAATCACATCGGCATCCGGCGTGACGCCGAAACCGATACTGTCCACGTAGCCGGTGAAACGCTGGTCCGGCTTGGACATCACATACACGTCGGCCTTCATTCCCGGCCGGATGTGACCCAGCTGCCCTTCGCGGAAGTTGGCGACGGCCCACCATCGACGTGCGTCTAATAAAATAAACATCTGTTGCCCCACATGAGCGTAGGCACCTTCAGAAATTGTGAGGCTGGTGACGCGTGCGTCGAAGGGCGCGTAAACGCGGCAATTGTCCAGATCGTAGCGCGCACGCTTGACGGCGGCCTCTTTGGCCCCGCGCTGGCTGGTCAGCGGATCCAGCGTGGTCACGGCATGGGCCGCCTGCTCGTGTTGGGCTTGGTTTGATCTCAACTCTGAACGCGCAAGTGCCAAATGCGATTGCGCTTCACGAAGGGCTTCCTGGTGCGCGATCTCCGAGGTTTTCGCCTTGTCGATGTCGTCCACCGTGACGAAGTGATTCGTCAGAAGCGGCTCCAAGCGCTGCAAATTGTTGCTGGCATAAGCCGATTCCGCCTGAGCGCGATCCACGCTTTGTTCGGCCGCCGTCACGTCCGCTTCGGCGCTGTGGATGTTGGCCTCGGCGACCGAAACCGCGCTTTGGAGCGATGCAATCCTTCGCTGTTCGTCGGCAATTTGCCCTTCCAAGGAGGCCTGCTCCGACAAGGCCGTTTCCAGTGCGTAGCGATAAGGCCGGTCGTCAATTTCGAAGAGCAGTCCGCCTTTTTTTACGAACTGGTTGTCGTGAACAGCCAGTCGGACCAGCGGACCCTCGACCTGCGGCGATATTCCGATGTAGTTCGCCAATATGGTCGCGTCGTCGGTCCGGGGATGGTGGCTTGCCTGACGGAGCACAACCAAACCCAGCACTGCGGCGACCACCACAATGCCGATGCTGACCCAGCGCCCAATCAGCTTTTGAGAATTCGCATCCGTTTCAGCACTCATAGCGTCTAGTTCCTTTATTAACTGAAAAAAAGCAGCCACAACAAAAACGTGAACAAGGCCGCCAGACTCGGATAAACCACGACGGGAAACACGACGGCGATTTTTAGGCGCAACAGCAGCCAGTGGGCGAGAGCCGCCAGTAAAATGCCAAGAAACAGGCAAACCAGCCACGCCGGAAAAAACGACCCGACAATATCAAAAGTCGGCGCCCGGGTGCAACCTGACAGCAGACACGGGAGCAACGCGACCCCATAGCGTGGGCAGCGGCGAATGAAATCACTTTTCATGGTCCGGTCATTCTCATGGTCTACTGGGATGCTGTTTGGTGTTCGCCTCGGCGTTAATCATGTTCATTTGAGATTTTACAGTCCACACCATAAGAAAGTTAGCAGTCGCGGCGTTTGCGCCAAATTGGATTCTAGGGAGAGCTAGAACTCTTCCTAAAGAGGGATTGCGGATTTTTGAGCCGGTCATGTAGAGTCATCGAGTTATGAAAAAGATAAGTTGTAACGCAGAACCGGACCTGCGCCTAAACAAGCGACAGCCGACAAGGAAGGCGCCGATTCGGATCGTGGTTGCGGATGACCACCCCATCGTGCGCCAGGGCATTGTTGCGAACCTGAAAGAACAGCGGGAAATGAAGGTTGTGGCTGAAGGGAGCGACGGGGATGAGGCTTTGGCGCTCATCAAGCGGCACATGCCTGATGTCGTTCTGCTGGATCTCCGGATGCCGCGCATGGACGGACTGGCAGTGGTTGCGGAAGTCGCCGCATTGCATCTCCAAACCAAGGTGATCGTGATGACCACTTTCGAGAGCCAGGAGGATATTCAACGTGCCGTTCGGGCAGGTGCGCGGGCTTATCTCCTCAAGGACTGCACCCAACAGACGTTGCTTGAAGCCATTCGACGAGTTTACCTTGGCGAGGTTTTTCTCCTGCCACAAATTGCGCAGAAACTCGTGGATCGGATGCAAAAGCCTCAAATCAGCCGCAGGGAATTGGAGGTTCTGAAATCCGTCGCTTCGGGAAAAAGCAACAAGGAAATCGGGGTTCAACTTTTCATTGAGGAAGGCACGGTCAAAACTCATGTGGCAAGCCTGCTGGAAAAACTCGGTGTCACATGCCGAACCTCCGCTGTCAGGGAAGCCGTGCGCCTTGGTCTCGTGCAGATGAACTGACCGCAACGGCCGACGAATACTTCGGCAATTGCACGAATCACGGCGAGTGTGGAGCGGTGTGTCCAAAACAGATACTCATCGAGTTTATCGGAGGGATGAACCGCGATTTGATGCGGGCGCTGGCACACCGACATCGGGAACCGCTGGTTATTCCCGCTGTTAGACAACAGCCATTCCACGAGGATAGTCACGAGAAAGTTGAGTCGGCCGCTCAAGCGGCATAATTGCTCACCAATCTACATTATGAAGACAAGCATTCCCAATGGCGAATCAGTCATTGAAACCGATTTAACGGGCATTGACCTGCTCAACCGGTCCACCCTCAACAAAGGAACGGCGTTTACCGAAGAGGAGCGCAGCCTCTTTCGCCTGCACGGACTGCTGCCGCCGCACATTGGCACGCTGGTGGAACAGATGGAACGACGGTTGAAAGTCCTGCGCGCGCTCGAAACAGACTTCGAGCGCTACGCTGTTCTCCGTGAATTGCAGGACACCAACGAAACGCTGCTCTACGCCCTGCTCGAGCGCAATCTGGAGGAAATGTTGCCGCTCGTTTACACGCCGACCGTGGGCGAAGGCTGCGAGCGCTTCAGCGACATCTGGCACAAGCCGCGCGGATTATTTCTCAGCTATCCCAACAAAAACCGCATCCGGGAAATTCTCAATTATCCGCGTTTTGACAAGGTGCGCGTCATCGTCGTCAGCGACGGCGAACGCATCCTCGGCCTGGGCGACCAGGGCGCGGGCGGCATGGGAATTCCCATCGGCAAGCTCTCACTCTACACGGCCTGCGCGGGAATTCATCCGGAACAAACGCTGCCGGTCCTGCTGGACGTCGGCACAAACAACAGGGAACGCCTGGCCGATCCGCTTTACTACGGCTGGCGTCACGAACGCGTGACCGGTGCGGAATACGATGATTTCATTGAAACATTCGTGTCCGCCGTCGCCGAGCGCTGGCCGCATGTTTTGCTGCAATGGGAAGATTTCGCGGGCGCCAACGCCGGGCGCCTGCTGGCGCGTTACCGTGATCGGTTATGCACGTTCAACGACGACATTCAAGGCACCGCCGCAGTCGCCACCGGCACATTGCTGTCCGCCATCATTGTGACCGACATAAAATTGACCGAGCAGCGCATCGCTTTTGTCGGCGCAGGTTCCGCCGGCTGCGGCATCGCGTCGCTGCTGCTTCAGGCAATGATTGACGCCGGCGCAAGTGAAGCCGAGGCCCGCCGCCGTTTCTTCGCGATTGATCGCAATGGACTGATCGTCGAAGGCATGACCGACATCAGGTCGGCGCAAAAACCGTTCGTGCAGAAACGCGAAACCGTCGCGAACTGGAAGCTTCAGTCGCCGGGAAAAGTTTCCCTGTTCGATGTCGTGGCGAACGCGAAGCCCACCGTGCTGATTGGCGTGTCGGGGCAAACGGGCGCATTCACCGAGCAGGTTGTCCGCGAGATGGCGCGCAACGTCGAGCGGCCGATCATTTTTCCGCTGTCGAATCCCACGTCGCGAAGCGAGGCGACGCCAGAACAAATCATGACCTGGACGGATGGCCGCGCGTTGATCGGCACGGGGAGTCCGTTCCCGCCGGTTAAATGGAAGGGCAAGGAAGTGACGATCGATCAGACGAACAACTCCTACATTTTTCCCGGCGTTGGCCTCGGCGTCATCGCGTCCGGTGCGCAGCGGGTCACGGAGACAATGTTCATGGCTGCTGCAAAGGCGCTCGCTGATTTGTCGCCGACGTTGACGGACAAAACGGCGCGACTGTTGCCGTCCGTCAGCCAGCTTCGCTCGGTGTCGGAGACAATTGCGACTGCGGTCGCCCTTCAAGCGCAAGCCGACGGCGTGGCTGACCATTGCGACGAATCCACTTTGCGCAAACACATTCGCGCGTGCATCTGGGACCCGCGCTATCATCCTTATCGCAAATCAACCAACCAAAAACATTAGATTTTAACCAACCGAAAGATTTCAAATTATGAACGAAAAAACAGTAGCCGATGTGCTCGTTGACACCTTGGTGGCGGCGGGCGTGAAAAATGTCTATGGCCTCGCCGGGGATTCGCTCAACGGCATCACCGATTCAATCCGCCCGCGCGACAACATCAGATGGGCTGGCGTGCGGCACGAGGAAAGCGCCGCATTTGCCGCCGGGGCGGAGGCCGACTTGACGCGGAAACTCGCCGTTTGCGCCGGGAGCTGCGGACCGGGCAATTTACATTTGATTAATGGTCTTTACGATTGCCATCGCAGCCGCGTGCCGGTGCTGGCGATTGCCGCGCACATTCCCAGCCAGGAAATCGGCAGCAATTATTTTCAGGAGACACGGCCGGAAAGCTTGTTCCGCGAATGCAGTCATTATTGCGAACTGGTTTCGCAGCCGGAGCAGATGCCGCGCGTTTTGGAAATCGCCATTCAAACCGCCATTAGCAAGCGCGGCGTCGCTGTCGTCGTGCTGCCCGGCAACGTTGCGTTTTGTACTGCATCGTCAGACCGGCGACCGCGAATTCATTTTGATGAACCTAAACCGACCGTGCGTCCATCGGATGCAGAAATCGGCCGGCTCGCAAACATTTTGAACGAGGCGGAACGCGTGACCATTTTGGGTGGTGCCGGCTGCGCGGGCGCGCACGACGAATTGATCGCCGTGGCCAATGCGTTGAAATCGCCCATCGTTCACGCCCTGCGCGGCAAGGAATTCATCGAATACGACAATCCGTTTGACGTGGGCATGACCGGGCTGCTCGGATTTTCCTCCGGTTATCACGCGATGATGAATTGCGACACGCTGCTCATGCTCGGCACGGATTTTCCGTATCAACAATTCTATCCCCATCAGGCAACGATAATTCAAGTGGACCTTCGTGGCGAACAGATCGGACGTCGCACGCGCGTGGACCTCGGTCTCATTGGCGACGTGAAGGCCACGCTCGAAGCGTTGCTGCCCAAACTCAAGCCGAAAACAGACAGCGCGCATTTGGACGCTTCGGTCAAACACTATAAATCCGCTCGCAAAGGCCTTGACGATCTCGCAACAGGCGAACCGGGGCGCAAGCCGATTCATCCGCAATTTCTCGCCCGTGTGCTCGATGAAGTGGCCGCCGAGGATGCAATTTTTTCCTGCGACGTCGGCACGCCCACGATATGGGCGGCGCGTTATTTGACGATGAATGGCAGGCGGCGTTTGCTCGGTTCATTCAGTCACGGCTCGATGGCCAATGCACTTCCGCAAGCCATCGGCGCACAAGTTTCGCATCCCGGCCGGCAGGTCGTCACGCTGTCCGGCGATGGCGGCATCGCGATGCTGATGGGCGATTTGCTGACGCTGCGGCAACTGCGATTGCCGGTGAAAATAGTCGTGTTCAATAACAGTTCGCTCGGTTTCATTGAACTGGAAATGAAAGCCGTGGGCGTTTTGGAATTTGCGACGGAGTTGGAAAACCCCGATTTCGCGAAGATGGCCGAAGCCGCCGGCGTGCTCGGGTTGAAGGTGGAAACGCCGGAGCAAGTGCGCCCAATGTTGACCCAGGCACTCCAGCACGACGGCCCGGCACTGGTAGAAGTCGTCGTGAACCGCCAGGAACTTTCGATGCCGCCGACGATCACCGTTGAGCAAATGAAGGGGTTCAGCCTTTACATGATCAAAGCGATTCTTGACGGGCGCGGCACAAACATTATTGATCTGGCCAAAACGAACTTGATGCGATGAATCAGAGAAACTCTTGCGCGTCGGAATGTGGGTCGTGCGCGTTAGTCCGGCAGATTGCTTGGCAGGATTAGCCAGCAAAGTTCAATCCCTTGGTTGCCTGAAGTATTTCTCAATTCGCCCCGGTGATTGTGCCAGTTACCCGGAAATAGTCAAAGTCGACCGACCCGCCCGGCGTTTCGGTCGCGTAGTTGAACAACGCAAAGCGGTAGCCCATGAAATGCGGGATCGTATAGGACATTTTCAGGGGTTTTCCGATGGCCGTCCATTGCTTGCGGTCGAGGCTGTAGTAGAACTCGGCCTTGTCCGCCTGATTTTTGTAATCGCATTCCACCTTCAAGAAAACGATTTTTTGGTTCAACAGCACATTTTCCAGCTCCACGCCGGGAGTGGATTCGGCGCTCACCATGACGATGGATTTGGTGTCGCCGGCCATTTTGACGCCGACGAAGCCGTATTTTTTCTGCAGAACGCCAAGTCCAGCGAAGTCGCCGTTCTTCATATTGGTTACGTCAAGGGCGATCGTGCCCGAGCATTCCGGGCCGAAAGTTCGCTGGGTCAGTGTATTTCGCGCGTCGAGAAAATTGGCGTCAACTCTTCCGGTGGTCAGCCGCAGCCAGCCGGGACGCGCGGTGAGGGACCAATGTGCGTTGTCCGGGTTATGATTCCATTGCCACGCCAGCGGCAGGACTGGCTGGCCGGGTTGCCGGTCGAATTCATCGGAAGCCACGATACCAGACATCCCGCCTTCGCCCGCAGGAATATCCAGTGTTTCGGGCACCTTGCCGTCTTCGCCTGCGACGGGCCAGGCGTCCACCCATTTGACCGGCACGAGGTAGGGAACACGGCCCACCGCCCCGTAATCCCTGAACAGGAAAGCATACCATTTGCCCGCCGGCGTATCGATCAGGCCACCCTGCGCGACGCCCTTGTCCTGAAGGAAGATTTTGCCTTCATAAGGGCCGGTCAAATTGTCGGATCGGAACACCAGTTCGGTGCGCATGCCGCCTTTGGGCCAAGTGATTGAGAGCAGATAATACTTTCCGTTGATCTTGCGGAACTGCAAGCCTTCCGCCGGCAGGTTGATTTTTGGGCCAGCCACGAGGCTGGCATTGGTGATGATAATTTGACTTATACCACCCGGTTTGATGGCCGAAGCGTCGGCGGTCAGTTCGGTCAGATGGATATTGCCGGGGCCACTGATCACATACACGCGCCCGTCGTCCTCAAAAAACAGCGAATGGTCATAAAACATGGGTTTGAACGAGGCCGCCGTCCATGAGCTTTTCTCAATGTCCTTCGTTGTGTATAGGTGCGTTTTTCCAGTGGTGAGCGAGAATGTTGATACGTAAAATGTTCCGTCACGGTATTCCAGACTGCTCGCCCAAGAGCCTTTGCCATAGGCGTTCTTTCCATTTTCAAGGTTCAACGCGGCGCTGTCGTCAAGCGTGCTATAGGCGTATCCGATGAGCCACCAGTTCACCAGGTCCTTTGACTTCATGATGGGAATCCCCGGGCTCATGTGCATTGTGGTGCTGCTCATATAGTAGGTGTCCCCTACGCGGATTACGGAAACGTCTGGAACATCCGCCCAGATGATCGGGTTTCGAGCCTGGGCGGTAGCATTGGTCTGACCGGCAAAACCCAGCAGCGCCAAGAGCCCCATGGCGTAACAAAAACATTTGGCTTTAATCATGGATTTGATTCTGTGTCTTTATCATAATCAGGTCATGGATCTGTAGCCTGCACCGCTTTGGCCCTTCCTCGCAGTTTCTATTTTCCGTTTTCTGGCAGTCAGTCGACGACTATCGCAACCGCAATGGACAAAATCGGCGAATATTCGTATAGTGAGTATGTATTGGCCATAAATTTCGTGTTGGCACGCTACCTTTAAATAAACACGCAATCAGGGCGAACGTGCAAAGTCATTTTTGACAAATCGAGGGACCGCGCGCGACAGACAGGCGGTTGACTATTTGACTCCTTCTTTCTTTAGTTTTTTCTAATTCCGTAACAATTTTCAGCATTCTCCAGGGTCGCGTAATTTTTCCCACATCTCGATGTCGGGAAAACGCTCGAACAACTCGTTTAAGTGCGGCAGCAAAACCTTGATGAGAGCGTTTTGCAAATGCGATTCAAAGTGCGCCTTGCTCGTCCAGGTTTCGTGGAACATAAATTTCCCGGGATATTTTAGCGAGACGTGCAGGTCGTAGTTGATGCAACCTGCTTCCTTGGGCGTTGGTTCGACATGGCTTGTTAACGCTTTTTCAATTCGGCTTCCTTGCCCGGCTTGGCTTGATGGGTGGAGATGACAGTGATGACTTGTCCGCTCATAATTTCAAATTTGGTTGCTTTCGCAATTCAACTTAGACCAGAAAAAGTCACGCCTTGAAGAGCTGGATCCAACAGTATAATCCTCCTCAACAACTTCTACTTGGTAAACGAAGTGCTCCACAAGTTGTTTGTGGCTGCACCATCCAGGTATTGGGCGGAAGTTCGGGATGTCTTGATATTGCGCTCATGTCAGTAACTAGCTTTGCCCAACTTCACCTTTCCTCGGAAAATCCAGTAGATGCAGACTGTATAGGCGATGACCACGGGCACGCCGATACAGGCGATAATGAGGATGATGCCGAGCGTTTTGGGCGACGACGCGGCGTTGTAAATCGTCAGGTTGTTTTCAGGGTTGGACAGGCTGTAAACCAGGTTCGGAAAAATGTTCAACGCGAACAGCACCATCAGCGTCACAATGGCGGCGCAAGACGACAAAAATGCCCTTCCGTCGTTTCCGTGATGGAATTCGCGCGGGATGTTGGCGATGGACAGCATATTAACCAGAGCAATGCTGAAAAGCCACGGATTTTCCCGCACACGCGACGCCATGTGAGGCACGAAAAGCAGTGTGGCCATCGTCAGCGTCACGGTGCAGATGACAGAGAGGATGATGCAGCGCATCGCCCATACGCGCAGTTTGTCGTGCAAGGTGCCTTCAGTTTTCATCACGCAGTAAATCGCGCCGTGCATCATGAACAACGCCACGGTCGTCACGCCAACGAGCAGTGGATACGGCTTTAACAGTCCAAGAAATGTGCCAGCATATTCACCATCGGAGTCAATCGGCACGCCCCAGGCAATGTTACCGAGTGCGATCCCGATAAGCAGTCCGGCCGTGATGCTACCAATGGAAAAACTCACGTCCCACATTTGCCTCCACCAGTTTTCTGGGCGTTTGCTGCGGAATTCAATCGCCACCCCGCGAAAAATCAACGCCGCAAGTAACAAATAAAATGCGAGATAAAACCCGGAGAAGATCGTCGCATACACATTGGGAAACGCGGCGAAGAGCGCACCGCCGCCGGTCACCAGCCAGACTTCGTTGCCATCCCAGACCGGCCCGATGGCATTGAGCATCACGCGGCGTTCCTCGTCCTTGTTGGTGAACAGATGCAGCGCGCCGACGCCGAGATCGAAACCGTCGAGGATGGCGTAGCCGGTGAACAGCACACCGACGAGGATGAACCAGATGGTGTTGAGGTCGAGATTCATGGTGTAAATTTATTTTAGTTCATGTGCGAGCGGTTTCGGTAAAGCCAGTTTGCCGGACGGAATCAAATCCGCATCGTCTGGACCATGATGAATTTTGTCGTTGAGCAAATAAATGAAAACGGCGAACAGCAGAAAGTAAATGAACGTGAACAAAATCAGCGACGTGAGAACCGCGTTTGCTTTAACCGCAGCGGACAAACCTTCCGGCGTGCGCATCAGACCATAGACAATCCACGGCTGGCGTCCGACTTCGGCAGCAAACCAGCCCAGTTGATTGGCGATTTGCGGGCCGAGCACGGAGAAAACCAGAATCCACAGCAGCCAGCGCCGTTCATGCGAAGAACGGTGGAGGAAATACAAAAATCCCAGTGCCGCGATGCCGATCAACGCAGAGCCGATGCCCACCATTCCGTGAAAAAATAGAAAACATGCCGTGACCGGCGGGCGATCTTCGGGCTTGTATGCCTTGAGGCCGGTGACCGGCGCGTGAAAATCGCTGTGCGCCAGAAAGCTCAACATGCCTGGAATCTGGAGACCGACCGTCCTTTCGTCTTTTTCATCCACAAATCCGATGACCGTAAGCGGCGCATTGGAACAGGTATCATAGAGGCCCTCAAACGCCGCGAGTTTGGCCGGCTGATTTATCGCCACATCCTTCGCGCTCCTGTCACCGGAAAACCCTTGTAACAGCGACGAAACAAGCGCAACGATCAGACCGACCTTCAGCGATGCACGCGCGAATTCCAGATATGTTTTCTTCAACAGATACCAGGCGCTCACGCTGACAACCAGGAATGCCCCCGCGCACCATGCGCCGCAAACGGTGTGAAACAGACGGTCAGGGAACGATGAATTGAATATCATTGCCCAAAAATCTGTAATTTCCGCCCGCGCGCGTAGGCCTTCGCCGACGATGTGATAGCCGGCGGGCGTTTGCATCCAGGAATTCGCCACAACAATCCAAACCGCGCTGAAGTGCGCCCCAAGACAAACCATGCAGGTTGAGAAAAAGTGCAATTTTCGTCCGACCTTGTCCCAGCCGAAAAGCAAAATGGCGAGAAATCCGGACTCAAGGAAAAACGCGAAAATTCCTTCCGCTGCGAGCGCGCTTCCAAAAATATCACCGACGAAACGTGAGTAAGTTGCCCAGTTGGTGCCGAATTCAAACTCCATCACGATACCGGTCGCGACGCCAACCGCGAACGTAAGGGCAAACACTTTTGTCCAGAATCGCGCCATCTGGTGATAGAGCGAATTGTTGGTCCTGAGCCACAACCCTTCCATGATGACCAGAATGACGCCCAAGCCGATGCTCAACGGCGGATAGATGTAATGAAACGCTATGGTTGCGCCAAACTGGATTCGAGAGAGTGTTAGGACATCCATATAAATTC
>Ga0335083_10009464_pt1 | contig 11816 bp, 8 predicted proteins | sample Lox_Sample_42_FD_206716 | JGI IMG/M metagenome (GOLD analysis project Ga0335083, IMG submission 206716) | Soil microbial communities from Loxahatchee National Wildlife Refuge, Florida, United States - Lox_Sample_4.2 | ecosystem: Environmental > Terrestrial > Soil > Wetlands | place: USA: Florida... | reverse complement strand
AAAGCTGGAAAAGCGTTGGATTCGCGCTCCTGACGTCCGGGGCGGCGCTCGTGGCCGGCCCCGCGGCGGAAGACACGGTCAAGGTGGGCGTGCTTCACTCCCTGACCGGCACGATGGCATCAAGCGAGACCTCGCTGCGCGACATGCTGCTCTTTGCGTTCGATGAGATCAACGCGCAAGGCGGCGTACTCGGACGAAAGATCGAGCCGATCGTCCTGGACGGCGGGTCCAATGTGGGCTTGTTCGCGGAAAAAGCCGGGCGTCTGCTGGACAAGGACCAAGTGGCTGTGATCTTCGGCTGCTGGACCTCGGCCAGCCGCAAAGCGGTGATTCCCATCCTCGAAAAGCGCGACGGCCTCCTGGTCTACCCGGTACAATACGAAGGGGAGGAAGAGAGTCCGAACGTCTGCTACGCGGGTGAAACGGTGAACCAGCAGGCGATTCCTGCCGTGGACTACCTGCTGGCGAAAGGGTTCAAGCGATTCTACCTGCTTGGCTCCGATTACGTGTATCCGCGGACCACGAACCTCGTGCTGGCGGGTTATCTGCTCGGCAAGGGCGTGCCGGGGGAAAACATCGGTGGCGGCATCCGGCGGGACGATAGCGGGCGGATCACCTCGGCCGGCCGATACACGCCGCTGGGCCACACGGATTATCAGCGAATCGTGGCCGAGATCAAAGCCTTCGCCGCGGGCGGCCACGCCTGCGTGATCAACACTCTGAACGGCGATACCAACGCCTCCTTTTTCCAGGAGTACCTGGCCGCCGGTCTCACTGCGAGGAGCTGCCCGGTGATGTCATTTTCGATCGCCGAAGACGAGCTGCGATACCTTCCGGCGCCCAAACTGGCCGGGCAGCTGTGCGTCTGGTCCTATTTCCAATCGCTCGCCACGCCGGGAAACAGGAAGTTCCTCGCCCATTTCCGCCGGTGGCTGGACGCCACCTCCAATCCCAGCGTGGTCCGGCGCGGCCGGGTCGTCGATTCGCCGATGGTGTTGAGTTACGACGGCGTGTACCTCTGGAAGGCCTGTGTGGAGAAGGCGGGCACGTTCAACGTCGATCGCGTGCGCGAAGTTTGGCAATCGGGCGTGGCCTTCGATGGCCCCGGGGGAGAGGTAACCACTCAGAGGAACATGCATCTCACCAAGAGCGTGTATGTCGGCGAGATCCAGCCCGACGGTCAATTCACCGTGCTCCAGGCCAGTCACGACATCTACGCCAAGCCGTGGCAGCAGGGCACGCCCGTGCCGGCCGCACCCCGCCCGTAGGCGAAGCAACGGGTGGCGAACGAGGGTCCCGCCGTCCCGGCTAAACACGTTGCAGCCATTTGCCATTTCGCGGAGCAGAAGTTAGTTCCGTTCCGCCCCAGTCGGTCCACCCCAAGACCGGCGAAAACTTCCAGCGATGAATGCCACGTCGGCGAGGCCAAGCGTTCCTGATGCTTCGCGCTCCAGGGCCATTCGATTGATTCGGTCAGCCTGCCCCTCGTTGCTCCTGGCCATCGCGGCGGCCAATCTGGTCTGGTGGTGGGCGGTGGCAACCCAGCGGACCGCCGTGGATTTTCTGGTGCCCGCCGCTCCCAGCACCTCGGTCTGCTTCCTCTTCCTCGCCGCGGCGCTTGGGCTGCGGATCTGGCTTCCGAACAGAAACTGGGCGCGATCGGTCTCCTGGAGCTTGGTGGGGTTGGTCGCGATCGCGGCTTCGCACGTCATGCTCGCCGCATACAAAGGCGAACATCCGTTCTGGGAGCATTGGTTCGGGCCGGTCGATCTGATCGTCAAAGGGTTCCCGATCGCGCACATGGTCGCTTATACGGCGGTCTTGCTGCTGGTCTCGATCTTCGGCTTCGCGACCTTGTTCATGCCGCGACTGGCGCGCTCCTGGTTGGTGAACGTGGGGATCGCCGCCACCAGCTTGGGCACGGTCATCGCGATCGGACTGACCATTTCATACGCGAGCGGGGATCAACTGGTCTCCGGCGGCGGTTCAGCAATATTCTCCCCGTCAACCGCAGTCGAATTTCTCCTGTTCAATACCGGCCTGCTGGTGAGTTCCGAATGCATCCGCTGGCTTCGGCGGTGGTTGTTCGGCGCCACCGGCGAGTCTGACCGGCTGTCCCGCGACGAGCGCCTGGTGTTGACATCGGTCGTGGTGACCGGGCTGATCATGATCGTCGCCGGAATGACGCTCCTGCATGTGCAGGCTCGTCGGCAACGGGAGAAGGTCCTGAGCGAGCTGCTGGCCCTGACGAAACTAAAGGTCGAGCAGATCACGGCTTGGCGGCGAGAGCGACTCGGTGATGCGCGCACAATCACGGGGGTTCCGGGCCTCCCGGATGTGATGCATGCGGTCGTCGCCGGGTCGGCCACAAAGGCCACGCAGGTCGAACTGGCGGACTGGTTCAAGCGCCTGGAGCTGGATTACGGGTACGCCACCGTCATGCTGCTGGACGGGGCGCTTGATCCAGTACTATCCGAGCCGGTCGGGGCGGTCGTTCCGGCGGGGGCGCGGCGCTTCCCGCTATCCTACTTCGGCGGCAATCCGGATGTGGTGGAACTGCCGCCGTACGTCGATCGCGCTCGGGAACTTCACTGGGATCTCCTGCTCCCTCTGCAATCGCACACGGAAAGCAATCCCTTCGGTGCGCTCCTGCTGCAAACCACTCCGGAGCGTTTGCTGCTTCCGCTCGTCCGGTCGTTGCCGACGACGATCACGACCGGCCAGAGCGTGTTATGGTTCCGCGACGATGAACGCCTGATCTCGCTGGGTGGTTATCGCGCCCAACCGCACACGGACGCCACCGAGCTCCAGCCCTTTGGCATCGTTCGGCTCGTGTCCGACCAGAATCCGCAATCCCTGCTGTTTCGGGCCGTGAACAGGCAGCCGGCGGAGGGTGAGGGGGTCGACTACCGGGGTGTGGCCGTCATCGGGGTCGCTCGGGCGGTGCCCGACTCCTCGTGGTTCCTGGTCAGCCAAGTTGACGCCCAGGAGGTCTACGCGCCGCTTCGGCGCGCCGCCGTCGCCGGCACGGGCGGTGTGATGGGACTGTTGCTGCTCACCGGCGTCGTCGCCGGCGGTCTCTGGCGGCAGCGCCAGAAGAACCTCCTCGCGGCGCACCTGGCCGTGGAATTGGAACAAAAGCGCACCGCGGCCCGGCTCGGCATGGTCATGCAGGAAGCGAGAGACGTGATCCTCGTTTTGGACGAAAGCCTGCGGATCATCGAGGCGAACGAGCAGGCTCTGGCGGTATACGGCTGGTCGCGTGAGGAACTGCTGGGCATGCCCGTGCGCGACTTGCGGGCCGCAGAGGCGACCAGCGACTTCACGCACGTGTCTCAGTCGGTCACCGCGGGGACGGGCGCGACCTTCGAGACCGAGCACCGCCGCAAGGACGGATCCACCCTCCCGGTGGAGGTGAGCGCCCGGATGGTCGAAGGCGACGGCCAGAAGCAAGTTCTATCGATCATCCGCGACATCACCGAGCGCAGGCGCGCCGAGGCCGAATTGCGCGCGAGCGAGGAGCGCTACCGCCTGATTGCCGAGAACACGTCGGATGTGATCTGGCTTTATGATTTTGCACAGGACGGTTTCACTTATGTGAGCGCATCGTCGTCGTCGCTGCTCGGCTACGCGCCGGAAGCGCTGGTCGGGACCAAGCTAACCTCCACCCTGACTGACGAGTCAGCCGCAAAAGCCGGCGAGCTCCTGCGCGACCTTCTCGCCGAAATTCGCCCCGGCGCTCCTGCGCACCACATCGTCGTCGAGCTCGACCAACGCCGCAAGGATGGCAGCACCGTGCCCACCGAGGTCGTGGCCTCGGTGATGCCGGACCCGGCGGGCGGGGCCCGGCACATCCTCGGCATCACCCGTGACATCACGGAACGCCGACGCGCCCGCGAGGCCCTGGAGAAGTTCAACACCCAACTCGAACAACGCGTCGAACAGCGCACCAGCGAGATCCAGGCCCTGCTCGACGCCATCCCCGACACCGTCCTGTTGTGCGACGAGCAGGGTGCCGTGGTTTTCGCCCACTCCATCCGCTATCCGGGCATTGCCGGTCTGGTGACGGGCGAGGCTGTCGCCGACCGCCGGCCTGAGCTCGACGTAGCCATCCGGGAGATCGTGCGCGACATGCATGCTCTGTCGCTGGGGGGAAGCCAGACAGTCGTGAAGGAGTATGAGCGGCCGCTGGAAGCCGGGAAAACGGCGTGGCTCGAAGCCCGGGCCGCCCCGATGCCCCAAGGCCGGGTACTGGTGTTCCTGCGCGAGATCTCGGAGCGGAAGCGCCATGAACTGGGCGTGCTGGCGAATCTCGCCCGCGAGCGGCAGCTGTCCGAGATGAAATCGCAATTCATCTCGGTCGCCTCCCACGAGTTTCGGACGCCGCTGGCCGCGGCGGTGGGAACCCTGGAGCTGATTGAGCGCCATGCCGCGAAGTTGACCGAGGCCAAGCGCACGGAGTTGATCAGCCGAATCCAGCGCTCCCTCGGCCGGCTGACCGAGATCATGGACGACGTGCTCCAGCTCAGCCGGGCCGACTCCGGCCGGGTGAAGGCGACGCGGATCAACGCCGACCTGGTCCGGCTTGCGCAGGACATCCTGCGCGAGGTTGAAAGCGGCGACGGACAGAAGCACCGCTTTATCTTCGAGTCCGGCGCGGGGGTCGGGACGGTGCCCGTCGACACCAAACTGACCAACCACATCCTGTCGAACCTGGTGGGCAATGCCGTCCGCTACTCGCCAGCCGGGACGACGGTGACGGTGAAGCTCCGCATCGACGAGACCGCATTCACCTTTCTGGTGATTGACGAAGGGATCGGCATTCCCGAGGCCGAGCGCGAGCACGTCTTTGAGCCGTTCGCCCGGGGCAGCAACGTGGGCCAGATCAGCGGCACCGGGCTTGGTTTGAACATCGTGAAGCGGTACACCGAGCTCATGGGCGGCACCATCGAACTGCTGCCCGCGGAACGCGGCACCACCTTCAGCGTCCGCATCCCCTTGACCCAACCCTCCGCCTGAATGAAAGCCCCCCACAACGCCCGCATCCTCGTGGTCGAGGACGACAGCGCGATCCGCGCCACCTTGATCGACATGCTCGAACTCAACGGGTTCGAGGTGGTCCAGGCCAGCAACGGCCCCGACGGGTTCGAGCGGGCAAAAGCGCAGCACCACCGCCCTGATGTCATCCTGACGGACGTCTCGATGCCGGGATTCGACGGCTTCGAATTCATCCGGTCCCTGCGCACCGCCGAGGAAACGCGGGCGACGCCCGTCATCATCATCTCCGCTTCGGTTGAGCCGGAGAAGATGCGCCAGGGCATGGACCTCGGGGCCGAAGATTACATCGTCAAGCCGTTCACCGAGGACCAGATCCTCGGCTCCATCCGGGCGCGACTGGAGAAAAAGGCGCTGCTCGACGAGCTCGACGCCTTCGCTCACACGGTGGCCCACGACCTGAAGAATCCCATTTCCGTCCTGATGATGCGCACCGAGCTGCTGCAGTCGGTCTGGCCGACGGCTGATGACGCCACGAAACTCAAACATGTGAACGAGCTGGCGACAAATTCCGCCCGCCTGAACAACATTGTCGACGAGTTGCTGATCCTGGCCGGGGTCGGCCGCCAGACGGTGGTGCCCCAACCGGTGGACATGGCGGCGGCCGTGCAGGAAGCGGTCGGCCGGATCGAGAACATGGTGCAGAAATCGGGCGCGCAGATCGAGCGGCCTGACCGGTGGCCCCCCGCGCTGGGCCACCCGCCGTGGATCGTCGAGATCTGGACCAACTACCTCAGCAACGCCGTCAAGTACGGCGGGCAGCCGCCGGTCGCCCGCCTGGGCGCCGAGGCGGTGCCGGGACGCCGCTGCGTGCGCTTCTGGGTCGAGGACAACGGTCCCGGGCTCTCCGCCGACCAGCAGGGACAGCTGTTCAAGGCATTCTCCCGCGTCACGGAGACGCGGGTCAAGGGCCACGGGCTCGGACTGTCGATTGTCCGCCGGATTGCCGAGAAACTCGACGGCCAGGTCGGGGTCGCGAGCGAGTTGGGCAAGGGCAGCCGTTTCTGGTTCGAGCTGCCGGTCGTTCCCGAACCATGAAGATCCTGATCATTGAGGACCAGGAGGACATCCGGGCCACCCTGCGCGATCTTCTGGAGATCAACGGTCACGAGGTGCTCGAAGCGGCGGACGGCGTCCAGGGAGTGGAACAGATGGCGCAGAAGCCGGACTTCATCTTCTGCGACCTCGCCATGCCCAAGTTGGATGGCCACGGCGTGTTGGCGGCCGTCAAGCAGATGCCCGAAGTTCGTGACGTACCGTTTGTGTTTCTGACCGCCAGAGCCGAGCGCCATGATCAACGGGAGGGCATGGCGTTGGGAGCAGACGACTACATCACAAAACCCTTCTCCGAGCGGGACATCTTGGATGCCATTGCAGCACGCACTCAACGCCAGCACCGCCTGCACGACCGAATCCAGGAGCTGGCCCGACACCATCAGCGTCAAGTGAATGCGCAATGGTCACACGAACTGCTAACGCCCTTGAACGCGGTCATGGGCATGGTGGGGATGCTGGAGGCCGAAGCGGAAACCATTCCACCGGGAGAGCTGAAGGAAATGCTCGCGATCATTCGGTCGGGCGCGGAACGACAGGAGAAGCTGGCCAGGAAGCTGATCCTCTATTTTCGCCTGGAACAGATGTCGCTCTCACCGGCGAGTGACCGTGGCTCCAGCGAGGCCGGCAGGGTGACGATGGAGGAGGCGGCGCAGGCAGCCCGAGACCGGAATCGGGAGGCGGATTTGACCGCATCCGCAGAACCCGGACAGGTCGCCATTGCCGAGGAGTTGTTGCGGACCGCGCTTTACGAGATCGTCGACAATGCCCTTTGCTTTTCCAAGCCGGGCCAACCCGTGAGGGTCATGGGTACGGTTCGGGCCGCCCATTATCGGATCGACGTCATCGACCAAGGGCCGGGCATGACCGCCGAGCAGTGCGCGAACGTGGGCGCGTTCACACAATTCGACCGCCAGAAGCGTGAACAGCAAGGGCTGGGCCTGGGTTTGGCGATCGCCCGATCGACCGCGAAGCTCGCGGGCGGCCATCTCCACCTGATGCCGCTCGCGGTGGATCGGGGTCTCACCGTTACCTTCGATCTTCCATGCGCCGCCGGCGTTCCTGGGCCATGAAAACCATCGATGCCTCTCTGGCGGCTCCGCCGCGACCGAAGACCAGGCCCTGGGTGCGCTGGGCGGTACTTTTGACCATCGCGGTTCTTGAAGTGCAGGCGGTGACCCTGCCCCAATTGCAGCATGACCAGCGGATGGCGCCCAAGCGGTTCGCCAGCTATTTCGAATACTTCGCCTTCGAGCTCAACGAGGCGGTGCAGCCCGCCGAGGTGTTCCTGGCCCGCGAAAAGGGTGACTGTGACGACTACGCGGTGCTCGCCGATTTCGTTCTAAAACCCAAGGGGTACACGACTCACCTGATCTGGGTGCGCATGGTTGGCCAGATTCCGCACTGCGTGTGTTACGTCGATCAATCCAAAGCCTATCTGGACTACAACAACCGCGACGTATTCTTCACTTTGGAGCGCTCACACCCGAGCCTGCGTGAGATCGCCAACAAGGTGGCGGCATCCTTCAACGCCAGCTGGACTTCCGCCACGGAGTTTACGTACTCGTACGCGACCGAGATTCATGGCTGGGGGGCAACCGTGGTGAGAACCGACCCGCCGAAAGACGATCCGGCCCTGGGGCAAACCAATCTCTCCAAGATCTATGTCAATTGACCCCCCAGGCCCGGCGGGTGCGGAGAACAAGGTCTTTCGCCGCTTCGTGGTTCTCTTGTTGCTGGTGCTCGCGGTACTCGCCTTTGTCATCGTCAGATCTCTGCAGAACCTGAATCGATCGATCGCCTCCAACGACTGGGTCAATCACACCCACGCCGAGATCAGTGAGGCTGACGCCATTGAAGCGGGGATGGAAGCTGCCGAGGCGGCGTTACGCACCTATTTGCTCACCGGCGATCCCCGCGATCGAGTGACCTGCCAGGAGGCTTTCGCCGACCTGGCCGGCCACGTGGAAGTGGCCAAGGCGCTGGCCAAAAGTGCGCCCGTTGAAAGCCAACAGATCCTCCAGATCGAGACCTTGCTGGCGCAGCGCGCCAGTTTCGCCCGCGACCTGCTGAAGGCGCGTGATGGAGCGTCCGGGGCCACCGTGCCACAGCTGCTTTCGGGCGACACCGGAGCGGTGGCGATTCACGAGATCATCCGGCGACTTGGCGATTTCAAAGAGACGGAGAACAGTCTGTTGGCGGCGCGGGACACGGCCGAGTATCTTCAGGCCCAAACCACCCGTTGGACGGAATTGAGCGGAGTGGCCCTGGACGTCCTCTTGCTCGCGGGCGCGGCGTGGCTGGTTTGGGATGACCTCGCGGCCCGGCGGCGTGCGGTCGCCGCGTTGCAGGAGGCAAACACCCTGCTGGAAGTGAAGGTCCAGGAGCGCACCGCAGAATTGACGGCGGCCAATCGGCGGTTGACGGACCAGAACCTTGAGGGCCGCTGGACGAATCAGGCCTTGGATCACCAGCTCCGCTATAGCCAGCTGATCATCAATTCGATTTCGGACCTCGTCTTGGTGGTGACCAAGGCTCTGAACATCTCGCGGATAAATCCCGCAGTCACCCACTTGACCGGCTGGAATGCGGCCGATTTGGTCGATCGGCCTCTCGCTCATCTTGTCCGGTTCGTTCGTGAGGGCGAAGCGAAGGAGTCCCTGCTTTTCGATCCGGTTGCACAAGCCCTGGCCGACGGACACGACCTTCGTGCCCAGCCCGCCCTCGTGACCGACAGTCGGGGACGTCAGACGCCGGTCCATCTCCACGCATACCCGGTGCGTGACCGTGACAAAGTCGTTGGCGGCGTAATCGTCCTGCAACTGGTCGCGCCCGCCTCCACGGAGGCTAAATGATGCATCCATGACTACCACGGCTTCCACCTCAGCCCGGCCCCCAGCAGAGCCCGGGAAGAAACACATCCTGATTGTGGACGATGAGCGGCCCATCCGTGAACTCGTGGCCGAATATCTGATCGCACGTGGCTTTCGGGTCACGGCCGTCTGCTCGGCGGCTGAGGCCTACAAGGCCGCACGCGACGACGCGGCAGACCTGGTCATCACGGATCTTCAACTCGAAGACTCTGACGGACTGGAGCTCGTCGAACAGCTGAAGAGCGAGCGGCCAGACATGCCGGTCATTCTTCTGACCGGTGTTCTATTCGACCAGAAGGTCGTCGACGAGCGCATCAGCAAAAAGGTGAGCGCGTACGTGAGCAAGACCTCGGCTTTGAGTGAGCTCCTGACAGAGGTGCTGCGCCTGCTCAAACCGTGACCGACACTACCAAGGGGGTGGTGAGGTGATTCCAGGCCAATGCCACGAGGTGGCTCCCCGGAATCGGCACCGATTCTCGTGACGCGCCCCCGATTTCTTAAGCCCTGTTTCGGTTTTCGCCCGGCCAGGACGTTCCGCCACTAAAATGGCGATACATGCCTCGCCCCTCCTGCCGAAGAGACCTCAGAATCCATACCTTAAGCCCGCCTCGGGGCGCGCGTTCGCCGGACGCCATTTTTAAATCCGGTCCGAACTCGAGATGCCGCGCCGCAGCCCTGCGCGAAGTCGAAGGGGCGAAGGCGGCCAGCCTTTGCCTGCGGAACCCGAAGGCTTCGGCTCGGCGAGCCAGCCATCGGGAGGGAGCTGGATTACGGCGCGAGCGCCTGCGCGACGGCCTCCAACAGCTGGGTGGCCCGGAACGGTTTTTCCAAGGTGCCCGCGACGCCCAGCAGCCGGGCCATTTCCAGATAGGGATCGGTCGGGGCCGCGCCGCCCGAGATGGCGATCACGGGAGTGCGGGCATGGTTGCCGCGCAGGGCCATGATCACGTCAAAGCCGTCCTTCTTGGGCATCTCAATGTCGGTGATCACGAGATCGATCCGGCCCGGATTATAAAGCTTCAGGCCCGCGTCGCCGTCGCCCGCCTGCGCGATCTCGTGGCCGGCCGCGCCGAGAACGGCGGCGATGATCGAGCGGATTTCCGCGTCGTCGTCCATCACCAGAATCCGGGCCATGCGACAAGTGACACCCGTCCGGCGATTCCGGCCAGCGGCGGGGTTGCATACATTCTGTAAATCGCACCGCGCGCCGATTCCGGTATGCCCATTTGGCGCCGGGCCGGGCGGGCCTTTCGCCGGGGCGCGGACAACGTCGAATCCAGCGTGGTTGAAGGCCGGGCGGAGCGGAAATGCCGCCGGTTCTCCCTCGGCATGGCTTCCGGGGCGAGTCACGATGGCGCCATGGCCACTTGCATTCCGGCGTCCGAGCGGATTGGAGGCGTGTACTACGCAACGACCCGGAACGGGATCGAACTGCCCGTCATCGACGTCACCCATCCGAGCTTCGCGATGGATTCGAGCGACGCGGCCGTCCGCACCCTCCGGGAGCGGGGCCGGGAGGAAATCGCCCGCTGGAGCCGGCGCCCGGCGTGGATCAGCCGGCTGATGCTCTTCCTGTTTGCGCGACGCTCGGCGATGCTGCGGGCCGTGCGGTCGAGCAAGGGTGGTTTTCTGAGCGGGATGAACACGTACCTGGTCAAGCTGCCGCCCAGGCACCTCGCGAGCAGCTTTGCGACCGCCGCCGACCGTCGCATCGCCCATGGGGCGCAGCTGGCGGGCATCCGCCTGCGCCTGCAGATCATGTCCGAACTCCTGGCGGAGCAACTCGCGCACGACCTGACCCGGGCCCCGGCGGGCGCGCCGATTTTGCTGCTCAATGTCGCCGGCGGGCCGGCGATGGACAGTCTCAACGCGCTCCTGGTCGCCAGACGCCGTGCGCCCGCGGCTCTCGCCGGCCATCCCGTCCGGATCGAGGTGTTGGACCTCCAGGAGGAAGCCCCCGCCTTCGGCCGGCGGGCGCTCGACGCGCTGCGGGCCGCCGGGGCTCCCCTCGCACCGCTGGACATCGGCTTCCGGCACGAGCCCTACGACTGGAACCAGCCCGAATCCCTGCGCGAAATTCTGCGCGGGCAGGCGGACGGGGCCGTCGGCTTGGGTTCCTCCGAGGGCGGGTTGTTCAGCTATGCCGGGGACGAGGTGATCCGGGCGAATCTGGAGGTTCTGCGCGCCGGCACCGGGCGCGATTTCACCTTCACGGGGACCTATTCCCCGGAGCATCCCCTGACGCGCGCGGCCCTGCGGTTCAGCCGCGCCGCATCCCGGTTCTTCGCGCCCGAGGCCTTCGCGCGGCTGGTGCGCGCCGCGGGTTGGCGGATCGACCGCGACATCGAGGCCGTCGGCACCCGGTGCGTTCGCCTGGCGAAGGCGTGAGGTGTCGAAGCCATTGGCGCGGGAGGGGTTGGTGAGGCGCAGCACAACAGCCGCCGCTTGCGGTGCCGGGTTGGCTGGCTTTATTCGAGGACCGTCACCCTGATGGATACGCCGATGATTCCCCGGCCGCGGAGCCGCGCGTTGCGTTGCTCGCTTGTGGTCCTGCTGTTGGAGGTTGCAGTTTTGCCGCCGCTGCGCGCGCAGAAGCCTGAAGTCCCGGCGTGGGCCCAGCCGGGTTCCGCCACGCACGTCCAGGTGGCGCCCCCCGCGGATTTTCATCGGCCCAGCACGAACTTCGCCACGCCGATCGGCGTGTTCGAAGGCCAATCCGACATCGGCAGCGCGGTGGTGCCGGGCAGCGCCGGTTACGATCCCGCCACCCGGCAGTATACGATCAATTCGGCCGGCTATAACGTCTGGTACACGCGCGACGAGTTCCGATACCTC
>Ga0335083_10009463_pt1 | contig 11816 bp, 11 predicted proteins | sample Lox_Sample_42_FD_206716 | JGI IMG/M metagenome (GOLD analysis project Ga0335083, IMG submission 206716) | Soil microbial communities from Loxahatchee National Wildlife Refuge, Florida, United States - Lox_Sample_4.2 | ecosystem: Environmental > Terrestrial > Soil > Wetlands | place: USA... | reverse complement strand
AAAATGTTCAGGCCGCCCAGATTGAAGAGCGAGCCTAAGATCGTCAGGACACCCAATATCGATCCGACAATCCATCCGCAGGTGATCAGTCGCCGCGCCATCGTTTCGTCCATCTTTTGCCTTTCCTAAAAGCCGCTCGGCGGTGCTTTCCTATGCAGCCGCCTGATTGTATAGTCCTCGCCTGCATCATATTCTGACTGGTCCTAACGTAAAATGGCCGTGCCCAACGCACGGAACGGTAGGTGGCTGGGCCGGCTAGGCTCAGCCTAAATCAAGACACGGGTGAGTCTGCGAGCCGCGGCCTAAAGAAAAAGATGGGTCTAAAGGAAAACCTCGAACGTATCCAACAGCTTTCACGCCAGGCCGAACTGGGCGGTGGTGAAGATCGTCTCAAGCGACAGCGCGAAAACGGCCGGATGACGGCCCGCGAGCGTATCGCCTTCCTGCTCGATCGCGATTCTTTCGTCGAGCTGGACAAGTTCAAAACCCATCGCAACAGCGATTTCGGGATGGCCGACAAGAAGATGCCCGGCGACGGCGTCGTGACCGGCTACGGCACGATCGACGGCCGACAAGTCTGCGTTTTCTCGCAGGATTTCACCGTCTTCGGCGGCAGTCTTTCCGGTGCCTTTGCTGAAAAGGTCAGCAAGGTGATGGATCTGGCGGCGAAAATCGGGTGCCCGGTAATCGGTCTCAACGACTCGGGCGGCGCTCGAATTCAGGAAGGCGTTGTCTCGCTAGCCGGTTACGCCGATATCTTCGTCCGCAACGTTCTGTCCTCGGGCGTGGTGCCACAGATCTCAGCGATCATGGGACCCTGCGCAGGTGGCGCGGTCTATTCGCCCTCGATGACCGACTTCATCATCATGGTCCGCGATACGTCCTACATGTTCATCACGGGCCCGGACGTTATCAAGGCGACCACGCACGAAGAGGTCACGATGCAGGACCTCGGCGGTGCGGATACTCATTCGATCAAATCGGGCGTATGCCATCTCGAAGCGGCCGACGATGCCGAAGCGCTCACGACGATTCGCGAGCTGCTTTCGTACATGCCCTCGAACAATGCCGAGGATCCGCCATTCCGAGCGCCTACCGATGATCCGAATCGGCGTGATGAGGCGCTCGATTCGATCGTGCCGGAAAATCCGAACAAGCCCTACGACATGCGCGAGGTGATCACGCGGGTTGTCGACGACGGTCACTGGCTCGAAATCCAGAAGGATTGGGCGCAGAACATGCTGATCGGGTTCGCGCGCCTGGGCGGCTATTCGGTCGGAATCGTCGCGAATCAGCCGGCTTATCTCGCCGGATGCCTCGATATCGACGCGTCGGTCAAGGGCGCTCGTTTCGTCCGCTTCTGCGATTGTTTCAATATCCCTCTGGTGACCTTCGTCGATGTGCCGGGATTCCTGCCCGGTACTGCGCAGGAGTTCGGCGGGATTATCCGCCACGGCGCGAAGCTGCTGTATGCCTTTATCGAAGCGACGGTGCCGAAAGTCACGGTGATTACGCGCAAGGCCTACGGCGGCGCCTACGACGTTATGTCGTCGAAGCACGTGCGTGCTGATTTCAACTTCGCATGGCCGACGGCCGAAATCGCGGTTATGGGCCCGGATGGCGCGGTTAATATCATCTTCCGCAACGAGCTTCAAAAGGCCAAGGATCCCGTCGCGGAGAAGAATCGCCTCGTCGAAGAGTATCGGAAAACCTTTGCGAATCCGTTCAAGGCGGCCGAGCTTGGCTATGTCGATGAGGTCCTGATGCCGCGTGATACACGGCCCAGGCTGATCACGTCGCTCAAGATGCTCGAAAACAAGCGCGAGAAAAATCCGCCCCGCAAGCATGGCAATATTCCGCTGTAAAAGCTTCGCACGGAGAAATCGCAGAATTTGGTGTTGCAACTTTTCGTCGAGTTAATCTCCTTTGTCATTCTGAGCGTAGCGAAGAATCCCGGGATTCTTCGTCGCCGCAGGGCTCCTCAGAATGACAAGCGGTGCGTGGGTGCCGAGCTAAGAGTCAATGTTCAAACGTATTCTGATTGCTAATCGTGGTGAGATTGCGGTGCGCGTGATGCGCGCGTGCCGCGATCTTGGAATTGAAACCGTCGCTGTTTATTCGGACGCGGATCGCACGGCGATGCATGTGCGCGAGGCCGACTACGCGGTTGGCGTCGGTCCGGCTCCGGCCGCCCAGAGTTATCTCAAGACCGAGAACATCCTCGATGCGGCGAAGCGCACGGGCGCCGAAGCGATTCATCCAGGCTACGGCTTCTTCTCCGAAAACGCCAGATTTGCCCGCGCGGTCGAAGCCGCCGGAATTACCTTTATCGGACCCCCTCCGACTGCGATCGAGGCGATGGGGGATAAGGTCGAAGCGCGCAAGGCGATGATTGCCGCCGGTGTGCCGGTCGTTCCCGGCTCGCCTGATATTCTTGAAGGCGAGGAAGCGGTGCGCGCGGTCGTGGCGCAAATCGGCTATCCGATCATGCTCAAGGCTGCCGGCGGTGGCGGTGGTAAGGGCATGCGCAAGATCGATAAGGACGAGGAACTATCGTCTGCCGTGCGCTCTGTCGCCAGCGAAGCGAAATCCTCCTTCGGCGACAGCCGCTTCTACGTCGAGAAGTTCGTTAATAGGCCGCGCCATATCGAGATTCAGGTTTTTGCCGATAAGGCAGGCAACACAGTTCATCTGTTCGAGCGCGAGTGCTCGATTCAGCGCCGCAACCAAAAGGTTGTCGAGGAATCGCCCTCGCCGTTTATCACGCCTGAGATGCGTGCCGCGATGGGCGAGGTGGCCGTCCGAGCCGCTCGCGCGGTTAACTACGTTGGTGCCGGAACGATCGAGTTCCTCGCCGACGCCGATCGCAACTTCTACTTCCTTGAAATGAACACCCGTATTCAGGTGGAGCATCCGGTGACCGAGATGGTGACTGGAATCGACTTGGTGAAGTTGCAGATCGAGGTCGCCGCCGGAGCGAAGCTCCCCTTCACGCAGGCCGATCTGCGGCAAAACGGATGGGCCGTCGAGTGCCGCGTCTATGCTGAGGATCCTGCGAACGGCTTCGTGCCAGCGCCCGGTAAGATCCACGCGCTGAGCTTCCCCGATGGTCCAGGTGTGCGCGTCGATGCGGGCGTCTATGCCGGTGCCGAGGTCTCAGTCTTTTACGATCCGATGATCGCCAAGCTCGCAACGTGGGGACGGGATCGCAACGAAGCGATTGCGCGGATGCGTCGTGCGCTGAGCGAGTTCACGATCGCCGGCGAGCTCTCGACGAATCTGGAGTTCCATCGCTGGATTACCAACCATCCGCGCTTCCTCGCCGGTGACTTCGACACCAACTTTATCGCGCAGGAGTATCGACCGGCGGAGCTTAACGGCGGCGTCGATAAAGCGCGTATCGCGGCAATCATGGCGGCGGCCTTTTCGGCCCAGCGCGGCGGTAATCAAACCTTGAAGGCCGAGGCGGACGGCAAACGCTCGAACGTGTCGTCGTGGAAGCTTGTCAGCCGCAGCAATCTCTTGGGACGTTAATTCGAAAATCTACTCATGCGATACGTTGCTACAATCGATGGTGCCGAGCACGAATTCGACCTCGAAGAACTGACGGGTCACTCGCTCAGAATCAAGCTGGGTGATGAACAATTCGATGTGGATGTGCGGCATACCGGCCATACCTCCTACTCAATTCTCGTGGGCGACCGCGCGTTCGATTTCGAGATCGCCCGCCATACCGACGAGTTAGTGGTTGCGACGCGTGGAACGGCGGCGCGCGTTATGCTCCAGGACGCGGCGAAGCGCGTTCGGCATGCCGAACGGGGCCATGGCGGGGGCAAAGCTGAACTCAAGGCGATGATGCCCGGACGCGTCGTGAACGTGCTGGTTAACGTCGGCGATAATGTAACGGCGCAGCAGGGTGTCGTAGTTGTCGAGGCGATGAAGATGGAAAACGAATTGAAGTCGCCCAAGGAAGGCACGGTCACTACAATCAAGGTGAAGCCGGGTCAAACCGTCGAAAAAGGCGAACTGCTCATCATAATCGAATAACGGAGGCATCGTCTCATGCCTGACAGTACCGAGAAAATCGCGAACGCACGCAAGGAATGGGAACAGAAGCGGATCGCGCCTGGGCTCAAGCGCGGCCCCGAGCGTCGCGAGAGATTTGCCACGAGTTCAGGAATTGACATTCAGCGCGAATACAATCCCGACGATTTGAACGGTTTCGATTTCCTCTCGGAAATCGGCTTTCCCGGCGACTATCCCTTCACGCGCGGCGTGCAGCCCACGATGTATCGCGGGCGCCTCTGGACGATGCGCCAGTATGCGGGATTCGGCGACGCGGAAGAATCAAATCGTCGTTACCGCTATCTTTTCGCGAATGGCCAGACGGGACTCTCGGTCGCCTTCGATCTGCCGACTCAGATGGGTCGCGACTCGGACCATCCGCTAGCCAAGGGCGAAGTCGGCCGCGTCGGTGTCGCGATCGGATCGCTCGCCGATATGGAGACCCTGCTGGCTGAGCTGCCGCTCGACAAGATCTCCACCTCGATGACGATCAACTCGACCGCGGCTATCCTGCTGGCGCTTTATATCGTGACCGCCGAGCGGCGTGGCGTCTCATGGGACAAGCTTAACGGCACGATCCAGAACGATCTGCTCAAGGAATATATCGCGCGCGGCACCTACATCTATCCGCCCCGCGACTCGATGCGCATCATCACGGATATTTTCGAGTTCGCAAGCCGCGAGGTGCCGAACTGGAATACGATTTCGATTTCCGGTTACCACATCCGCGAAGCCGGCTCGACCGCGGCGCAGGAACTCGCCTTCACGATCGCCGACGGTATCGCCTATGTCGAGGCAGCGGTGAAGGCGGGCCTCAAAGTCGATGACTTCGCGAGCCGCCTGTCGTTCTTCTTCAACGTTCATAACAACTTCTTCGAAGAGATCGCGAAGTTCCGCGTGGCGCGCCGCCTCTGGGCGCGGATCATGAAGGAGCGCTTTGGATCCAAAGACGAGCGCTCGATGATGATGCGCTTTCACGCGCAGACGGCCGGCTCGACGCTCACGGCGCAGCAGGTCGATAACAACGTTGTGCGTGTGACGCTGCAGGCGCTGGCCGCGGTGCTCGGTGGAGCGCAATCGCTGCATACGAACTCCCGCGACGAAGCATTGGCTCTGCCCAGCGAAAGCTCGGCGTTGCTCGCGCTGCGCACGCAGCAGGTGATCGCATACGAATCCGACGTTACCGATACGGTCGATCCGCTCGGCGGCTCGTATTACATCGAGACGCTCACGCGCGAACTGGAGAAGCGCACGCTGGAGTATCTGAGCAAGATCGATGATTTTGGTGGCGCCGTCGCCGCGATCGAGCGCGGCTATCCGCAACGCGAAATCCAGAACTCAGCCTTCATCTATCAGCGCGAAATCGAGCAGAAGCAGCGGATTATCGTTGGGGTCAACGACTTCAAGACGGCCAACGAGGTTCCGCCCGATATCTTGAAAGTGAATCCTGCGATCGAGGAGAAGCAACGCGCGCGTCTGGCCAAGGTCCGCAGCGAGCGCGATCAGACTGCGGCGACCGCGGCGCTCATCCAAGTTGAGCGGGTCGCGCGTGATGGCGGCAATCTGATGCCTCCGATTATCGACGCGGTGCGGAAGTGGGCAACTCTCGGTGAAATCGCGGACGCGATGCGCGCGGTCTTTGGCGAGTACCATCCGACGGTCGAAGTTTGAGGTAGGTAGGGCGTCCCGACCTCAAGTTAAGATTGAAAGAAAAGTTCGTCCGGATCGGTCCGGGTGCTTTATTTGCCCGCACAGGTCTGAAAAAGTAATCGCTCTTATTTAGGCAGAGTAGGAGATCGCAGATCGATGGGTCCATTTCCGAAAGGGGTTTTTCTCACCAAGGGTGTCGGACGGCATCGCGAGAAACTCAACGCGTTCGAACTCTCACTGCGCTCAGCAGGGATCGCCGAATACAACCTCGTGCGCGTGAAATCGATTTTCCCACCGAACTGCAAGCTGATCTCCCAGCAGGAGGGTCAGCGCTACCTGACTCCCGGGCAGATCGTCTTTGCCGTGATGAGCGATAATGCGACTGACGAGCCGCATCGGCTGATTGCGTCATCGGTCGGAGTCGCGATTCCGTCGAACTCGGCTCACTACGGCTACCTGTCGGAGCATCACAGCTACGGCGAGACCGAGCAGAAGGCCGGTGACTACGCGGAAGACCTCGCTGCGATGATGCTCGCGACGATCCTCGGTGTCGATTTCGACCCGAACTCCAGCTATGACGAACGCAAGGACATCTGGCGCGTCTCCGACAAAATTGTCACCACGCGCAACGTGACGCAGACGGCTATCGGCGATCGCGACGGGCTCTGGACCTCGGTCGTCGCTGCTGCTGTGTTCGTCGATTTGCCGGCCAAGTAGTCGCGATCGCCGCTGGACGCGATCCAGCCTCAGCGCTACGCTTTAGCTATGGCGATCCAGATTCTCTATTGCATGCCGTGAGGCTATCGCGCCCGCGCGGCCAGTTTGGCCGATTCGCTCAAAGCCCGCTTTAGTGCCGACGTTGCGATTAAGCCCGGGCGCACCGGTCAATTCGATGTGCTTATCGACAACGAACTGATCTTCTCCAAGGCTACCGTTGGACGCTTTCCCGTCGATGGCGAGGTCGAAGAGATCATTGCCAAGGCGCACCTGACCTGACTCTTTCGCCGCTAAGGGTCCTTCTTGCCTCGATTTTTAACCCTCCAGCCGCCCGATTCCGCTAGATCAATCAATACCCGTGGATGATGAGCGAATTAATTTGCGCTCCTCCGACGAATTTTGTATTAAACCGCAACTCAGCGACTGATTTGATGGTTCAGGCCTCGGCCTCTTCAATGTGAATGATCATTCAGCCAAAGATGTGTTAAGTTCTAGTTAAGACAAGCGGGGCGTGAAGGATACAGGAATGAGCAACAACCTCAGCTTCCTCAACCTGATCCAGGAATTCAAAGCGATTGGCGAGTTCGCGACTTTCGCCAATACTGCGTGGACGTGGCGATTGGCGCCCCGCACACAGCGACCACAGGCGATACTCCTGATCCCTGGGTTCATGGCCGGCGACGTGACGCTCTATCCGTTTGCCAACTGGCTGCGCTCCAAGGGTCATCAGGTCTTTTTCTCCGGTATCCTCGCAAACACTGATTGCCCGCGACGGGCCGTGAATCGACTGGAGAACATCCTTCAGGCGCAATTCGATCGCCACGGCGAGAAGATCGTCGTAATCGGGCACAGTCTGGGTGGTATCTATGCCCGCGAACTCGCGCGCCGGATGCCCCAATGTGTCGAGCAGACCATCCTGATGGGTTCACCGGTCCAAGGACCGGGTCAGCACTCCCATCCCTTCGTGAAGATGCTCGCTACGCTAACGATGAAGGTGCATGAGAAGACCAAAGGATGTACCTGTCAGATGGAGAACATCTGCGGAGTCCATTCCGATACACTGCCGCCTGACGTTCCCGAATCGCTGATCTTTTCCAAGTCGGACGGTATCGTGAACTGGATGAGCTGTGTGGAGTCAGGGCCGAACGTTCAGGCGTTCGAAGTGGATTCGACCCACATGGGTTTGCCCTACAACCTCGATACGTTGCGTGTTGTGCATCGTCTGCTGGAGTCGCGGACAGAAGAGGACGAGGTTGCGAAGCGTCCTCACTAGGTCGCGATTCTCAGATGCGCGGCGCTACTGATACGTAGCGGTTGCCACGTTCGTAAAAGCGCCATGGGCGCAATGCCCACTCGCCGGCGTACGCTACGTTGATCCTCGGTGAACGACCGACGCCGGCTCGCCGCTCACCTACCTCGAGAAAGAGCTCTTCGCCGCACAGATCGATTCCGTAATGCTGCCCGGTGATCGCGAGCGCTTGCGTGAGCTTGCCGGGTCCACTCGTCAGCTCGCGCGATGTTGCCAGCTTCTTGCGCCGCCGCGCCATCAGCTCGATTCCTCGTATCGGCTCGATCGCGCGAATCAGCACGGCATGCGGTTCGCCTTCCGCGCCGGCAACAAGATTAATCGCCCAGTGCATCCCGTAGAGCAGATAGATGTACGCATACCCAGGTGGCCCGAACATCGCGGCGGTGCGTTTGGTCAGTCCGCGCGAGCTGTGCGCCGCAAGGTCCAGTGGCCCGCGATAAGCCTCTGCCTCGACGATTCGTCCCGCTGCCTCACCGTCGGGACTGCGATGGACCAGAATCATCCCGATACAGTCCCGCGCGACCTCGAGTACCGGTCGCACATAAAACTCGCGGGGCAGAGTCTTCACGCGGCTTTTATCCGATAAGAGATTAATCGCGGTTTCCACGATGGCTCAGCGAGGTGCACAGTTTACGCGAATCCTGCGATGCAAGAAAAAGCGGCCCCGCCTCTATCGGAAGCGGGGCCGCTCGTTGCTTCAGGCCGGGGTCAGGCTTACTTGAGCGTGGCCGTCAGGGTTCCTGCCGGCGGATTACCGGTAACGTTGAACGGATCGCTCAACGTCGTCGAGAGCGCCGTACCGCTTGCCGTTCCTCCCGGAGGAGTGAATTGCGCCGTCACCGTGCACTTGGCGCCTGCGGTGCCCTTCGCCGTCAGCGTAGCGCCGCTGCAGTTGTCGGTCACGATCGTGAAGTTGGTCCGATCTAAGCCAGCGGTGCGCTCAGCTTGATACTCGCTCCTTTGCTCGTGTTGCTGATCGTGACCGTCTTGGCCGCACTGGTCGCCCCTGGTGCGGTTTTGGCGAAGCTTACCGTCGGTGGAGCGATCTTCGCCGTTGGTCCGATACCGATACCGGTCAGCGTTGCCGTTGCCGGATTTACAGCGTCGTAGGTGATCGAGAGGGTCTCGTTCACCGGACCCGGTACCGTCGGGGCGAAGGCTATCCCGATCGTACACTTGCTGGTGGGCTTGCCCTTAACGTCGAGGGTCTTGCCCGTACAGTTATCCGGCGAGACCACGAACGCACTCGGGTTGGCCCCGATCAGCGAGGCGGTCAGCTTCTGAATATGGGCCGGGACCAGGCTCTTGTTGGTCGCCGTGAACGTATGCACGGTGCTCGAGCTACCACATTGCCGAAATTGACGCTGGCTGGCCCGATTACCACGCTCGGCGTTGCCAACGGTGTCGCACTCCCGGTCGGTGTGGCCGTCGGTGTCGGCGTTAGGCCAAGGAACGTCGGGGTTGCCGTGGGCGTGTCGGTTGGTGTTTCCTTCGGAGTCTCTGTCGGCGTCATCGACGGCGTCGTGGTTGGTGTCGCCGCCGCGCCAGGGATTATATCCCACGCACCACGACCGAGGGTGCCAGCTAGTAAAATGCCGGAGGTGGGGTCGAAGCGAAGTCGCACAACACGAGCATTAGGAAGCCCCGTACCCAGTTGGACCCAACTTCCAGTGCTACCCAAAACAGATTGATAGACGCCGTGATTCGTTCCCACGGCGATCGATCTTTGACCGCCGCTGACGACAAATTCGATCGAATCAAAGTGCGTTGGATTCGCAGCTGTGAGATTACCGGTGATGTCCAACCAGCCTCCCCCACTATTGAGGCTTTCGTACACATGAGTGTCGTCGGTCGCAAAGACGTGCGTGTAATCGGTCGGGTCCGCCGTGATGCCGTTGATACTAACAGCTCCGGGTAAGGCCCCGGTCGCGAATAGAGCCGTACCGGGTACTCCAGCGTCGATATACGGTCGCGCCGGACCCAGCATAGATCAGGTCGGGATTAGTGACTCCTCCAGTCGTACCGCCATAGAAGAGCGCGTGATGGATACTCCCGTCATTGGTTGCGAACGCGGGTGCGAGCGCTGTGATGTTCTGTCCCTGATTGGTCGATTCGTAGAGCGCGTCTTGGAAGCCGAAGAGGATGCGTGTCGTAGTGATGTTATTAACCACTATCGGCGACGAGAACTGAGCGGTGTAACCGCCGCCGCCCGCCGTCAAGGCCAGGGGCGTTACGCTCTGCAACACATTGCCGGCGCTGAAGCCGAGACCGTTCAGATCAGTTAGTCCGTTTGGCGTTGTGCTGTCGCCGGCGCTGGACTGATAACGATCGAGTTTAGGCCGCTGTTGTCTACCGCCACATCGCCGCCGTCACCTTGGAAGGCCGAACTCAGAGCACCGTTCTGAAACAACTCAGTCCATGAGGTGGCACCGGTCGCGGTCTGTGCGGGACTTCCGGTCTTGGTCTCCCGCGAAAATAATCCCCGCGAGGCGTCGAAGTCGACGTCGTGGAGCTCGCTAACCTGAAGATTGCCGACGATCGAGCCCCAGTTGCCTGTATTAGTTGAAGGCCCGGACTGCTTGAATATTCCACCATCGTCGACTTCCAACAGATTGTTGGAAGCGTCGAAGACCATTCCGCGAGAGTCCGCATGCGGTCCGGAACCGGGAGCAGTTCCGCTATTGGTGCCGTTGTCTGTGATCGGAGCGAAGGTTGCCGGCGTGGTCGATGCGTCAATGCGGAAAACGCGCCCGGTATAGTTATCGGCGCCGATCGAGTTGGGGAATTGCACTCCCACTCCTGCTGCGCACCCTTCATTGCTGGCAGGCTGTCGGTCGCCGGCCACATATACGACCTTAGGGTTGTTTGGGTCAGCCGCAATCGAAAGATGGATATTGCCTTGGGTTCCGGGATGAAGCCCAAAGCTCCCGCACGCTTCGGCCGTTGTCGGTGTGGGTAGCGCGCTCCACGTGACCCCTCTGTCTAGTGACTGGAAGATTCCGTTTGGCGCCGGCAGGTCGCCGTTATTGTCGATAACGAAATCGACGTTGCCGGAGTTGCCGACCGCAATTTTTACGTTATCAGTGCTGCCGTCGACAAATACTGCAGCATTAGTGCCGCTGAAAACCTGATGCCAACTGGCGCCCCAATCATCCGAATGGTAGATGCCGTTGCTCGCCCCTGCTCCCGCGACCGCAGTATAGAGCGGGCCGCGCTTGATAGTAACGCCGGTAACTATCGTCCCCGTATTGAATTAAACCGGCGCGTTGCCCGTAGCGATGTCGATTTTGAAAACGTCGCCAGTGCCAAGATCGGCGGTCCAGAAGGACTTGCCGTCAGGGTCGGAGTTAACTGCAAAGATCGGAAGAGTGACGGTGGCCCCGGTGAATGGATAGGTAGCGATGGCGGAGCCCGAAGGATCCCGCTCGACCACCGACTCGGTATCTTCGACAAAAGTGTTGCGGTTGGGGTCGATCTGCAGCTCATACGCATTGTCGCCGGGTCATCCTGTGGCAAAGTCAGCCATTTGCGTGCCGCTACAGATATCGAACTGTTTAACTGTGGTGCCTTCGGAGGTGTACCTCATCGTGCACTCTTTTTTGGGGTCCGGATCGCGCAGAATGGTGCCCCAGTCGGTGCCGCGTCCTATTGCTTGTTCTTTACCGGCAGGAGCTTTCTCGGTGTCCGGATACCAGGCATGCAGCAAAGAGGTGAAGGTCGAATCGAAGACGAGCAACGGACAGCTGGGGTAAGTTTTCCCGTCATTCCCGTCCTGCGGCTGATAGCATCGCGAGTAGCATTGGTAGGGAGAAGTGGAATCGCAGTAGCTGCCATAGCAGGAGTTAGTAGCACTCGGCGTACAGGCTGGGTCAGCAGGCAGATCGTAGTCGCTGGCATTCCCTACGTAAAACTTTCCTGAGTCGTCCCGTTCGATCGATTCATCATAGTAATAAGCAGCTGCCGGTCCGAAGCCCAAGAATAGTCCCGTGGGGTCAAATTTTGCGACCTGCTGCTCGCTGAAGAGGGTAAGGTAAAAATTAGCCGCCGGATCAAAACCCGAACCTGCGTCGGCGAA
>Ga0335083_10009462_pt1 | contig 11816 bp, 10 predicted proteins | sample Lox_Sample_42_FD_206716 | JGI IMG/M metagenome (GOLD analysis project Ga0335083, IMG submission 206716) | Soil microbial communities from Loxahatchee National Wildlife Refuge, Florida, United States - Lox_Sample_4.2 | ecosystem: Environmental > Terrestrial > Soil > Wetlands | place: USA... | reverse complement strand
TGACGCGGATTCCCCATCCGGTGCTGGTTGTCCGGTGCTCGCTGGCCAGACGCCTGGCGATTCCCGCCAGCCGCGCCCGGGCCTGCTCTTCTCCGGCGCCCGCCTGCAATCGCGCCACAAATCCCATCGCGTGGCGTACCGGATTGGTCAACTCATCGCCCATCAGCGGACCCGGCGGCAGCCACAGATCCGCCCAATCCGGAAACTGCCCGTCCGCGGGCATCACGCCCACGACCGTGAACGCCCCGCCGTTAAACTGCACCGTCTTCCCGATAATTTCCCGGTCGCCGTGGAACTGCCTCCGCCATAGGCGGTCGCTCAGCAGCATCGATTGCGGATCCTCGCTCGCTCCGAACGCGCGGCCCGCCGCGGGAGCAATCCCGAGCATGGGAAACAGATTGGTCGAGACGAAACCGGCATGCACCGCCATCGGGTCTGACCCGGAGAACGCCAGCCCGCCATCCTGCGGCACATACCGGTACCAGGCGCTCTCCGCGAACAGATCCGTCTGCGCCTGCCACGCCTGCAACTCCGCCGGCGACACACCCACTTTGGCGAATTGCGGCAAATATGTGTCCCAGACCGCCAGCAGCCGCGAGGAATCGCGGAATGGCAGGGGTTTGAGGATGGTCTCATGAACCACCCGGAAGACTGCCGTATCGGCTCCGATTCCCAGCGCCAGCACAAAAATCATCAATCCCGAAAATCGGGCGTTCTTGCGGATTAGGCGTAGCGCATAGCGGCAATCCTGAAGGATCTGCATGTGTCGTAGACGTTCCCTCTCCGGTTTTGTCCGGGCTTTTGTTCACACGATCAGCACCTGGGTACTATGGCTGCTAATGTTAGTGCGAATTGAAACAAACGGGTGGCTCGAAGCGTCGATATGTATGAGGGAGGCGGAGCGCATGGGCTACATCGAAATTCCCGGAAATAAGACGCATGAACTCCCGCCGCTGCTGGTGCACACCTTCGAACGCGACGCCGAGGAGGGAGCCGAAGAGTTTGCGTCGGTGATGCCGGAAGCCGAAGACATGCTCGGCGTCACCAACGACCCCGCCGAAGTGCAGGAACAGCGGAAATTCGATCTCGCCATCACCCTGACCCAGCAGTACCAGGGCCTGGTCGCAAACTGGTTCTGGGGCGATTCCATCCTGGAATGGATCCGCCAGTGCGAAATCACCTTCGAGTGCGAAGACATCCTGCGCCCGCTCCTGCATCCCGATCTCTGGCCGCATGCCAGCCGGTGCAGCTTTGTCCATCTGCTCGCCGAAAAGGGCGTCGCGGCCGGCTCACAACCCTCCCTGGAGAGAGCGGTCGGTTTGCGCCTCACCTTTCGCCAGCCGCCGCCCATCAAATGTGTTTCGAGCGAGTTCCTCTTTTGTCTGAACTCGACCGTGGCCGACAGCGCCTACCGCACCTGGTCGCGCCTGACGCCGCAGGAACCGGCGCTCTTTCCGCCGCACCGCTTCCACTTCGAAGTCCTCGACCTCCGAAACTAGATTCCCTTTGTGGGCAGGTTTTGAACCTGTCACAGCCGGCCTTCGCCCCTCAAAGGCCATGAAACCCGCGCGGCCTTGTAGGGCAGGCTGGCAGCCTGCGGCCGACTGGCAGTTCGCCTGGTCGGCCTCCGCAATCAGCCGCCCTCACGGTGAGACTGCATATGCAGTTCGGGCCCGACCCGATGCACTGGCGCGTTGGCGTCCAGGCCGATTGAAATCGGCCGCAGGCTGCAAGCCTGCCCCACGATTTCCGCCCGAACTGGCGCCTGATGGAAACTAAGCGGCATTGGCTTGCCAACCGGCGGATCGATTGCGAATCGGTCCTCGGGAGCGGAGCTCGCCCGATGTCCCCCTGCTACTTCTTCCTCGCCGGCGGAGGCGCCGGCTTCACGCCCATCGCCCGATCGTATTCCTTCACCACCTCGTCCGTGATGTCGGTCGAATTCTCCTGGTACAGACGCGGCAGATCCGTCGAGCTGATGTCGAACACCATGTCGTAGCCTTTCTGGTGAATGTAATGCACCACGAAGTTGATCATCTTCGGCGCCAGCTCTTTTAGCACCCGGCGCTGCGCCAGTTGCAGATCGGCGTCCGCCTGCGTGGTCTCGCGATCGATCTCGTCGGTCTTATCGTCGAGCTGGTCCACCAGTTTCTGGCGATCTTCGTCGCTCATGCCGCCTTTGTCGATTTTTTCCTGCAGCGCCGCGGCCTCCTTCTGTTTGGCTTCCAATGCGGCTTTACGGGGGCCGAATTCCGCGTTGAGCTTCTTCTCGGCCGCCTGGCCGTCCGCGGTGGAAACCATTGCCTGCTCCAGATTGATCAGACAAACTTTGGGAGACTGCGCCTGCGCCAACAAGGCCGTCCCCGCGGCCAAAACTGCGACTTTCCAGTTCACAAATGACGGTCCCCGTCTTGACGGTAGCACGCCCGCCGGTGCCGCTCATCTGTGGGGGAGTTTCACGCCTGTGACGCGAGCGCCCGCGAAATTCGATTCAATCCTTCGACGAACATTTCGTGATCCACGCCCATGCCGACGCGGAAATATCCCGGTTCTTCGAAGAATCGTCCGGGAACCACCGATGTCTCGTAGTGCGACCGCAAGGCTTCGATAAAGTGGTCGCAGTCGCGGCCGACCGGTTTCAGAAACGCCGTCGTCCCATGTTTGGTGCGCGGCCCGGCCACGCCACTCTCGAAATCCAGAAACGTATTGAGCGCCGCGCGGTCCGCATCCACGATCCGCCTGGCTCGGTCCCGCAGCAGAGGCAGATGTTCGAACGCCGCTACGCTCAACAGCTCCCCCGGATGCGACGGCGTGGCCGCGAACAGATCGTTCAACCGCCACATCGCCCGCGCCAGATCCGGCCGCGCCAGAATCCAGCCGCACCGCAGTCCGCTCACGCCGTAGATTTTGGTCAGGCTGCTGGTCACCACTACGTTGTCCGCGAGATGTACCGCCGACCGCGGATTGTCTTCGTAAACTGCATCCAGGTACACCTCATCCACCAGCAGATGGCCGCCCGCCGACGCCGCGATATCGGCGAGTTCGCGAAGGACGCCGTTGTCCGTCAGCACACTCGACGGATTGTGCAGGTTGGTGACGACGATCAGCTTCGTCCGCGGCGTCATGGCCTTCCGCACCGCCGACGGATCGATCACGCAGCCGTCTTCCACGCTGCGCCGGAAGCGCGTCACGGTCGCGCCGGTAAACTGCGCCGCATCCACCAGCAATCCGTAGACCGGCTGCTCGATCAGCACATCGTCGCCTGGGTCGAGCAGCGAGGCCATGGCCAGGTAATTCGCCATCGACGTGCCTTCCGACGTCACCACGCAGTCGGCGTCCACGCCGTACTGTTGCGCGATGGCGCGCTTCAAGGGGCCGAAACCGTATTTGTTGTCGCCGTGTATGTCCAGGCGCGAGTAATCGAAGGGCAGATCGCGCAGCGGAAACCCTCCTACGCCGCTGGTCGCAAGATTATATTTGGGCCGCGGATTCGTTTTGGCCCAGTACATGTATTCGGACTGTTTGTATCTCATGAGTTGCGGGACGCCGCCGGCGCGCGCTTCCGATGCCGGCTCCAATACAAATATACGGGAACACCGGTCAGCAGAATCAACTGTCCGATCGCCGCATGCGTCGGATCGTGAGCCACCGTGCTGATGACGATCGCGGCGCAGGCGGCCACAAACAGCAGCGTGGTGTAAGGGTGGCCGGGTGAGCGATACAGTTCAGCCGGCGCGGCGCTCATCGCCCGGTCGCGCCTCCGGAAGATGAACAACGAGGCCGCCGTCAAGGCGAACGAAATGAAATCCACCGATACTTCGTAGTTCAAAATCTGCTCGTAGCGCCCCAGAATCGCTACCGCCGATGCCGTAATCCCTTGCAGGATGATGGCGACGATGGGCGCTCCCGTCCGCGCCGACAGCTTCCCCACGGTCTGGAAAAACAGGCCGTCGCGAGCCATGGCGTAGTAGACCCGCGGGGCGGTGAGAATTCCCTGGCTGAGAAATCCCAGCGTCGAAATGGCGATGCCGATGGCGATCCACTGCGCCCCGCGTTCGCCCAGGGCCACGCGCATCACCGCCGAGGCCGGCGTCCGGGTAGCCTCCAGCCCCGCCGGTCCGAGCACCCGCACGCAGACGAAGTTCACCGAAAGGTAGAGCGCCACCACGCCCAATACCCCGAAAAACAGGCCGCGCGACAGGTCGCGCCGCGGATTCCTCATCTCGCCGGCCACGAAACTGGCGGTCTGCCAGCCGCCGTACGCAAACGCCACCGGGGTCATGGCCGCGCCCAAAGCCGCGATCAGGCTCATCGAGACCGGCCGGTCGAGCAGCGGCTCGACCGCCACATGGCCGCCGCCGAAGAACAGCCCGATCACGACCATCGCCGCGATCGCCGAGGCCTTCAGCACCATCAACAGGCTTTGCACCGAACTTCCCGCGCGCACCCCCAGGCAGTTGATCGCGGTCAGCGTGAGCAGCGCCGCCGCCGCGATTGCGCCATCGCTGCCGCCGAATCCGGTGATCTCCCGATAGTAATGCGCGAAGGTGACGGCGACCGCCGCCATGCCGCCGGTGTTCGTCACCAACAGCAGCACCCAGCCATACACGAAAGCAACCATCGGATGATACGCCTCGCGCAGATAAAGATACTGTCCTCCGGCCTCGGGCAGGCGCGTTGCGAGTTCCGCCCAAATAAAGGCGCCGAGCATCGCCAGCACCCCGCCCGCTGACCACGCGCCCAGTATGAGAAACGGCGTATGGACCGCCTTCGCCACCACGTACGGGTTGATGAAGATGCCCGACCCCACGATGCCGCCCATCACGATCATGGTGGCGTCGAAGGGTCCCAACCGCCGGCGCAGTTTGGCTTCGCCGGCTTCCGGAGCCGCGCTCATCGGGCAGCCGCCATCGCCTGCAATTTCGCGTTGGCCAGGTCCAGTGGCCTCCGCCCCTGGTTGTCGCGGCGCTGGATGTCGCCGCCGGCCTGGAGCACCGCATCGAACATGCGCGCATTGCCTCGCGAGGCGGCCTGGTGGACCGCCGTCCATCCCTGGCTGTCGGCGACGTTCGGGCTGGCGCCGCGCTCGATCAGCCACATCGCCTGCTGCATCTGCCCCCAACGGATCAGGTTGTTCAAAAGCGGTTTGCCCTCGTGGATCGCTTGATCGGCCGAAGCGCCGTGCCGCAACGCGAGTTCGGCCAATGCAAAATGCTTGCCCCAAACGGCGTGTCCCAGCGCTTCCTGCGGATCGCAGCCGCCCTCCAGCACCAGATCGAACAGCTCCGGATCTTTCGAGCCCGCCGCATAGTACGACGCATCCAGTTCGTGCGCCCACGATTTCGTCCGCACTCGCGGATCGGCGCCGGCTTCGATCAGCAGGCGGGCGATGGCCGTGTACTCGCCGCGCGGCATGCGTCCACCGCACGCGCATTGCAGGGCAGTGAGACCGCCGTGGTCGCGCCCGCGCGCCAGGCTTGAGTTCGCGTTGAGAGCTTTCTCGACCGTCTTGCGGTTCCCCAGGGCCGCGCCCGCGAAACCGTCGATCTTCGACACGCGGCCCAACCGCTTGACGAATTCCGGTTCCCCCATGAACGCCGCGACGATAATGGCTCGCGAAGGCGGCCACGCTCCGGTCTGCTCCGCGTCGGCGCCGTTGGCCAGCAGCCAATCCAGGCAAGCCAGCCGCTCCGGCGTGGGTTTGGTTTCGCCGTGCGGCCGTTCCTGGATGAGCGCGTGCAACGGGCGATATCCCCTCCATACCCCGTTCAGATCAGCCCCGTGCCGGAGAAGCAACTCCAGCGCCGGCTGCCAGGCGCGTCCGGCGCACATCACCGCCGCCCGTGCGAGAACCTGGGGCAGGCGATCGCTCTTTGTCCCCTGCCGGCCCCGGGACCGCTCCGCCGGGTGAATGCCGGCCTTCGCGTTCAGCGCATTGCGGACATCAGCCAGTTTGCTGCTCCGAATCGCCTCCACCAGCGCCTCCGTCATAGGGGCCAGTATAGTATGCGTCCAGACATCAAGAGATGCCGTCAAGAGATAATGAACATTTCATGGCCGGTACCGTCGCCAGCCCAGTCTCGTTGCGCTCCCGATCGTCGACCCGCACTCTCGCGGTCGTGTTCGCGGGCTTCTGCGCGTTCCTCACGTTGTATGCTCCGCAGCCGCTGCTGCCGATGCTTTCCGATGCCTTTCAGGTTTCGGCCAAGTCCGTCACCCGTGTGATGGGCATTTCGACTTTCGCGGTTGTGCTGGCGGCCCCGCTGGTGGGAATCCTCGCCGACCGCCTGGGACGCAAGCAGGTGATCGTGCGATCGGCGCTGCTGCTCGCCCTTCCGTCGCTGCTGGCCGCCACCTCCACCGGCCTGAACCAGCTCCTGTTCTGGCGATTCTGGATGGGCGTCTTCACGCCCGGGATTTTCGCGGTCACCATCGCCTACATCAACGAAGAGTGGACAGAAGGCGCCGGTTCCGCCATGTCCGCTTACGTCGGCGGCACCGTGCTGGGCGGTTTCAGCGGAAGGATGGTCTCCGGGTTCGTGGCGTCCGCCAGTTCCTGGCGATGGTCGTTCGTGGCTCTGGGCGTGTTGACGCTGGCCGGCGGCATCGCCATGTGGTCCTGGCTGCCGGGAGACCACCGTACCGCGCGGAAACAGAATGACGGCGCCGCGCCGGCGGGCGAGGGCAACGTCGCGCGCGCCATGCTGCGCCACTTGCGGGATCCGCGACTGGCCGCCACCTACATCGTCGGTTTCGGACTGCTGTTTACGCTCGTCGCCGCATTCACCTACGTCAATTTCCATCTCGCCGCGCCTCCGTTCAAGCTCACCACCAGGGGACTCAGCCTGGTGTTCACGGTGTATCTCGTGGGCGCTGCGGTAACCCCGATGTCCGGACGGGTCATCGACCGGATGGGGCACCGCTTCGCGCTAACCATGGCGACACTGTCCGGCGCGGCGGGGATGGCGCTGACGCTCATCCCGAATCTCTGGGCAGTGGTCGCGGGTCTGGCCATGTGTTGCACCGGTGTCTGGATCTCGCAATCGGCGGCCACCAGTTATATCGGCACCGTGGCGCGGGAAGCGCGCGCCGCCGCGGTCGGACTGTATGTGATGTTCTACTACCTGGGCGGCAGTTGCGGTTCGGAAGTGCCGGGACACTTCTGGGCGCGCGGCGGTTGGCCGGTGTGCGTGGCTTTGATCGTGGCTGTGCAGATTTTGTCGATCGTCGTAGGCCTGATCTTCTGGCGTCCTACGCGCGCCGCCGTCGAGGCTTAAGCTCCACTCCACGGTTGAAAAAAACTTCCCCATCTGCCATAGTTGTTTGCGCTAGGCATAGCTCAAACAACTATGGAAAGCAATCAACGCGACCTGTTCCCCGGAGCGCTGGAAATGATGGTGCTTCAGACCCTTCGCCGCGGACCGCTCCACGGATATGCGCTCGCCCAGGTCATCATGCGCAGCTCCGGCGACCTGCTGGCCATCGAAGAAGGCTCGTTATACCCCGCCTTGCAACGGATGTTGAAAGCCGGCTGGCTGGCCGCCGAGTGGGGCATGTCGGCGCGCCATCGCAAAGTCCGCGTCTACAGAATCACCCCGGCGGGCCGGAAGCAATTGGAGCAGCAGGTGTCCAGCTTCGACCGAATGCTCGAAGGAATCGTCCGCGTCATGCGTCCCGCGGAGTTGTGATCGCCCGACACGCGACGTGGCGCACGCACTCCTGCGTACAGTGCCGGCACTGCTGCCGGCGTTCCGGGGCGCGAGACCAGCTCTAGATCTGTGGTAGCAGCACCGTCGTACTTGCGCGTCATCACCCACTTCACACAGTTCAAACGTTGACAGGGCTCGCGGCCTTGGCCGAGACTGGTCGAAGACTCGGTATTTTGACGGATTCTTCCGCCGCCATGTGGGAGTGGCCGCGCGGTTTTGAGTTTCACGTCCTCTTAACGAGGATCCGCATCTTCGGATTGAGGCCTATGGAAAGACTCTTATCCACCCCGTTTCCCGCAACTTCTCGCACGATTCCCTTGTTGACCACGGCAGCCGTAGCCAAATGGCTCGGCGTTTCCACGCGTACCGTCTGTCTCTGGGCGGAATGCAAAATGATTCCGGCGCTGAAGATTGGCCGTCAGTGGCGATTTCGCGAAGGCGAATTGTCCGACTGGCTACGCGCTCCGGAATCGGGCAACGTAATCAATCGTCCGCGCGAACTCTCTCGCGCGGCGGGTGTTTCAACGGCTTAGAGACATTTGCGGCAATTGCCGCATTTGCCGCAAGGAAAGCAACCGGCTCGCCGCGGATTGTGGCACCATCGGGGCGTGAATGGAACCGGCCGGTTCCCTTCCACTACTTTCCAAAAACCTCGCGGGTAGATGGCATCGAACTCCCGCGAATTAGGAGAACCCATGTTTTCACACGATCCCTATCAGAGCTATTCCGCATTTACACCCTATATCGGCGCATCGCAATTCGGCCTTCCCCATTTCGGCCAAACCCATCCCGGGTTGAATCCTCTCGCGCAAAATCCTATCGCCGCCATGTATGGAGGCATCCAGCCCCTGCAGTTGCAGGCAGCGCTTGCAGCGCAGGCAGCCATCCAGCAACTGCAAAATCCCCTCCTCGCGCAGCTTTACCAGAATCCCCTGTTGGGTGCCGGAATCGGGCAGCTTCCGCTGCTGGCGCTCCAGAATCCCCTGCTGGCGCTGCAGAATCCGCTGCTCAACCCGATCGCATCGCTGAGCCCGTTCGGCCAGCCGAACCCATATCAGTCGATACAGCAGTCGCCCTACCAGCAGTCGCCGTATCAGCAGTCGCCGTATCAGCAGTCGCCTCTCCAGCAGATCAACCCGTTCTCCCAGCTCCAGCCCCAGAGCTGGGTGGGGCAGCCTTATGGCGCGGTCAATCCGCTCCTCCAGCAGTTCGGCCATCGCGGTCAGGGCGGCATGAACCCATGGGGTGTCAGCTAGGTCGAACCGGTCATGACGACGCGAAAGCACGGGCGCACGGCGGCGGAGCATCCAACCGGGCGCCCGGCCGCGGATTTGCCGGCCCAAAAACCAGCCGAGAAACAACGAAAGGACATCCACATGACGCCATCAATTGCGATTCGTACCCCACTGCCCGCGCCGCCGGCGGAAGGCATCACGGTTACCGGCGAAGCGGTGCGCAGAGTTGCGCCGGAATCCGCGGAATTCCTGATTGAGATTACGGCCAGCGCGGGCTCCGCGGCACATGCTTTGCACGAGGTTCACGGGCGTACCGGACAGGTTGCCGACGCGCTCACCCACATCGGCGTGCAGCGCGCGGACATTCAATCCATTTCCCTCAACGTGCAAAATGTGTACTCCCCCCAGGTCCCGCGATTGCCGGTATACAGTCCCGTCGCCCAAATCGCGCCCGGAGGCATGGCTTACGGAGCCGCCACCGCCATGCAGCCCGAACCTCAGTTCGGCATGTACTACGCCCACAATATTCTGCGCATCACGGTGCGCGATGCCGCCCACGCCGGTGACGCCGCTGATTTGTGCACCAAGGCCGGCGCCATCGTCATCGGCGGATTCGCATTCCATGCCGCCGATGAGGCAGCCGCGCGCCGTGCGGTGCTGGAAGCGGCCGGCAAGGACGCTCAGACCCGCGCAGAAGGATTGGCTGCTGCCGCCGGCAAACGCGTCGGCGAGCCGATCGGTATTACCGAAGACATGGTGGTCTCAAACGGCATGATCGCCGCCCTCCGCACTGCCGTTCCCTGGGCGCTCGGCGCCTCGGCCCCCACTGCCGGCGGCGAACTGGAATACTACGCCCGCGTCACCGCCTGTTTCCGCTGGCAGTAGGACAGGCGATCGCCTTTTGTCGCCTGTCTTTCCGACCAGGCGATCGCCTTTTGTCGCCTGTCTTTTCGGCCAGGCGATCGCCTTTTGTCGCCTGTCTTTCCGATCCGTAGACGTCGATACCGTGGACGGAAATTGCCTACGCCAAGTCCGGAAGGAAACCAATCCGCCGGCGCGGCGGCTCAGGTGTGGACTCAGGCACGCGGTTGCCGCCCGACCGCTGCCACGCCGGATTGTAAGCCCAGATCAGTTCGTCCCGCAGCGCGCACCGTTGAACCGTGGTGGTGAAGGGCATCGGCAGTACCGCCACGTACAAGGGCCGCATTCCCGCGAATCTCGTTAGCCGCGAATAATCGCCGTACGCGATTGGCTGGCGCGAATTGTTCCCAAACTCCGCGAAGAATACCGGTTGAAACTTCCGCGGCGCCCATTCCTCATCTTCGATCTGAACAACCAGCAGACCGGCGAAGTGCGGCGGGGTCCAGGAAGCCAAATGGGTCGGTTCGGTAAACAGACAATCGTTAAATCGAATACCCTTGGCAGGAAAAGGTTCCATATCTTGTAAGGGTCCTGAAGCTTACCTGTAATGTACCCTACACTTATTGGATTCCGCAAGCGTGAGAATTGTTCCATCATGCCCGCCCAAACTCCACGGTCTGAACCTGTATGGATCACGCGCCCACAACCCGGCCGCTCCCCGTCGGGGCTCCTGGTCCTGACCGAGCGCGCGACTGAGCTGCCCGCGTCAGCCAACCGATAGCCACGGCCCCACGCTTGCACGTAGGTCAGTCGGCGTCTTCCGATTTTAGGATTGCTATCATTCCCCAAGGAGCCAGCGCATTGGCCAAGAGACCGTTACCCGCGAAATGTCCGGAATTACCCAAGGGCCGCCGCCCGGACCCGCGCATCAAGCACGTGATCGTGCTGATGCTCGAGAACCGTTCCTTCGATCACATGCTCGGCTACTCCCGCATCCCGGGCATCGACGGCGTCTGGGACAAGCCGTTCTCGAACCGGGACAAGAACGGCAAGGAAGTTTTCACGTCGGACGACGCCGTTTCCGCGGGCGATCTTTCCGACCCCGGCCACGATTTTCCCGATGTCCGCCGGCAGTTGTATCTGGATGCCGCGCCCGATTGGAAGACCGGCCCGTCGATGAAGGGCTTCGTGGAAAGCTATGCCGGATATGTCTCCGCCGAGAAGGCCGGCAACATCATGAAGTGCTTCGCGCCGGAATCCGTGCCCGTGATCACCGCGTTGGCCCGAAACTTCGCCGTCTGCAATCGCTGGTTCTCGTCCTTGCCCGGACCCACCATGCCGAACCGGCTCTTCGTGCACGCCGGTACTTCCAAGGGCCGCCTGGATGTCTCCGCGGAGCAGTTCGATATCACGCCCACCATTTACGAAATCCTCGATTGCGCCAACGTGCCCGCCACCATCTACTCCGACGGCTGGACCGCTGCCGCCACGTTCTGGAAACTGATGAAGCACCAGGACCAGTTCTATGGCACCATGGACGACTTCTACCAGGATTGCGCCGATAACAACCTGCCAGGTTATTGCTTTCTCGAGCCGCGTTACGCCTCTGGCCTGGTGAATGGCGTCTTCCGCGCCCAGAACGATCAACACCCCGACAGCGATGTCACCGAAGGCGAGCATCTCATCTACAGCGTTTACAAGGCCATCCGCGGCAATCGCAGGGTTTGGGAATCCTCGGTGCTGCTCCTGGTCTGGGACGAGCATGGAGGCATCTTCGACCACGTGGTGCCTCCCCCGGCCATCCCGCCGGGAGACGACGTCTCATGCGATCCGCCGTTCGGATTCGACCGGCTGGGAGTGCGCGTACCGGCGGTGATCGTGTCTGCTTGGACCGACCACGCGGTCCTGGACCAGATCTTCGATCACACCTCCGTGGCCGCGACCGCGCGCCAACTCCTCACCGGCTTCCACCAGGACGACTCGCTCGGCCGTCGCGCCAAAATGGCCAATA
>Ga0335083_10009461_pt1 | contig 11817 bp, 8 predicted proteins | sample Lox_Sample_42_FD_206716 | JGI IMG/M metagenome (GOLD analysis project Ga0335083, IMG submission 206716) | Soil microbial communities from Loxahatchee National Wildlife Refuge, Florida, United States - Lox_Sample_4.2 | ecosystem: Environmental > Terrestrial > Soil > Wetlands | place: USA: Florida... | reverse complement strand
AAACGTTCCGCAAGCGGCGGATCGCCGGGACGTATCCTGGCCAGCGCGCATTGCGATGCCGGGTAATCGTGGATGACCGTGATGCGATCGCTGGGAAACATCGGCTGCAGGCGATGCGTGATCAACAGGTCGAGCCAGTCGTCACGGGTCAGCCCCACCGGATCAATGTTGTATTCGGCAAGCGGGGCGCGCAGCACGTCGATGGATGCGTGAATCGGGTCGATGCCCAGTTCGTCGATGAAAAGCTGCCGGTACCCTTCCACCCATACTTCGACCCGACGTCCCACCAGCGCCAGCGCGGCCTCGACCAAGGCAATGGTCTCCTCCATCAGTCGATGATGGTCCCAGCCGATGCGATACCACTCCAGCATGGTGAATTCGGGATTGTGCCTGCCACCTGCTTCGCCGTTGCGGAACACGCGCCCCAGTTCATAGCAATCGCCTGCGCCGGCGGCGAGCAGCCGTTTCAACGGGTACTCCGGCGAGGTGCGCATCCAGCGTTCGCGCGACCCGGCATCGACATGTCCGCGGAAGGTGGTGCTGAAGCTCTCGATGTTGGGATCGGTATTGCCGGCCGCCGACAGGATCGGCGTCTCCACCTCCAGCACCTGCCGCTCGGCAAAGAACTGGCGGATCAGCGCGTAGACGCGTGCGCGCAACTGGAGCCGGGCGCCGAGGGTGGTTGTCATGCGCTTCCCTCGTGCTTCGCAAGCAACGCGAGCAGCTGGTTCTCGTCCCACACTTCCACGCCCAGCTCCTGCGCCTTGTCGAGCTTGGAGCCAGCCGCTTCGCCGACAACGACGAAGCTGGTCTTCTTCGACACGGAGCCGGCGACCTTGGCACCAAGCGCCTCCAGCCGGTCTTTCGCATCGTCGCGACTGAGGGAAGCCAGCGTGCCCGTGAGCACGACGGTCTGCCCTTCCAGCGGCGCTTCGCCGGTGTTGGTGGAACGGGGAATCGCATCGAGCAGCTCGTGCATGGCCACATCGGCCTCGCGCAACGGCTGCACGTTGTGCTTGTCGGCGAGAAATGCTTCCAGGTTGCCGGCAGCAGCCGACGGCAGGCCCGCCGTGATCCAGTGCGATGCGCCGGCCGACACCAGCTTGTCCAGTGAGGGAAAATGCTCGGCGAGCAGCTTGGTGCTCTTGGGGCCGAGCTTGTTGATGCCCGCCGTATCCAGCAGCACGGCCAGGTTGAGGCGCTGGCGAAGCTTGGCTGACGGATGCGATTCATCAGCGAACACGATGCCCGACGCCAGCAACGCATCGACCACGCGCTGGTTGCCCTCCTGCGCAAAGAACCCCGCGATGGACGCGGCAACCTCGTGGCCGATATCCGGCAACACGCGCAGCACGGAAGCCGGCATGCGCCGGACCAAAGACAAACTACCCAGCCAGGTGGCCAGCGTCTTGGCCGTGCTCTCGCCCAGGTGCATGATGCCCAGCGCGAACAGGAAACGCGGCAGCGTCGTGTGCTTGCTGGCCTCGATCGCCTCGATCAGGTTTTCGGCCCACTTGGTGGCGACCTTGCCCTGCTTCACCGTATCGGGCGTCGTGCCATCCGCGGCGTCCGCCTTGCGCTTCATCTCCAGGAAATCGTCCAGCGTCAGCTTGTACAGGTCTGCCGGCGTGTGCACGTAGCCGAAGTCCACCAGCGCATCGACGAACCGTTCGCCGATGCCTTCGATATCCATCGCACGACGTGCCGCGAAGTGGATCAACGCTTCCTTGCGCTGCGCGGGGCAGACAAGGCCACCGGAGCAGCGCCAGACCGCCTCGCCTTCTTCGCGCAACAACGCCGAGCCGCAGACCGGGCAATGCGACGGCATGTGCCATGGTTTGGTGTGAGGCGGGCGCAGCTCCGGCATGACGCGCACGACCTCGGGAATGACGTCGCCGGCGCGGCGCACGATCACGGTGTCGCCCACGCGTACGTCAAGGCGCGCGATCTGGTCGGCATTGTGCAAGGTAGCATTGCTGACAACGACGCCAGCCACCTGCACGGGTTTCAGGCGCGCCAGCGGCGTGGCGGCGCCAGTGCGGCCGATGTTGATTTCGATCGCCTCGACCGTGGTGGTCTGCTCCTGCGCGGGGAACTTGTGCGCGATGGCCCAACGCGGCGCACGCGACACGAAACCCATCACGCGCTGGCCTTCGTAATCGTCCAGCTTGTAGACCACGCCGTCGATGTCGTACGGCAACGCATCGCGCTTCGCGCCGATGCGGCGGTAGTAGGCGATGAGGCCGTCGAAACCCTTGGCGGTCGATACCTCCGGCGACACCGGAAAGCCCCAGTCTCGCAGCCGCGCCAGCGTCCGCGAATGCGTCGGTGGCAACTCGCCGCCCTCGACATCACCGACGGCGTAGGCGAAGAAGCTCAGCTTGCGCTTGGCGGTAATGGCGGGATTGAGCTGGCGCAGCGAACCGGCGGCGCCGTTGCGTGGATTGGCCAGCGGCTTTTCGCCGCGCTCGCGGGCGTAGTCGTTGAACGCCTCGAAATCCTTGCGCAGCATAATGACTTCGCCGCGTACTTCCAGCACGCGCGGCCAGTCGTCACCACGCAGGCGCAACGGAATGGCACGCACGGTGCGCAGGTTGGCGGTTACGTCCTCGCCGGCTTCGCCGTCACCGCGCGTGGCACCCTGCACGAAAACACCCTTTTCGTAGCGCAGGCTGATGGCAAGCCCATCGAGCTTGGGTTCCACCGAGAACACCGGCTGCCGTCGATCCAGCGTCTGCTCGATGCGTCGCTCGAATTCGGCCACCTCGCGGAAGCGCTCGCGATCGCTGTCACCTTCCTGCTCGAACGCATTGCTCAGGGAGAGCATCGGAATGACGTGGCGGACTTCGGCAAAACCGCCGACGGCCCGCGCGCCCACGCGCCGGGTGGGTGAATCGAGCGTGGCGATCTCGGGATGCGCCTCTTCCAGCCCTTCGAGCTCGCGCATGGCATGGTCGTACTCGGCATCGGTGATCTCGGGATCGTCGAGCACGTGGTACTGGTGATTGGCGCGTTCGATCTTTTCGCGCAACTCGGCGACGCGATGGCGCCAGTCGGGGGCGTGGCTCTTGCTCATGCGGATGTCCTCATGGCGGCCGAGTTTACCGTCATGCGCACGTTTTCGGATTTGCCAACCACAACGAAAGCTGCAAAGAGTAACGTCGCGCGCACATCAACGCCGGTTCTCCACGAGGGAGCGGGCCTATGGCGATGTTTGCACTTCGATGGGCTGCGTGCCTGTTTGCCCTGCTTGCCAGCGAACCGGCCTGGGCCGGCAGCGGCATCCTCGGGCTGGACCGTACCGTCACCTACGACGATAGCGGCATCTGGAAACGCAGCAACCAGCAGATCCTGATCTACGGCAGCATCCTCACCGTAGCGGGCGGCGCCATCTGGCTGGGCAGCCAGGACGAACTCAGCGACACCTTCTGGCGCTCCGTGGATGCGATGGCGAGCGCGGCCAGCGCCCAGGTGCTGAAATGGACCTTCCAGCGCGAGCGTCCGTCCGACACGAACGACCCCAATCAGTGGTTCAAGGGCCTGCACGCGCAGAGCTTTCCCAGCAGAGAGGTGGCCACCATCTCGGCGGCAGTCACGCCTTTCATCGTGAAGTATGGCAGTGATCATCCGGCGGTCTACCTGCTTGCGCTGTTGCCTGCCTACGATGCCGTAGCCCGCGTGAAGACGCAGGGACACTGGCAAAGCGACGTGCTGGTGGGCGCTGCCATCGGCGTTGGCGTGGGTTACTGGGCCACTCGCCGCGATTCTCCCTGGATCGTCTCCTTGCTGCCCGGCGGTTTCCAGATCGGCTATCGGCACAACTTCGACTGAGATCTGCGCCGCGCCACCTAAGGCGGAGGAAAGCCCCTGCAGTCATAATGGCGGTTTACCGCGCCATGGCAGGTGCGGACAGGGGAAATCGGCAAGTGCGCATGAAGTTGGCTTTTCTGGCGCTGACGGTCGCAAGCGGTGCAGCCCATGCCGGCGGTGGTCCGCTGGGTATCGACCATACGGTTCACTACGACAACAGCGGCATCTGGAAACGAAGCAACCAGAACATCCTGTTCTACGGCACGGTGCTCACCATCGGTGGTGGCGCCCTGTGGCTGGGAGACCAGAATCGCCTGGGCGACACGTTCTGGCGTTCGACCGATGCCATGGTGATGACCGCCATCACCACGCAGAGCATGAAGTGGATCTTCCAGCGCGAACGTCCCTCGCAGACCAACGATCCGGACAAGTGCTTCCAGGGTTGGGGCGCGCACAGCTTTCCCAGCAATGAAGTCGCGGCCGTGTCGGCCGCGGTGACGCCGTTCATCGCCACCTACGGCGCAGAACATCCTTCCGTTTACCTGCTTGCGCTGCTGCCGGCCTACGACGCCGTGGCCCGCGTCAAGACGCATGGCCACTGGCAAAGTGATGTATTGGTGGGCGCGGCAATCGGCACCGGCATGGGCCTGTGGGCCACGCACCGCAAATCGCCGTGGACAATCAGCCTGCTGCCGGATGGTTTCCGCCTAGGCTACGCGCGTCATTTCGACTGACGGCGGTAACGACTGACGGCGGCCTGCCCTCAGCGATGCAGGTCGCCGGACGCTTCCGGCTGGTATGCAATATCCAGCACGCGCAGGCTGCGCTTGTAGCCATCGGGCATCGGCCACTCGATGTGCTGGCCCACGGCCAGGCCCAGCAAGGCGCTGCCCACGGGTGCAAGAATCGATACGGTACCTGGCGCGCCGGCTCCCGATGGATACACCAGACTCACGGTGAGTTCGTCATGGCTGTCTTCGTCTTCGAAAGTCACGACGGAATTCATGGTCACCACGTCGACCGGCATCGCCGACGGTTCCAGCACGTCAGCGCGATCCAGCTCGGCACGCAGCCCTGCATGCTGCACGGCCTGCACGGGCGGCATGCGTTCCAGCAGGGCCTCGATGCGCTCGAGGTCCAGGCGGGAAATGACGATGGGTGGCTTGGTGCTCATGCTTGACTCCTGTCCGGGGACACGCTTGCGTGCGCGTGCCGTTTACGCAAAAAAAGCAGCGCGCCGGAGCCACTGCCCCGGCGCGCCTGGTGGTTCGATCGATTTTGGCGTTGCGTGCATCGCGTTTGACGCCATGCGCACGCGCAAACCCTAAAGATGAAACGCCACTGACTTTGGACGCGACGCTTGCCGAAAGCAAGCTGTCACAGCAGGTATCATAGTAGGGCCATGCCCGAGAACATCCCCGCCACGGAGGCCGACCTCCCTGTTCCGCCTCCGGGCGAAGAGGCGCCTGCACCGGTGCCACTGGCGTCGCCGATCTCATCGCGCGAACGCTATCGCGGGCTGATCTGGCTGGTGGCCGCGGCGTTCTTCATGCAGGCGCTCGATTCCACCATCGTCAACACCGCGGTGCCGGCCATGGCCGAGGCACTCAACGTGACGCCGCTCGGCATGCGCACCGCGCTGACCAGTTACGTGCTGACGCTGGCGGTGTTCATTCCTGCAAGCCCCTGGCTGTGCGATCGCTTCGGCACGCGCCGCATCTTCGCTGCCGCCATCGCCACGTTCACGCTGGGATCGCTGCTCTGTGGCATCGCGCAGACGCTGCCGCAACTGGTGGCGGCGCGCGTGCTGCAGGGTCTCGGCGGCGCCGCGTTGATGCCGGTGGGGCGCTATGTACTCGTGCGCAGCATTGAAAAACGCGATTTCGTCCGCTCCATGAGCACGGTCGCCACGGTGGGCCTGATGGGTTCCGTGCTCGGGCCGCTGCTCGGTGGTGCGCTGGCTCAATACACATCGTGGCGCCTGATCTTCCTGATCAACGTACCGGTTGGCATTGTCGGTATGTGGATGAATCGGCGCGACATGCCCGATTACCGACTGGATGATCCCCACGCGTTCGATTTCATCGGATTCCTGCTGTTCGCGGCAGCCTCGGCGATGCTGCTGACTGCCTCGGAAGTGGCAAGCGGCGGCGGCGTGCAATGGCCGCGCATTGCCGCCTACGGTGTGCTCGCCATCGTGTTCGGCTGCATCTATGTGTGGCACAGCCGCCGCACGGCGCACCCGGTTGCCGACTTGAGTCTGTTGCGCGTTCGCAGTGTATGGGTGTCGCTGGCAGGCAACCTGTTCACGCGACTTGGTGTGTCGGGCATGTTCCTCCTGCTGGTGTTGTTCCTGCAGGTCGGCTGCGGCTGGTCACCGCTGATGGCGGGCCTGATGATGGTGCCGCAGGCCCTGGGTTCGATCACCGCCAAGTGGGTCATCAACCGCTTGCTCAACCGCTTCGGCTATCGCCGGCTGCTGTTCACCAACACACTGGTGGTGGCCGTGCTGCTCGCTTCGTTCGCGCTGCTCGGCAAGGGTTCGCCGATGTGGCTCATCGCGATCATGGTGTATGTCTACGGTGGCTTCATGGGCATGCAGTACACCGCCATGAACACCCTGATCTACAACGATCTCGATGTGAAATATGCCTCGCAGGCATCGTCCATGGCCTCCACGGCGCAGTACCTCTCGATGAGCTTCGGCATCGCGCTGGCCTCGCTGTTGATGGAAGCCTTGCTGCAGGGCGCCGCGCATGACGACTACATTCCCGCGTTCCGCTGGACGGTTTTGCTGCTTGGCGTGGTGACGGCAACGGCCAGCTGGGTCTTCAGTCGCCTGCAGTCGGATACATCGCCGCGCCCGGCGCGCGCAACCACATAGGCAGCGCGGCCGGGCGTCAGCATGTAGCATGCACGTCACTGCCTGGCTTATTCGTCCATCCGCATGCATCACGCAAGTGACATCCTGCTCACGCTCTTCATCGTCTTCGTCGCCGCCCAGATCGGCAGCGAGATCGCCCAACGCCTGAAGCTTCCCGGCGTGGTCGGCGAGATCGCGGCAGGCTGCGTGGTGGGGCCATCGCTGCTTGGGTGGATCACGCCCGAGCAGATCGTTTCCGGTTCCCCGCTCGACGTGATGGCCGAGATCGGCGTTGTCCTGCTGCTGTTTTCCGTCGGCCTGGAAACGCGGCTGGAGGATCTGAAGAAAGTCGGCAAGGTGGCGTTCCTCGTCGGGGTACTCGGCGTGCTGGTGCCGTTCGCCATGGGCGGCGTATGGGCACACGGCAATGGTTTCGACTGGAGCCGCTCGCTGTTCATCGCCGCGGCTTTCGTGGCCACGTCCGCCGGCATCACGGCGCGGGTGCTGCAGGAACTGGGAGCGCTGCAACGTACCGAAAGCAAGGTGATCCTCGGCGCCGCCGTGATCGACGACATCCTCGCCATGCTGTTGCTTGGCGTGGTGGTATCGCTGCAGGGCGGCAAAGGCGTCGACGTGGTGCATCTGCTGGCCGTGCTGGCCGGTGCCGCGGGTTTCATCGCGGTGATCGGTGTGGGCGGCGCACGCGTGATGCGCTGGAATTCCGCGTGGCTGGACAAACCACGCAGCCCGCACTCGGCCTTCGCCATAGTGCTCGCGCTGTGCCTGGGCCTGGCCTACGTGTCCACGCTGTTTGGCCTCGCGGCCATCATCGGCGCGTTCCTGGCCGGCATGATCGCTTCGGAGACACGCCAGCAGCACACGCTGGAAAAGCAGACGCAGCCGCTGCTGGCGCTGCTGACACCGTTCTTCTTCGTTGTTACCGGCAGCAAGATCGATCTGTCGCAGCTGGCCAGCGTGGAAGCGAACGTCATGCTGCTGGTGGTCACCATCATTGCCGTTGCATCCAAGTTGATTGGCGGTTTTCTCGGTGCGCTGCCGCTAGGCACGCGCAGTGCGACCCTGGTCGGTTTCGGCATGGTGCCGCGTGGCGAAGTGGGCGTGGTGATCGCCAGCCTCGGCTTGTCGGCGGGCGTGTTCACGCCCCAGATCTACGCCATCATCGTGGCGATGTCGCTGCTGACGGCGATGGTGACGCCACCGGTGCTGGCCTGGTTGTTGAAGCGTGCGGATGCTTCAGCGGGTCGCGCGAAAGCGCCGCATTAGCGAGCTGGCCCTATCGTGGGAGCGCGCACTGTGCGCGACGGCGGCGCAGCAGGCGTTGGGCAATTCTGAGACGGTGATCGCGCACTGGGTGCGCTCCTACAGGAGGGGCGCGCCTCGGTCAGGCGTGGCGCATGGCTTGGTAGGCAGCGAGTGCGTCTTCGCGTGTTTCACGCAGATTGACCATGGGCGCCGGGTAACCCGAGCGACGCAGCAACTCGGCATCTTTCCAGGGCTCGTGCAGCTGGGGCAGTGGCGCGTCGGCCAGCTCGGGTAGCCAGCGCCGGAGATAGTCGCCACGGGGATCGAATTTCTGCGCCTGCATCACCGGGTTGAATACGCGGAAATACGGGGCCGCATCCGCGCCGGTACCGGCCACCCATTGCCAGCCCAGCGTGTTGTTGGCGAGGTCGGCATCCACCAGCGTGTCCCAGAACCAGCGCGCGCCGTGTCGCCAGTGCTGGCGAAGGTTCTTGGTGAGAAAGCTGGCGACGACCATGCGCACGCGGTTGTGCATCCAGCCGCTGTGCCATAGCTCGCGCATGCCGGCGTCGACCAGCGGAATGCCGGTGCGGCCTTGTTGCCAGCGTTCGATCGCCGAGGCGGCGGCGTCGCTCCATCGCAGACGGTCGAATTGCGCGTTGAAGTTTTCGGTCGGTGTGCGGGGAAAGTGGTACAGCAGGTGATGCGCGAACTCTCGCCATCCCAGTTCGCGCAGATACGGTTCGATGTCCGGGCGTCGACGCGCGGAAGTGGCGGCTGCACGATCGAGCAGTTGTCGGTGGATCTGACGTGGCGAGATCTCGCCAAAGTGCAGATGCGGTGACAGCCGTGAGGTGCCATGCCGCCCTGGCAGGTCGCGCGCCTGCGCGTAATCGCCGATGGCGTCATCCATGAAGACGTCGAGCCACTCCTGCGCGCCCTGTTCGCCCGGCTGCCAGGCTTCGTGCAAACCCTGATCCCAGCGTATCGCCGGCAACAGCCCCAACGCGTCGAGGGGAAGACTTCCGTCGATCGGTACGCCACGCAGCGCCGTGGGCGCCGGCAACGGATGTGGCGCGTCCAATTGCGTACGAAGAGTGCGCCAGAACGGCGTGAAGACGCGATAGGGCTCGTGCAGCCTGGTTTGGACCTGCCAGGGTTCACGCAACAACGAAGCATTGAAGCTGCGTACCTCGATGCCCTGCTCGCGTAATGCAGCCTTCACTTCGCCATCCCGGGCGATCGCGGCCGGTTCGTAGAGGCGGTTCCAGTAGACGGCGGTGGCGCCGGTACGCTCGATCAGCGAGCGCAGCACGGCAAGGCTGTCGCCGCGTGCGATATGCAACGCGTTGCCAAGGTGACGCAGGCGACCGTCGAGCCGCGCCAGCGAGTGATGCAGCCACCAACGACTCGCCGCACCGGGTGCCCAGTCGCCCTCTTCGTGCGGTGCATGGATATGGAGCGGAAGAACGCGCCCGTGCCGGGCACAGGCCGCATCCAGCGCAGGATGATCGGCGAGGCGCAGGTCGCGGCGAAACCAGACGATGGCGGTGCTCATCGGCGCAGCTTAGTCAGCGCGCGGCGGCATGTATGCACCGCCTTTGGGCCGTAGCGGATGCCGCCATGCAGCGGCATCCGCCAGGTTGGATCAGAGCTCGACCACGTCGAAGCGACGATCGGAGTCGACGTCTTCCTCGTAGTTCACGTCTTCGCGACCAAAGCCGAACAGACGCAGGAAGTCATGCTTGTAACCGACGTAATCGGTCAACTGGTTGAGGTTCTCGGTGGTGATCGTGGACCACAACGCCTTGCACTCGCTCTGCACGTCTTCGCGCAGCTCCCAGTCGTCCAGGCGCACGCGTCCTTCGTCGTCGAGTTCCACCGGCTGGTGGTCCTTGCGATACAGGCGATCGCGGTACAGGCGGTTGATCTGCTCGATGGTGCCTTCGTGGATGCCCTTTTCCTTCATCACGCGGAAGGAAATGGCGATGTAGAGCGGCAGCACCGGAATGGCCGCGCTGGCCTGCGTCACCACCGACTTCATCACGCCCACGTAAGCATCGAGATGCTCGGCCTTGTGCTCGGCGACCAGTTGCTTGGCCGTATTGTCCAGATGCTGCTTGGCCTGGCCCAGCGTGCCGTGCCAGTACATCGGCCAGGTGATTTCCGTGCCGATGTAGCTATAGGCGATGGTCTTGGCATGGTCGGCCAGCACGCCGGCCTTGCTCAGCGCGTCGATCCAGAGCTTCCAGTCCTCGCCGCCCATGACGGTGACTGTGTCCTTGATTTCCTGCTCGTTCGCCGGCTCCACCGACGCCTGCACCACGGTGTCGCGGTTAGTATCGATCGAGTTGGCGGTAAAGGTTTCGCCGATGGTCTTGAGCGAGGAGCGCACCACTTCGCCGGTATCGGGCAGTTTGCGCACCGGGGAGGCCAGCGAGTAGACGACGAGGTCGATCTTGCCGCCCATCTCGTTCTTGATGATCTCGATGGCGCGCTCGCGCGTCTCGTTGGCAAACGCATCGCCGTTGATGGATCGGCTGAACAGCCCCGCCTGCTTGGCGAACTTGTCGAATGCGGCAGAGTTGTACCAGCCAGCGGTACCGGTCTTGGTCTCACTGCTGGGCTTCTCGAAGAACACGCCGAGCGTGGCCGCGCCGTAACCGAAGGCGGCGGTGATGCGCGACGCCAGGCCGTAGCCGGTGGAGGCGCCGATCACCAGTACGCGCTTGGGACCTTCGCCGAGGTTGCCCAGCGCCTTGGTGATCTCGATCTGCTCGAGCACGTTGCGCTCGCAGCCGACCGGATGGGCCGTCACACAGATAAAACCACGCACCTTGGGGTTGATGATCACTCGCGGGCTCCTGGCAAGACAGTGCAAACCATTATGTTAACCCGCGCATCAGCCCATGCGCTGCCGTAGGGTTTCCAGCGGCCAGCTACGGCAGGTTTGCGCGCTGTGACGGAAGCTTCACGAGCACCGCACTAGCACTATGGCGTTTGCCGGTGGGGTCGGGCTCGCGTCGCCCGATGCCGGGAGGAAGGCCGCCTGCGCGCAATGATCGGGGAATGATCGCGGACCATGGGTGAGTTCGGCCATATAACCACGCAGCGTTTGCCCACGCTGCTTGCGACCGCCCTCGCTTGCGCGATCACCGCCGGTTGCGTGGGCACGCCGTCAAAACCTGCGCCAGCCCAAGCGAAACCCGATACCGATGCCCAGGCAACGAACGCAGGCCACGACGGGATGGCGGTGGATGCCTTGCGGCGCCTGTCGCTGATGCGCCCGCTGGAAGGCGGCATCGATACGCCGCTGGTGCACTACCAGATCCATGGCTACCTGATGGTCGACGCGGCCGTCTATTCGACCCGTGGCATCGGGCAAACGAACTTCAGCGTGCGCCGCGCCGACATCAACTTCCAGCACCTCCTGTGGCGCGACTGGCTGTTCTACGCCGATGCCGAGCTGGTGAACTGGCACCTGGAGTTCAAGGACGTCTACATACGCAAGAACACCAAATGGCTCGGCGTACTGACCATCGGCAACCAGCAGGAACCGTTCGGTCTGGAGCAATACGGCAGCTTCCGCAACACCACCTTCCTGGAACGTTCCACCAGCAGCGCCATCGCGCCTAGTCGAAGCGTGGGCATTTCATCCAGCGATTTCCACGGACCGTGGATCTGGAGCTATGGCTTCTTCACGGCCGGCACCCACGACGAGGGCCGCCAGCAACGCGGCGTCGCGCTGACCGGACGGCTTGCCTATGTCCTGCAGTCGGAAAACGGCCCTTATCACCTGGCCGTGGACTACTCCACGCGCCATCTCAACGCCAGCGGGCAACGCTTCGAATCGGCGCCCGAAGTGGCACTCAGCAATAGCG
>Ga0335083_10009460_pt1 | contig 11817 bp, 9 predicted proteins | sample Lox_Sample_42_FD_206716 | JGI IMG/M metagenome (GOLD analysis project Ga0335083, IMG submission 206716) | Soil microbial communities from Loxahatchee National Wildlife Refuge, Florida, United States - Lox_Sample_4.2 | ecosystem: Environmental > Terrestrial > Soil > Wetlands | place: USA: Florida... | reverse complement strand
ATTGCCACGTTGCCCCGGGCGCTGCTGGCTGGGTGGCAAGCAAGATGGCCGGTACCCGGCAGTTGAGGGACGTCGTCTTCCATCGCGTGCAGTACCCGATCGAATCGGCCATGGAAAGCAACCGCCTGGTCCCCTCCCGTGGCACTTGCGAGCAGTGCCACTGGCCCCAGAAATTTGACTCCGCTAAGCTGCGCGTGATTTACCACTTCCAGGACGACGCCACCAACACCCAGACGCAAACCGTTTTGATGATGCTCACCGGCGGAGGAGATCTGGGCGGCATTCACGGGAAACACATGGGTCCTGGAGTTGAAATCAGTTACGCCAACGCCGATCCTAAACGCCAGACCATTCCCTGGGTGGAGTACCGCAATCGGAACACTTCTGAGGTCCGAACGTTTCTCGCGGATGGCGCGACCGTTCAGTCGGTCGCGAGTCTACCCCGCCAAGTGATGCAGTGTGTTGACTGCCACAACCGTCCCACCCACTCCTTTGAACTTCCAGAGCGCGCTGTGGACACGGCCATGGGGCTGGGACGCATTTCTCCAACCCTGCCCTTCATCAAGAAGAAAGCCGTCGAACTGCTGAAGGCGAAGTATTCGAGCAACGAAGAGGCCTCGCGTATCATCCCGGCAACGTTAGCTGGTTTCTATCAGCAGAACTATCCGGCCATCTCATCCCAGCGCCCCGGGGACATCTCCACCGCCGGCAGTGAGGTCGCGGTAATCTACAACCGGAATGTGTTTCCCGATCTCAAGGTCACCTGGGGCACATATCCCAACAATCTCGGACATACCGATTTCCCGGGGTGCTTCCGCTGCCATGATGGATCGCACTCCACATCCGATAAGAAGATGACCATCACGCAGGACTGCAACTCCTGCCATGAACCGCTCGCGGTTGAAGAAGCAGACCCCGGGGTCTTGAAGACGCTGGGACTCGCAGAGCGCATCGCCAGCCTGCAAAAACAGCAAGGAAAAGGGCCGTCACAATGAGCGAATTTCTAGCAGCGTGAGGGCGTATTCCTCCATCAGTATCAATCAGCGCGATCATCCACCATTTCCGGAGAAAAGGAGACACTATGAAACGTCTTACTGCGGATCAAGCGAAACTCGGCTTCATTGGCCTGGGTAACATGGGCAGCCGGATTGCACATCGCCTGCTTGATCACGGATACCAACTCACCGTTTACGATATCGACGCCGCTAAAGCCCAGCCCCTTATTGCCAAGGGCGGCGTGCTTGCGAAGAACGTCCTTGAGTTGGCACGGAGTGTCGATGTGATTCTCTCCTGCCTGACAAACGATGAAGCCGTTGAGAGCGTTTATAGGGGCCGTGAGGGAATTTTCGCCGTCGAGCGGCCTGGAATCGCCGTGCTCGAGATGAGCACGATCTCTCCAGAGAGCTCACGCGAGCTGCACAAGCTTGGCGCCAGAGTCGGCATCGAAGTCATGGATGTTGCCATCTCCGGCAGCACTCCTGCCGCCGAGCAGGGCATCCTCACGTTGCTGGCAGGCGGCAACCGGGAGCTCTTCCGCGCGGCTAAGCCAATCTTCCTGGCCATTTCAAAACAATCCTTTCTTCTGGGCGATTCCGGCTCTGGAACAACCATGAAGCTGGTCGTCAATACGCTCCTCGGTGTCGGCATGCAGGCCATCGCGGAAGCTGTGGTATTAGGGGAGAAAGCAGGTCTCGATCGCGACCGCTTGCTCGAAGTTTTGGCCAAGACCGCGGTGGTGGCTCCGGCCCATGTGGGAAAGCTGGCGAGGCTGGCGACCAACGATTACAGCCCGCAGTTTCCCGTGCGCCTGATGCACAAGGATTTTCAACTGATTCTGGATGAAGCAGCACGGGAACAGCTGGTCATGCCCGCGACAGAAGCGGCGTTTCGCGTCAATTCCGATGAGCTGGCACGCAGCGGTGAAGAGGACTTCTCGGCCGTCGTGCGGCGCATGGAAGAGGTTTCGGGTGTCGCGTCTGTTGACGTCGAGAAGAAGGCTGCCAGCGTTGCGCGACACAGTTCTTCTTCCGGATCCACTTCCTCCAGCTCTAAGAAGTTGGTTACAGGAACGTAATTTGAGAAAGCGAATGGCACCTATTCGTGGCTCTATGTGCCGGCAATCCGGCGCGATAGTCAACCTATCCGAACTGTCGACTAAGGAGACGTTATGAATAAATCGACTGCGGTTACGCAAGAAATTCCACTGGCCACCCCAACTGACCTTAAAGCTGGTGCGACTCGGGATATCTCGGGAGCCATGAACGCCATGCTGGCGGACGTGTTCGCGCTTTACCTGAAGACCAAGAACTTCCACTGGCACATGAGCGGCCCGCACTTCCGCGATTACCACTTGCTCTTCGATGAACAGGGCGACCAGCTGTTTGCCATGACCGATCCCATCGCCGAGCGCGTCCGCAAGCTGGGTGGGACCACGATCCGGTCCATCGGCCATATAGCCCGCTTACAGCGGGTAGACGACAATGACGCCCCGTACGTCGAGCCGGAGGACATGCTGGCTGAGTTGCGCGAAGACAACAAAACTCTCGCCGCGCGCCTACGCGAGGCCCACGGCGTCTGCGAGAAATACGAGGACATTGCGACCGCCAGCCTCATCGAAGTTTGGATTGACGAGACCGAGCGGCGTACCTGGTTCCTGTTCGAGGCTGCCCGCCGCGGGGATTCAACCGGACATTGAAACACCGCCGTATCGACGGCGGCGGCGATTGTAAGGTCAACCGATGTTATCGCTGAAGCACATTCTGGTCGCGATCGATTTCTCGCCCATCTCTATCGTCGCGCTACGCCACGCTCTGGGCATCGCGCGCCGCTACCACTCGAACGTGTCTTTGCTTCACGTTATTGACCCATCCATCTACGGCGCAGCTGGACCGGATGGCATTTCCGCCGACAGCGATTGCGCAGCGCGTGACGCCGAAGCTATCGAGTCTGGTCTTCGGGCTGACGGCAGCCTCGAAGGGCTGAAGTTTGACGTCACGGTAAGAGTAGGACCCGTATGGAAGACGATCGCCGAAACCATTGAGGACAAGTGCTCTGCGGTGCTCGTGCTCGGTACTCACGGCCGGACCGGGCTCCGCAAGCTGGCGCTGGGCTCGGTCGCGGAGTGTGCTTTCCGGGAAGCGCCCTGTCCGGTGATGACTGTCGGACCGAGAGTGTTGCAGTCAAAATCCTGCGGCGCAGAAGCCAAGCATTTCCTCGTGCCCACCGATCTCTCTCCTGAATCGCTGGAGGCCCTGCCTTATGGGACTTCCTTGGCCGAAGCCACCCAGGGGAACGTGAGCCTGCTCTATATTCGCGATTCCAGATCGCGGGATAAGGACCGCGACACGCCGTCGGTGGAAGCGGCGAATGTTCGCCTGCGAGAGCTTCTCCAACTCCATCCGGACGCGCAAGCGATTACGCCGTTCATCGTGAAAACGGGTTCGCCAGCCGAGGTTGTCGTCGGGTTTGCCCAGGCGCACCAGATGGATTTAATTGTCATGGGACGCCGCGCCTGGTCTGAAGACAGCCCGCCGATATGGCGAACGGCTTACGCTATTGTCACCCAGGCTGCATGTCCCGTGCTGTCGATGCAGTCTGCAGCAGCCTTCGAAGCAGATACAACCACCTCAACTTAGGGTGCCGGAAAGCGCAAGCTTCCATCGCTAAGTGGGACAAAAAAACTTGTTTTGCAGCTGATTCTAACTACAATATAGACAATATCTACCAATTTTAGGCAATAACACGCAGTAAGTGGGAAATAACTGCTAATACCACAAAACTACGAACCAGACGCAAACTGGCTCCCGAGCGACCCCTCCACATGGCATCAAAACCTAGGTGCCATTCACGACAACCACTATTTTGCTATGATACAAACACTAGAATGCCTCTGCAAAGCGCTAGGAAGCCCTAGGATCGACTCAAAGGCCTCGGGAGGCAGTGGGAGCCGTCCGGCGAGCTAAGGTCGCTAGAATCGCCTGCTATTGGCCCTAGCGTCGATTTCCCGATTTGGGAAGAGTTTGGGCCTAGGAGAGCGGGCCGTCCGAGATTGTGGCAACCGGTGGGACTGCTCTGCGGCTCGAATTTTTTCCCCACTCACAGCGTTGGCTTACGCCCAGCCTACCATCATCCCGCCGCTCCGCCGCTGGTTCCACCCAGCTTTGATCGTTTTGTCCCACCGCGAAATTGAATTCGCGGTTGCGACACAGTCTTTTCAGGCCCGCGCTTGAGAATCGCTAAGTTATCTTGCTTCCGCCGATCGGGTCACAGACCTCCAGCGGCGGAAGCGGTTCTCTTTCTTGCCCGTGAACGCGGCATGAAGACCCGCTCTACCCGGAGTGCCAACCGGTTGGCACCTGGTCCACGGCTCTGGCAGGATGGCCCGGCGCTGGACTCCAGGGAGCCGACTAAGAGTCTTTGCGTTCAGGCACTTGCGATCCACAGTGGCCTTGGCACGCTCTGGTATGTCGCTTGCAATTCTGCAAGGTAATGTGTGGCGTATTCGAGGAGTTGGGGTGCAGAAGCCAGCAAGACAAGCCCGGCTGTCAGCCAGTTGGCAAGGATACCAACGCCGGACGCTGGCCGGTGACGGCGGCTCGTCACCGGTACTGGCGACTGGGATGGAACCGCGCTGCCTCTGTTCCTCGGCGGTGGTTATGTGGGAAGGGGAATACTTCTGCGTTGTAACTGGCGATCCTAGTGATAGGTGCTCCCTGGCAGTGACAGCGCTGCTTCGCAACAAGGATGAATCCGAGTACAGTATTCAGCAATCGTAAGCAACGATAAATGATGTCCCACAGAACATAGGAGCCCTGACATGTCAGCCTCTCCCACATCCACGCCAACCCCGGGCCCAGTCCCGGCGCCTACACCTGCGTCGCCCGAGAAGACACCGGCGGACGATGGCCACGCCCCGGCAACGACTACTCCTAAGTGGCAAAAGTACCTAACTCCCATTCTGATAGTGCTGCTCGCTATCGCGGTGGTTGTTACCGTTACTCGAAACTGGAACGCCTGGGAGGGCGGTAAGGTAGAGCAAGTCACCGATGATGCCTATGTTCGCGGCGACCTCACGCCACTCAGTACCAAAGTTGCCGGCATCGTCCGCAACGTAAGAGTCTCCGATTACCAGCAGGTGCACAAAGGAGATCTCCTGGTTGAGCTGGAGGATAGCGACTTTCAGGCACAGGTTGCTCAGGCCAGTGCGGCGGTAGAGGCGGGCAAGGCTGCCATAGAGAACAACGTTCGCCAACGCCAGCTTCAGGACGCTCGCATTGACAAGGCATTGGCTGGAATCGATCAGGCAAAGGCGCAGATAGCAGCGGCCCAGGCCGGCAAAGAAGCTGTAGCCGCTGACCTGGTGCGCGCGCGCGCGGAACGAAAGCGTCAGGAAGGACTGTTCCAGACCCACTCCACGACACAGCAGAAGGTTGAAGTAGCTGTTGCTGATGAAGAACGTCTTGCTGCGCAGTATGCCAGTCGCGATGCCGACCTGGCCCAAGCCAGGACAATGCTGCGCAGCAATGAACTGGCAGCCGAAGCCGAACGGCGTACGAAGACAGTGTTGGAGTCTCAGGAAGTACAACTCAATGCTGATCTCCGCGCCAGGGAGGCGAACCTTGTCGTAGCCCAGGTAAACCTTGGCTATACCAAAATCTACGCCCCTGGAGATGGCACGGTTGGGGAACGGCAAGTCCGGCCCGGACAGTTGGTCTCTCCCGGGACACAGGTGATTGCTTTCATCGATAAGACGAAGTGGGTGCAGGCGAACTATCGCGAGACACAGCTAACCAATGTCAAGGTAGGAGATACTGCCGAGATTCGTATCGACGAATACCCCGGACAAGTCATCCACGGCAAAGTCATTGAGATTGCCCCCGCCAGCGGATCGCAGTTCGCGTTATTGCCGCCGGACAATGCGACCGGCAACTATACCAAGGTCGTACAACGAATCCCGGTCAAGATCGCTTTCGACGATACCGATCTTGCCACCAAGCTACGTCCGGGCCTTTCTGTCACCGCCACTGTCCGGACGAGAAAATAACATGGCTGCCGCTACTGCCATCTCTCCTCCCCTAACACCAGCCCAGATCGCGCGCGCGACGGCGGTGGCGATTCCCTCCGATATTTCCACCCGGCCGCTATTAGGGATTGTCGGCGTCCTCATCGGAGCCGGACTCGTCACCCTTACCTCCCGCATGCTGAGCTTGGGGATGGCGGACCTGAAAGGTCACCTCGGCATCGGCTACGATGCCGGCGCCTGGCTGGGCAGCGCTTTCGATTTCGGCCTGATGTTCATCGGCCCCTTTATCGTCTACGTCGGAGGGTTGCTGGGACCACGCCGCGTCCTTCTTTTTACGGCAGCAGTATTTACCGTGACCTGTGCTTTCCTGCCGCTCATACACAGCTATAGTCTGCTCCTCGCCGCACTCTTACTGGCTGGCCTAACCTCCGGTACTTTCTACCCGCTCACCCTGACTTTTGCACTTCGCATTAGTCCCCTCCGATACCTGCCTATCACGATGGCGTTCTATGCAACGTTTATCGATGGCGCAGTCAATATAGCGCCATCGCTTTATGGCTGGTACCGCGAGCATCTTTCCTGGCATTGGATGTTCTGGAATTCGGCCGTCATCGCACCGCTGATGTTGGTCTGTATCTACTTCGGGATACCGGCTGCCCCAGCCCGGAAGAAGGACGGTCCTGCGCCGCCCAGCTTCGCTGGATTCTTGTACCTGAGCTTGGGATTGGCCATGTTGCTTACCGCCATAGAGCAAGGAGAGCGGCTCGATTGGTGGCGCTCCGGAGTATTCAACGCGTTGTTTTGGTGCGGAGCGTTCCTGCTCGCGTGCTCGCTCATACGGCGAATGCGCGGCCCCAACTGGCTGGTGGCGCTTCCTTATCTTTGGCAAAGGAACACCGTGCTGCTGGGAAGCCTGCTGTTCTGGTTTCGGTTTACGCTCACCTTAACCATCATCCTGATTCCGCAGTCGCTGGCCATCCATGGTTTCGAAGCGAATCAGATTGGCCCGGCCATAATCTGGAGCGCTCTTCCGCTCCTGCCGGTCGCGCTCATAGGCGGGCTTCTGATGCTTCGCGGGCTCGATCCACGGCTGCTCTTCGCTGCCGGGCTGACATGCACCGCGGTTGCGGCTATCTTGAGCGCTCAATACACGAGTGCCTGGGCGGCAGAAAACTACTATCGCACCGAGTTGCTCATTGGCGTCGGACAGTCGTTTTCTCTCATCGGGCTGGTGGGATGCATCATCCTGCAGGGAGTCTTCACCGGGGGCTTGGCGAAACCCCAATGGATCCTGACATTTTCTGCGTTCTTTCACACCATTCGCTTATTTGGTGGAACCGCAGGGGCCGTATACATGGGCCGCTTTCTCGCCGAGCGCGAGAAACTGCACTCCAATCTTCTTGGGCTGCACGTAAGCCAGGGAAGCTGGATCACCGACTGGAACATTCGCGCCATGACCGCGGGAGTCTATGCCAAGTCATCGGGTCTGGCCGCAGCAGGCGGCCGTGCGGTCGACCTTATCGCGGCCCGGCTGCGTCTTCAGGCGTATACGTTGAGCCTCATTGACGGGTTCCTGCTAGTCGCATGGACTTGCGCCATTGCACTTGTTGGTGTCGCCCTGCTCCGCAAGTCGCCTTTCAACTACCGGGACCTTAGCACGCTTCAGCCGGTGAAGGAGAAAAAATCATGAAACGGAAAACACCGCTCTTGCTGGCGGCTCTGGCGCTGTCCGGGGCGCTCGCCTTTGCCGGAGAGCCAAGCGATAGCGCTCCCCCTCGCCACATCAGCTTGCACGAGGCCATCGAGCTGGCGTTGAAGCACAATCACAACGTGCGCATCGCCGCCTATAAGGTCGAGGAGAAGCAGCACACCAAGGAAGTGGCGAAGAGCGCATACTTTCCCAGCATCCGAAATGACAGCAATTTTCTGCACCTGACTGACACCCAGCTGATACAAATCTATGCGGGTAGTCTGGGCACGGTCGCGGGCAGCCCTATTCCCGCTGCAAATTCGATCATTAACCAGGGTGGGCGTGACTTGGTAACCAGCGGTACCCAGCTTACCCAGCCCTTGACCACAATGCTAAAAATCAAGCCCGCGAACGACATGGCGCAAGCGGAGCTGAATGCCTCCCGCGAGCGGGCGCAGCAGACCGGGAACGATGCGGCACTGAGAGTTCACCTGCTCTATTACAAGGTCCTGATCGCGCAGGTCCACCGGACAGCAATGGAAGCCAGGATCAAGGCGTCGCAGGACCTGCAAAGCGAACGGGTGGAGCAGGTGAAGTATGGGAGCACGCTGGAAGAGCAGCTAATCGAGAGCCGGGCCCAATTGCTGCAGGCAAAACAGGAGCTGCTGACCACCGAACTGCAGCTTTCCGATCTTAGATTGCAGCTCAACGATGCCATGGGGCTGCCCCTCAACACGGCACTGGAGCTCGATCCCAACACGGTGGAGTCCATGGAATCCTGCCAGCGCGAAACCTGTGTGACTCAGGCCCTCGCAGCGCATCCCGAGATCATCGCGGCGCGCGATGAGGTAGAGAAGGCGAAGGCCGCCGTCCACCTGGCGAAGGTCGACATCGGGGTACCTGATGTCGAAGCCTTTGCGCGCTACAGCTACCAGAACAACGTTCCGTTTTTGGCCCGTAATTTTGGCACCTTTGGTATTCACTTTGGCTACGATCTGTTCGACTCAGGGCGCAAGCGCGCCATCCTCCGCGAGCGCGAGGCCCAGCTTTCGCAGGCGCAAGAGAACCTTGCCCGGGTCACCGATGAGGTTTCGGTGGAAGTGCAGACCGCGTACAACAAGGTGGAACGGACCCAGCAAATGCTGACAGTGTCGAAAGAGCTGCTGGCCCTGCGCACCGAATCCAATCGGGTACTGCATGAGGAACTGGTGCGGGGAGAGGCCCTGAGCTCACAGGCTGACATGGCAACGGCGCAGGAGCTCGACGCAAAGACGTTGCTTCTCCAATCCCAGTTGGACTACACGCAGGCGAACGACGAGATCATTCACGCCATGGGCCGGACGCCGGAATAGGTTGGGGCGGAAGCCTGTGTGGCTCTGTTGACATCCTGGGGTGAAGGGGCGGGCCTCCTAAGCGCTGTAGGCGCGAAATAGGTTAGCCCAGCCCTTCAGGGCTGGGTGGACTAAACGGGAATGATGAGCGCCGTAGGCACGGCACAAAACCGATCGCCAGGTTTCCGGGTGCTGTCCTTACGGGACTCCGGGTTCCTAGGGTCCGTGGTCCCAGCGCTGAAGCGCTGGGCTACCCTATGTTGCGCCTACGGCGCACAAAACCTTATGTGTGGGTCCTTCGTAGGAGGAGCGCCCGAGCTATCAAGCCGCGGGGTTGCCGCGGCTTTGCGGCGCGCCCCTTCTGCGATTGCCCGTCGAAGATTGGACGTAAATGCTGTCGGCACAAATGATCAGAGATCGCGATGGGAAACTCGATTCAGGTACAAGGCGACTCGTCTTTCTATCGGTGCTTCTTTGTGGCCTCTTTGCTTTATGCCCCGGCCTACAATCCGCTGAGGCGCCGTCCAATAACTTTTTGATTGTGTCCGACATTCACTTCAATCCCATGGCTGACCCTTCCCTGGTCGGCGATCTCGTGGCAGCCGATCCCACGCAGTGGGAAAACATCCTGGAGCGATCGAAGCTCACCCGCTTCAGCCAGTACGGCCAGGATACTAACTGGTGGCTGCTGCGCTCGGCGTTGGACCAAATGCGAAGGACCCTGCCGCGTCCAACTTTCATCATGGTGCCCGGCGACCTGTTAGCGCACGAATTTCCCCAGACCTTCGCGAAGATCACTCGCGACAACGACCGCGAACACTATCGCGCCTTTGTGCTTAAGACGCTGGGTTTTCTGGCATTGGAATTCCGCAAGCGCTTTGGAGATACAAAGATCCTCGTCACTCCGGGGAACAATGACGAGGAGTGTGGGGACAACAGCATGCAGGCCCATGGAAGATTCCTGAACGACACCGCAGAACTCGCCCGCGAGACCGTAGAGGCAGATCGTGGGTTCAAGAAGGAATGGAAGGCAATGGGCATCTACAACGTGCCGCACCCGGCGGTCCCGGGCGTCCGCGTAATATCGCTGAACACGGCATTTTTCTCGTACCGGTATCAGCCCGCCAGCTTCAGCCAGGGCTGTGCTCCCGTGGCCTCCAACGCGGCCAGCGACCTTCTGGCGTGGCTGGAATCGGGCCTCGCCGCGGCCAGGCGAGCCCACGAAAAGGTCTGGCTTCTGTTTCACGTTCCGCCGGGAATTGATGTCTCCGCGACCATGCATGAGTATGAATCGCTCGCCAAGGAGGGCCCGTCGGCGGCTGGCGCCATGTGTCAAAAAGGCATCGTCCCGCTCTGGAATCCGGAATGGACTTCGCAGTTTGATAGTTTACTGGAAACTTATCAAGATACGATCATAGCAAGCTTTGCAGGACATACTCACACCGACGACTTTAGGCTAATCGGCAGGCCAGGTGCCAGACAAGAATTCGTGCTCATCAACCCACCGATTTCGCCCATTGACGGTCGGAATCCGGCCTTCCGAGTGGTAACCTTCAATAGTGATGGCAGTCTTGCGGACCAGTCCACCTACTATCTAACTAATCTCAAATATGCAACCAGTAAAACTAAGGGACGATGGAAACAAGAGTATCAATTTTCGCAGCAATGGAAGGCGAAACAGCTTAATGTTGCCAGCCTGGAAAGCATTTACAGACGAATAGGGAGCGAGCAGGAATCTCGGAGACAATGGTTGAAGCTATATAATGTCTCCAGTTCCGCGGTGAACATATCGGCAGGCCAGGCAGGAGATCTCTACTGCGCCATCGAGCACCTCGATCCGGAATCGTACCCAACATGCAGTTGCAAGAACGCAGCGGGTCGGGACAAGCAGTGAGGTAGAGATTTCATGACGTTATTGGCTATAACTAGCCCGCAGGCGGCACGATCATAGCCCAGGACGTGAGTCCTGGGTCAGCGAATCCCGCGCATCCGAGTCCTCCGGGGACGGCTCAAGATCATCCAACACCGCGCGCCACGGGTGCCGCCCCCGAAGGGGCTCGTGTTCTTAATGGACCTTACCCAGGCTCCCGCCCCCGGGCTAATTTTGTTCCGCCCTCCGGGCTGGGGTAACCAAGCCTTCGAATCACTGGATGTCAATTATGGACTAACTAGAGCGTTTCTCGTGTTGATGTATAGTAGAAATGGCGAGGAATCCGCGAACAATTCGGCATGGCGAAGGCATATTCCGACGATTTGCGGCGGAAGCTGCTGCAGGCGCACGACCGTGGGGAGGGCAGGCTGCGGGAACTGGCCCAGCGGTTTGGGGTAAGTGTGCCCTGGGCGTGGAAGATATCCCGCCAGCGGAAGCAGACGGGCCAGATAGAACGGATCGAGCAGCGTCACGGGCCGCGCAGCCGCCTCACGGTGGAGGTACAGGAGAAGATACGCCGGCTGGTAAAGCAACAACCCGACGCCACGCTGGTGGAGCTGCAACAACGGCTGTGGGGGAACGAGCGCATCCGGATCAGCTTTCAGCATCTCTGGCGGGTGCTGCACAGGATGGGGCTGCGGCTGAAAAAAAGTCGCTCCACGCCCAAGAGCAAGATACGGCGGCCATCCAAGCCCGACGTCAGGCGTGGTGGGCGGCGGTAAGCCAGATCGCTCCCCAACGGCTGGTGTTTCAAGACGAAAGCGGCGCGACCACGGAAATGACGCGGCGCTATGGCCGAGCTCCGCAAGGGGAGCGCGTGGCCGAGGGCACACCCGCCGGACAT
>Ga0335083_10009459_pt1 | contig 11817 bp, 9 predicted proteins | sample Lox_Sample_42_FD_206716 | JGI IMG/M metagenome (GOLD analysis project Ga0335083, IMG submission 206716) | Soil microbial communities from Loxahatchee National Wildlife Refuge, Florida, United States - Lox_Sample_4.2 | ecosystem: Environmental > Terrestrial > Soil > Wetlands | place: USA: Florida... | reverse complement strand
ACAATTTTCCCGAAATAGAGAACAATGCATTGGAGGGGCGGAATACCGGCGGTGAGGGAGAGAATGCACCGACGGAGGGAGAAGTCATAAGATCCGACAGGTACACAAAGTGTGGGGCGGTTGCCACCACCCCGATTTCGACGCGCCGCAAAACCCCGGAGAACCAAATTTAAAGTACCGAAACCGCGGGACAAATAGCCTCTTTATCTCACTTGTAGCCTCTAATTTTTCATAACCTGAGTTCAATTGAATTTTTCTCGATTCAAGCCCCGCCGCTCCGCAGCACAGGCTATCGATACGTCACTGTGACTCGATAGAAGGTTTTTGTGATGATCTTCCGCTATCCGGGGGTGAATCCGTAGCGCCATCGCCTTATCGGCGAAGGTGATCGATGGCCTGACCGCAATTGGTGATCTATGTGGGGTTAAGCCTATCTTTTCCGCAGGCGCCATGCCTGCGGAAGATAAAATTTTTGGTCCGGGGAAGCCGCCTCGGAAGGCAAATCTAGGTTACGACTTTCCTCGGAAGAGCAGGACTACGAAGAAGCACAAAAGCTCCCAATTAGTGCCCTGCATTCGGGACGAAAATATGCCGTTATATTAGAGTGTCCTTCCCGTGAGAGACGTTCTGAACCTCCGAGGTCGGCAATGGCAGCACAAACCACGTCTGTGACCCTGACTCAGACTACCTCACTTACCATGACCGTCAGCAAGGCTCCCACGACGAACGGAGTTGACCCCTCGCCAACAGTCGCAACCTTTGAGAAGTCGCTTGAGAAGAAAGACATGAGCGTTCCCAAAGTAGCCGGTCACCTAGTCATCCCCGCCCTACCATATGCGTTCAGCTTCGATCCAGCAAAGACAGCCCTTGTCATCATCGACATGCAAAGGGATTTCCTACTCAAAGGCGGCTTCGGCGACTTGCAATCTGCGTCTCAGCTTGCGGCGGTCCAAAAAATCATCCCAACCACTTTGGCCGTCCTGCAAGCTTTCCGCAAGGCGGGGCTCACCGTCATTCATACTCGCGAAGGACATAAACCTGATCTCCTCGATTGCCCAATGCCAAAACTCACCAGGCAAAAGGCCAGTCCTACGAGTACTCGTCATACACTGGTCATTGGACAAGAAGGTCCAATGGGTCGATTGCTTGTTCGAGGCGAATACGGTCACGACATCATTGACGAACTTCAACCGATTGCCGGAGAATTAGTGATTGACAAGCCAGGAAAAGGAGCATTTTACAACACAGAATTCCAAGAGAAGTTGATTGCGATGGGAATCACCCATCTGTTTATCGCAGGTGTTACAGTGGAATGCTGTGTCACAACAACCGCAAGAGAAGGTAATCCATGGTCAGAGAAAATGCCGCTAATTGATGACAGCCAACGATAGAGGATTCGAGGTCTGTACGCTGTCGGACTGCGTGGACGGATATGTACCATCGTTCAAGCCAGCTTCATTGGAGATGTTACATTTCTCAGATGGCCTCTTTGGCTGGGTTGCCGATTCGAAAGCACTCACTGAAAAATTGGCTGAGTTTGAGGCCCAGAAACCCCACCCACAAGCATGGAACGGAGCTCTCGACATCTCATCACTTACCGAAGCGTATGCTGCAAAACAACTCACACCGTCTCAACTCGTTCCAAAACTGTATGAACGAATCGAGAAGTACAAAGAAATCGATCCCGTTGTTTTCATTACCCTTTTCTCCAAGGCCGATGCGCTCGCTCGAGCGAAGGAATTGGAGGCTAAATACGCAAATAAGCCTCTGCCGCCTCTTTACGGCATCCCAATCACTGTGAAAGATTCGATCGATATGGCCGGTGTTCCTACGACGGCGGCGTGTCCGGCCTACGCTTATACGCCAAGTAAAAACGCAACCACCATCACTCAACTCCTTGATCTTGGCGTGATCATTCTAGGGAAAGTCAATTTAGATCAACTTGCTACCGGCCTAGTTGGGACACGCTCCCCTTATGGTGCTCCACACAGTGTATTCAGCAAAGATCACGTCTCAGGCGGTTCCTCATCAGGAAGCGCTGTTTCCGTGGCCGCCGGATTATGCAGTTTCTCCCTTGGCACTGATACCGCTGGTTCCGGTCGGGTTCCTCCTTCGTTCAACAATATCGTCGGTTATAAGCCTACTCGGGGATGTATTAGTACCGTTGGCGTCGTCCCAGCAGTGAAAGCATTCGATTGCGTCGCCATTGAGTGCCTGACCGTCGCTGACGCTCGCAAAGTCTGGAATCTCCTCAATGTTCCGGATCCTGAAGAACATGTCGGAAAATTCTGGCGTGGCGAATTCAAGCCGGCTAATATGATATACTCCTCCAAACCTGAATTCCGGTTCATTATCCCGCCGGAGTCGGATCTCGCCCTCATCACGCCCAGTTACAGAAAACTATACGACGAAGCAATCAAGACCGTCCAAGCCATCGGCGGAAACCTGGTCCAAGCGGATTACTCTCCCTTCCAAAAGGCCGGCAAACTTCTTTACGAAGGCTCGTTCGTGGCGGCTCGTGTCTCAGGGGTTGGACGAAAATGGCTCGAGGCACACAAAGACGACCTTCTCCCTGCCACACGTGAGATCTACGTAAACGCCTGTAATTTCTCCGCTGTCGATGCCTGGAGCGACATGGACCTTCTCGCCCAATGTTCTCTAGAAGCCCGCCGAGAATTCAATAAATTCGATATTATTGTGGTCCCAGCGACAACAATGCATCCCACTTTCGCGCAAATTGACAAGGAGCCAATTGCGGTTAATCACAAACTCGGCAAGTTTACACATTATGGCAATTTATTAGATCTGTGCGGAATTACAGTACCTGCGGGATTCGATGAGAGCAAGTTACCGTTTGGCGTGACATTCTTGGGTGCGAGTATGAGTGATGGCCTTGTCTTGGAAGTCGCCAGGATGTACCAGGAAAAGACAGGTATTAAACCGGGATTGCCGTAATTGTGTGTGTATTTGCATTATAACAAACAAGCCAGTGTCATCAATACCGAGTATACAGATGGCAAACCGTCGTTCCTTTGTCGGAGTAACAATATGGTCATTAAATCTGTAGGTATTCTTTTCTGTACCTCAATTTTTCAAATTCATTTCATTCCTCTACATACTTCGGTCAGTGACTGAGAGCCTATGTTAATTTATCCCGGGATTGAGATGGACTTAGGTAGCTTTGATGCTTCTGGTGAGTGAGATGTTTACTTAGGGTAGGGTTTGACATTAGCAGTCACCGATTTCTCCGATCAACCTCGTCTTCATTGAAATCCGGATCTTGAACAAACGATGACGAAACGTACGAAAAAAGTTGGTTGTACCGGTCGTTACGGCACTCGCTACGGTGCGTCTCTTCGCAAGCAAGTCAAGAAAAGCGAAGTTACTCAACATGCCAAGTACACCTGTGCTGTAAGTTCTCCTTAGACACTCTCCAATCGTTTCTTCGGGGAGGCTCTAATCTTTTGCAGTTCTGCGGCAAGGACTCTGTCAAACGACAGGCAACCGGGATTTGGAAATGCCGTGGATGCAAGAAAGTTGTTGCTGGTGGTGCTTGGACTTTTGCTACTCCATCAGCAACGACCGTGAGAAGCACAATTCGTCGTTTGCGTGAGGTAATTAATTTCCACCCCGCCTTTTTGTTTGAATGCGTACTGATTTATAGATGGTTGAAGTCTAGATGTGCTTGGCATTGGCATCAGAGTAAATGGCCTGCGATGTTATGGTCAATTCTATGAAGTTGTAGAATAAGGCATTTCAGCAATTTGAGTTGGAATTCAATTCAACAAATCCCACCGTCGAATAAATTGCTTTGACTTATCCAACTTTACTATTCCCGCTTCCAGAGCGGTAATGGTTAAGGTCTGATTGATATTCCAGTCCAGGTGCGACAGCAATAGGCCGGTTGTTCACTTGGAATGTCTCCGCAGGTGATGAAACCTTGCCGACTGAAAGAAAGCTCTTTCCTTCCACTCCTGAATCTTCAACTTCAGCCGCCTGATGGCACTGCTCCTGCACCAGCAGGTGCCTATGCAGCACCCTGTTGCTGGGCAGACCCAAAGAAGCCGCCTGGCTGGGAGCATGTGGTTCGACAAAAGGCAATTGGTACTAATATCAAAATAGTTAGTACTATCACTGTGACAGTAGCTTTTATCACTTTAATTGTAGGTCTGGCCACTCATTTTCACATGAAGGGAAGGGCCAGAGATGAAATTGCAGAAATACAGCGATAGGGACTGGAAGAGGAACAGAAGACGGAAGCGGGAGGAAAGCGCAAAAGAGCAAAATCGAGGGGGAAAGAACGTAGTAATTACAGATAAACCTGCCGAGATCACTACATCAAACAAAGTCCATTGCTAGTTCGAACATTGATTAAAGACGAGCTTGTTCTCCTTGGTAGGGTTTTCTTCCCTGGACCATTTTGTTGCTGCCCTTTGACGGACTCTTGACTCGGTCGAAATCTGCTTGAGTGATCCAACGTGCTTCGATTGCTGGATTGTATCCTGCCCATTTCCTGCCGTCTTCGACTTTGCCCTCAGATTGCCTCGCTTGCTCAGGAGATGGGGCTTCGGAGTTATCGGGACGCCCGTACATGGTGGTGACGACAGCGCCTCCAAGACCAAGGTTATGTTGCAGACAATACTTTGTGTGGGGTTTCGCACGATTCGTGGTCCAACCTCGCAGGTGCCATACCTGAAAGTAAGCAGAGCCCCAGAGCCCGTAATACCAATTCTGAAGCTTGGGCAAGACCTGTTGCCCCAATTGGATGGCCTTTGGAGATTAAGCCGCCGGAAGGGTTGATGAGATATTTCCCACCAAAGGTGATGTCTCCATTAGCAACAAGTTCATGTGCCTTCCCTTTCGGTGATAAACCAAGAGCGTCAATGCATACCCTAAGTCAGCAATCGAAATCGGAGGATATGATACATCTCATTGGCACTGAAGCAATCATGGCATTCTACAACATGCACATCGTTTGGTCCAATGCCGGACTCTTTGTATGTCAGTGCAGCAGCGCGTCGAGTCATCTCAGAACCAACAATTTCGATATCACTTCCCCCCAATTGAACGACATCATCCGTTGCCATGGCTTGGCCCACAATTTCAACGGCCTGAGATCGGAGTTGAGGATGCTCGTCCAAGAATTTCTGTGAGCAGAGAATGACAGCAGCAGCACCATCCGAGGTGGGACAACATTGTAGTTTGGTCATAAACTTGTGCATTACCGGCGATGCCATGATTTCCTCGAGAGTGTAGACATCATGGAATTGGGAATAAGGATTGTTGACACTCCATATTAGTTTGGAAAGCATCTTCTGGGAACATACCTGTGAGCATGATTTACCCGAGCAATCTCAGCAAAGTGTTCAGGTTTCGCACCGTACTTCTCCATGTACTCGATGCCGGCGTTTCCGAAAATTATGGCAGCGCCGGGCCCGTTTTCCCATCCTGTAATTCAGCCAAAGTCCCGCGTCCTCCCAGACCTCTCTTTTTGACCATAATCTCCATGGGTTTATCAAACACTGGAGTATGAGATGGGAAGTGATTCTTCAACTGACCTACACCTATCAGCGTCTCTGCAAGAACGTCGGGGCAAACCAGGCTCCATTTGCTCCCACCCGACACACAAAACACAATCTGCCAAGCCGCCCCGGATAGCATTCCTCCCCATCCAAAGTGCCGTACTCCCCGTCGCACAGTTGTTGTTAACATTCACGATGGGGATTTGCGTCATCCCCAGCTGATAAAGGACTCGTTGGCCTGAGGCACTGGGTCCGTATATCCAGCCGCAATAAGCCTGTTCGATGGCGTCGTAAGTCAAGTTTGCGTCCACGAGGGCTTTGACGACGGCTTGGAGACCGAGTTCGGTGTAGGAGACTTTGCCTCTGGGCTTGAGGAATTGGGTTATTCCTACGCCGACGACGTAGACTTTGGGAGGTGACATGGTTGTGGATCAGCAACATCCAGCAGTGCGGGGGATCGCTTATTTCAATGTTATACACGTGACACATTGCATGAACACCGCGAGTTGAGGAGTTAAGTGTTACTTCGACATCTTGGCTTTAATAATGAAAAATATTACTAAAGTAGCTCGTAAGCGTAATATGTTCTTTTAGAATGCCGTTTTTACAAATGTTGTATATCAAATCCATCCCAACCTGAAAACTCCTCAATCCCAAGAAATCCATCGGGAAACTCACTCGCATCACCAACCCCACCACCCAACCCTCCTGCCGTCGACGGTGCATGCAACAATTCTTCCATACTCTGTCCCTGAAAGTCATGAAACCCCCCCGGCGAAGGCCCTCCCATTGAACCCCCCGTAGTAGCAGCAGCCGAGCGAAGGACCGGCGGCAGCCCACGTCGGTGATGCGGCTTCATCGGTGCCAGTGGTTTTATCGGAGTAAAGCCCTTTTCCAGGACACTTTCTACCCACGTCCTCTTTTCGTCCACACGTTTCAGTGCACCTTCGAATAACTCATTTCCACGTGAAAAAATACGTAATTGCCATTTTAATCTTTCGAATAGTTTTTTCAAGGTTTCGCGGTCGGCAGATGTAAATGCCACTGCTTGAAGGAGGGTGATGAACGTTCCCAGCAACACAAGATTGCTTCGGGACGCTACAACGAAAGAAAGGCCGTTAACGAGGTGCGGTCTTTTTCAAGTGGGGAAAAGGGGGGAGTTTCGTACCATTGTACCAGAAGCCTTCGAGATGTTCTGGACGGATTTGAGATAGCCATTCGACGCTTTCTTCGGCTGCTTCGCGGGCTTTATCGAAGGCTCCTGGGGCATGACGGACGTTTAGACCGGGATGATGCATTGCGATTGCGGCGATGATTTTGCTGTGGAGTGTGATGTGTATTGCATGATAAGCGAGATGTAGAGATGCTGCAAGTTAGCTTCGAAGAAGTTGTGTTGCAAACCATTTGAACACAGCTTCCGGAGGCGGGTGCTGCCCATTCCGAGCTCGTTCGGGAGATTTGATCTCCAAGCCTCCAACCGGAGTAAGAATGGTCTGCCGATTGATATTAAGCCTGGGACGTCGTCTGCGGGTGTGTCGTCACTGTAAATTAGAATTCGGCGATTAGGATTTGTTCACCTCTCCAGCAAATCTGCTAATATCCGAGAGAGTTCGAGTCCATGGACGAATCCTTCTCTCCCTTCAGTCACGACAACTGAGCCTTCCTCATCATCGTCATCTTCCTCGCCTTCTGGGAAATCCTCTTCCGTCACAGTCGGTACATGCCATGTTCCAATTGGTAAAAACGGCGGTAGTGAAAGATGCAGGGCGGTCCTTTAAAGATTCAGTCAGATCATAGGGGCTGCGCACCATTTATCACACATCCATAATCCCCATCCCAATCTCCGTCGTAAACCCCTCTCCCAAATGGGTATTCTCCACTCTGTACAGTCTAAATGTAACCCCAAAACCCGTCCAGCTGCACACAACTCCCCGACAAAAGCCCCTGTCCCCGGTCCATCAGAAATGCTCCCACCCTGAATCTGCCGCCGCTGAAGAAGTAACAGTCCGGCTTGTACGGTCGACAACCGCGGTCTCGAAAGGATGGCCGTCCAAGTCGACTGGGCAATCTCATCCAACGCCTTCTCATCGATCACAGGCAACGCCGACGAAGAATAATTCCGCCAATTCAGCGCCAAAAGGTATACGGCCGCCAACAAAGGCGGACTAACCTCATATATCGAGCGGTAGAATTTCTCGAGGAAGAGGCCCTTGTGCAAGATCGGGAAAGAGGGGTGGACGATTCGAAAATAGAGTTTTACGAGTTGGTCTCCGCAGGTTTGAACGAGGGTTTGGATGCGGTCTACGTCTCTGGCGTCCTGGTCGACGCCTGGATCATCAGTTAGGAGGAAGAGCTCCGTGTGGGATATTCGACGGAGCGATGTTGTTTCGTTGAGTTTGTACTCGTCAGAATCTGTTGTATTGGGTTGGGAGGGTGCAAAAGGGAGGGTAAGGAGCAGTGTTGGAAGGAGAGTTGGATGTGTAGGAGATATGTATGTTGAATATCGGTATCGTTCTAGGCCTAATGTGCGATATAAGAACGAATTGGGAGCTAGGAAAATAGTCAGTGTTCAAAATTCTAGAAACGGGCGTTGTTACCGGGGGGTCTTCTATCTAGGACAGGAGTCGCCGCGGACCCTTCTTTTGGCGTTGTTGAAGAAGCCGGACTCGTTCCCGTATTTGCGCGATCACTTTCCTCATCAGGAGTTCTGAACGAAACAAATTAGCCTACACAATTCTCAACATGATGCCCAAACTTACTTGTTCGACTTTGACCGCCGCTTACGCACAGTCGTGTCCCCCGTCACCGTCCTCTTCCTCGTCGTTGGCGTGGTACCCCCCACATCTGTAAACGTACACGGCACACTTTGAAATTCGCACATGAGGCAAACGCCATCCTGACCATCCCGAAAGACGCAGCGCTGTTTCCGACGTTTGCATGCGTCACAAGGGCGGCCAAAGCGACTCGGTTTGTAATTCCCTGAGGGATTGGCTGTAGTTTTGGGCGGCGAGGGAGCAGGGGCAGCGCCTCCTGACGACGGGGAAGTCATCCGAGGCGAAGGTATTTTCGATTTGCGGGAAATAAGGCGAACAAGCTTAGTGCTGTGCCTATGCAGCTCGAGCGATAGTTACAGGCCCGTGATGATGCGACTTTTGTCGATAATCGGGTTTCGAAAACGAGGGAATGTGCCCGGAGATTAATATCGGGGAGATTGCGTCAGTCCAGGGACGCATGGGCCACAGGCTGCTTTGCTCTCCTTCCCGGCCGTCTTGGTGGATTTTTGTAAATCACGAAACCTCTTCGCCTACTCAATTCGTCCCCCCCCTGCAAATCGGCACAATCTATGCCCAATGTGTGTGTCGGATTATTATTGTGTACCGGCCTTAATTGGAGACTGGGATGGATAGGCGTGGGGGGCACACAATCGATCTGCGCGGCCATTTGAAAGCGCCGCCGACGTGGCTGCGTCGGGGTGATACGGGTCCGCCGCATAACGTAACATCCGAGATAAGGGCCACAAAGCCGCTCCCCAGGATCACCACCGGCTTTGCACCGGTTGTACACTAAAATATAGCGCCGGACCCCATCGTTTGATGTTTAATTGTATTGAAGACCCCCACATCTGTCATCGATCTCGATATTAAGCGACTAAAAGGGAAAAAAAAAGGTCCGATACGCCAAACGCCAATCTAGATCCAATACAAGGGGCTACCAATCATCGGCTACAACCTCCTCAAATCACCCTTCCCAGCAAGTCTCATCCCCCCCGCCGCAGTCCGTTTAGCAGCAGGTTCATTCTCTCCATTTTCACTCTCCAATCTCTTCAGCCCGATGCCGAAAAGGAGGAATCTCGGTGGGTTCTTCTCTTCGCCCGAGCAATCCTCCTCCTTCGGAGGGCGTTGGGTATTTTGGGCTTGCGAAGAGGTTAGGGCGTTTTTGGATTCGTCGGGACGGGTCGATCGGGCGGAGACAGGCTTGGCGGACGGGATTACTAGAGGTTTCGGTCGTAGAGCATGGACTTCGGTGAATAATTTTGCATGCGAACAGTAGGACGGGTAATCCTCCAACAGCAACTTGCCTGCTTCCTCGTTCAAGGCCGATGTTGGATTCGGATCAATGAGCAAGGATTTAATTGTCTGCTATTAATCGAGGGACTTATAGAGCTCTTACCATTAATACATCATATAGTGTAACTTTGCTGTTCCAGTCGCGTTTGAGAGTGTTGACGCACACTTCGCCGTTTCGCGTAGCAATATTTGGGTGGAATATTTTAGTGATGAAGTGGGCCGTTGGAGGGGTCGTTGGGTACTCTGGGGTAAACTGCAGGCGAAGGTGGAAAATGCCATGTTCATAGGGTGTTTGTTCTGGAATCAGTCGTCCTTCTTCGAGGCCTATCCTGACCTGGTCCTTCGACTGTGACGACGACAACGTCAAGGTCTTTGTCCTCTCCGTCCACCATCTGGATCCCGGGAGGAGGAGACTTTCGAATGAAGAGGACCTCCTTGTGGATTCGCCGGATCGCAGCAGAAGACAAAGCCTACAGAGTCAGCGGGTGCCATCTTCATCAACATACCATTCCCGGTGCTTGTCTGGATCGACTGAACGCAAAAGAAAGCCTTGTTTACTAGATCAAGCGGTTGGCTTGACAACGAGATCATGTGAACAGGCACGTGATCGTTATGCTTCCGTAGACCCGAATCTCTCAAGTTCCCCGTACAGACTCTGGGGAGGAGACCCTCGGAATGGGAGTCACACACACCCCCCCATAGGATATATAGGAATATGTGCTCTGATGTGAGCATCCATTTGCAACTGACTAAAACGGACTCAAAGAGCCACGGAATAGATTGTCCATTCATTGCTCACTCCTTAGCGAGGACTGTTGATTGGAGCATCCCCCTGAACATACAGACAAACGTCTCATCTTGCTCGTCAACCCAACGGTCCTGCTTTTTGCCCATCTTAACCCCGTCGAACTTCGAAACCTTCAAGTTAGCGCCACTTCGGAAGGTTTCGATCCCGTGCCGGAAAGTTCACGGGGGGCAGTCCAAATTTACAATTTAACTTCACGACCATCTCGTTAATTACACTCCCACCACCGCACCGAAACATAACACAAGCCCCCGCCCCCCTTTCACATTCACAAGGCAGGACTATGTCTGTCTGACACCAACGGGAAAGACGCGTGCTCTGGACAACAATGGCTTCGGAACTTGAAAACAGGGAAGCACGCAGAATCCCCTCGTTACGCGTCCCCTCGCCACCGCTGTCAGCCGCGTCGTCACGGAGCGGCAGTCGAAGTCCTTCGTACAGTACGGCCGGCGGGAAACGCCTTAGTTTCAGGGGACACTGTGTCAATGTCATTTTACCCGAGACAGTTCCTCGACTCGATGATTTTGACACGGATATCGTCGAACGAGTTGAGAGAATTCGGGATTTTGGTGAGGAGGATGTAATCCCCCTCCCCGCCTGAATTTGGGCGACAAGGCTAACGAAGAGGCGGATTTGGCGGCTAGTAAGGAAATGTTTCCTGCCATCAAAGATGGACTTCAGAAGGAGGGCATTAAGGCTGCACTTCCTGATATCAAGGGTACATCGCCGCTTCTGCCGTCGTGACTTATTCGGAGATTGGAACGAATATACGCAGGCCGTACGGGAAGCCGAAATTCTTGCTCTTGGAATTGTACGCGTATCCCCTGTACCCAGGCAACTCACACCAAACACACTGGTGAATGTAATCGCTTTTCGAAAATGTTCCTAACTTTCAGCCCCAGGTTCTGCCCATTCCCGGTCAACAGTTCACGAATTCTATGCCCCCTGTGATATACTCTCCCAGCCTGCCAACACCAAACTTCCCTCCTATGTTTCAGCAACCCTTCCCGAATCCAGCGAGCCCAGTCCCGCCACGTACCGACTGGAGTTGGTCTGGGATGGGCATCACAACACCGATAGGAGCGCACGCGCAAGTGCAGAATGGAGATTGGAGCGTTATGGCAGTTAAAGGCGATAGCCCAAGCGAAACAAAAAAGAGAGAGTCACGAATGTCTATGCTCGCGCCCCTTCAAAATTCTCCATTCACAAGGAAGCGGGTCCTCGACCACGAGGAAATGCTAGAAAACCAGGATAGCCCGACAAGCCATAAGAGACCGACGACGGAACAAGCCTCTTCACCTACACCCAGCAAAAGACCACCATTCCCCATCTCGGTCGCGAAACCGAAATCGACAAGTCAGCAAATTAAAGGTCTGCGAATCCCTTCAAACGGAACCGTATCAAAACTCAATCCCTTTGCCAC